>FLNY01005004.1_pt1 | contig 36941 bp, 27 predicted proteins | sample 1140381 | NCBI WGS metagenome assembly FLNY01 (sample SAMEA3878172, study PRJEB12797) | bioreactor metagenome | biome: Moose rumen | place: Sweden | collected 2011-10 | reverse complement strand
CTTGTTGTCTCCCCAATCCATGCCAAGTGTGGGGAAGATTCCCGAATTGCCGCGCGCGAGGTGGGCTGAATTGTTAAAAATCGGACGAAAACGGGTCGCGAGGACATGGGGACAGGTACCTGTCCTGTTTATATTTTTGAATCGTGCCACGAACCTGTCCCCTGTCACACACGAGAAATGAAAACACCACAAATTCGACAATAAAAAGGTTCCGCTGGTACTCGCGTATCAGCAGGCCGAAGAGTTCTGTCCATAAATGAAAATGCCGTTAGAAAGCGGCGGCTTGGAGTGTCCAAAAAAAGCCCGGAGGAAAAGCCTCCGGGTACGAAGTGCGTCAGAAATGAAATTGTGATAATCAGACGAAACGCACAGCGCTCAGATCTGCAGCAAAAGCATGGATGGCCTGCTGCATTTTTTCCTTTGTACGGGCGGAGGGTATCCTGCGCCCGGTGACGTAATGGGAGAGCTGGCCCTGATTGATGCCGGTGATACGCGACAGACCGGCCAGCGAGAAGGCCTTAGTGTAGTATTCGAGGAAGGAGGCCATATCATATTGATAGACCATTTCAACCTCGGTAAAGGGCTTGCCGATTTCAGCATAATAGGCTCTCATGTCCGCATAGTCTTCTTCGAAATTACTTTTTGCCTCTTCTACAGTTTTCCCGGTGGATGTTATCAGATAACTCAAGTCATCTGCATCGCTGTAGATGCTGTATGTGCCGTCTCCGGCTCTCTCGATGATTGCGTTGACTTTTCTCATAATTATGTGAATTTTATTTTGGTGTTGTCAGGGCTTATTTCAGCCCTGCTACCTTTAGGATTTTGTTTAATGTTCCTGTCGCAACTTCCTCGCTTCCATGATTGCCCATTTTAAACTCTCTGTTTGTGTTTGGGCTATACCAAAGAGGATGCCTTGCGAACCTTCGGCCAGTGTCGTAGCACCCGGCCTTCTTTAGAATTTTTTCAAGTTCTGAATATTTCATTTCTGTTTTAATTGATTATCACACTGCAAAGATACGAAAAATAATATCAAATTCCGAATATTTTTCCCCAAAATGACAATTTTTGCCCGCTTTTGGGATTTTTTCAGCCTGTTTGGCATGCATGAGTATCAAAATTACTACCTTTCGAGTGACAGGGGGACAGAGACAGGGGGACAGGTTCCTGTCACTTTATCTCTTCATCCCTTGCAACCCCATCAACATAGCTCTACAGATTGAACGGATTGAACGGATTGGATGCCGAAAGTGTCAAAGTGTCAAAGTGTCAAAGTGTCATTTTGGTTTTTCAACTTCATTTTCGGGGCGGATTTGTTTTAATAAATATAAAAAGAATATTTATATTCTTTTTATTATTTATTACTCCGATTTTACACAATTCGTGGATTAAATTTTTGATTTTGACACTTTGACACTTTGACACTTTGACACCTTTTCCTGAGTGATAGCAGCTCTTGTTGTCTCCCCAATCCATGCCAAGTGTGGGGAAGATTCCCGAATTGCCGCGCGCGAGGTGGGCTGAATTGTTAAAAATCGGACGAAAACGGGTCGAAATGGGGGTAAAATGGCCTCAAATGTTAAAATAATGGCCTCAAATGTTAATTGCAACCCGGGAAATTTGGCATGCGTCAAAAACTTTCCGTATCTTTGCACCGTAAAATTTAAGTTTTCGCACGCCACGCTCTTTGAAATCTTTAATCTCAAATTTTTTGCCATGAACGCCCTCCCTACCCTCAGGCTCAATGACATCATTTTACGACTCGCCCGCCTCACGGCGAACCCGGGTATTCTGCTCCCCCCTCAGTATTAGGCAAGTCGGATATTTTGTACCTCGCGCCGCCAGATTCCAGCCGGCTCCAAGTATTTCGCGACGCGTCCACAGATTTCCGCCAACCCCACGTATTTGTCCTTCCATCCGCCCAATTTTGGTCTAAGGTCTAAGGTCAAAGGTCTAAGGCGCTCAACGTCCTGAAGGACGGTCAAAAGACTAAGGTCAAAGGTCTAAGGGCTAAGGGCAAGGTTCAAAAGGTCTAAGGGCAAAGGGCAAGGTTAAGCCAATTCCTTAGGCTTTTCCACTTTTCTGCTTATTCCAAGAACCTGTACAGACAGCCCTCTTTTTGCTATAGAGACTTTATATTCTGCACCCATTAGGAGGTGTGGAGAACTTTAGTTATTTAGTGAACCCCGATTGGACAATATGGAGTTTCAGAATGTTATCTTACGTTCGGGAGGACGGTTCAGGAGACCTTTGTTTGCGGCAAAGACATCCAATACCGGCGTTCGTCATGCTCCATTTTCTCGATGGCGTAACGAAGAGCGGTGCGCGGCATTTCGGAGGCATGATGTCGCAGGAAATCCCGCAACAAATCCATCGACACACACTTGCCCATCTCGCGCAGCATCCAACCGACAGCCTTATGCATGAGGTCGTGGGAATGATGCAGATGCATCTCGGCATAACGCTGACACCACGACGGGTCGCCGTGATGAGAGGGATACCAGGTGCAGACCATGCTCATGCGCTGTTTCCAAAGACAAGGGTCGGAAGCCAAGCCGTCCAGCAGGCGGCGCTTGCTGCCGGCGGTGCCCAGTGCGGAAGGCAACATCAGCCAATGTCCCAGTATCTTATAGACCGACAAATCGACCAAGTCCCAATTGTTTGCCTGACGGGCATATTGCAGGTAGAGTGTCACGATTTCGTCGCGTGTGCGGATGGCCTGTACGTCATGCTCCAGCCGTTTGGCGGAGAGCCGGTCAAAGCGGTCCACGAGGATAAGAAAGCCGCAGAGACGCACTTCGTGCCAACGGGACATGAGCAATGGCGGAACTTCGCTCAAGGGAAAGTCTTTGCCGACAGCTTTGACCACTTCCCGGGTCTGAGGCACTTTGATGCCCAGGAACTCATCTCCCTCGCCATAGTCTCCGGCTCCGGTCTTGAAGAACCGCAACAGATGGAGCTGCTGATCTTCGTCCCGAAGGGACTCCATATATTCGATGACATCATTCGCCGTTATCATTTAAAATATTTGGGTATTTACTTATTTTAGATTTACCTATTGATATTAAGAAAAAAAAGCCCCGCAAAAAAAGCGGGGCTTTTATTATACGGACGGAGGTTTAAGCCTCAACCTTCTTATACTTGGGAACGAGCACCTTCATGATAATCCATGCGAGCAAATAAGCAACGGCACAGATGGAGAAGATGACCATATAGCCGGCGGGCTTGCCTTCGAAACCGAGGAAGGTGAAGACATCAGCTGTCTTTTCAGAATTCTCAGCGTAGGTGAAGAGCGCACCGGAACCCTTATTAATCAAGAAGGAGCCTACACCGCCTGCCATACCGCCGATACCCGTGATGGTAGCGATGGTTGACTTGGGGAACATATCACCGATGGTCGAGAAGATGTTGGCCGACCAAGCCTGGTGACCGGCACCTACGAGACCGATGATGATAGCAGGCCACCAAGCGCTATAGGCGCCCATGGGCTGAGCTGCGAGACATACCAAGGGGAAGAATGCAAAAATCAACATGGCCTTCATACGACCCTCGTAAGCATTCATACCACCCTCCATGAAGCGCGTAGGCAACTTGCAGAGGTAGATGGAAAGGAATGTCACGATAGCATAAAGCGTCATGATGAGCATCATGCCTGTGCCCGAAGATGCCTTGTAGCCATACACATCCTGGAAGTAAGCGGGAGCCCAAAATAGGAAGAACCACCAAACACCGTCGGTGAAGAACTTGCCCACAATGAACGACCAGGTCTGGGGGAAGGTGAAACACTTCCAGAACGAAATGGGAGCCTCGTCCTCAACATGTGCATTGGCAGCAGCTTCTTCTTCAGCATCGTCCTGATGGATGTAGGCCAATTCTTCGGCATTGACATGCGAGGACTGCTCGGGTTTGTCGTACCACTTGACGAAGAAACCCATCCAGATGAAGCCGATGGCACCGATGATGATGAAGGCCATCTCCCAACCGAAGGCTTTGGCCAACGGAGGAATGATGAGAGGAGCAGCGAGAGCACCTACCGAAGCACCGGAGTTGAAGATGGAGGTAGCGAAGGCGCGGTCTTTCTTGGGGAAGTACTCAGCCGTAACCTTGATGGCTGCGGGGAAATTGCCTGCCTCACCCAAACCGAGCACGGCGCGACAAACGAGGAAGAGCATTACACCCGTTGTGGCAACGGCCAATGCGACATCGCTTCCGGTTTCGAGAGCACGCATGGCAGCAAGGCTTTCGATGCCATGAATGTGCTGTGTTGCGATGGCTGTACCGGCATGCAAGCAAGCACCCAAAGACCACACGCCAATGGACCAAAGGTAACCTCTCTTCGTACCAATCCAATCGACAAACTTGCCTGCAAAGAGCATGCAGAAGGCATAGAAAATCGAGAAATAGGCCGTAATCGTACCGTAGTCGTTATCGGTCCAGTGGAAATCGGGGAAGATAAATTCCTTGGCTGTGAGTGACAATACCTGACGGTCGAGGTAGTTGATGGTCGTTGCTGCAAAGAGCAGACCGCAAATCCACCAGCGCCAGTTTGTCATCTTTGAATTATTAGCGGACATGATTATATTTTACGATTATTTGCTTGTTTTACTTGCGGAACTGAGCGATTGCGTCAAAGCACTCTTTGCACTTGTTGGTGATGTAAGCCCAGTCGCCTGCGGCCACCTTGTCCTTGGGAAAGAGTTTGGAGCCCATGCCAACACAATAAACGCCGGCCTTGAACCACTTCTCGAGATTCTCGGCTTCTGGAGCCACACCGCCTGTAACCATGATCTTGGACCAGGGCATAGGAGCCATAAGACCCTTGACGAGGTTGGGACCAACTACGTCGCCGGGGAACACCTTCGTGAAATCGCAGCCCACTTCCTGAGCCTTGCCGATTTCGGAGGGCGTAAGACAGCCGGGACAATAGGTCACGCAACGACGGTTGCAGACAACAGCGATGTCGGGGTTGAAGAGAGGACCTACCACGAAGTTGGCACCCAACTGGAGATAGAGAGAAGCTGTGGGAGCATCCACTACGGAACCGATGCCGAGAGCGAGCTCGGGGCATTCCTTGGCAACCCACTTGGAGAGTTCGCCGAATACCTCATGGGCGAAATCGCCGCGGTTGGTGAACTCGAACGCGCGCACACCGCCTTCATAGCAAGCCTTGATTACGTTCTTACAAACCTCAACATCCTTGTGATAGAACACAGGAACCATAGGAGCGGCCTTGATTTTGGCCATCACCTCAAATTTATCGAATTTAGCCATTTTTAATTACTTGTTTACAATTGAAAAAAGTTTCATGATTCAAGTTTCATGATTCAAGAATGGTGAGACCCAAGCCTCGTGCTGATGAATTGGGTCTCCCCTATTTGCTGTTTATCTCTGAACGCGACCATTGGCATTACCGCCGGCGAGAGCCTCAACTTCATCGACAGAAACGAGGTTGAAGTCACCGTTGACGGTGTGCTTGAGGGCAGATGCAGCAACGGCGAATTCAAGAGCTTCACCCTGAGTCTTCTTGGTGAGAAGGCCATGAATCAAACCGCCGGAGAAGCTGTCACCTCCGCCCACGCGGTCGATGATAGGATTGATTTCGTAACGCTTGGACTGGTAGAATTCCTGTCCGTTGTAGATAAGAGCCTTCCATCCGTTGAATGTAGCAGAGAAGCTCTCGCGGAGGGTGCTCACTACATACTTGAAGCCAAATTCTTTGGCCATAGCCTTGAAGATTCCTTCGTAGCCGGCAGCATCGGTCTTACCGCCTTCAACGTCAGCTTCGGGCTTGAAGCCGAGGCAGAGTTCTGCATCTTCCTCGTTGCCAATGCAGACGTCAACATACTGCATGAGAGGACGCATGATGGAAATAGCCTTCTCGGATGTCCACAGTTTCTTGCGGAAGTTGAGATCCACAGACACCGTTACACCGTGACGCTTGGCAGCCTGGCAAGCCAGTTTGGTAAGTTCGGCAGCTTTGTCCGAAACAGCAGGCGTGATGCCCGACCAGTGGAACCACTGTGCGCCTTCCATGATAGCATCGAAATCGAAATCCTTGGGATCGGCTTCGGCAATCGAAGAGTGAGCACGGTCATAAATAACCTTGGAGGGACGCATGGAAGCACCTGTCTCGGCATAATAGAGGCCGACACGTTCGCCACCGCGGGCAATATATTGAGTGTTAACACCATAACGACGGAGAGCATTTACAGCAATCTGTCCAATCTCATGCTTGGGAAGTTTGGATACGAAATAGGCATCATGGCCATAGTTGGCCACACTGACTGCCACGTTGGCCTCACCACCGCCGGGGATGATGCGGAAAGACTCAGACTGAATGAAACGGTCGTTTCCCTCGGGAGAAAGGCGGAGCATAATCTCGCCTAATGTTACGATTTTTGCCATAGTTGGAAAAATTTAATTGATTGATTATGTTGTGAATTAGTAATCGAAATATTTGTACTTTTTTCGCGCGTACATTATATATAAAACATGGAGTTCAGGCGACAGCAATGCGCCGCCCGAACTTTATTTATCCGTGTTCAGAATTTAAAGAAATTCTTGGCGTTGTTGTAGCAGATGTCTTCAATCATCTGGTTGACGCGTTCTTTCTCATAGCCCGTGTAGGGAATCTGTCCGTCCTCGATGTCGCGACCCACGAGGTTGCAGAGCGTGCGACGGAAATACTCGTGACGAGGATAGGAAAGGAAAGAGCGGGAGTCGGTGAGCATGCCGACAAAGCGGCTCAACAGACCGAGAACCGAGAGAGCGTTCATCTGCTTCTCCATGCCGTCCTTCTGATCGAGGAACCACCAGCCGGAACCGAACTGAATCTTGCCGGCAACGGAGCCGTCCTGGAAGTTGCCAAGCATGGTGGCAATCACTTCGTTGGCGGAGGGGTTGAGGCAGTAGAGAATGGTCTTGGCCAAATGACCCTCGGCATTGAGTTCGTCGAGGAAGTGGCTCATGGCCTTGGCTGTGGTGAACTCGCCAATGGAGTCGAAACCGGTGTCGGCACCGAGCAACTTGAACATCTTGGAGTTGTTGTTGCGAATGGCACCGTAGTGATACTGCTGAGTCCAACCGCTGGCATAGTCCATCTCGCCCTGAGCCTTCATGTAAGCATGTTTGTACTTGCGCTGTTCCTCCACCGTAGGAGTCTTGCCGGAGAGAGCCTTGGCCATGATGGCATCTATCTCTGCGTCGGTGTAAGGCTCATCGTAGAACTCCTCGATACCGTGATCGGAGAGACGGCATCCCATCTCTGCGAAGAAGTCGTGACGTTTCCGGAGTGCTTCGTTGAGGGTTGCAAAGTTCTTGATTTCAACGCCGGCAACAGCAGAAAGCTTCTCGATATAAGCCTTCCATGTGGCAGCCTCGATGTTCATGCCGGCATCGGGACGCCAAGTGGGCAACATGCGCGTCTTGGCTGTGGGGTCGGCGGCAACGATTTTGTGCCATTCGAGACTGTCGGCGGGGTCGTCGGTAGTGCAGACAACTTTCACATTGTAATGTTCCATCATTCCGCGGGGGCAGAACTTCGGGTCGGTGGCAATCATTTCATTGCACTTGTCGTAAATGGCTCGAGCGTTGGTGGGATTCAATGTCTCGGTAATACCGAATGCGGTCTTAAGTTCCAAGTGTGTCCAATGATAGAGAGGATTGCGGAAGGTGTAAGGCACAGTCTCAGCCCACTTTTCGAATTTCTCCCAATCGGTTGTGTCCTTGCCGGTACAATAGCGTTCGTCAATACCATTGGAACGCATGGCACGCCACTTGTAGTGGTCACCCATGAGCCAAATCTGGGCAATAGACTCGAAACGCTTGTTTTCAGCAACCATCTGGGGAATCAGATGGCAGTGGTAGTCGATGATGGGCATCTTGGCCGCATGCTCGTGATAAAGCTTCTGCGCAGTCTCTGTCTGCAGCAAGAAGTTCTCATCCATAAATGCTTTCATTCTCTAATACTATTAAAGGGTTTATTTAAAGGATCTTTGTGCGCGAAACAACAAAAAAAACGCTCGTTTTTGTTGAAATCACGTGGCGAAGATACAAATTTATTTTGATTTTACAAAAAAAAATGCAAAAAATTTTTGATTTCTAAATATTATTTGTATATTTGCGCCTGTAAAACGTCAGTTTTGCGACATTTTTTGAACACTAAATTGACATTTACTCTATTAATTATAACCAACTTCTAAAAAATTAAAAATTAGTGTAAGTTATGAAAGCATTAAACAAGCTTACTGCTCCCAAAAGCAATGCTCCCGAACGAATCATCCAGTTCGGTGAGGGTAACTTCCTTCGTGCGTTTGTAGATTGGATTATCTACAACATGAACCAGAAGACCGACTTCAACTCATCTGTCGTAGTCGTTCAGCCCATCGATCGCGGCATGGCAGAGTGGCTCAACGGCCAGGACTGCCTGTACCACGTGAACCTCCAAGGTCGTCAGAACGGCAAGCCTGTCAACACACTGACCCGTATTGATGTCATCAGCCGCGCGCTCAATCCCTACAGCCAGAACTCAGCTTTCATGGCTTTGGCCGACCAGCCTGAAATTCGTTTCGTAATTTCCAACACCACCGAGGCCGGCATCGCTTTCGATCCTGCCTGCAAGTTCACGGACGCCCCCGCTTCGAGCTATCCCGGCAAACTGACCCAGCTCCTTTTCCGTCGATTCAAGACGTTCAAGGGCAATCCCAAGAAGGGTCTCATCATCATGCCCTGTGAGCTTATCTTCCTCAACGGCCATCACCTCAAGGAGTGCATCTACAAATACATCGAACTCTGGAAAGACGATTTCGGCAAGGATTACGAAGCATTCAAGAAATGGTTCACCAAATACAATTACGTATGTGCCACACTCGTTGACCGTATCGTGCCCGGCTTCCCCCGCAAGGAAATTGCCCAGATTCAGAAGAAGATTTGCTACGCTGACAACCTCGTCGTTCAGGCCGAAATCTTCCACCTTTGGGTGATTGAGAAGCCCGAGAACATGTCCATTGCCGCCCTCCGCAAGGAATTCCCCGCAGAGAAAGCCGGTCTCCATGTCCTCATCGCCGAGAGCGAAGCACCTTACCACGAACGCAAAGTCACCCTCCTCAACGGTCCCCACACCGTTCTCTCGCCCGTGGCCTACCTCTCCGGTGTCAATATCGTACGCGATGCCTGCAACCATCCCGTTATCGGCAAGTATGTACGCAAGGTGCAGTACGACGAACTCATGCAGACGCTCAATCTGCCTATGGCCGAACTCCAGCAATTCGCAGCCGACGTGCTCGAGCGTTTCGACAACCCCTATGTAGAGCATCAGGTGACGAGCATCATGCTCAACTCCTTCCCCAAGTACCAAACCCGCGACCTCCCCGGCCTCAAGGTTTACCTCGAGCGCAAGGGCGAATTGCCCAAGGGTCTCGTTCTCGGCCTCGCCGCCATTATTACCTATTATAAGGGTGGTACACGTGCCGACGGTGCTCCCATCCAGCCCAACGACGATCCTAAAATCATGCAGCTTCTCACCGACCTTTGGGCTACGGGCGACACCCGCAAGGTGGCAGAAGGTGTGCTCGGTGCCAAGGACCTCATTTGGACAGAGCACGGAGATCTCAACCAGATTCCCGGCCTCACCGACATGGTTACCGGCTTCCTCAACTCCATCCAGGAGAAAGGTATGCTCGAGACCGTTAAATCCATTCTCTGATTATGAAACAGTTTCTCAAAATCAATCCTGCCGACAACGTCGTCGTTGCTCTCCAGCCTTTGAAAAAAGGTGACTCGATTGAGGTTGATGGTAACAAAATAACCCTTGTGACCGACGTTCCCGCCGGCCACAAGGTCGCACTGAAAGACCTCGCCGAGGGCGAGAACATCATCAAATACGGATTCCCCATCGGTCATGCCCGTCATGCCGTTCCCTGCGGTTCTTTCCTGGACCACAACGACATCAAGACCAACCTTGCCGGACAGCTTGACTATTCGGGCATCCGTATGAAGGGACTCAAGCCTGAGCAACCCCACGGCAAACAACTCACCTTCGAGGGTTATGTGCGTCCCGACGGACAGGTCGGTATCCGTAACGAGGTATGGGTCATCCCCACTGTAGGCTGTGTCAACGGCCTCATCAAGCGTATGGTGCAGCGCATCAATGCCGAAACCAACAACGGCGAAGGCGTTGACTGCATCGTTCATTTCGAGCATAATTTCGGCTGCTCCCAACTCTCGGAGGACCACGAGAACACGAAGAAGATTCTCCGCGACATGGTTCATCACCCCAATGCCGGCGGCATTCTCGTCGTAGGTCTCGGTTGTGAAAACAATCAGCCCAAAGTCTTTGAAGAATTCTGCGGCGACTATGACAAGACACGTGTCAAGTTCATGGTTTGTCAAGAAGTCGAGGGAGACGAGGTAGAATACGGAGTCAAGATTCTCCGTCAGCTCTATGAGCAGGCCCGTACGTTCAAGCGCACCACAGTGCCCGCTTCGAAACTGCGTATCGGCCTCAAGTGCGGCGGTTCGGACGGATTCTCCGGCATCACGGCCAATCCCCTGCTCGGCGAGTTCTCCGATTTCCTTTGCGGCACTCAGGGCGGCACAACCATCCTTACCGAAGTTCCCGAAATGTTCGGCGCGGAAACCATCCTCATGCAGCGCGCCGCTTCCCAGGAGATTCTGGACGAGACCATTTCGCTCATCAACAATTTCAAGGAATATTTCCTGTCGCACGGCGAACCCGTGGGCGAGAATCCCTCTCCCGGCAACAAAGCCGGCGGCATTTCCACCCTTGAGGAGAAAGCACTCGGCTGCACACAGAAGAGCGGCAAGAGCGCTGTCTGCGGCGTGATGGAGTACGGCGAACGTCTCCGCAATACCGGTCTTAACCTCCTCTCGGCTCCCGGCAACGACCTTGTGGCCGCTACAGCTCTCGCCGCTGCAGGATGTCAGATGGTGCTCTTCACCACCGGTCGCGGCACTCCGTTTGCCACCTTTGTGCCCACGATGAAGGTTTCCACCAATTCCGGACTCTACAACCGCAAACCTCACTGGATTGACTTCAATGCCGGCGTGCTGGTTGAAGACCAGAACATGGAGGAAGTCCTCCCCCGTTTCATCGACTATATCATCAGTGTTGCATCGGGCGAATACGTCAATGCCGAGAAGAACGGCATTCATGAAATCTCCATCTTCAAGAACGGCGTAACTCTCTGACAAAAGCCCATCGGAAGAACCGAAGAAATTGTAACTCCTACACTTAGCTCCGCCCTCAAAGCGGGGCTTTTTTGTTGTCTGACAACCCTGTTTTGCGGTGAAATGAGAAAAAAAACACCATTTTAAGAAAATTTAACACAGGATATTTTTGCTTATTGTCAATTTTACATTATCTTTGCACCGACAATAAAACCGAACTTTTAAGAACAAGCCAAAAATTCCTTAATTATGGACAATTCCAAAGGCATCAATTTCGACCCACACGTCTCTGTTGACTGCGTAGTATTCGGCTACGACGGACAGAACCTCAAAGTCCTCCTCTCCACCAAGAGCGCCGAGGCTCCAGAATTGGAATACAACAATGTGAAGCTACCCGGTCGCCTTCTCCGCGTTAACGAAGACCTTGACGAGGCTGCCAACAACATCGTTTCCCAACTTGCAGGCTCCCGCCACCCCTATATGCACCAATTCCGGGCCTTCGGTTCACCGAATCGCACGGCCAATCCCAAAGACGTGCTTTGGCTCGAAAATGCGACCAAACAGAAAATCGGACGCATCGTCACCATTGCCTACCTTTCCCTCATCCGTATCACCAACCGCACCCGCTCGGCATTCGGAGATTCCCCTGTAGAATGGTTCCCCGTCAACGAGATTCCCGTTCTGGCCTTTGACCATAACCAAATCATCGATTCTGCCCTGCGCGAAGTACAGCGTCTCTCGCAGATACGTCCCCAACTTGTCTTCGAAATGCTGCCGCCCAAGTTCACGGCTCTTCAGGTACGCCGTCTCTTTGAGCAGATTCAGCGTCGCGAACTCGATGCCCGCAACTTTGCCAAACTCGTGCTTTCCAAGCCTTGGATTATTCCCCTTGAGGAATGGGAAACGGGTGTAAGCCACCGTTCTGCCCGCTACTACAAGTTTCAGGCCAACAAAGTCAAAAGGTGATGCCGTACCGGGTGAAACAATCCCTCAATCTCGTAATAACGTAATCTCGTAATAACGGGATAACGACATCCTGTTATCCCGCAAATAAAAAAAACAATACTTAAGCTCCCATCAAAAAAATGTATCTATTAGGACTCGACATCGGATCTTCATCCGTCAAGGCATCGCTTGTTGATGCCAAAACCGGCGCTATAGTCGCCCAGGATTTCCAGCCCAAACAGGAACAACCCATCAAGGCACTGCGTGCCGGCTGGGCCGAACAGGATCCCGAAATGTGGTTCTCCAACCTCAAGGCGGCTCTTGCCTCTGTGCTTCGTTCTTCGGGTGTGAAAGCCGCAGACATTGATGCCATAGGCATTTCTTACCAAATGCACGGGCTCGTCCTCGTTGACCGCAACAAACGGGCTCTGCGTGATGCAATCATCTGGTGTGACTCGCGCGCCGTGCCATACGGCCAGAAAGCTTTCGAAGCCCTCGGCCCGGACTTCTGCCTCTCTCACCTGCTCAACTCTCCCGGCAATTTCACGGCGGCCAAACTCGCATGGGTCAAGGAGAACGAACCTGAAACTTACGCAAAAGTGTGGAAACTGATGCTCCCAGGCGACTACATTGCCATGAGGCTGACTGGAGAAGTCAATACCACCGTCTCGTCGCTTTCGGAAGGTATGTTTTGGGACTTCAAAGAGAACAGGCTTTCCTCCGAACTTCTCTCCTACTATGGTTTCTCGTCCGACTTGATTCCGGAGATTGTTCCCACCTTCGCGGTACAGGGAAGGGTATCGAGGGAAGCTGCTGCAGAACTCGGACTCAAAGAAGGCACACCGGTGGCCTACCGCGGCGGCGACCAGCCGAACAACGCACTTTCACTCAATGTGCTTCAGCCCGGAGAAATCGCATCCACAGCCGGCACCTCAGGAGTGGTTTACGGTGTCATCGGCAATGTCAATTATGACCCCCTCTCCCGCGTCAACACCTTCGCTCACGTGAACCACAGCGATTCGCAGACACGTCTCGGTGTGCTCTGTTGCATCTCCGGCACCGGCATCCTCAATTCCTGGGCTCGCAAGAACCTTACCGCCGGCCTCGGCTACGACGAGATGAATGCCCTTGCTGCCGAAGCTCCCATCGGAGCTGCAGGAGTTTCCATTCTGCCTTTCGGCAACGGTGCCGAACGTATTCTCGAAAACCGCGAGACAGGAGCTTCCATCCACGGCATCAACTTCAACATCCATAACCGCACCCACCTTCTCCGTGCTGTACAGGAGGGCATTGTCTTCTCCTTCGTCTATGGTATAGAAATCATGCAGCAGATGGGCATGGACATCCGAACCGTCAAGGCAGGCAAGGCCAATATGTTCCTCTCCCCGCTCTTCCGCGACACCCTTGCCGGAACTACGGGCGCTACCATCGAACTCTACGATACCGACGGAGCCGTGGGTGCTGCCAAGGGAGCCGGAGTCGGTGCCGGCATTTATGCTTCTACTGACGAAGCATTCGCCACCCTCAAGCGCCTCTCCACCATCGAGCCCTCGGACACCGATGCCGCAGCCTACAAGGAAGCCTACGCACGCTGGCGCAGTCTAATCTGACATAACTATTTTATTAACCCATAAAGTACAAAACAATTTTATTAACAACTTAAACCTCAAAACATTATGGCTAAAGAGTATTTTCCCAACATCGGCAAAATCAAGTTTGAAGGCAAGGACAGCAAGAATCCCCTCGCTTTCCATTACTATGACGCTGAGAAGGTCATCATGGGCAAACCCATGAAGGAATGGCTCCGCTTTGCTATGGCCTGGTGGCACACCCTCTGTGCCGAGGGCGGCGACCAGTTCGGCGGCGGCACCAAGAAGTTCCCCTGGAACCAAGGCACCGATGCCGTCACCATCGCCAAGCAGAAAGCCGATGCCGGCTTCGAAATCATGACCAAGCTCGGCTTCCCCTATTTCTGCTTCCACGATGTCGATCTCGTGAGCGAAGGCAACTCTGTCGAGGAGTATGAGGCCAATCTTGCCGCCATCACCGACTACCTCAAGCAGAAAATGGATGAGACAGGCATCAAGCTCCTTTGGAGTACAGCCAACGTCTTCGGCAATGCACGTTACATGAACGGCGCTTCCACCAACCCCGATTTCGACGTGGTGGCCCGTGCCATCGTACAAATCAAGAACGCCATCGACGCAGGCATCAAGCTCGGTGCCGAGAACTATGTGTTCTGGGGCGGACGTGAAGGCTACATGTCTCTTCTCAACACCGACCAGAAGCGCGAGAAGGAACACATGGCCACCATGCTCACAATGGCCCGCGACTATGCTCGTTCCAAAGGCTTCAAGGGCACCTTCCTCATCGAGCCCAAACCCATGGAACCCTCCAAGCACCAGTATGATGTCGATACAGAGACAGTCATCGGATTCCTCCGCGCACATGGTCTCGACAAGGAATTCAAGGTCAACATCGAGGTTAACCACGCCACTCTTGCCGGTCACACCTTCGAGCACGAACTCGCCTGCGCTGTCGATGCCGGAATGCTCGGCTCCATCGATGCCAACCGCGGTGACTATCAGAACGGCTGGGATACCGACCAGTTCCCCATCGACCAGTATGAACTCGTACAGGCCTGGATGCAGATTATCCGTAACGGCGGTCTCGGAACGGGCGGCACCAATTTCGATGCAAAGACCCGTCGTAACTCCACCGACCTCGAGGACATCATCATTGCCCACATCAGCGGCATGGATGCGATGGCACGCGCCCTCGAGAGCGCTGCCAAGTTGCTCGAAGAGTCTCCCTACTGCCAGATGCTCAAGGAGCGCTACGCTTCCTTCGATTCCGGTCTTGGCAAGAAGTTCGAAGAGGGCAAGATGACCCTCGAAGAGGCCTACGAGTACGGCAAGAAGGTCGGCGAACCCAAGCAGACTTCCGGCAAACAGGAGCTCTACGAAGCCATCGTTGCCATGTACTGCTAATCGCTCTGCTCTCAGTCATTCACAATTTTGACTCAATCCTACGCCCCGAGTATCTTACGATGCCCGGGGCGCTTTCTGTAACTCAATGTCCACACCCCATGAGAGCGGGATTGGGAATAGATTTCAAACTCAAAATCCCCCCGCCGGCGAGAATGCCGGCGAGGGGATGATAATGTGAAAGCGGGAGATTAATACTCGAGCTTGGTCTGACGCACATAGGTCTGGTAGCGCTTCTCTGCCATCTGCTGTGCCTTAGCGAAGAGTTCGCCGGCCTCAGCGGGGAACTGCTTAGCCACAGACGCGTAGCGCACCTCGCCCTTGAGGAAGTCCTGGAACTTATCCCACTGGGGCTCCTTCGAATCGAGAGAGAAGGGATTCTTTCCTGCCTCTTCGAGTTCGGGGTTGAAGCGCCAGAGATGCCAATAACCGCACTCAACGGCCTTGGCCTCTTCGTTCTGAGAGTGCATACCGCCCTTGATACCGTGGTTGATACAGGGAGCGTAAGCGATAACGAGAGAAGGTCCGTGATAAGCTTCAGCCTCGCGGATGGCCTTGAGAGCCTGAGCGTTGTCGGCGCCCATTGCAATCTGGGCAACGTAAACGTAGCCGTAGGTCGTGGCAATCATGCCGAGATCCTTCTTCTTGATACGCTTGCCGGAAGCGGCGAACTTGGCGATAGCGCCGAGAGGAGTAGCCTTGGAGGACTGACCGCCGGTGTTGGAGTAAACCTCGGTATCAAGAACGAGGATGTTGACATCTTCGCCCGAAGCAATCACGTGATCGAGACCGCCGTAGCCGATATCGTAGGAAGCACCGTCACCGCCGATAATCCACTGAGAGCGCTTAACCAAGTGGTCCTTGTAGGTAAGAATGTCCTCGGCAGCCGCATTTCCTGTGAGAGACTCGACAATCTTGGGAGCAAGAGCCTTCGTAGCGTCTGCATCTTCCTGCTTCTCAATCCATTCGTTCATAAGAGCCTTGACATCGGCTGAGAAGGCAGCGTTCTCCTGAGCCTCGGTGAAGAGACGGGTGATGCGCTGTTTCATCTTCTTGTTGGCGATGGCCATACCGAGACCGAATTCGCAGAAGTCCTCGAAGAGCGAGTTGGCCCAAGCGGGACCCTGACCCTTGGCGTTCTTGGTGTAAGGAGTCGAAGGAACAGAACCGGAGTAAATCGAAGAGCAACCCGTAGCGTTGGCGATAATCTCACGGTCACCGAAGAGTTGGGAAATGAGCTTCACATAAGGAGTCTCACCGCAACCTGCGCAAGCACCTGAGAACTCGAAGAGAGGCTGAGCGAACTGAGAGTTCTTGACATTGGCCTTGATGTCAACGAGATCCTGCTTGGAGGTAACCTTCTCGACAGCGTACTGCCAGTTGGCAGCTTCGAGTGCAGCTTCTTCACTGCCGTCGTTGTAGGGAACCATCGTGAGGGCTTTGCCGAGTTTGGGATTACCGGGACATACGTCAACGCAGTTACCGCAAGAGAGACAGTCCTTGACACCCACCTGGATGCGGAAGAACATACCCTTCATGGTAGCGGGAGCCTTCATCTCAATCATTTCGCCGTTCATGCCCTTGGCCTCGTCGGCCGTCATGACGATGGGACGGAGACAAGCGTGGGGACATACGAAGGCACACTTGTTACACTGGATACAGTTGGCAGCATTCCATACGGGAACGAATGTACCTACGCCGCGCTTTTCGAACTTGGCGGTGCCGGGATGCCATGTACCGTCTTCGATACCGACGAAAGAAGAAACGGGAAGGAGGTCGCCGTCCTGAGCGTTGATGGGACGAACAATCTTGTTGATGAAGTCATCGCCGTCGCTGAATGTCTTCTCCTCGGGAACGAGAGCCGACCATGCGGGATCGACTGCGAGCTGCTTGTACTCGCCGCCGCGATCGACAGCTGCATAGTTCTTGTTGACAACATCTTCGCCCTTCTTGCCGTAGGACTTCACGATGAAGTGCTTCATCTCCTCGACAGCCTTCTCAACGGGGATAACACCCGTGATGCGGAAGAATGCCGACTGGAGAATGGTGTTGGTACGGTTGCCGAGACCAATCTCCTGTGCAATCTTGGTGGCATTGATGTAGTAAACGGTGATGTTGTTGTCGGCGAAATACTTCTTCACCTTGGCGGGAAGGTTGGCAATGAGTTCGTCACCGTCCCAAATGGTGTTCAGAAGGAACGTACCGCCCTTCTGGAGGCCGCGCGTCACGTCGTACATCTGGAGGTAAGCCTGCTGGTGGCAAGCCACGAAGTTGGGAGTCGTTACAAGATAAGTGGAGCGGATGGGATCGTCGCCAAAGCGGAGGTGAGAGCAAGTGAAGCCGCCCGACTTCTTGGAATCATAGGAGAAATAAGCCTGGCAATACTTGTCGGTAGTCTCACCGATAATCTTGACAGAGTTCTTATTGGCACCTACAGTACCGTCGGCACCGAGGCCGTAGAACTTAGCCTGGAACATACCCTTGCCGCCCATGGCGATTTCTTCGCCGACGGGAAGAGAAAGGAATGTAACGTCGTCGTTGACACCGAGCGTGAAGTGGTTCTTGGGCTGGGGAAGAGCAAGGTTCTCGTAAACGGCGAGAATCTGAGCGGGCGTGGTGTCGTTGGAGCCGAGGCCGTAGCGACCGCCTACAATCACGAGATTCTTGTAGCCGAGTTCATCGAGAGCATCCTTAACGTCGAGGTAGAGAGGTTCGCCGTTGGCACCGGGTTCCTTCGTGCGGTCGAGGACGCAGATACGCTTAACAGAAGCGGGAAGAGCCTCTTTGAGGTACTTGAGCGAGAAGGGACGATAGAGGTGAACGGCAATCATGCCGACCTTTTCGCCCTTGGCAGCCTTGTAGTCGATGACTTCGCGGATAGCCTCTGTTGCAGAACCCATGCAGACGATGATGTTCTCAGCATCGGCGGGTCCGTAGTAAGAGAAGGGACGATACTTGCGGCCGGTAATAGCCGAAATCTGGTCCATGTAGTCGCTCACGATGTCGGCCACTGCGTTGTAGTAGGGGTTGCAGGACTCACGGTGGGCAAAGAAGACATCGGGGTTCTCGGCCATACCGCGCATCTCGGGATGTTCGGGAGAGAGAGCACGCTCACGGAACTCCTTGAGAGCCTTCTGGTCAATGAGAGGCTTGAGATCTTCCTGATCCACAACCTCTACTTTCTGATACTCGTGAGAGGTGCGGAAGCCATCGAAGAAGTTGAGGAAGGGCACACGGCTCTTGAGGGTTGCGAGATGGGCAACGCCGGCGAGATCCATCACCTCCTGAACGGAACCTTCGGCCAACATGGCGAAGCCAGTCTGACGGCAAGCCATCACATCCTGATGGTCGCCGAAGATACAGAGGGCATGGGAAGCGAGAGTACGAGCCGAAACATGGAAGACTGTGGGAATCAACTCGCCGGCAATCTTGTACATGTTGGGAATCATCAGGAGAAGACCCTGAGAAGCTGTGAACGTAGTGGTGAGCGCACCGGCCTGAAGAGCACCGTGAACGGTACCGGATGCACCACCCTCAGACTGCATTTCCTCAACGAGAACGGTCTCGCCGAAGATGTTCTTGCGGCCTTGGGCAGCCCATTCATCGACGTTCTCTGCCATCGGTGAAGAAGGAGTGATGGGATAGATTGCAGCCACCTCCGTGAACATATACGCGATATGCGCGGCGGCAGTATTGCCATCACATGTCATAAATTTTTTTGCCATTGTGATTGGATTGTTTAATAATGAATAGTTGATGAGTTAATTACTTAATTATCGATTAGTTTATCGAAATTGCAAATTAATAGAGGAACCCGAACAACCAAAGCGGAATCACATTGTCGTGACCGATTTCGAGATTGTCGATAGCGTAGTAGAAATCGGGGTTGTTCTTGGTGCGTACCACCCAGTCGCAGACGCGGAAGCGGTCGGTCTTGTTGATGAGGAACTGGACATTGCGTTCGTTCGACTTGTTAAGACGGTTGTCCTTGTGGAGCATGTTGTAGAAGAACGTCTCGCGTATCTGGCGAGGTTCCACTTCGTTGAGACAAGTGGGATACAGAATATTGGTGTTGTGCATATATACGACAGCCGGCTTCTTGGGGAACTGCTCGTCAACGCTATAAAGCATGTTGATGAGACGGGCCTCTTTGAGGTAGCTGAGGTAGTTCACCACCGTAGCTCGCGATGTTTCGATGGCTTTGGCCAGAAGCGAGACATTGGGCGAACAGGGTGCTTCCTGTGCAAGAAGGTGGAGCAATTTCTTGATTTTGGGAAGATAGGACAACTCGATTTCCTTGACGAAAAGAACATCAACCTCAAGCATGGTGTTCATGTTCTTGATGAGCATCTCGGAATAGTTCTTCTTTTCGAGGAAGAAAGGATAGAATCCGTGGTGCACATAGTCCTGAAAATAGTTCAGAGGTTTGATTTTGGAACAAATCTCTGAAGCGATGGCTGCGTGGTTGGACAGGATTTCGTCGTACTTGTAGGAACGGAAATTGGTGCCGGCCATGAGGTTGATGAACTCACGGAACGAGAAACCGCGCAGGTTATACGAATCAACAACGCCGTTCAGGATGGGATTTTCCTCCTTGAGACGCATCACTGTAGAACCGGCGAAGATAATCTGAATCTTGGGATACTGGTCATAGATGAACTTCAGTTCGTTGCTCCAATCGGGATACTTGAAAATCTCATCAATGAGAAGGACACGTCCGCCTTGAGCCAGGAACTGCGATACAAATTCGCGCAGAGTATGCGTAAAAAAGTAGAAATGGTTCATGTTGATATAAAGGCAGCGACGGTCATCCGGACCGAATTTTTCCAGCGCATACTGCAGCAGGAAAGTGGTCTTGCCTACACCGCGTGAGCCCTTGATTCCTATCAAGCGGCTGTTCCAGTTTATCTCGTCCATCAATTCGCGACGTACAGGCGAATAGACATGCTCAACGAGATATTTATGAGTTCGATAAAATGTCTCCACTGTTTTATCTGTTTTTTGTTAAGCGCTGCAAAGATAATAAGAAATCTTGAAATTGCAAAGTGAAAATGACATTTTTTTTGAAAAATTGAGAAAAAAATGAATTTTTAAAGGTTTTGCGACCATTTTTTGCGCATTCTTGGCTTATTTGTGCATCAATATTTGCAGGTATTGTTGATAAAGTGAACGAATTTCGTCCACCATTTCGTCCATCGGGTGGGTTGTGTCAATCCAATGAATCCTGATTCCGCGCCGTTCCATTCCCCGGAACCAAGTCATCTGCCGTTTGGCAAACTGATGAATGGCAATTTCGAGTTGGCGGAACATTTCGTCGTAGGAAAGTTGACCGATAAGATGGAGGGTGAGATACTTGTATTCGAGACCGTAATAAATCAAATCGTCGGACGGAATGCCGCTGTCGAGCAAACGCTGCACTTCGTCGAGCATTCCGTCGTCGAGACGCTGCCTCAGACGACGGGATATCCGTTCCCGGCGCACGTCCCTGTCCACCATCGTACCTACAACCAACGACGATACGGGAGGATAAGCCGAGAGCGAAGCGGCATGAGTGCGGTAATAATCCCGGATTTCTATTTCGCGGATGGCCCGTTGCGGAGTGTCTGTATCGGTGGTGTTGTGGAGTGTCTTGTAGGTGCGCAGTATCTCCGTCAGCTCCTCGAGACTCTTGCCCCGAAGTCCGGCCCGGAGTTCGGGATTCTCCGGCACATCGTGCATCTCGTACCCCTTGAGTACGCTCTCGACATAAAGCCCGGAGCCGCCGCAGAGAATGGGCAGTTTGCCCCTTCTCAGCATATCGTCATAGACACGATGGAAATCCTTCTGAAACTCATGGATGTTGTATCTGTAGCCGGCGGGACGGATGTCTATGAGATGATAAGGAACCGTTTTCTCCCCCACAGTATAGTCGGCGAGATCTTTTCCTGTACCCAAATCCATCCCGACATAGAACTGTCGGCTGTCGGCAGAAATGATTTCTGTATCGTAGCTCAGAGCCACGTGTACGGCCAAAGACGTTTTGCCGGAAGCGGTGGGACCGACGATAGTAATCATAAGCGTTGCAGTTTAGAACCCGGAAAATAGAACTTTAGTATCTCGGTATGGTCATGACCTGCTTCCGCCATACATGCCGCACCTATCTGACAGAGACCGACGCCGTGTCCCCATCCGCGACCTGTAAAGACGAAACGGGGAGAATCCTTGTCCTCCTTGCTCACCCAGAAGGCACTCGAATAGAGATGCGACACGGAAAGAGCTTTGCGTATCATGAGTTCTTTGCCGATGACGACCGTACGGCGGGAGCCAATCACTTTGAGCAACGAGATTCTGCCGGAAGCACCGCGTTTGAGAGCCATCAAATCTTCTATGGTCCCCACGTGCAGTTGCGTTTTGCGCTCAAAGAGTTCGGAGAGTTCGTCGCGTGAGTATGACACGGTCCAATCGTGGAAATCGGAAGTTGCCCGGTCATAGTTGTTGAGCACCTGACGCAACACGCTTTCGTCGCGGGTATTGCACCAGGGATCATCCACAGGCTTGAGGTAGGAGTAATCTTCGTCTTGCCAACAGGTATCGAAGGTCTCGGTTTTTCCTCCGCAACATTTGGAGAAGCGGGCATCGCAGATATTTCCCTTCCCATCGACCAGCACCTCCCCTCTCGTTTCTTCGACCGCACGGGCCACAAGAGGCGATACGATGCGGGTAATGCCCTGATATCGCTGACAGTGGTCGTCGGCACAGACATCGAACAGAGAATGGTCGTCGTGGTCCCACCAGCGAATCACCGTATCCTCGCTGCTCACCCCCGACACAGGGGCAGCCTCCGTCTTCGGCAGAGACTTTGCCGGCTGCTCCGTCCCCTCCCTCTCTCCTGCCGTTTTTGCGGCACGAGCCTGCATCTGACGCAAGAGCCAGCTGCGTGAAATGACGGCGTGGGTCTTGAGCAGACTGAAGCTCGAGGTTGCAGCCATCTCGGACGAAATGACCGATTTCAAATAATCTTCGATGGGGAGAATATTGATGGCATGAAGCAGATTGTCCTTGCGGAGAATGTGAAGCACTCCCGTGAAGGTCTGGTCTTCGAGTTGTTGCCAGTGGAAACTCTTCCCGATGGTGACACCGCGAAGGGTAAAGGACGGAGCAAAGAACCAACGGGACTCCCCTTCGGCCAAATCCACGAGAGACAGTGTGCGGTCAGGAAGATTTCCGTGCCCGGAAGCCAAAGAGAAGGTAATTTTCTCCTCGTCCATGATGCCTACATGCACCAGCGGAGCGGGATGTTCGAGTTGGGAGAAAATGTCGGAAAGCAATTCGGGGGAAAGTTTCTTGTAGTCTTCCTCGCGTACCACGGGCACGAGGCCGCAAAATTCGAGCGAGGCGGGTGACAGAAGAACTTGCTCCTCCCCTGTTGCATAATACTGCGACGGCCTGTGGGCCTTGCGGTCCATCACACGCCAAAGCACACAGCCCGACTGCCCGTCCCACCAGGCGACGATATTTTTATGGTCGGAATCCGTAATCTCGGGCTGCAAAGCCGTCACGCCCGATTCTGCCCAGTCTTCCCGGCTCCATCGCAACATGGGCACAGCCCTCTGCGGCACAGCTTGGAAATGGAGATGGTCGGGGGCCGAAGCTCCCGAGCAGGCTCCATTGAAGAAGAAGAACATGTCTTTGTACTCCTCTGCCAGCGCCCGCATGTCATCGGCACGCCCGGCAAAAGACTGTCGTTCGTGAGCGGCAGAGACAATTGTGAGATGACACGATGTGAGCGGAAACGGATTGACAAGTATCTCGTAACGGTTGCCGGAAGGAAGCGTGACAGGAATGGATTGCTGTTCGGCAGGACGTGACGCAGGACACAGGAAGCAGGGACGATCGACCTTGCCGTCAACCACCTTTGCGGTCACGCTTGCGACCCGCGCAGGGTTAAAGACAATCTCGTACTCCTTTTTAAATATATATATGGAACGCTTTTGTGCCTTTCCGAGGTCATCGTAGCGCTGTCGGCATTGGGACCAGGAAGCCAATTGGCGGTCAAAAAACTTCTGAATCATAATTTTTCTGTCGGGCCAGAATCTCGAGTGTTCGGATACGGTCCTTGTAGAGATTGTTGCGGTTGATTTTTTCGCGGGAGAGGGCTGCATCGCTGTTGCCCGACCAACGGCGGCAATTATAGAGCGGCTCATAAATACGACCCAGAGGATACTGTCGGGTGATACGCAACATGGCAGCGTAATCCTCGCCGTAGCTCGTGTTGGGCAACGGATTGGCGCGAAGCAATTCCCTGGAGAAAGCTCTTGGAGCACCCAATCCGTTGATGCGGAGGGCATTGTTCATGCCGTTCTCCGGCGTCCACTCCTTGTGGTCAATGATTCCGGGCGGCAGCGGACGGAGTTCAAAATCCGTAAGCTGATAACTTCCCACAACGGCGGCACAGCCCTGTTCCTGAAAAGCCTTTACGATGCGGGCGAGAGTGTCTTCCCGGCTGTAGAGGTCATCGCTGTCGAGTTGAACGACCCAAAGGCCACAACGGGAATCGGCAACCGCACGATTCCAGCATCCTCCGATTTTGAGCGTTGTTTCCTCGGGAATAATGTGGACGAGACGAGGGTCGTGAATCTCATCGATGACCTCGGTGGTACCGTCGGTGGAATGATTATCGACCACAAGCACATTGAACTTAAAGTCTGTCTTTTGGTTCAAAGCCGACTGGATGGCGTCGCGAATGGTATTTACACGATTATACACCGGAATCACAACCGATGCGGTGGCCTCGTCGGAACGCTGGGGCTGAAGCGGGAAACGTTTGAGGCGGGATGCATCAATCCAGGCTCCGATGGCTTTGAGATAAGCTGTGAGTGCGACTTCCATCTCTTTCTGCACGCCGGCGTTGCGGGGATCGACATAATCGAATTGCGACGACTCCTCCCCACTTCTGGGCACAAAAGTGTAACCCGTCTCCTGAATGTGGAAAGGAAGGCCGAACTGATAGGCCATTTGGAGACGCAGCAAATACCAGCCTGCATATTGAAACGAAGCCGAGATGTCGGGCATCGTGAGGAGCTTGGAAGAAGAAACCACCACCAGCGGACCGAAATCGAAATCGTCACGCACAGAACCCGTCATATAATCGATGCACGGCATCTCTACCGTCTTTCCGTCGGCTTCCTGCCGACGATAGTCTGTGTATATGAACGGGGCGTCAGTGGCTTCCAAAACATTGCGGAGTCTTAACTCTTCGGCATCGGTCAGAACGATGTCGCCTTCCTGCAGCTGGACAAAGACACAGTCGTCGGCTTCGGCGGCCTCGAAAAGTTGAGCCAACGCCTCGACCGAAGCGAGCCCTTTGTCAAATCGGATAAAATTCATATTCTGTCGTTTTTGGGGAATTGCTTAAAATTCAGAACGTAATGTGCATGCCCACCTGGAAACCGTGTTTCTTTACGCCGGGATGACTTGTATAGTTGAGTCGCCGAACATACTCCACGCGGAGCACCTTGAAAATATTCTCCACACCCAGGGCAATCTCCATGTAAGGCTCGTTTTCGAGTTTATAGACCGGGTTCTCCGACGGGAAGACATACAGGTCGGGATTGCGAAGCGTGATGCCGTCGTCAAGTGTGGCTGCGGGGTCGTTTCTGTCGGAAAGCGAACCGTAAACACCTCGGAAGGAAACCACTTCGCGCCATTTGAGACGACGCATCAGCGGAATGTTGTTGAAAATGAGACCGTTCATGAAATAGACCAAATTCCACTGTACATACTGGTCGTTGACAAACTCCATCGGCTCCATTTGAGAGAACGAATTGCTTTGGATAGTGAAGGCCGGATTGGAGACGGGAATACAAAGCATCGAGAAAGGAGACTGCGTCCACACCTTGCCGGCCTGAAGCTGGGTGTTCACATAGCCGAAGGCCGAGAGATACCACCGCTGTTCGTACTTGAAATCCGTGCGCTGGTAATTCCAGTCGCTGCCCAATACGCCGCGCTTGGCGATGGAATGAGTCAACGTGAAGACGGGAATCTCCTGCGAAATGGAAATGCGGGAGGTGCGCGACTGCATGAAACGTTCATTGTGCGAGAAACGGAGCGTAAGCGTGGCTGTGGACATATCGTAATGGTCGATGCTGCGACCGCCGACCGTGACGAACGGTGTTACCCGGGTCCCCCAGTCACGGGTGTTCTCGAGTTTCAGTTTCAGGGAGAAGCCGTTCCAGAACTCATGGGTGTAGAGCAGATTGGCAGCACGCTGATAGGTAATCTGGTCGTTGCTGGAGTTACGGAACGAACGCAGGAAGTTGTCTCGATTGTCGGTAGGATCTTGACCGAGGAGACGTGTATCATAGCCCATGCCTGCACGAACCGAGTGCACGGGGAACTCATTGGCGTGCATCTTTTTCTTCTTGAACGAATACTCTGCCTCGAAATTGCCTTTCCACTTGTGGTCCTTGAATCCGTAGGCAGCATAACCGAACGCAAAGAGATGCGGATTGAGTTTGGAGGTCGTGATGCCGCCCGCACGAAGACGGAATCCTTCAAAATGGGTATAGGATGCCGTCGCATTGAGAGGTCCGTAGAGGAATTTATTGTCTTCGTAATCGCGTTTGCCCACGGAAATATATCCCTTGAAGAGTGCCGTCAGAATCTGTTCGGTATAATAGAAGAACGGCGTGTTGCGCATATCCCGCAACATATTGGCCACACTGTGGTCATCGCCGGGGACGCCCTTCTCGCCCTCGGGACGATGGTTTTGGAAGAACTCGTTACGGCTCTCCTGCGTGCCGGCGACCCGGGCCTGCGATTCGATGACGGGTCCCCAATGGTTCCAAATCCTGTCGCCCGGATCTTCGAACGTGTAGTTTGAGTAGTGACACGTTCGGTGGGCAAAGAGTCCCCACAGCACATCGTCGATGACTTCCATCTCGGCATCGAACGTGATTTTCCGGCTCACCTGTGTCGAGTCGGCAAGGCGTTCCCGGTCGATGCGTATCGCCATCGACTTCACCCAGTTGAGGTTGATATCCTTGGGCACATTGAGTTCTGCACGTTTGACAAAATAGGTCGAATCGTCCGTCACAAACAGATGGCCGATGAATCCGAGACTCTGTGGCAACAGCGGTGCAAATCCCAGGTCAATGTAGCGTTTGCCGTCATCCCACACGAGGGTGTCGAGAATATAGAATTTATAGAACGTAATGGCAAACGACGAAAGCGGCGATACAAACTGGTTGGAGAATATATAAATATTGTCGTCGTGGATATTCACCTCCGGAAAAATGTCCGATTTCATAGCTTTGGCTATCATCTCGGGCATCATATCGTCCAGGCCGGCATGCTCCTCGGCGAGGAGTTCCGTCTTGTTGTTTTTGGGGTTCTTGCGATAGAACTGCCGCTGCACGGTCTCGTCGCTCGACACGGGCAAAACATGGTCTCCCTCCAGCGAGGTTGAGTCAATGTATTGGTCGATGAAGTCGAACTTCTTGCGGAACATATTGAGACGCGAGCCGGTCATGTTGGTTAAAGAATAGACCATGTGGTCATACCGTTCGCAAGAATAGAAATCCTTCTCGCCGGGCAGTTTGTCGTTCTTGTGGCCAATGACGTTGCGGGCCAATACGACCGAGGGATTGTCCTTTCGCCGATACCGTTCGCGTTTCGGTTTCACCACCACCTCCGAAAGCTGTACGTCCAACGGAGCCAGTTGGATGGTCACGTTGTGTGAACGCCTTCCGGCCGAAATCTCTTTCGAACGGTACCCCACACATGAAATGACGATTTTTCCTCTGGCGGCTACGGTGATGGTAAAGGTTCCTTTCGTGTCGGTGATTGTGCCGTTGGCAGTTCCTTTCTCCTGGATGGTGATGAACTCCAGGCGAAGTCCCGTCAGCGAATCGACGACAGTACCTTCAATCGTGATGCGTGAAGGCTGTGTCTGTTGTTTCTGCGCGCTTGTCAGCGAGAGCCCCAACAGAGTGAAAACAAATACTAGTATGATGTTTCTTAATGACATTCCTTATGCGTGATGAAAGGCACAGAGGCCGTCAAGCGGCGACTGGACCACTGTACCGAGGGTGAATCCGTGTTGTCGGGCCACCTCTGCAAGTACATTTCTTAAATAAAAAGCCACCGAACCGACGAAGGCCACCGATTCGCCGGGTTCCGGACGGAGACGGGCTATATTCCTGCGATAAAAGGCATCCAGTCCGCTGTAAGCCAAGTCATGAACGTACTCGTGCCCGAGATTTTCGCCGATGAAGGGGGCAAACGAAGCCAGATACCGGTTGGGGAAAGGCAGACGATAGACGTGCTCGATGGCCTGAACGGGAGTGATGCTGCCGAACTTGGCTTCGAACTTGGCAGAGATGTCGGCGGGCATCTGTTGTTTGAGGTAATCGGCCAGGAGCAGTCGTCCCAAATTGCATCCGCTGCCCTCGTCTCCCAGAATATATCCCAGCGAAGAAGCCGACCGCATCTCTCCCGTTAGGCCGTTGTAGCGACAGGCTATGGCTCCGGTTCCCACGATACAAGCCAGTCCCGACTGCTTTCCGTAGAGGGCACGCGCGGCTCCGAGGAGGTCGGAATACACCTCCACATCCACCCGGCTCTTGAAGACGCGGTGAAGGGCTTCCTGCATATAGGGAATGCGTTCGCCGGCACAACCGGAACCGTAGAAAAAGACTTTCTCCACGTCCGTATTGTTGCCCGCCAATGTCATCACCAACTCCACGCTTTGGGCTATCACCTCAGGGGTGGCGTACATGGGATTCAGTCCCTGGGTTCTGTGGCGGAAGAGTTCTTTGCCTTCCTCCGTGATGACCCAATCTGTTTTGGTTGAACCGCTGTCGGCTATCAGTATTTTCATCGTTGGGTTTCGGTCTCTCGTGAGACCTTGGGATTTTACTTTGATTTTTTGATTTTCACCTTGATTTTCGTGCCTGCGCTCTCGTTTCCGTAGCGGTCGATGGCCGTGACAACGTAGGTGTATTTCTTACCGTCGGAGACGTTGGCGTCTTTGGTCCGGGGTTCGGCGGTTTGGCAGAGGAGGTGCGACAAATCGTCGGTCTTCTCCTTTTCACCCTTGCGGAATTTATAGACGCAGTAGGTGACTTGTGTCGTGCTTTCCACCTTGTTCCACGAGAGCAACACACCCTCGTCCGAAACATGGGCATCGGCTTTTTTGACCTTCTCGGGATGAACATCCGACACAGCCGTGAAAGCCGGGGTGAATGTCGGTGTTTCATAAACGCCCTCTCTCAGAAAATCGGCCACGTGCCACGCATTGTCTTCCACCTGATAACCGTACCAGAAGCACTCGCCGTCCACTTGGTCGAGCGAGCGGCAAAGGTTGAGTTTGTTCATCAGATGGGTATGCGACGAGCGCAAGTCCAAGGCCGGCTTTCCGTCGGGACCCTTGTCGAGCGAACGTTCGATGGAGATGCCGACAATGAGTTGACAGGCGACGGGAATGTGGTCATTCCACCACTGGACAAGGGTCGTATAGTCGGCCTGTTTATGGCCGATTTCCCAATAGAGTTGGGGCATTACATAGTCTATCCATCCCGACTGCGCCCAGCGGAGCACGTCGGCATAGAGGTCATCGTAACATTGAAGGCCGTTTGTGGCAGAGCCTTCCTCCCAGGATGTCCTGTTGCGATAGATGCCGAAGGGCGAGATGCCGAATTTCACCCACGGTTTCCGCTTCTGGATATCCTGGTGAATGTATTTGATAAGAATATCCACATTCCTGCGGCGGAAATTGCCGAGCGAGGCGGGATTGTTCACGTCGAAGTTCATCTGAGGAGCATACATCCTGAATTCGGCTTCGTCGTTGAACTTCTCCCCGTTCTCCGGATAGGGATAGAAATAGTCGTCCATGTGGATGGCATCGATGTCGTAACGGCTCACAATATCGTTCACTATGGCTCGTATGTAGGCGCGAGATTCCGGACGGCCGGGATTGAGATACCACCTCCCGCCGTACTGCACGAACCATTCGGGATGTTCCCCGTAGAGCGGATGTTCTGTCTTCCTTCCTTTGGAGGCTCCCATGCGGTAGGGATTAATCCAAGCATGGAACTCGATATGATTCCGGTGGCAGAGGTCGATGATGAAAGCCATGGGGTCCCACATTTCGGCAGGTGCCTTTCCCGTCTTGCCGGTGAGGAAACGCGACCAGGGCTCCATTTCGCTCTGATAGAAAGCATCGCCTTCGGGCCGCACCTGGAAGATGATGGCATTGAATCCGTCCTCTTTCAGTTGGGTCACCAATCGGGTCAGATAAGCTTTGTTCTGCTCCGTGTTTTTCTTCATGTAGCGCTCCTGGAAGACCGTCTGAAGCCACACGCCCCGGAATTCCCGTTTGGCGGTCACGCAGGCAGCAGCCTTTTCGGTCTTCGACCGGTTCCACCACCAGGTCCAGGCATTGGCGTCTGCAACCGGTTGTGTCATGAGAATCAGAGCAAGAGCCCATTGGATATGTCTTCGCATGTTTTTTATCTCGTTTGGTTTTGATACGCAGTCTGTAATGTGTTCCGGGTTATGCAAACTCCGAAAGCTCCAGCCACCGCATCTCTTTCGTGTCTATTTCGTCGATGAGAGCCGTCATCCGGCTACCGGCTTTCTGCAATTCGTCGGGAGAGAGCGTTCCGGAACTCATTTTCTCCTCGAGATTTGCCTTTTCGGCTTCCAGGCGGGGCAGTTCCGTTTCGAGTGTCTCAAACTCCCGGCGTTCCTTGAAGGAGAGTTTCCTTGCCTTCTCGGTTTTGGGTTTGCGGGCATTGGACTTTCCGTCTGCTTCGGTTTTCCCGTCGGGGCTGCTGTTTCTCTCTGCCTCGCGGGCTTCGGCCTCTTTCAGCTCACGCCACTCGCGATAGTCGCTGTAGTTGCCGGGATAATCCTGTATCTCGCCGTTGCCGTGGAAGACAAAAAGATGGTCCACCACTTTGTCCATGAAATAGCGGTCGTGGCTCACCACAATGACACAGCCTCCGAAATCCTGCAAATATTGTTCGAGCACGTTCAGTGTGAGGATGTCGAGGTCGTTGGTCGGTTCGTCGAGCACCAGAAAATTGGGCGACCGCATCAGGATGGTGCAGAGGTAGAGACGTCTCTTCTCGCCTCCCGAGAGTTTATAGACGTAGCTGTATTGTTTCTCGGGACTGAAAAGGAAGAGCTGCAGGAACGAGGTCGCCGGCATCTTGGTGCCGTCGGAGAGCATCACGTAGTCGGCAATGTCGCGCACGATGTCTATCACCTTTTTCGAGTCATCGAACTGCAATCCGTCCTGACTGTAGTATCCGAAGCGCACGGTCTCGCCCACGTCGATGTGCCCTTTGTCGGGCTTTTCGAGGCCCAGAAGGAGTTTGAGGAACGTCGATTTGCCGGTTCCGTTCGGGCCTACAATGCCCAACTTCTCATAGCGGGCAAATTCGTAATGGAAATCGTTCAGGATGACGCGTTCCCCGAAAGCTTTGCAGACACCTCGGGCGTTGAAAATCTTTGACCCTATGTAGCTCGAACGCATCGTGAGACGCATTTGCTGCAGGTCGTGGCGGGCTTTGGCCCGCTGTTCGAGTTCGTAGAATGCCTCGATACGGCTACGGCTCTTGTGGCCGCGTGCCTGGGGCTGTCGCCTCATCCAGTCGAGTTCTTTTCTCAACAGGTTGTTGGCATGATCGACCGCTGCGGCTTGGGCATTGAGCCGTTCCTGACGTTTCTCGAGGTAGTAGGCATAGTTGCCTTTGTAGGTGTAGAGTCTGCGGTCGTCAAGTTCGACAATGCGGTTGCAGACTCTGTCGAGGAAATAGCGGTCGTGAGTCACCATCAGCAGGGTCATCCTGCGATGGTTCAGATAGTCTTCGAGCCACTCGACCATTTCCAGGTCGAGGTGGTTGGTCGGTTCGTCGAGGATGAGAAACTGCGGGTCATCGAGCAGGACGTGCGCCAGCGCCAGACGTTTGCGCTGTCCGCCGCTCAACTGCGAGACAGGCTGCTCCATATCGGTGATTCTCAGCTTGGTGAGGATTCTCACCAACTCGGGACCTTTTTCCTTGCAGACCTCCCCCACCGTCACTCCTTCGGGGAATTGCGGGTCTTGGGGCAGATAGTCGGTCTTGAGGTCGTTTTTCCAGACGATGCTGCCTTCATCCTTGCCTTCCTGACCTGCAATTATCGACAACAGGGTCGATTTCCCAGTGCCGTTTTTGGCAATGAGACCGATCCTGTCGCCTTCATTGATTCCCAAAGATATATTTTCGAAAAGGACCAAGTCGCCGAACGACTTGGTCAATCCTTCTATTTGTAGAAAACTTACTGCCATAAGGGTTGTTCTGTGAATGATGTCGGGTGTTGTTCAACCGAAATATATAGAGAGCACCCTCATGAATTTGCAAATTCGGTATTCTGATACAATTCTCAAGCGAGCTTACGGGAACCGTCGCCAATCACTACGTCGTAAACCTTGGGCACACGACCGTATTTCTCGGCATATTTCTTCCGGGCATCGGCAATGAATTTGTCGTAGAGTTCTTCTTTCACGAGGTTGAGGGTGCATCCGCCGAAACCGCCGCCCATGATGCGCGAACCGGTCACTCCGTTGGCCTTTGCGATTTCGTTGAGGAAATCCAACTCTTCGCAGCTCACCTCATATTCCTTCGAAAGACCCTCGTGGGTAGCGTACATCTGACGGCCGGCCTCTTCGTAGTCGCCCTTCTTGAGAGCTTCGGAGAATGCCATGACGCGATCGACCTCACCGAGCACGAAATGTGCACGCTTGTAGTCTTCCTCGCTGATGTCGGCCTTCACGGCCTCCAAGTCTTCCCACTTGGCATCGCGCAACGTTTCGAACTTGCGGTCGGCGAATTTGGCAGCCAAGGCGGCAACGACGTTCTCGCAGCTCTGGCGACGCTGGTTGTAGGCGCTGCTGGCCAGTTCGTGCTTCACGGCGCTGTCGAGCAATACGAGTTTGTAACCTTTGGCGTCGAAGGGGAAATATTCGAACTCGCGGCTGCGGCAGTCGAGACGCATCACCTGACCTGCTTTGCCGAATACGCTGGCAAACTGGTCCATGATACCGCACTTCACACCCACGTAGTTGTGTTCCGTAGCCTGTCCGGCAAGAACCAGATTCCACTGGCTCACTTTGTTGTCGCCAAAGAGGTCGTTGAGGCCGTAAGCCACACAGCTTTCCAAGGCAGCCGACGAGCTCATGCCTGCGCCCTCGGGAACGTCGCCGGCAAAGGCAATGTTGAAGCCCTTGACGGGAACGCCGAGTTTCCACATCTCTTTGCAAATGCCGTAGATGTAGCGGGCCCACGATGCTTTGGGTTTTTCGTCGCTCAGACGGAAATCTGCACGGTCTTTTTTGTCGATGGCATAGGCTCTGATGGTGTCGGGGGTACCGTTGATACGAATCTCGGCCATGATACCTTTATCTACTGCTCCCGGAAATACGAAACCGCCATTGTAGTCGGTGTGTTCGCCAATGAGGTTGATACGGCCGGGAGATGCATATACATTTCCTGTTTTACCGTCGAAATGCTTGATAAAGCGACTTCTAACAAATTCAATGTCCATACGCTTTTTAATTTTTAAAGGTTTATAAGAGGAATTAAATGTTATATAATGTTGTTCGGTATCGATTCAACGCCCTGTAAACAACAAAGTCCTCGTCACTGGTATCCAGCGACAAGGACTTCGTGGAGTTATTTCTTCTCCAGGTACTCTGCTACCTTTGCGGCACGTTCCTGCTGCAATTTGGTAGGCTTGTTGAAGGGCGAGTGGAATCCGAAGATTTTTTTGCGCTTCTTTTCTGATTTTGCCATAGTTTTGAAAAATGATTAAAAGTTAATTATTTTTTTTTAGAGAATTTGTTCTTTTTCATTTCACCCCGAAGCGATAGACGGTTGTCTGCCGATAGGTCTCACCCGGACGCAAGGTCGTCGATTCGAACTGCGGCTGGTTGGGCGAGTCGGGGTGATGCTGTGCCTCGAAGCAGATGGCCGACCTGCGGGGATAGGTGCAGCCGTGCTGTCCCGTGAATCCCGTGAGCCAGTTGCCGGTATAGAGCTGCACGCCCGGCTCGGTCGTATAGACTGTCAGCGTACGTCCCGATGTGGGTTCCTCGCACACTGCGGCCAGCGAGAGCTCTCCCGCCTTCGACTTGTTGAGGCAGAACGAATGGTCGTAGCCTGCGCCGTTGCGGGTCTGTTCGTGGTCGGCATCGATGCGGTCGCCCACACGTGTGGGGCGCTTGAAGTCGAACGGAGTACCCTCCACCGGAGCTTTCTCCCCGTAGGGAATCGATACCGTGTCGATGGGACAATAGCTGTCGGCATTGATATAGAGAATGTTGTCCTCTACCGAAGGCGTTACCTTCTGAATGCCTGCCAGATTGAAGAACGCGTGATTTGTGAGGTTGCAGACCGTCGTTTTGTCGGTCACGGCCTTATAGTCAATGCGGAACTCGTTGTCGTCGGTGAGACTATAGGTCATTTCTATCTCCAACTTTCCGGGGAAACCTTCTTCGCCGTCAGCCGAGGTATAGCGGAGCACCAGCGTCTGGGCGTCGGTCTGCTCGCCCTCCCACACTCTGGCGTGGAAACCCTTGCCGCCGTGCAGGCAGTTGGGAGCCTGACTCATCGTCAAGTGGTATTCCTTCCCCTCGAGAGTGAATTTGGCACCGGCAATGCGGTTGCCGTAGCGACCGATTGTGGCGCCCAGAAACGGCTCGGGGCCGTTCACTACGCTCTCGATGTCTTCCATCCCCAGCACCACGTTGGCCCACTGGCCGTTGCGGTCGGGCATCATGATGGAGGGTACGATGCCGCCGTAGTTGGTCACACACATTTCAGCTCCCTGCCGGTTCGTCAGAACCCACAGGTGAGTCGGCTTTCCGTCCACAACGCTTTCGAAGCGTTTCGGATCCAAGCCCGAAAGGGTAAGCCCGGTTTTGTTGTCTATCATACGTACTAAAATACCATTTATGGCTGCAAAGATAGCATTAATTTTGCAAACTTCCAAATTTTCGCCTCTTTTTTTTATATTTTAATGAAAATTTATCCTTCTTTCTTGGTTACATCCGAAAAAATTACTATCTTTGCCCCGGTTTTAATTTACTAAAAGAATGAAAGCATACGTTTTTCCGGGACAAGGTTCCCAATTCGTAGGTATGGGCAAAGACCTCTACGAACAGAACGGAGAGGCCAAAGCCCTCTTCGAAAAGGCCAACGATATTCTCGGGTTCCGCATCACGGACCTCATGTTCAACGGTACGGAAGAAGACCTTCGCCAGACCAAGGTGACACAGCCCGCCGTGTTCCTCTGCTCCGTCATTCCGGCCCTCGTCAATCCCGACGTGAAGCCCGATATGACAGCCGGCCACTCCCTGGGCGAATTTTCGGCCCTCGTCGTTGCCGGAGCGCTCAGCTTCGAGGACGGTGTGAAACTCGTTTCCCAGCGTGCCCAGGCCATGCAGAAAGCTTGCGAAATCAATCCTTCAACGATGGCTGCCATCATCGGCCTGCCCGACGAGAAGGTGGAGGAACTCTGCAGCCAGGTGACCGAAGGCGTGGTTGTTCCCGCCAACTACAATTGCCCCGGCCAGATTGTTATCTCCGGCGAAAATGAAGCCATCCAGGCTGCTTGTGCCAAGATGACCGAAGCCGGTGCCAAGCGTGCCCTCCCCCTCAAGGTCGGCGGCGCTTTCCACTCCCCTCTCATGGAGCCCGCCCGTGCAGAACTGGCCGAAGCCATCGAGAAGACCGAGATCCATGCTCCCAAGTGTCCCGTCTATCAGAACGTGGACGCAAAGCCCCACACCGAGCCTGCCGAAATCAAGCAGAATCTCGTGGCTCAGCTCACCGCTCCCGTCCGTTGGACCAAGAGTGTCCAGAACATGATAGCCGACGGTGCCGACACCTTCATCGAATGCGGTCCCGGAGCTGTGCTCCAGGGCATGATTAAGCGCATTTCCAAAGAAGTAACCGCCCAATCTCTCGCTGAATGAGTTCACAGATTCTCGACGAAACGGATCTCCGAATCCTTCGCGCGCTGCAGGAAAACTGCCGGCTCACCAACAAAGAACTGGCCGCCCGCATCAATCTCTCCATGACACCCACCTTCGAACGCATGAAACGTCTCGAAGCCCAGGGTTTCATTCGCAACTACGTGGCCGTACTCGATGCCGAGAAGCTCGAGCGTGGCTTCGTCGTCTATTGCAATGTGTCAATGAAACAGATTAACGCACGTATCGCCGAGGATTTCTCCTACAACGTTAACGAGTGGAAAGAAGTGTCCGAATGCTATAACGTGAGCGGTGATTTCGACTACATGCTCAAGGTATATGTCCAGTCGATGAAGAAATATCAGGAGTTCGTCATCAACAAGATTGGCGCTCTCGACTATATCTCCCGCATCTGGAGCATCTTCGTCATGGACACGCTGAAGCTCACCTACGGCATCCCCGTATGAGATATTTTCTCTTCCTCGCCTACGACGGTTCGGCCTATCACGGGTGGCAGTACCAACCCAATGCCGTCTCCGTCCAGGAAACCATCCAAAAGTGTCTCTCGCTGCTCCTTCAGCGGGAGACTACTGTTGTTGGTGCCGGGCGCACCGACACCGGGGTACACGCCCGACACATGGCTGCCCACTTCGACGCCGACACGGAGTTCAGTGCCGAAGAACGGCGCAACCTGGTCCATCGGCTCAACCTCGTCCTCCCGCCCGACATCGCCATCCACGACCTACGACCCGTCACACCCGAAGCCCACGCACGCTTCTCGGCTCTCTCGCGCACGTACAAATATTATGTTCACACGGCCAAAGACCCTTTTGTGAGAGCCTACAGCGACCGTGAATATTGGCAGTTGGATCTCGACCTCATGAACGAAGCGGCCTCCCGGCTGTTCGACTTTTCCGACTTCACCTCTTTTGCCAAACTCCACACCGACACCAAGACCAATATCTGCCGCATCATGCAGGCTCACTGGGACGAAACCGCTCCCGGCGAATATGTTTTCACGATTCAGGCCGACCGGTTCCTCCGCAACATGGTGCGCGCCATTGTCGGCACCATGTTTATGGTCGGACGTGGCAAACTCTCCGTCCCCGATTTCTGTGCCACCATCCAACGCCACGACCGGTGTGCCGCCGGAGATTCAGCCCCCGCCTGCGCCCTCTTCCTCGAAGACGTAGAATACCCCGACTCCATTTTCCTGTGAGCCGGGTCTGTCATCGAACGATTGTCTCCGCTATTTGCCGTCGGCTCCCTTTTACCTTGCACCTAATTTACGAAATTTTTTTTGAATAACGCAAGAAAAAACACTAAATTTTGCGGTTACAACCACAAAATATTGCCATCTTTTGCGGTTTGAACCACAAAAGATGGCATTTTTTGTCGGACAAGACGAGTCAATCACCGTCGGCAGAACAACGCAAGCCGGCACCTGCGGCGACCGTGGGGAGGTTTCATTTTGGCTCAGTTCCACTTTCAGAGGTCAAAAGTGGCGAAAACTGGAGGAGAACAATCTCAGGGCTCTACCCGTCGAGACCTTTGACCTTTGACCGTTAACCCTGAAACTTGAAACCTGAAACCTGAAACTTGAAACTTGAATCCTGAATCCTGGAACCTGAATCCCCCCCCTTCCCTTTAGGGGAGGGCTGGGGAGAGGCTGTGAGGCCGTGAGTCTGGAGGCCGTTTACAGACCGCCGGCACAGGACGTGATTCCTACGGAGGTCAATATGGCGATGACCATCTCACACACGCGGATGACAATGTCCGTCCAATTGAATTTTTTGTTCTTATCCATAACACTTACTTGTTTAATC
>FLNY01004065.1_pt1 | contig 37008 bp, 31 predicted proteins | sample 1140381 | NCBI WGS metagenome assembly FLNY01 (sample SAMEA3878172, study PRJEB12797) | bioreactor metagenome | biome: Moose rumen | place: Sweden | collected 2011-10 | reverse complement strand
CCGCCTCGCTCCTGATGGCTGGCAAGTGGGACCCCACACGTGTGGAGAATTTCAAGAACGCCAAGATGTGGATGTTCTGCGGCAAGGGCGATCTGGGTGCCTTCCCCAGCATGAACAGCATCACCTCCGAGTTGGAGAAGATGGGTGTGAAGGTGAGCAAGGCTGTCTGGAATGGCCGTTCCACTCAGGAAGAGTTCAACCGTCTGGGGGCCGAGATGGATAAGGAGGGTGCCAATATCCGTTATGTCATGTTCCCGCAATATACCGTGTTCCCCGACGATGACCATATCGACGGTATGGAACATCTTCAGACGTGGCGTGTCAGTTACACCATCGAGTGTGCCCGCGACTGGCTGTTCCGTCAGAGTAAATAGACAGGGTGATGAATGTATTGATAATTATAAATAATTAAAAACCGTGAAAGTATGAAAAAGCAAATTATGATGACTGCGGCGGCCCTCGTGCTGTCGATGTATGCCAACGCACAGCCTGGAGGTGGAAGACCCCAGATGGACAAGAAGCAGAAAACAGAAAAGAACGACTCTGTCCTGGTTACAGAACACAAGGAAGAGCGTAACGTGATGGCTAATGCCGAATATATGGATCGTCCTCGTGACCTTGATGCTGGTCTGGGTTCTGGTTCCACGCCTACTGTGCAGTTCGGCGACGGCCTGCCAGTCAGTTATACGACATTCCCTATCTACAGCCACCAGCACTGGAAGCCAGGCGTGTCACAGTCAAGTATGCGTATGCTCGGACTGGCTGAGAGTGGTATCCGCGCCGGTGCCCCCTGCTACGTGCAGGACACCTACGCATGGAAGGGATCTGAGAAGTTTGAAGGAAAACTGAGCCTCCGTATCAACAATCAGGGACATCAGACTTACGAAGGCGGCCTTGGTCTTCCATTAGGGAGCGGATGGAGTACAGCACTTCATATCTATCAGGACTATAATAAAGGATTCAATGACGTGAAGATTACTCCTATGCAGGGACGTACCCAGATGCTCCAGTGGGGTATTACCAAAGATTTCAGAAATGGTCAGTTCTGGGCACTTTATAAGTACACAGACGACTTCCAGAACATGGATATGAATGCACCGGCCTTGTATCATATTGACGGCACCGTTGACCTGATGGAGGGTTTCAAGATCGGGCGTGACACCTATCTGCCTGATGATGACCGTATGACTTACCTTGACGTGGCTACTGGTGAGAAGAAGAGTGTTAACTTCGGTTCGTTAGGCTCTGCATACGTGAATGAAATTCAGGCTGGGTTGACATTGAATCTGAAGAACAACCTCACATTCTCGGCTGTTATCAAATACCTGCATGGAACTACCAGCAAGACGATGAATAACTTGGCTGTTCAGGGAGATGCCAATGAGAATTCCGGCTTCACCTACACTGACGGCACATTGTTCACGGGACGCTATCAGACTCGGAACATCAAGTATGAGAGTGGTTTCATCAATGATATCACCTCAACCTTCGAACTGCGCAAGAAGACCAAGAAGTATGAGTGGATCATCGGCCTGAACGAGTGGCACAACCACCTGAACTTCATCGGTTCCAGTTCTATTATCGCCCACGAACTGGCTGTGAATCCCCGCCGTCTCTACATGAACGGTGAAGACAGCTGGAGCTATAACCTGATGGGGGAATATACCAAGGGTAACGAGAACCGCGCCGCCCTTTACTGGATTCACAACATGCATCTGACCGATCGCTGGGACTTGAACTATGGTGTACGTTTGGAAGATAAGTTCATAGATGTGAACGCCCCGTTCAATGTCGATGGTGACAAGTCAAACAGCCGTAAACCTGGCTTCTCATTAAAAAGTGAAGGTGCACACATTGTAAGCAAGACCTATAATTTCTTCGTTCCATCAGCCATATTCTATACTGGCTACCGCATAAACAACCATCTGCTTGCAGCCGTGGATGCTGCTATGATCCGTGGCCGCGCTTCTCTGCACCAGTGGGGTAATGGTAATGAGCCACGTCTTGATCCTGCTGAGATTATCATTGCTTCTGCTGGTATATCTTATAAGAACCATTGGATGGACTGGGCATCGAAGATTTCTATCATGCGTAAGAATAACGAACTTGCCAACACAATGTTCGCCAAGAACTTTGACGGTGTAGCCGCTCAGGCTGCTGCCCAGGTAAACTATGATCTTCAGTCCACCGCATGGGTCAATGATATCAATCTCTATCCGTTCAAAGGTTTCAACATGCACTTCCGCCTGATGCTTCAGAAGCCAGAGTACAAGAGCTATGACTGTGAGGTAACCTACGACAACGGCGTGACTGAGCAGTACAGTTTCACAGGCAAGAACATCAAAAACCTGAACCAGGTACTGATGGAAATCGATCCTTCTTACTCTTTCGGTAAATTCCGTATTTCAGCAACAGTACGCTACACTGGCAAGTCGTACATCAACCTGACAAATACCCTGACGATGAACCCCATCTGGGATACATTCGCCAACCTTGACTATCGTATGAACAAGCATATCTCGTTCAACCTGAATGTCATCAACCTGCTCAACACCGCTGGTATCTCTGGCCGCGTCAATGGTGCCGACACTGCTGATGAAGAGCAGGCCAAGCGCTTCGACGGTCAGTTCCTCGCCGGATCTTTCCGTATTCCTCGCACGTTCAACTTCACAACAAGAATTAATTTCTGATGAAGAAGATTGCTTTACTTTCAATGTTTGCTTACTCGGTTGCGCTCTCTGCGCAGCCGAGAGGCGGTAAGCCCGTCCAGCCTCTGACCATCAACAATGACCAGTCGGTGACCGTGCGCTATCAGGCTCCAGCCTCTGTCAAGGAGGTGAAGATTTGCGGCGACTTCCTGCCCTTCAAGGTGGTATCAACCGAGAAGTGGGGCGACAGGGAAGAGTTTACGCCCATCGTGATGAAGAAAAATGCCGACGGTGTGTGGGAATACACGTCAGCCGCCCTCAAACCCGACCTATACAAATACTGGTTCGAGGTGGACGGTGTGAAGACCATCGACATCAACAACCTCTACGTCATGCGTGGCGGACGTTCCGACAACGCCAACTTCTTCATCATCAACAGCGGGGTGAGTGCCAACTACATCACCCAGCAGGTGCCCCACGGCACGGTGAGCGCTCGCTGGTATTACAGTCCTCACTTCAAGAAAGACCGCCGCATGTTCGTCTATACGCCTGCCGGCTACGAGAAGCTGCCCACCCAGCGCTATCCCGTGCTCTACATCTTCCACGGCTCTTCCGAAGAAGAGAGTTCTTGGCTGACGCAGGGCCGCATGGTGGAGATTATGGACAACCTGATTGCCCAGGGACTCTGCGAGCCGATGATTGTCGTGGCACCGAACGGCGACCTGGATTCTCAGGCATCATATTATACGATGAACTTTGACAGCAGCAACCAGCCACACATGTGCGACGTGCAGAACCGTTCGCGCGGCAAGGAGAACTTCGACTACTATGAGTATGAGCACTCCTTCAAGGACATCATCAACTTCGTCGATGGTAACTACCGCACCATTCCTGCCAAGCAGGGACGTGCCGTGTGCGGCGTATCGATGGGTGGTCGCAATGCCATGAACGTTTCGCGCATACAGCGCAACACGTTCGACTATGTAGGCCTCTTCTCGCCCGCCCTGGAGCCTGAGATCCATTTCCCCAACAAGGGCTATGACCAGGAAATCATCGAGAGTCTCCGCCAGCAGGCTCAGGACGGGGTAAAACTCTACTGGATTGGTGTCGGCCAGCATGACCTGCAGTGGAAGACCAACGTGCCGTTCCGCAAGATTCTCGATGAGGTGGGCATGAAGTATTCCTTCAATCCCAGCGACGGTGCCCACACCTATAATAACTGGCGAGTCTATCTCACCAAGTTTGCACCACAGTTATTCAAATAAAAACAAGTCAAGACAATGAGAAAACATTTCATCACAGCCCTGATGGCCGCATCCGTCACGATGTCGGCTACTGCCCAGACCGCCAGCCTCGACTTCAGCAAGGTGGAGGGTCACAAGGTGACGCTCAAGTATAATGGAGTTGAAATGCGCGTCAGAGCCTTTATGAATATCGTCTATGTGCAGAATCCATCGGATGCCAAGCAGCAGACCATGCACATCTATATCCCCGAGGAGTACTACAACAATCAGAAGAAGAACGGCTATACGGCCGAGACGGCTCCCATCTTCCTCTACCATAAGATAGCGGGCTACACCCCCGGCGTGGCCAGTCAGTTGGATGGCGGCCCTCGTCCGGCAGGTCGTCCGGGTGCTGCCCCTGGCGGTGGCCCTGGTGGTCCGCAAGGTCCTGGCGGTCCTCAGGGGCCGATGGGTGGTCCGAAGAAGGCCCCCGTCAAACGTCAGAATGCCGAACTGGGCTTCCCCGTGGAACTGAACGATGAGTATAGCCATCCTAATATGCCGCTGGCAGCCCTGAGCCGTGGCTATGTCGTGGCCTGCCCTGCTGCCCGTGGCCGTACGGACTCGCGCGGCAAGGCTCCCGCAGCCTTGGTTGACCTGAAGGCTTCCGTTCGCTATCTGAAGTTCAACGACAAACTGATGCCTGGCGATGCCAACAAGATTATCACCGATGGTACGAGTGCTGGCGGTGCAATGTCGTCACTACTCGGTGCTACAGGTAACCATCCCGACTACGAGTCATATCTGAAGGAAATCGGTGCAGCCCCCGGCACGGATGACATCTTCGCCACTCAGGCCTATTGTCCCATTACCAACCTGGAGCATGCCGATATGGCCTACGAATGGCAGTTCAACACCGTCCACGAATCGCTTGGACACGGCAAGCCCGGCGAGGATGCTCCCAACGTGCCGTTGACAGACGAACAGATCAAACAGTCCAACGAATTGAAGGCCATGTTCCCTGCATACGTGAACACGCTCCATCTGACAAATATCCGTGGTGACGAACTGGTGCTCGATGAAAAAGGTGAAGGTACGTTTGTCGGTTGGCTCTGCCACTTCCTGCGCGAATCGGCTCAGGAACAGATCAAGCAGGGCAAGGATCTCTCTAAGTACGACTGGCTGGATATCAAGGACGGTGTCGTTGGTGAGATCAATTTCGCAAAGTATGTGCAGTACCTCGGCAGAAAGAAGGCACCTGTGGCCTTTGATGCACTCGACCTTTCCGCAGCCGAGAACAATGAGTTCGGCACGCCCGAAATCGACAACCAGCACTTCACGGCCTGGGGCTGGAAGAACTCCAAGCAGGCTGGTAGCACGATGGCTGCCGAGAACATCATCCGCATGATGAACCCGATGAACTATATCTTGAATCCGCTGGCCAAGACATCGCCCCACTGGCGCATCTGTCATGGCACGAAGGACAGCGACACGTCTATGGCCATCCCTGTCATCCTTGGCACATACCTGATGAACAATGGCTACGACGTGCAGATATACCTCACCTGGGATCGTCCTCATGGTGGAGACTATGACACAAAAGAGCAGTTCGACTGGATTGACAGCCTATGCAAGTAATTCCATTCCAATATTCATTAGGTTAATAGTTAGTTAGTAGTTAGTTGATGCGGTCAGAGGGTGAAGCGTCATTCTCTGACCGCTTGTCAGATGATATAATCACCTTCTCATACATACATTTGGCTATCCCAGCCCTGGCATGGCTCGACTGGCAACCGAAGGGCGACTGCGAAGCCGCCAAGATGTTCGAGGGCGAAGATTGTCTTTAATCTCAGAAATCGAAACTCAGTTGTCCGTCGCCGAGGAGGTTGTAACTCTTACGGTGGTAGGGCGTTATGCCATACTGGCGGATGGCCTCACGGTGTTTCTTCGTGGGGTAGCCCTTGTTCGAGAGCCAGTCGTATTGGGGATATTCCTCCGCCAGACGGTTCATGTAGTCGTCGCGGTAGGTCTTGGCGAGGATTGAAGCCGCGGCGATAGAGAGGTATTTGCCATCCCCCTTCACGATCGTCGTATGGGGTGTTCTCTCTCCTCTTTCATAATACGGTTTGAAGCGGTTGCCATCCACGATGATCGCCTCTGGGCGCACGGTGAGTTGATCCAGCGCCCGGTGCATGGCGAGAATGGAAGCGTTGAGAATATTTATCTTATCAATCTCCTCGGGGGTGACGATGCCCACGGCCCAGGCGATGGCATCACGCTCGATGATCTCGCGCAGTTCGTAGCGACGCTTCTCCGTCAACTGCTTCGAGTCGTTCAGTAGTTCGTTCTGATAGTCCTCAGGCAGTATGACTGCTGCGGCATACACACTCCCTGCCAGACAGCCACGCCCCGCCTCGTCGCAGCCCGCCTCAACCTTTCCTTCGTAATAATGACTTGCTAACATTTGACGATTTGACGATTTAAAACATCTGAGCCACACGGCGGATGCCCGCCACGAGCGTATCGATCTCTTCCTTGGTGTTATAGAGGGCGAACGAGGCACGGACAGTACCAGAGATACCCAGACGGTCCATCAGGGGCTGGGCACAGTGATGGCCTGTGCGGACGGCAATGCCGAGACGGTCGAGTAGGGTACCCATGTCAAGATGGTGTATATCGCCGACGTTGAAGGAAACAACAGCATCCCGGAGCGAATACGAAGGTCCATAGATGTGGACATCAGGGATGGTCTGGAGTTGCTCCATGCAGTAGCGGGTGAGTTCCTGCTCGTGCTGCTGGATGGCCTCGAAGCCGATGGATTCGATATAGTCGATGGCCTTAGCCAATCCGTGGGTCGCCACGTAGTCGGGCGTGCCGGCCTCAAACTTAAACGGCAGGCGCTCGAAGGTGGTCTTCTCCCACGTCACCTTGTCGATCATCTCGCCCCCGCCCTGATACGGAGGCAGTTTCTCCAGCCACTCCTCCTTGCCATAGAGCACGCCGATGCCCGTAGGCCCGTACATCTTATGACCGCTGAAGGCAAAGAAGTCGCAGTCCATCGCCTGCACATCCACCATGAAGTGGGGCGCGCTCTGGGCACCGTCCACCATCACGGGGATACCGTGGGCATGGGCAATCCGGATGATCTCCTCCACGGGATTCACCGTACCGAGCACGTTACTCACATGGGCTACAGAGATGATCTTAGTGCGGTCGGTAATCAGCGATTCCAACTGATCCATGCACAGGATGCCGTCGTCGGTAATGGAGACATGTTTAACAACTATCCCCCGTTTCATCGCCTGAAGTTGCCACGAGACGATGTTCGAGTGGTGCTCCATCTCCGTGACGATCACCTCGTCGCCCGCCTGCATCCGGCTCTCGCAGAACGATGAAGCCACCAGATTGATGGCTTCTGTCGTTCCGCGCGTAAAGATAATCTCTTCTGTCTTACGGGCGTTGATAAACTGCCGTACCTTCTCGCGGGCCGCCTCGTGCAGGTCTGTGGCCTGCTGCGACAGGTAGTGCACGCCACGATGCACGTTGGCATTCACATTCAGATACTCGTCGCGCATGGCATCGAGCACACAGAGTGGCTTCTGCGTCGTCGCCGCATTGTCGAGATACACCAGCGGCTTACCATATACCTCGCGCTGAAGTATCGGGAAGTCCTCTCTTATCTTGTTGATATCGTACATATCATTTACAGAGTTTACAACCGTCGCACTTGTTGAGTTCGCCACGGAAGCGCTTCTCCACCAGGTAGTGCAGACGATCGCGCAACGGGGCGAGTTGCATCTTGTCGATGACCTCGTTGATGAAGGCGTTCTGCAGCAGCAGTTTGGCCTCGTCGAGCGTGATGCCGCGCTGCCGCATGTAGAAGAGGGCAGCATCGTTGAGTTGGCCGACGGTAGAGCCATGGGCGCACTTCACGTCGTCGGCATAGATCTCCAGCATCGGCTGGGTAAACATCCGCGCCTCCTTGGTGGCCGTCAGGTTCTGGTTCGTCATCTGCGAAGCGGTCTTCTGGGCCCCATGCTCCACCAGCACACGACCGGCGAAGGCACCGACTGCCTTGTCGTCGAGTACGTACTTATAAAGTTCGTTCGACGTACAATGAGGCACCTTATGGGTAATCAAGGTATTGTTATCCACATGCTGCTGCTTGTCGGCAATCACACAGCCATAGCAGTTACACTCCGCCCCTTCGCCCGAGAAGGTCAGGTCGAGTTTGTTGCGGGTAGTGCCGTTGTGGAGGGTAATCACGTTATGGTTCACGCGACTGTCTCTGCTCTGGTCGATATAGACATTGCTCACGCGGACATTCTTGGCATGGGTCTCCTCCAGACAATAGAGGTCGAGCGAGGCGTTTTCGCCCACGTAGGCCTCAATGACCTGTGTGGCGAGGAAGTTGCGATCGTCGGCGGCATGGTCGCAGAAGAGCATCTTGATCTCCGCGCCCTCTTCGAGTACGATGAGCACACGGCGGTTCACCATGAGGTCGGGCACATGACGCTGGGCATTATCAGGTGTCGCCTTCAGAATATTGATCACTTGTATGGCGCGATCGACCTTCACGTTCTTGGGCACATAGACCAGCATACCGTCCTGCGCCAGCATCGTGTTCAGCGCCGTCACGGCATCCTCACTGGTCTTCGCCAACTTGGCATAATATTTGGCGACGATGTCGGGACGGTTGCTGAGAGATGTCACAATGGGGTCAGGAGACTTTGTGGCATGCTGCGTTTTTCCGTAGAAAGCATCGTTCACCACGAAGTAGAGGCTCGTGGAGAGGTTGGGCACGTCGCAACGGAAGGCCTGATAGGGATCGACGGGAATCTGCAGACGGTTGAGGTTCACGCCGTAGTCGGGGGCGAAGAGTTGCTGTAGGTCGGTATATTTGTAGCGCTCCACCTTCCGCGAAGGGAAACCCTGCCTCTTGAAATCCTCGAAGGCCTCATCGCGCACGGCATTCATCGCCTGCGGCGCATGATCAAAGATCATCTGCCGTGCCTGCTCATACAGATCTATATATTGTTGTTCTGATTGCATCATCTGATTATTATTAGCATCGGATGGTCACGGATATTCACGGAATCATTTTTAATCCGTGTCTCTTCTTAATCCGTGTCTATCCGTGTTCATCCGTTGCTTTATTCCTCTCCGATCTCCTCTTTGATCCAGTCATAGCCGTGTTCCTGAATCTGCTTGGCAAGTTCCGGTCCGCCCGTCTTCACGATACGGCCTTTGTAGAGCACGTGGACATACTGCGGACGGATCATCTCCAGCAGACGGTCGTAGTGGGTAATGACGATACAGGAAGTCTCTGGCGTCTGCAGTTTGTTCACACCTTCCGCCACGATGCGCATGGCATCGACATCCAGACCAGAGTCCGTCTCGTCGAGGATACTCAGTTTCGGCTCCAGCATGGCCATTTGGAAGATCTCGTTGCGCTTCTTCTCGCCACCGCTGAAACCCTCGTTCACTGAGCGGTTGGCCAGTTTGGAGTCGAGTTCCACGATCTTGCGTTTCTCACGCTGCAACTTCAGGAACTCTGCCGCATTCATCGGCTCCAAACCCTGATACTTGCGCTTCTCATTGATGGCAGCCTTCATAAAATTGGTCATCGACACACCAGGGATCTCTACAGGATACTGGAACGAGAGGAACAGCCCTTCGTGGGCCCGATCTTCAGGCTTCATCTCCAACAGGTTCTTCCCATTGAAATAAGCCTCGCCCTCCGTCACCTCATAGAGCGGATTACCCACGAGCACAGCACTCAGCGTCGACTTACCAGAGCCATTGGGCCCCATGATAGCATGCGTCTCACCATCGTTGATCACAAGGTCGATGCCCTTCAATATCTCTTTCTCGCCAATGCGAGCATGTAAATTTCGTACTTCTAACATATATTTATCCTACTGTTCCTTCCAATGATACACTTAATAGTTTCTGCGCCTCGACGGCAAACTCCATGGGGAGTTTCTGCAACACCTCCTTGGCATAGCCGTTGACAATGAGACCGACGGCCTGTTCGGTGGGGATGCCACGCTGGTTACAATAGAAGAGTTGGTCTTCGGAGATCTTCGAGGTCGTGGCCTCGTGCTCGAAGATGGCGGTATCGTTGTGCACATCCATATAAGGGAAGGTATGTGCACCGCAGTCGCTACCTAAGAGCAAGGAATCGCAACTGGAGTAGTTGCGGGCATTGTCGGCATTCGACGTGGCACGGACCAGACCGCGATACGAGTTCTGCGAGTGACCAGCGGAGATACCCTTCGAGATGATGGTGCTCTTCGTGTTCTTGCCGATATGGATCATCTTCGTACCCGTATCAGCCTCCTGATAGTTGTTGGTGACGGCCACGCTATAGAACTCCGCCTGCGAGTTGTCGCCTCTTAAAATGCAAGAGGGATATTTCCATGTGATAGCAGAGCCCGTTTCCACTTGTGTCCAGGAGAGTTTGGAGTCTATGCCCCGCAGGTCGCCGCGCTTCGTCACGAGATTCAGCACACCACCCCTGCCCTGTTCGTCACCGGGATACCAGTTCTGCACCGTCGAGTACTTCACCTCGGCACGATCCATCACGATGATCTCCACGATAGCCGCATGCAACTGGTTCTCATCACGCATTGGAGCCGTACAACCCTCAAGATAACTCACGTAAGAATCATCGTCGGCCACAATCAGCGTCCGCTCAAACTGTCCCGTGTTACGGGCGTTGATACGGAAGTAACTGCTCAGTTCCATCGGACAGCGCACGCCCTTGGGGATATAGACGAACGAGCCATCGGAGAAGACGGCTGAGTTCAGCGCGGCGAAGAAATTATCGCGATAGGGCACGACCGTACCGAGGTACTGGCGCACCAGATCGCCATGCTCCTTAATGGCCTCACCGATAGAGCAGAAGATAACGCCCTTCTCGCGCAGTTTCTCCTTGAATGTGGTCTTCACCGACACCGAGTCCATGATGGCATCCACGGCGGTATTACCGCTCAGGGCCAAGCGCTCCTCGAGGGGAATGCCCAGTTTGTCGAAGGTCTTCTCCAGTTCGGGGTCGATGGCACCAGATGATCCGGAATTTCCGGATTTTCCAGCCATCGGGTCGGCATAATAACTGATGGCCTGATAATCGATGGGCGGCACATGCACATGGCCCCACTTCGGCTCCCTCTGCTCCTGCCAGTAGCGGAAAGCCTTCAGACGGAAGTCGAGCATCCATTCGGGCTCGCCTTTCTTCTGCGAAATCAGTCGTACGACATCCTCGTTCAGACCGACTGGTATGATTTCCGTATGCACGTCGGTAGTGAAGCCGAACTCGTATTTCTGTTCGGCCACCTGACGTACGTATTGGTTCTTCTCTTCCATTTCGTGTGCAAAATTACAAAGAAAAAGTGGGCTAACCAAAAAGTCAGCCCACTTTTCTTCATTCATTGCCAAACTATACTGCCATTTCATCACCTACTTTAAATTAAAGAAGGGGAAGAAGTACATGACGGCCACGCGACGGACATCAGTCATCTGCTCTGCCCTGCCGATAATAGAACCATTCTTGCGGATATCACCGTTGGACTCAATCTTTCCTACGATGCTGCCACCCAAGCGGAGGTTGTCACCCATCACATTGACATGAACTGTGAGCATCAGGGCTACTGCCATGAACAGTCTCAAAACACTTGCTTTCTTCATTGCCTTAAAGTTTTAATAAATTGATTCTTCTTTTCCATTGTTCTTCTATTTCGGCGGTAAAGTTACGAAAAAAGAATGGACAGACCAAATAGTCAACCTATTTTTCTTCGGTTTGGCCTTATCTGACGACGCCACCGACGCCACCGACGGAGAACCCGTCGCCAACGTGTCGAGGCTGAAGTGGCTCCTATTAGACAAAGAAAGCCACTTATTTGAAAATACTCGTTACTTATCGCCACAAAGATAGCCATTAATACCTAAGAATAATATATTTTACCTTAAACAAGATTTTTTCGAGCAAAAATGAATGATGATTGAAGATTTTTGTTTAACTTTGTAGCCGACTAAGCCAGCCGTTTGCGGCAGGGCGGGTCATAACATCGATGGAATCCGGAGGCTGAGAACACCGTTTGTAGGGACAGCCGAGGGGAAAGGACGTTTTCTGAACGTTACCTGTCTGTGTTGTCAAATCTCGCAAATTTGAATCCTTTCACAGCGGTAATGCAACGAAGCGTTCGCGTGGGTGTATTATATCCCGGCTGTTCGTTGCTATCATTTTTATCTTGGTGGTTAGCGTCTGCGCCGAACTATATAATATCACTCGGCGTGGGCTGGCTTGCGTTGCTTATCCTTGAAAGGGGGCAATGCGAGAGCCTGACAACAGGGATAGGCGCGGAGGAACAAACTCCCACGTCTTTTTTATTTCCGTAAACTTAAAGCAATATTAACGCTGAATTTGGGAGTTCAGGAGGCAACTTAATGAACATCAAATTATGAAAAAGTATTTATTTGGTTTTATGACCTTGATGATGGTCGCTATTGCTGGAGTTGGTTTCGCTTCGTGCGGAGGTGATGACGATGACGATTCGGAACAGAGCGCAGGAAGTCGAGATGCCCAATTGGTAGGGACTTGGTATGAGTATTCCAAACAGCAATATGGAACAGAAATTCTCGGTTTCACATTTGAAAACAACGGAAAGGCATATTACAATGAATGGAATCCCAATAGAGAGTCTGAGACTACAAAAGATGGCCAAAAATTTGATTGGACAACTAAGGATGGCATCTTAACTTTAGTTGAAGATGATGAATATAAAGATACAGAATCATACAAATATGTATTATCTTCGGATGGCAAGACTCTGACACTATATTCCATGAATGGAAACGTAGAATATACACTCACTAAGCAATAGCTCACGTTCTCGTGATAGGAGAATCTATATCACTTATTAATCAAATAAAAATACGACTATGTTCAAGAAACGTCAATTGACAAATTGCCTTGGATGGCTTATTGCAATACTATGTTGCATTCCGCTATCAATGTCTGCTGCTAATGGTGGAAATTCCAAGGACATTTACTATTTTGGAGAGTACCATTTAGGCTATGGAACTTCATCATCAGTCAATGGTTATAGTACCTATACGGGGAATGTTCTGTTAGGAACGGTACAAGGTGTCCGTTACAAAGAGTATTTCCAATTGGGTATAGGTGCTGATGCCCAAATGTACACGCATTATTATAAAGGCCAAGGCATTCGCTATGGAGTGATTGGATATGGAGATGCTCGCTTTTCTTATCCTGTCACAGACGAATTCTTTGTGACATTGGGTGGTTCTTTCGGTGCCCAGTTTCCGATAAAACCCTCTGGAGGCGGGAACCCTTTTTACATGGAGATAGGCCCTGGATTGATTTATAAGAATTTACTTTTCAAGACAGGTCTCCAAAAAATAGGTTCAGGAGATGGAACAAGTCATTTTATAATTAAAATAGGTTTTCACTTCTAATATTGATACCATCATGGAAAATAAAAAGAAACAAAGAGATATCATCTCAAGACGACAGTTTTTCAAAAAAGCGGCAGGATACGCATTGCCTATTCTTGCAATGGGACTGGCACCCTCGTTACTTTCTTCGTGTGAGATAGATGAGGAGATGCCGGACCTGGATGGAATCGGTGGTGGATGTAGTCATTGTGGCGGGAAATGTACAGCATCCTGTGCAAATAATTGCACAGGAAAGTGTAGGGTGTCCTGTCAGTCTGCTTGTCGGTTAACTTGTTCCGAGGGATGCTCAAATGCGGCTTGCAAGAGTGTCTGTAAAGGTACATGCAAAGGGGCATGCTTTAATTCGTGTAAGGGTTCTTGTTCTTCCTCAGCAACTGGTGGAACTTTTTAAGTACTGGGATAGGGTTGATGATTAAAGAAGTATCTAAGGGTTGGCAGTCTGGAATGGCAAAATCAATAACATTCATTGTTACGAAAGACTGCCAACTTGCTTGCAAATATTGCTATTTAGTAGGTAAAAATCCCAATGAACGGATGACTTGGACCATGGCAAAAGCAGTTGTTGATTATATTCTGACTCATGAACAAGACATGAAAGAGGAGAGTGTTATTTGGGACTTTGTGGGAGGAGAACCTTTTTTGGAAATAGACTTGATAGATAAAATATGCGATTATATTAGGTGTGAGATGTTTCGACTGGACCATCATTGGTTTGACTCTTATCGTTTTTCTTTTTCGACTAACGGAATCAACTATGATTCTGAAAAGGTACAGAGGTTCATACAAAAGAATCGTAATCATCTTTCAATTGGAATAACAATTGATGGCACAAAAAGGAAGCACGATATAAACCGAGTGTGGAAGGGGGGCGGAGAGGAAAGAGGGTCTTATGATGATGTTATTCGTAATATACCACTGTGGCTCAGCCAGTTTCCTGATGGTGCGACTAAAGTGACCATTTCATCAGCAGACATCCCTTTTATTGTGGAAAGTGTGCTTCATCTATATTCACTTGGCATTCGAGAAGTTAATATTAATTGCGTATTTGAAGATGTTTGGAAAGAGGGGGATGATATGTTATTACAAGAACAATTAATGCAACTTGCAGATATAATTATTGACAAAGGTCATTACAGGAGCAATGCGTGTTCTTTCTTCTCCGAAAGCATAGGTAAACCATTAGATAAAACATTGAGCAACAGCAATTGGTGTGGTGCGGGAAACATGTTGGCAGTTGATGCAGCAGGTAACTTTTATCCATGTACTCGTTTTGCTGGGTATTCGCTTCGAAGTAAAAAGCCTATTATTATAGGAAACGTATATGACGGTATTGACATGAACAAGTTGCGCCCTTTCCTGACATTGGATAGAACGACGCAAAGTCCGCGAGAATGTATTGAATGCGAAGTAGCAAGCGGCTGTGCCTGGTGCCAAGGTGAGAACTACGATGCAGCCGATACAAATACGATTTATCAGCGCAGTATCGCAATCTGCAAGATGCACAAAGCCCGTGTCCGTGCCAACAACTACTATTGGAACAAACTCTACCGCAAATTAGAGTTGGAAGGCAAACGAGAGGAGTTTGAGAAGAACAAGAAAGAAGTAAGACCAGAAATCTGTTAGGGGCTATGCTGCAATACCTTATTATATTACTGGACGATACCAGCACGTCGTTCTGTCATTATGAGAATCCAAAGACGGAACGCCGACTGATGCCGATTGACACACTGCGGCAGGGAATACGCTTTGGTATGATGGAGAACCTGATGATTCAGTTTGTTTATCCAGACTATGAATTGCCTTCGGAGTACAACGATGTGATTGAGAGCATTGACCACTCGAAGATAAAGCCTGTCAACGATGATGCTGACGTGTGGGTGACTGGCAGCATCCACGGCATCAAGGCTGATGTGCCCGTCGTGTGGCGAACAGACAAGCAAAACTTATTGGCGCACGAGGCAGACGTAGTGAGTGCCTTGGAGAATGTGCCCCGGCTGAACATCGTGCTGACGGACATAGAGACGTTCTCAGACGATGACTTTGAGGGATACAAGGCGTTTCTTGGCTGGTTGTCGGTCAAGATAGAACAACTGTACATAGACGGTAAGACGCCACAACTCAATCTGCTCACCGACCGCATGATGCTCAAGGAAATGAACAACTGCGGCGCGGGCGACACGAATATTACGCTTGCACCTAATGGGAAGTTCTATGTTTGTCCTGCATTCTACTATGAAGATGAGGCAGATTGCATAGGTGATTTGGAACATGGACTTGACATCAAGAACAAGCAGTTGTACAAGCTGGAGTATGCACCCATCTGCCGACATTGCGATGCCTGGCAGTGTAAGCGCTGTATCTGGCTGAATCGCAAGACTACACTCGAAGTAAACACACCATCGCACGAACAATGTGTAACGGCTCATTTGGAGCGTAACGCCAGCCACGAACTGTTGCAGAACATTCGCAAGCATGGCACGTTCCTGCCAGAGCAGGAAGAAATAAAAGAGATAGATTACTTAGACCCCTTTGACAAAAGAGACACATGGCAATAAGAAAACTTGTAGGGAAAGTGACACCCGAGGAGCGCACGGAGATTCAGACGCTCTTCGAACGTCGCAACGGATTGAATGAACTGGCAAAGATTCTCACGGCAGACAATGCCGAGTTGTACGAGAAACTGGTGAAGGACTTGGGCGAGACTGGTACTAAGTTCCAGCAGTGGTGGGACCGAATGGCCGAGAAGTACCAATGGGAATCAGCCGAGAACGGGAATTGGGAGATTAACTTCGAAACGTGTGAAATATATCTTGTAGCATGATGGCATCACAACTATTATTTATCGGAACAACGGAACTGCTGCTGATTGGAGGCATCGCCTTACTTCTCTTTGGCGGAAAGAAACTGCCCGAAATGATGAAAGGTCTTGGGCAGGGGGTGCAGAGTTTCAAGAAAGGCATGAACGAACCGCTGGCCGAGGAGCCGGAAGAGAATGGTGAAGAAAAAAAGCAAGAAACAGGAGCAGAAACAGAAGCCGGAAGAACTGATACGGGAACAGCAACGTCAAAATGACGATGTCCCTTGTGAGACGAGACGGCAAAGCCAAGCAGAGGACGATGGCAATCTGCTGACATTTGGCGGACACTTGGAGGTGTTCCGCCAGATGCTGTTCCGTATTCTTGGCGTGGCTGGGCTGATTGCCGTAGTGGTGTTCTGTTTCAAGGACATCACTTGGAGCGTTCTGATGGCACCAAGTGAATGGGACTTCTGTACCTATCGCTGGCTGGAAACTGCCATGCAGGCGATAGGCATAGACTTCCATTTCGAGGAGTTCAACGTGCAGATGATAGCCACCGACCTGTCTAGCCAATTTATGACGCACATCACGACGGGGGTGTATCTTGGTGTGCTGGGGGCATCACCTTATATCCTGTATGAGCTGTTCCGCTTCATATCGCCAGCCCTCTATGAGAACGAACGGCGGTACTCGGTGCAGGTGGCAGGCATCATCTATGTACTGTTCCTGCTGGGTGTGCTGATGTCCTACTTCGTGCTGTTCCCCATCTCGTTCCGTTTCCTTGGCACTTACAGCGTGTCGGCAAAGGTGGTGAGCAACATCACACTCGATTCGTATATTTCGACCTTTGTCTCGCTGACACTGGTCATGGGCGTGGTGTTCCAATTGCCCGTTATTGCCTTCTTCCTCGGAAAGATGGGCGTGGTCACGTCATCGATGTTGGCCAATTACCGCAAGCACTCGTTCATCGCGATTATGCTGGTGGCCGCCATCATCACCCCGCCCGACCTGATGACGCTGATACTTGTCACCATCCCGCTCTATCTGCTTTACGAGGTCAGCATCCGCGTCGTTAGTTGGGTGAATGATCATAGTTCGACTTAAAGCCATCTTGACACACAGGTGCCTGACCTTTTGTGCCCAATTTCGTGGCGAGTATTGGAAAATTGGCGGCGCCGCTTGGGAAATTCGCGCCACCAATTTTTCAAACGGCGGTACTTATTGGACGAAAGGCCCCGAGTATGGGTCGAAGTTGGTCCTCGCGCAGTCCAAAGTCTGTTCGCGCGCGTATGTACGCGTATTTAGTAGTTGTCATACCCGCCTTTTAACCCGCCTATCTCGCCTATCCCACACTGAAAGTAAAAAATCTTACGTGTGGGATAGGCGGGATGGGCGGGTTCTTTTTGGCGTTAAACAACTACCACGCGCCCGCGCGCGAAAGCCAATGAAGAAGGGACGGTTCTGTATAAGTCGTGGAATCAGAGTTTCTGCTCTACCTCAATCTCCGTGAAGGTCTCGATGATGTCGCCGACCTGGATATCGTTGAAGTTGACCAGAGAGATACCGCACTCCAGCCCCGTCGCCACTTCCTTGGCATCGTCCTTGTAGCGCTTCAGGGCATCGATCGGCGCGGTGTGGATCACGATACCGTCGCGGATGACGCGGGCCTTGTCCTTGTTGTGCACCTTACCGTCGATCACCAGACCACCGGCCACGGTACCCACCTTGGAGATCTTGAACACCTGCTTCACCTCGATCTCACCGGAGACGATCTCCTTCTTCACCTTGTCGAGCATACCCTGCATGGTGCTCTTCACCTCGTCGATGGCATCGTAGATGATCGAGTAGGTGTTGATCTCCACACCCTCGCGCTCAGCAGCCCTGCGGGCATCGGCAGAGGGGCGCACCTGGAAGCCGACGATGATGGCATCGGAGGCCGAAGCCAGCATGACATCGTTCTCCGAGATCTGGCCCACAGCCTTCGAGATGACATTCACCTGCACCTTCTCGGTAGAGAGTTTGATGAACGAGTCGGAGAGGGCCTCGATAGAACCGTCGGTATCACCCTTCACGATGATGTTGAGTTCGTGGAACTCACCCAGGGCGATGCGGTGCGAGATATCGTCGAGACCGAGCGTCTTCGTGGTGCGGAGGCTCTGCTCGCGCTGCAACTGCTGACGCTTGTTGGTGATCTCGCGGGCCTCCTGCTCCGTCTCCATGATATGGAAGGAGTCACCGGCTGTCGGGGCACCGTTCAGACCGAGGATGATGGCGGGCTCGGCAGGGCCGGCCTGCTCGATGCGCTGGTTGCGCTCGTTGAACATGGCCTTGATACGGCCGTAACTCGTTCCGGCCACGACGATGTCGCCCACCTTCAGCGTACCGTTCGACACGAGGACGGTAGAGACATAGCCACGGCCCTTGTCGAGACTCGACTCGATGATGGAGCCAGTGGCCTTGCGGTTCGGGTTGGCCTTCAGGTCGAGCATCTCAGCCTCAAGGAGCACCTTCTCCAGCAGTTCATCGACACCGATGCCCTTCTTGGCAGAGATCTCCTGACACTGGTACTTACCGCCCCACTCCTCGACGAGCAGGTTCATGTTGGCCAGGTCCTCACGGATCTTGTCGGGGTTGGCTCCCGGCTTATCGATCTTGTTGATGGCGAACACCATCGGCACGTTGGCAGCCTGGGCATGGGCGATGGCCTCCTTGGTGGTAGGCATCACCGAGTCGTCGGCAGCGATGATGATGATGGCGATATCCGTCACCTGGGCACCACGGGCACGCATGGCGGTGAAGGCCTCGTGACCCGGCGTGTCGAGGAAGGTGATCTGACGACCGTCCTTCAACTTCACGTTGTAGGCACCGATATGCTGGGTGATACCACCGGCCTCACCGGCGATCACGTTCGTATTGCGGATGAAGTCGAGCAGCGAGGTCTTACCGTGATCGACATGTCCCATCACCGTCACGATCGGGGCGCGTGTCAGCAGGTCGTTCTCGTCGTCGGCCTCCTCGGTGATGGCGTTCTGCACCTCGGCAGAGACATACTCCGTAGTGAAGCCGAACTCCTCGGCGACGATGTTGATAGTCTCGGCATCCAGACGCTGGTTGATCGACACCATGATACCGATCGACATACAAGTGCCGATGACCTGGTTGACGCCGACGTTCATCATCGTGGCGAGTTCGGAGACGGTCACGAACTCCGTCAGTTTCAGCACCTTGCTCTGTGCTGCCTCGGCGGCCATCTCCTCGCTGATGCGCTCCTGCACGGCATCACGCTTCTCACGACGGTACTTGGCACCTTTCTTATTCTGGTTCTTAGAGGTCAGGCGGGCCAGGGTTTCCTTCACCTGACGGGCCACGGCCTCGTCATCGACCTCTAGCGGTTTGGCCGGGCGGTTCTTCTTCTTGTTCTTGCCGCCGCCCTGCTGGTTACCGTTGTTGTTGTCCTGGAAGTTCTGGTTGCCGCCCTTATTCTTGTTCTTCTTGCTGCTACCATTATCCTGCTTGGAAGCGGCCTCGATATCCACGCGCTCCTTACCGCCACGGATACGCTCACGCTTCTTCTTCTCGCCGTTGCCGCCACCGTTCTGCTGGGCCTGCTTCTCCTCGCGCTCCTTGCGACGCTCCTCCTTCGACTTCTTCTTGGGGCGCGTGCTCTGGTTCAGCGAGTCGAGGTCGATCTTACCCACCACATTGAGGTTGGGCTTGGCCTTCTGCTCCGTCTTCAGTTTGAACACTTCACGCTCATGCTCCTCCTGAACGGGTTTCTCCTCAGGCTCCACCTCCTTCTGCTCTTTCACAACGGGTTCCGGCTCCGGTTTGGGTTCGGGCTTGGGCTCCGCCTTGGGTTCGGGCTTGGGCTCTGGCTTGGGACTCTCCTTCGCCGCCGGGGCCGACTGCGCCTTCGGCGCCTCGACGGGCTCCGGCTTCTTCGGCTCCTCCTTGGGCTTGGCGGGCTTACCCACCTGACTCAGGTCGATCTTTCCCAGCGGGGTGAATGTCTGGCGCTGCTCTTCCTTCACCTCCTTCACCACGGGCTCAGGCTTCGCCTCCTTCTTAGGCTTCTCCTTCTTCTTGGGGAAGATCATACCGGCCTGCGTCTTCACGTCCTTGTCGCCCTTGAACTCCTTGACCAGTGCTTCATACTGCTCTTCGGAAATCTTCGTACTCAGGGTGGCATCGTCCTTGATCTCGCCCAGGCTCGGCTTGGTCTTCAGGAAATCGACAGCCGTCTGAAGACCGATATTCAATTCTGGTAATACTTTATTTAATCTGACTCCCATTCTATTCCTTTCTTTTTGTTTACTGTTTACTGTTTACTGTTGATTACACTGACGGATCAGAACGGCTTGCCAGATTATCATCTGTAAACTGTAAACCGTCAACTGTAAACTATGAACATTATTCGAACTCCGCACGTAATACGCTTAGCAGATGGTCAACGGTCTCCTCCTCGAGGTCAGCCTTTTCAATCAGCATCTCACGGGGAGCGTTGAGGACGGCCTTGGCAGTATCCAGACCAATGGCCTTGATAGAATCGATGACCCACTGATCGATCTCATCAGCGAACTCATCCAGATAGATATCCTCGTCGGCCTCGCTCTCGCTAACCACGCGGAACACGTCGATCGTGTATTCCGTCAGCATGGAAGCCAGTTTGATGTTCATACCACCACGACCAATGGCCAGGCTCACCTCCTCGGGCTGCAGATAGACCTCGGCCTTGCGGTTCTCCTGATCGAGCACGATGCTCGACACCTTGGCGGGACTCAGGGCGCGCTGGATGTACAACTGCACGTTCGAAGAGTAGTTGATCACGTCGATATTCTCGTTGCAGAGTTCACGGACGATGCCATGCACGCGGCTACCCTTGACACCGACGCAGGCGCCAACCGGATCGATGCGCTCGTCGTAACTCTCCACGGCCACCTTCGCACGGTCGCCCGGCATGCGGGCCACCTTCTTGATGGTGATCAGACCGTCGTTGATCTCAGGCACCTCGGCCTCGAGCAGACGCTCCAGGAAAATGGGACTGGTACGGGAGAGGATGATGCGGGGGTTATTGTTCTCGTTCTGCACCTCCTTGACGATGGCGCGCACGGTCTCACCCTTATGGTAGTTGTCGGAGGGGATCTGCTCAGCCTTCGGCAGGTGGAGTTCGTTACCCTCATCGTCCATCAGCAGCACCTCGCGCTTCCAGATCTGATAGACCTCACCGCTCACCACGGTATTCACCTTGTCCTTGTACTTCTGATAGAGGGAGTCGTGCTCCAGTTCCAGGATCTTCGAAGCCAGCGTCTGGCGCAGGTTCAGGATGGCGCGGCGGCCGAACTTGGCGAACTCCACTTCCTCAGACACCTCCTCACCGACCTCGTAGTCGGGCTCGATCTTCTGGGCCTCGGAGAGGGCGATCTCCTTGTTCTCATCCTCCACCTCACCGTCGGCCACCACCACACGGTTGCGGTGAATCTCAAAGTCACCCTTGTCGGGGTTCACGATCACGTCGAAATTCTCGTCAGAGCCAAACATCTTGGCGATGACGTTACGGAAACTCTCCTCAAGCACACTGACCAGCGTGGTGCGGTCGATGTTCTTTGTCTCTTTAAATTCCTGAAAGGTCTCAATCATTGAGGGGCCTTTCGCATCTTTCTTTGTTGCCATTATATAATTTTTAAATTCTTTGATTCTATCCTGTTACTTGAATGCGAGCAGGTACTTCGCATACTTCACGCCATCCATGGCGTAGGTCTTATCGACCTCCACCAGCACGGGGCGCTTCTTGCCCTCCTGCTTCTGCTTCTCCTTGACGGCCACGGTGAAGTTGGCGCCATCGACAGACTTCAGCACGCCCTGCACCTTGGCACCCCCAAGTTCGAGCACCTCCACGGTGTCGCCGATATGGTTGACGTACTGCTGGGCCACCTTGAACGGCTGTCCCAGTCCGGCACTGCCCACCTCCAGTTCGTACTCTCCAAGTTCGTCGCCCAGACGCTCTTGCAGGAACCGGCTCAGTTCTGCGCAATCCTCAATCCACACACCGTCGGCATGATCGATCTCAATGACGATTCTGTCATCAGCCGCAAAGTTGATGTCAACCAGGAAGTAGTCGTTGTCCTTCAACCACTCTTCCACTACTGTCTCAATTGTTTCCTTATTAATCATCTACTACTAATTAAATGTGAAATGAGAGACTCTTTCGAGCCTCTCATTCCGCTGAACGGGTGCAAAGGTAATCATTTTCCTTTGAACCACCAAATATTTATTCGTTTTTTTTCGTCGGCGCTAGAATATTTCTATATTCTTCGGGATTCTGCAGCAGGCGCACGGCCTCTTTCAACTGCTTGTCGTAGTTGAGCCCGGCCTCGATGGTGCCAGCCTGATAATAGTAGGCGGCGATGATGTCGGCCTCGAGGATCTGCATCAGCACTTCCTTGTGTTTCTCCAGATCGAAGGCCACATTGTGGTTGAGTTTCGACTCCAGTTCGTCGAAGGCAGGCTTCGCCTCGTCGTAATAGCCCTCGAACTTCGCCGTCTTCACCAGTTCGGTGAACTGCTTCTTGCTGACAGGGTCGTAGGTGAAGCCACTACTGATCACGCGCTCCTTGAACACCTGCCAGTCGGCATCCGTCAGATGGAACTCGGCCGCCGGGGCGATCGTCGGATGCTCCGTGATATAATCGACCACGTAGTCGAACATCACCTCCGTAGAGTCCTGACCCGAGGCAGAGAGATAGAAGGCGATGTTGGGGATGGTGTCGGCCTTGACCTCCACGTCGGGCTTGATGCCACCGCCATCGCGCACCTCACGACCGTTACGGGTATAAAAGACCTTCGTCAGCGAGTCGGGGATATGCTCACGATAGCCGCCACCCGAGTGCTTGTAGTTGATGGCCTGGATACAGCGCCCACTGGGGATGTAGTATTTCGAGGTGGTCACCTTCATGTTCGTGTTATACGGCAGGTCGATGGGAATCTGCACCAGTCCCTTCCCGTACGTACGCGCACCTAATACTATTCCGCGGTCCATGTCCTGAATAGCCCCACTGGTGATCTCACTGGCCGAAGCCGTCTCACCATTGACCAGTACTACCAGCGGCATCACCGTGTCGAGCGGTTCCACATGCGTCTTGTATTCCTTCGAGGCCTGCTGGAGTTTGCCGCGGTTCTCCACCACGGTAATACCCTTCGGCAACCAGAGGTTCAGGATATCGACGGCCTCCTGTTCCGAGCCGCCGCCATTGCCGCGCAGGTCGAGGATCAGTGAGGTGGCCCCCTGCTTCTTCAGGTCGATGAGGGCACGGCGCATGTCTTTGGCACATCCCTCGGTGAAGGAGTTCAGGTTGATATAGCCGATATTTCCCTCCCGGATGCCATAGTAGGGCAACTCAGGCAGTTTGATATTCCGTCGGGTGATCTTGAAACTCATCAACTTGCCCGTGGAGGGGCGCATCACCTTCAGAAGGAAACTCGTGCCCGGCTCACCGCGCAGATGCTCACTCACGTAGCCAACGGCCTTGTCGGTCATCATCGAGTCGTCGATGCTCAGGATGACATCGCCCTTCTTCAGACCGACCTCCGCTGCAGGCATGTCGGCGTATGGCTCGTCGATGACCACACGGTCCAACTTCTGGTGCTTACGGATCAGTGCACCGATACCGGCATATTTGCCTGTCAGCATCATGCGCAGGTTCTTGGTTTCATCCTGCGCATAGAACTCTGTGTAAGGATCCAGACTGCGCAGCATGGCATTGATTCCCGTGCCGATGGTCTCCTTCGGATTCAGCGTATCCACATAGAGCAGTTCCAGATTCTTATATACATGGTTGAAGATGTCAAGATGCTTACCCACCTCGAAATTATGATCCTTGTTCTTCTGGGCAGAAGCCGTCAGCGACACGACGAGCATCAGCAGAAACGGGAAAAAACGCCTTTTCATTTTACTTCTTTTCCTTTTTACTATTTTACTTTTTTACCTTTCAAGTATTTGACGCTGCAAAATTACACGTTTCCCACAAGAAATCACCCTTTTATCATCTTTTTTTGCAAAAAATTTAAGTTTGCGCGATTTTTTTCGCCCAAAAGTTTGGTGGTTTCATTTTTTCGCCGTACTTTTGCACCCGCTTAACAGCAATAACTGCTTCAGTAGCTCAGTTGGTTAGAGCACCTGACTGTTAATCAGGGGGTCGTTGGTTCAAGCCCATCCTGAAGCGCCACTTAAAAGACTAAAAATCAAGGAGTTACGAGCAATCGCAACTCCTTTTTCGTTATTTAGAATTTGTCCTGTGAACTACTGGTGAACTGACAGCTCATGTAATCAAGGATGAGCATCGGGTATCGGCAACCCTCATTCAGCATCGTGGAACGCACCATTTTAACGTTTCCCCTTTTGGAAAAATCGTGTCTTTGGGCTGAAATCGGACTGTTAAACTTTCCAAATATGGGGTTTCGAGTGTCCTTTCTACACCGAGTTTGGCTACTTTTACATGCCGCCATGTGACGGCAAAAGACTATTTCGTTTGTTTTCATTGCTGCTTCCATTACTCAAACAAATCCTTCTCCACAGGCTTCTTCTGTCCCTTCTCCATCGGTTCCAATGACCATCCGAAGTAGTTCTTCAGATTCACTTTCAGGGCATAGTCAACGATGTTGTTGTGCTTGTAGGTGGGTGTAGCCCGCTGAAACTTGGGCTGCCCCTCCTTCTCCTTGATGACCTCCATCACCTGCACATAACCTTCGTAGAGGTTCTGAGCCTTCTGGCGAATCTGGCGCATATAGTAACAGACCTCTTCATCCTTCATATATCGACGCAGCAGGGCTTCAACGGCAGTTTCCTGATTATCTTTCGGCATACTGAGCCAAGGGCTATTCTTCACTTTCTGTTGTGGTGTCAGGTGCTCTTCTTCGGTTTCTGCCACCAATTCATAAGGGCAAAGCGGTTCTTCACCCTTCGTCCAAGGCGATTCTTTGCCCACTTTTGGAAAGTCTCTGGTATAGATATAGACGTAGATGGATGAAACCTTACCACCACGTCCTTTCTTGGCTCCTTCCTGATAGTCGAACCAGAGGTTTGAGTGATAGCAGCCGTAGAGTTCAAACAATTCCTTTTGTGCCACGTCCAGGATTCTCGTCTTGATGTCCTTAAAACTGGTATAACTGGCAGGGGTGATGATGCGCTTTGTCCGTGGATCGCGTATCTCATCGAGGTTGAAGATGCGCCGGAAGTCGGTCATCTGTATGGGCAGCACCCGTTTCTTGAAGATATTGCCAGCATCTTCCTCCATCTGGCTGCAGAAACGAAAGTCACCACAGAACTGACTGCAAAGCTCATACATCTTCTGAGTATATTTCGATCTGAGCAGCATGGCTGTACCGAGGTCGAAGGTGGTGAACGACTTGCTGATGTCTATCAAATAAGGCATAATCTCTGGCGATACACGTACATCGTATAGCCCCGTCTGTTCGTTGTAGAAGAAGGAATCCACCCAGTGAACCTTTCCAGTTATCAACTGTCCTTTCTCGTTGCGGAACGAGACAGGAATGAACTTCTTTCCCAACTCGCTCAATGCCTCGTAGGTGTGCAGCACATTGTTCTTGCCGCCAATCACACCCAGGTCTTTGTCTGTTAGGTGAAAATAGAGTTCCTTCCAGTTTTCAGGCACTCCGAGGTTCTTCTCCGTATATTTGTGTTTCACTTCCCCTGTCAGGAAATAGAGTGTACGCCTCTCCAACAGACTGTACACCACTGGCGCATCCACGATGGCATTACTCCATCGGATGTTTTCGTGCAGCATCTGAAACTGGCAGATGCTCTTCATCATGTCTTTACTCTTTCTTGGCATAACTTTAAAGCTTAAATGTGATGCAAAGTTACGGCAAACATCAACAGCCTCTCCTGAGCGACTGTTAATAAGTGTAAACAGAATCTGCGCTACTAAAAACGTCCTAAGTTCGACACATCGGCTGATGGTGTGAACTGACCGAGAACTGACTGATTGCCCATGATATTTACTAAAAACGTCCTAAGTTTGCCGAAAATCTGCCAGCCGTCACTATAAACGTCCCAACTTTCTACTATAAACGTCCTAAGTTCCGCTATAAACGTCCTCAAAAAACTCTCCGAAGCCCTATCTACACGGCAAACTACCTTCCAGTAAGTAAAGCTTTAAAATAAAAAATAAATAAAGCTTCAACGCGCACGCGAAACTTTTGCCTTAAGGGAAAGAAATGGGGGATGCCATCACGCACTATCAGGCATTCTTTTCCCTAAAGGCCGATGTCTGGCACCTGAACTTCGGACGGTAATAGTAGAAAACACCAACGTAGAAAGGCCGAGCGACCTGCCCGACCGACTTTTGCCGACTATTGCACCTTCAAGAACTATCCGAGAACGTGGGTTTTCGGAGCGTGAGCCTGCTCAATGAAGAAGCGCAGAATGGCAACGATGAGTTTCACCGTGCTTGCCACGAAGAACCAAATCACTGTGCAGATGCCCTTTACAAGCATTGCAATCAGCCTTCCTATGAAATAGCCAGTCAACAATCCATTCATATCCGTAACGTTTTCAATTTAAAGACTACATAAAGGTACACATTTTCCGCGAGACTGCCAACGTTTCCTGCTACCGATTCACCATCCGCTGAACCTTATTTGCTTCCCTCAAAGCATGAATCCTTCATTGGTGTTTTCAATCAAAGCAGCATTCAATCATTGCTTCATTCCATCATTGCTACAATCCTTCATTGGTGGTTTACATCATTGCACCATTCATCCAATAGTGCATTGCATCATTGTTGGTTTCATCCATTGCATGAAAGCACCATTCACGCAAACCATCATTCATCCATTACAGCAATCCTATAATATATAAAAGGTGTAATCATCCAAAGCAGCATTGCATCAAAGATGTATTCCACCATTCCTGCATTATATCAAAGCAGTATTCCATCAAAGCAGCAAACCATCATTCCTGCATTGCAGCAAACCACCGATTTCATCGACATTTTTCCTCCGTCATCGAAAAATTTGCTAACTTTGTATCAGCGACATCGAGCCGGGGCAACCAAGGTCTGACGAAACGGAATAGCAAGTTGTGCTTTTGTGCGTACAAACTCCGTTCGTCCACCCGAAAGCCACCTTGCCCAGTTCTCCGAACCGGGGAGTCAAGCCACCTCGCAACTCGGTATCTTTATTGGAATGAATCATTAGTATAAACTAAAAGAACAGGATAGCATGGAACGAAAAACGAAGCGAATCTATATCCGGCTCACACCCGATGATGAAGCCCTTTTCCGACGCAAAGCAGCCCGTTACCAGACTGTCAGTGCGATGGTACGCGATGCCGTCAAACAGTTCGACGACACCGCCACACTCGGAAAAATTGATGTCCTTCATGCAATGATGGATTACTATAAACGCTACGAACAGCAACTCAGTTGGCTGGGTAGCAACTTCAACCAGAGTGTCCATCGAGCCAACGAACTCGCTATCTCTGAAGAACTCACTCCGCAGTTTTTCGAGCAGGTTCTCTACCCACAGACCAAAGAAATCACCCGTCTCATCCAAGAACTCAAACGGCAATTATCTGACGTTGCCATCCAACTGACAAAACTCTGAACCATGATAGCCACCATCCTTCCGTCCAGCACAACTTTCCACGCCGTTGACTACAATGAGCGTAAGGTCAACGAGGGCGTTGCCGAACTGTTGGAAATGAAAAACTTCGATTTCATCGGTCAGTTGCAGTCATACACTCCTGAGCAATTAAAGCAATTCCTTACCGATTACTCTCAACGCAATGCGTATATCAAGAGTCCTCAGTTCCACCTTGCCATCTCCTGCCGAGGTGACGAATACACCCATGAGCAACTGTTAGACATTGCCCATCAGTATCTCAAAGAGATGGGATATGGTGAGGATGGTCAGCCCGTTCTCATCTATGCCCATCACGATACTGACAACAACCACCTGCACATCGTCACCAGCCGAGTTGCCCCCAATGGCCACAAAATCAACGACCATCATGAAAGAGTCCGTTCGCAGGAAGTCATAAACCGCATCATGGGTGAGAGCCAAAAGCAACGGGCATCCGATTCCATCAAGAAGGCTTTGGAGTACCACTTTTCTACTGTCAAACAGTTCCAGGCTGTTCTCGAATCGATGGGCTACCAATGCTATGAGCGTGACAACCAACTTTGCGTCAAACGTGATGGTTGTGTCATCGAGCGTCTGAACCTCCCAGATATATCTTCAAAATGTCAGAACACCGCTATTGACGAGAAACGCCAACGTCAGCTTCGAGCCATCCTCCTAAAATACCGTGACATGAGTGCCGACAAGGAAGAATTGAAAGCCACCATGAAGCAGAAGTTTGGTGTTGATCTTGTGTTTCATGGCTCCAAAGATAAGCCCTACGGCTACACCATCATCGACCACCAGAACAAGACCATCCTCAAAGGCAGCGAAGTCCTGAAACTGAAAGAACTGCTCCAATTCCACAGCAAGCAAGAACGCCTACATCGTATGGATGAGTTTATCGATGCCATGCTGGAGGATAATCCCGACCTCACTACCCGTGAACTGAACAAGATGCTTCGCCGTCAGTTTAACACCCACATTTCCAAAGGACGCATCGCATACAATGATGAGTTCATCGACCTGCAAGACTACATGGTTGAGACCCTTCGAGCCAATGACCGTAAGGCCTGGTTGAAAGTCCATCCTCTTGAAGCAGCCAATCACCGCCAAGAACAGGCTCCCAAAACTGAGTCCAGCAACATTCATATTCAAAAGCCCACCATCACCAAGGATGGCTCACATGATCAGAACCGTGAATGGGAGGTTGGCCGCAAGAGCAATTACGATGAAGTTGATGATGAACACCAGTTGAAGCGATAACTATTTACAGATAAGTCACCGTCTCTTCAATCGGTTTACGGCTGTTGTGGTTAGCCAGTGGCCCTGCACCTTCTGCTGCATATCCAAGTGCGAGACACGTCAGGATCTCTTCATTCTCAGGCAACTGGAACGCTTCAGCCATCTTGTCAGGGTCGAAGAAGTTTACCCAGCAGCTGTCCACGCCCACGCTCTTCGCACAGAGCATCATGTGAGTAGTCACGATGGAGGCATCCTCAATACCAGAGTCGTACTCCTGACCTGGATAAGTGAACACGTTGTTCTTATCAAAAGCCACGATGAGCATTGTCGGCGCACCATATCGGCACGGTGTGAGCGAGTCAATCTTGGCGATTCCCTCTGCCGACTGCACCACATACACGTGCTGCTCCTGCAGATTCTTGGCCGTAGGAGCCAGTCGCCCAGCCTCCAAGATACTGTCCAGTTGTTCCTTACTAATCTGACGCGAGTCAAACTTCTTGCAGGAGTACCTGCTCTTTGCTAATTCAATGAAATCCATAATTCAATGATTTTTATAGGCGTATGCCTTGTTTTACAAGTCTATCTACTAACTCCTTACAGTTCCTGAGACCTTCTTCTTCCTGTACCTTGGCAGCACGATTTTGGTTCTCACTCTTCTCTATCTGCTCCCCACGCAGCATGTCGTAGGTAACGAAAGTCTTCATCTCGCTATTCCCGTCAGGCAGTTCCCGGCCTAAAGCGACACCACTGGGATAGACGCAGAAGATGCCATCGGGGTATTTCTCACTGCCCTGTGCATCAGAATTGAGATGCTGATTCTTCTTGATCCAATCTTTCATCACCTCCATTTTAGGCATGTCCATCGGCAAGCCTGTCCTCTCCCTATACCTGTCAAAGAAGTGGGGAGTAAAGAACACTTTCTCAGCCTTTGCCAAAGGGTTTGAATCAAGATACGTGAAGCCCACGAGGTGGAACCCGTCCGTCTGGCGGTACACCCCGAAATACATATAGTCGAGCAATCGTTGCTTCTTTGTTATCTGCCAGTCGCGGCTCAGCATGTATATCATATAGTCGATACCTCGGTTACCGTTCACCATCACAGGCTGGAAAATCTTCAACCCCTTGGGCTTTGTCTTTATCACGGCACGCCAATACTTCGGTTGGAGGGCATCGACCTGATGATGCACGAACGCTTCGTCAAGGTCAAGCACCCTGACAATATCGTTGTAGTCGAACGTATCTGTTATGATTGCAGCCATCTTATCTAAAGACTATTTGTTTTTTTACAACCTCCCAATAACCATCTTTGCGACCATCTTTTCGGACAACAACACCCATTGCTTGAAGCTGAGAGATATGTCGTTGGAGAGTTCTGAACTTTATGCCAGTCTTTTGCGCCATTTCGCTTGTCGTAATAGACGGGTCGAACAGCATCTCTTTTACAATAACCTCCTGAATATCAGACAGTTCTTTTACGCCACCTTTTACGTCATCTTTTACGCCAATTTCGACATTTTCTTTTGCGCCACTGGTGTCAATTTCAATCTCTTTCTTGGCAAAATAAGGATGGCAAGGAATGTCTATCAGGAAATACGTCCTTTCCTCATCAGTATCGATAGTTGCTCTGGGCGAGCCATTGGCTTCAAGTTCCTCCTGCACCGTTGGGATCCCTGTCGCCCTTCCTTCTGTCAGATCCAGTTCTTTCAGGAATTCACCTAATCTGCGATTGCGATACCTGCGTGAACGTAGAGACTTACCCTCCCTTATGGCCTCCATAGGAATGGTGTAGTTAGGCCCGGAGAAATTCAGAATTGATATTCTGTCCGGTTCAATGGTTATCTCTACCGGCTCCCTAATCGTCCAGTCTCTATGATACAGGCTATTAACGACCGTTTCTTCCAGTGCCTGATAAGGATAGTTGCAGAACTTGATGGACTCCTCGCGGTCTTTGGGCTTCAGAATCTGTCTCTTGATTACATTGGTGTTCAGGTAACTCAAAGTCTTCTCTATCATCGTTGGTACACTGCCCCTGATAGGCTCCACTTCTATCATGTTGTTGGGATTCTTCTCGCGCCCTTCAGGGAACAGCACAATCTCAACCTGCGACTGCTTGAAGAAACGGTCTGGACGCTCTGCGAACATCATTGCTGCCACGTTCTTGATGCTATACCCCTCGGGCGTCGGCTCCAGCAATTCCATCTGCTCCAGCACCGACTCCATATTTTCCGTCAACGACTCGCTGGCAAGGCTGCTTTTCACCTTCACCAGATAGTCGTGCAATAGCAGCGGCGAGATATCCTTCAGTGTGATCTGGTCGTTCCCTCGGTCGTCAAACGGTGTGCGGTTGGCCAGGTTTATCAGTTCACGTTCATACTCACCCTTGGGAACAATGCTACTACTGTTGTATCGGATGTAGTAATTGTAAGTCTTCTGTCTGGCGGTAATTTGGTCTGGCACCTTGTAAGGACGACGTTCACCAGCCGACACCTTGATGACCAGAATTGTCTTCCCGTCAGCCTCCTCGATATACAGCCGCGGCTGATAGTAAGGCAGCATCAGGTTATTGAATCCCACCATATCCTTCTCGATAGGCTCAATCTGATTAGGATCGATGCCGATGACGGGACGTACAGGCCGACCATTGACCTCCTTCACACCCACTACGATATAACCGCCACCCGTCTCGTCAAAGTCGTTGGCGAAAGCACACACGCTACGGTAGATGGCATCTGGGTTCCACCCCGTCTTATATTCTATGCGGTCACCTTCTACTGCCCGTCCACCGAGCAATTCTTCTATGTTAATTGGTAGTCTCATATATTCTTAATAACGTTTTTATCTCGTTCAATATTATTCTACTTCTATATAGGTTCAAATTCCCTTTCAATAACAGTAACATCAGTGTGTTCTCTCTCAATGTTTGCCACTAAAGTTCGATTCAAAGAGAAAAACTCACAATCTATAGGTGCTTCTCGTATTGGGTACTGCGGTGTACCTTTCGTCTTGTATCGCCTACAAAGCTTCTCCGTTAAGCCATAGCTGTTTACTTCCGACAGAAAGAAACACAGCTCGCAAAAGCAAGCCTTTCTATTTTTCTGATAGCACTTTAGTAGTGAAAATATTTTTGCCTCATACAGGCCCATAGTCTGTTCTGCAAATATAATCTCACAAACGGTACTGCGTTTTCTGTTGTTAATCTCTGAACAGGAAACTATATCCAAATGATACTTGCCGCTTGAAAAGAGTTCAAATTTCTCAATACCTCTGTCAATTTCTGTGCGGTCAACAGTACCACTATTATTCTTTTTGAAGTTCAAAAACGTCGCTCTACCTTCTCCAATAGCGTTATCCAGCAATGCTGTGAGCGAATCCTCATTGTAAACTTCCAATTCAACAATTCTATTATCCAAAGAAGTCACATCTACATGACAACTCCCAGCATCTATGCATATTATGATAGCCTGGTCAAACGTGTCTGCTCTTTTAATGACTAAGTCGCACTTATAATTGGTATTGGGACACATGTAGTCCTTTTGGCACTCAACATATCCATGCTTTTTCAAATCGTATGGAATGTGTTTATCCTTGACACATTCTTCTTGATTGTAAAAAATACAAGACGAACTATCGCAACACGACAGGTGTTGTGGTATGGAAATTAGGAAATCATTAGAAGCGTAGAACTTGGCATAAATTATCTCCTTGGCAGCCTCATGCAAATACAAATCATCTTCACAATGTGGTTGTTCCTCAATATGAGTAAACAGGTAAGAGCCATCATCGTCAACATCTATAGTCAGTTCGTTTCCACAAGCCAAACAATAATATGAATGCTCGTTCATATTAGTCATATCATCCATAAGATTTACCAATTGCCCGTGCTCGTCCTTGGCAAAAGTCCTATTCAAGCGACGATACTCATCATAATAGTTATCATATCTGTCACAAGAACCATACCCAGAAACATGTCCGGCTTTTCTATTCGACACGCTAATATCACGAATCCATTTCCTGTTCTCTACAGAATTCATAATGAACTCTTTTACGGCAACAGGATCAAGTGAGCATCCGTTTAAGTCAATCTCAATGCAATCAATATGAGCAGAAATAATCTTGCCCCTTTTCTTCGTATCAACTGCGTGTGTACGCTTAAACTCTATCCAAAGATTCTTGTCCTCATTATAGCCGATACAATCTGGTCGAAGCCTTGTATCTTTATCATAGAACTCTACTTCGACCCTGTCAAAACGATGCTGTTCTCCCAGCCTTCCATCAAATCTGTTTGGGAGGAACACACACTTTGATTCCGACAGTACATCTTTGGCCATTTTGTGAAGAGCAGACTCAACAGCACCTACACAATCAGCCCCGCTTAGATGTGCAAAGTGGTGAATCATTTTTTCTCCATCGCCACCATTCTTGGCACACAATGCGCTCTTGCAATGAGGGCAGATACAGCCACAATCATTGCCATTTGGTATCTCATCCACATGTACCAAATCGCCCTCTTGATTGAGAGCCCATGTAAGGAATGCTTTGTTGCTCATTGTGCCGTGAATCTACATATTTCAATTATTTCAGTCTATCTATTTCTACAACTCGGGCATCATAGCCCGTCAAGCCTTCTGGAATCTCCTTGTTAATTTTAGATTGGCTCAAAGCAAAACCAACCTCTGTAGGCTCGACACCTATTGACAAGTGGAAATCCGGCTCAACGTTATCTCGATCTTTTCGGTCTGGATATTTTTCCTTCAATAGTTCTGCATATCGTCGTTGCAAATACCCTTCGGGGGAATCAATACTAATGTATGCATCTCCATAGACCTTATACACCTTGTGGGCTTGCTTATTAGAGTACACAATATATCCCGCTCTGGTAAAGTCCTTGATGGCTTGTATTGTCCTCGATGCTACAAACATGGATGCGCTGTAGCCCTTTCCTAGTTTTAACAAATCCTTATCGCCAATATTGACCACTACAAGTGCTTTTCCTGAATCCCGATGCGAAGCAAGGGCATATTCGAGTATCTGCTGACCCGTCAGGAATACTGGGGCACCATACCAATCTCTGTTAAGCCATTCCTCGCTTATTTCTTGCATCTTCGACTTCCTTGAATCCATCTCAAGATACAGAGCAAAATTCAACATCGCATTAACGTCAACTTGCTCAAAATGCTCTTCATGAGATAGGTCATACACAATATAAGACCCATTAGGCCGCTCGTATCCATTTTTCATCATCCATTCTTCAGAACGGGGCTTCCAACTTTCAATTCGGTAGATGTGATAGTTGCGCTTCTCGCTGTCACTTATCTCATACAGAATAAGGTATCGAGCAGATACAACTTTCTCATCGATAATACCGCTTCTGTAACCATGACGATTTACACTTGCACGGATATTATACATCATGTGTTCCAGAATCCAATCCTGTTGATTCTTGTCACCGCTTCGATAACCTCCAACGAGGAATACCTCGTCTTTGAAGTCTTCAAACTTAAATACCTTTGATGTGCTTATTTCAGCTCCTTGTCCCTCAGTGAGTGCATATGTCAAGTCTGCAAACTTGTTAATAACATCGCGGGGGTCAGTTCCTAATAGATAATGGCGTATGTTAAAGTCCTTGCTCAAATCCGACAACAATTTCATGTTGTCATCATAGTATTCCTGCCCCGACTCCAAAGAAAGATACAGGAATTCTTCTTCCTTATAGGGCCGGAAAGCTTTCCCAAGCAGTTTCCTGAAATATTTCTGTTCAACGAGCCTGTTCATCTTATCGCGGTCAGGCACTGATTCTTCTTCATCATCTGAGTCGGGTAGTTCAACAGGTTTCAGTTGTAAGGAGAAGAATTTGTATTTCTCCTGAATGTCTTTCATGATTTGCTCACGGAACATTCGTCGTGCTTTAAGCTTGAAAGATTCCTGTGCCAGTATATCTTCGCTGCCATAAACCGACAGGACATAGAGAAAATTAATGTCGTAATGTTGTAGGAGCAAGGTGTCACGGTCAAAGAGGCGGTTCTCAAAGTGGACAATCCGCTCCATATCACCTCTACTTTCTAGTTCGTCGCTATCGTATATCCTGTTCTCAGGCACATGCGCACGAATAAAGAAGTTTGGCGTAATGTTATACCCTTCTGTGTCTTCATCACGATAAATCAGATAATCTTTACCTGGCTTATATTTCTTCCTGCCATTTGCATCCTTTTGGTTGAACAAGTCGAGGTTGGCCTGGATTACATTGCGGGCATATGTATATTGCTTATAAACAGAATATTCTCTTGGATCGTTCTTCTGTTTGTAATATTTAGAATCACCTATATAGAAGATGTCTCCTTGATTGTGTATCAGTCCGTTGTATGCATAGATATGGTCAACTCGCTTACCGTCTGTTTGATCCTTCAGCTTCATCTTTTTCACGCGCTTATCTTTTTCACATAGCAAGTGGTCTATCATCTCCTCAAAGACAATATTGAAGTCTTTCGCCAGCAAATGGTCTGAATAATGACTGTTGTTGTGTATCTGACTCTGCTTGCTAAAGAAGTCGTAGCACAATTGCCACATTTGAACCTGTTTGTCGGCAAAATACTTATGTCGAATCTGAATCAGGCGCATTTCTCCGTAGCCTTCCAGATAGTTCTCAAAGGCTTCATCAGTGATGAGTGGGAAGTTGTAGTTGATTCTTACAGGGAATCCATACCTTACTTGCATGTAGCGAAGTATTGAGAAGAAAATTATGAAAAGCTCTTCTTCCAAATTAACTTGTCGCTTACGATTCACCACGTCCATATAAATAGGGGCATTGTCCTGAATGATTGCCCGGCTGTGACTAATAGTTTTAGTCCAGTTAATTTTATTGAATCCAGAATGAATGTTTTTCAGAACGAAAGTGAAATAGTTTTGATTCTCATCATTGAAACGCTGAAGGGAAATCAGAATATCCAAGAATGTATTATAGACGGACTGGCCAGACAGATTATCCGAAGGAATATCTCGATATAGCAGAATTTTCCGGTGCTGGTCATCTGCAGTGTTGCGAAACACATTAATGGCTCGATAAATCCATACTGATAACCCATAGATGAAGCGGTATTCATCGTCTTCTTTGATGGTCTTGTTTTCAAGTGCTTCCTGAAGGTCAATAATCTTTTCTGGATTGTACTTATGAAACACCAAGTCGTTCCTGTCCATCACGACCTTGGGCAGAAAGAATACAGTATCCTTGACATCGTTGGAGTAATAGTAGCCCACCATGTCGGTACTATACACACCACCTTGCTCGAACTTTAGAATCTTTTCGAGCAAGGCCTTCGATGCCTCTTCTTTATACTGATATCCTTCTATAAATAGTTTCATGCCTCTACAGTTTGTTCTATACTCTTGTCTTTTTCTATCACTTTATCAATGAATTCCTTCACCAATTGTAGGTCTATTGCCTCCGGATTGGCCTGTTCGTCAGCAGTGATATTATCTGGATAAAAATCATGGAAGGAAATCTTCGACTTGTCTGCACGCTTGAAGATATCGCTCTTAAAGCCATAATCCTTGAATACGTCTTGCCAAAGATAGAACACAACTTTACCAACAAAAGTCTCAGCAGAGATAATGGTATTACATTCATCTGCTTCATCTGCTTTCTTGTCTGGCTTGCAGAAGAAATATCCCAGTTTTTTATCCTCGCTCTTCGTCGCATCTTCTATCTGCTTGTTAATAGCTTTGACGAAATCCCACCAAGGAACATCAACAGATATGGCTGGCTCTTCATCCTTAGCAGGAACTGAGAACTTTATTCTATAGTTCAATGGCGTTCCGTCTTTCTTCTATGTTGCTTTCCAAATAATTGGAAAATATTTATTGTTTATTAACTGTTTATTATCAATCACTTAGCGTGAAGTCCTATAGTACGATGACTTTTGAAGAAGACGTAGTTATCAGCCCAACGCCTCACGCTGGGTACCGAATGACTACCGACAACAGA
>FLNY01004564.1_pt1 | contig 37080 bp, 32 predicted proteins | sample 1140381 | NCBI WGS metagenome assembly FLNY01 (sample SAMEA3878172, study PRJEB12797) | bioreactor metagenome | biome: Moose rumen | place: Sweden | collected 2011-10 | reverse complement strand
AGGTATATCAAAATTTGAAGAAAAATATATTGAGTACAATTTTGGTATAAGCAAGGCAAGCCTGAAAATGTAACAGTCGAGGAACTTTAAAATTTCCTGTCAATAAATTCTTGTAACTTTCGCTTAATCCTGCACTGTGCTATAATACACGAAAAAATTTTGAAAGGCAGTGCTTAAAGTTATATGAAACTTTTTGAGAAATTGGCGGCAGGATTTTTAGGATTGACGATAATTTTTAGCGCGTCAAATTCTGAGGCAGCTCCTACAGTTGAAAAAAGAATTGCGATAAATTCTGCAAGCCGTTTAATGACTTATTACGAAAATGGCGTAAAAAAAGCTGTGTACCCTCTCGGCTTAGGCAAAATTTACACGCCAACGCCGGTAGGGTATTTTAAAATTATGGAAAAAGTTATTAACCCAACGTGGATAGATCCTTCAGACCCTGAATATATGGTTTCGTCCGGACCGAGCAACCCTTTAGGTTATCGCTGGATGCAGATTAAGGGCAATTATGGGATTCACGGCACTAACCGCCCCGACAGTATCGGCGGCTATGTTTCTAACGGCTGTGTTCGTATGCTTGAAAAAGACGTTGAGGAACTTTACAGCATGGTTGACGTTGGAACGCCCGTTGACATAACTTATAACCGCGTTGTTGTTGAAAAAGTCGAAGATGGCAACGTTGCCTATTACATTTACCCCGACGGCTACGGCTGGCAAAATATCGACGTTGCTTACGTGAACGGCTGGCTGGAGCCTTACGGCGTGGCTCCTTTTGAAAGTGATTTAAATATTGCAGATAAAATTCAAGCGTCAGACGGGCAACCAACTTATATTGGCAAGCCTTACAATATCGAAGTAAACGGCAAACGAATTGACGCCGTAACAGTCAACGGGCGGGATTTTCTTGCAAAGGCGGTTGTTTGTGACAATATAAATTATCTGCCGGTTGTACCGCTTGCAATGGCTCTTCGTACAAAATTAGAATGGCGCGAGGGCGAATCTACTTTAAAAACTAAATACGGCACTGTTACAGGATTTGAAAAGAAAAATCAAATTTACTGCAACGCCGACGACGCAATTATTTTACTGAATATTGACGGCGGCTTACAAAATATTTCCGATAAAGTCGAGGACGGCAAAATTTTTAAATTCTACACCGCCTACAACGAAAAAGACAAAGAAAAAGATAAGAAAAAATCTAAGGACAAGAAAAAATCCAAAGAAAAATTGGAAGAAAAAATTACAACTGAAGAAATTTTAACCGACGAAAATAAATCGGACAGCGATAAAAAATCTGACAAAAAATCTAAGAAAGATAAAAAATCCAAAAAAGAAAAAAAATCTAAGAAAAATAAAACCGCCGAAGAAGTTAAACCTGTCGAAGAAAATCAACCTGTCGAAAAAGGAAATGCTTAATTATGGAAAAATTTATAATTATCGACGGCAGCAGTATTTTTTACCGCGCCTTTTACGCAATGCCGAATTTAACCGCGCCGAGCGGCGAGCCTACGGGCGCAATTACCGGCTTTGCAAATGTGCTTGTAAAACTCCTGCGCGAATTTTCGCCGAATTACGCGGTTATTGCGCTTGACACTTCCAGAAAAACTTTTCGCACTGAAATTTTTCCGGATTATAAAGGCGGGCGCACCAAAACTCCCGACGAATTAATTTCACAACTTGCAATGCTTGAAGAATTTGCGGCGGTTATGGGGATAAAAACTTTAGTCGCGCCGAATTTTGAAGCGGATGATATTATTGGAACTTTGGCGGCGCAGGCGTCAAAAGATTTTGCGGTTGACATTGTAACGGGCGACAGAGACGCCTTCCAACTGATTAATAAAAATACCCGCGTGCTTTTCGCCAAAAATACCAATCTTGAAATTTACGACGAAGAAAAATTTGTTGCCGAATTTGGATTTAAACCCGCGTTACTTATCGATTACAAAGGTTTAAGCGGCGATACTTCAGACAATATCCCGGGCGTTGCCGGAATTGGTCCAAAAACTGCCACTAAACTTTTGCAGGAATACGGCGCGCTTGAAAATATTCTTGCCAACGCTGAAAAAATTTCCGCTAAAAAAGTTCGTGAATCCTTGCAAAATAATTCTGAAATTGCCAAATTAAGTAAAAAGTTGGCGCAGATTGTCTGCAATGTTCCAAATATAAATTTCGTCGCGCAGGAATTTAAAATTTCTCCGAATTTAAGTCGCGTTGATGAATTTTGCAGCCGGTACGCTTTAAAGGTTGCCAAAAAGCGTATCCACGAAATTTACGACGCCGAAATAAATTTGTTTGGCGATTTTAAGGTTGAAACTGCGGAAAATTTTTTGGAAGTGCCGCCAATTTCTGAAACTGACTACGATAAAATTTTTGCCGCAGAAAGTTTGGCGATTGTTGATAATTTTGTTAAGGCTGGCGATGAAATTTTTCAAGTGGACGCCGCCAAAATTTTTAGTTCTTACAAGGGAAAAATTTTTGTACACGGCTTAAAAAAAATCTTAAAAATTACTCCATTTTCCTTAGCCCTTAGTCCTTATCCCTTAATCCTTGATATAGAAATAGCGGCTTACCTGCTTTACCCTGAACGTGAAAATTATTCCTGCGCGGAATTGTTGACGCTGGAATTTGATTTAAGTTTGAAAGAAAATTCGCCCGCCGCCGAAGTTACCGCGCTTGAAAAACTCGGTAAACTTTATGAAGAAAAACTTGACGCCGCCGAACTTTCAAAACTTTATTACGAAATTGAATTGCCGCTCACTGAAGTTTTGGCGAAAATGGAATTGCGCGGCGTTTATGTTGACACTGCCCGTCTTGAAAAAAAATCTGCAGAAATTGAAAACCGTATTGCCGCCATTGAAAAAAATATTTACAGCTTAGCCGGCGAAAATTTTAATATCAATTCGCCCAAGCAACTTGCCGAAATTCTTTTTGAAAAATTGCAACTGCCGCCCGTTACTCAAACTAAAAAGAAAACTAAAAGCGGCGTTTCAACCAATGCTGAAGTTTTGGAAAATCTGCGCGGCATTCATCCCATCATTGACGAAATTTTAAATTTCCGCACGCTTGCAAAATTAAAATCAACTTACCTTGACGGGATTAAAACTTTGATAAATCCTGCAACTTGCCGCGTCCATACGAATTTTAATCAAACTGTAACGGCAACCGGCAGACTTTCAAGCTCCGACCCAAATTTACAAAATATCCCCGTGCGCACTGAAGAAGGCAGGGAAATTCGCTCGCTTTTTGAGCCGGGCGCGGGCTACGACTTTTTATTTTCGGCTGATTATTCACAAATTGAGTTAAGACTTTTGGCGCATATGTCAGACGACGAAAATTTGATTAACGCCTTTTTGAGCGGCGAAGATATTCACGCACGCACGGCGGCTGAAGTTTTCGGAGTTTCGATTGACAATATAACGCCCGACCTGCGCAGAAAAGCTAAGGCGGTTAATTTCGGCATTGTTTACGGTATCAGCGATTACGGCTTGTCAAGGGATTTAAGAATTTCACGCAAGGAGGCGGGAGAATATATTTCTTTGTACTTTGAACGTTATCCTAAAGTTAAAAATTTTCTTGACGAAACGATTAGACAGGCGCACGAAAACGGCTATGTTACGACAATGTTTGGACGCCGCCGCTTTTTACCAATGATTAAAAGTGCAAATTTCCACCAGCGCGGGCTTGCCGAAAGAATGGCAATGAATACGCCGATACAAGGCAGCGCGGCTGACATTATTAAAATTGCAATGATTAACGCAGAAAAAAATTTGCGCGGGCTTGAGAGCCGAATTATTTTGCAAGTGCATGATGAACTTGTTATTGAGGCGAAAGAAAATGAACTCGCGCAGGTTGAAAAAATTGTACGCGCCGCAATGGAAAATGTTGCAACTTTGAAAGTGCCGCTCGTTGTCGATTGTCATTACGGCAAAAATTGGGCGGAGGCGAAATAAGGATTAAGGACTAAGGATTAAGGATTAAGGATTAGGGACTAAGGACTAAGGATTAGGGATTTTAAAAATTTAGAGAGGCTATGTTTATGAAAGAAAGTACCACTGAAAAAATTTCTGAACTGATTGAACGTTATCCCGCACTTGAAATTTGTCGCGCAGATTTAATTTCAGCTGTCGAAAAAATCTGTGAAAGTTTCAAACGTGGCAACAAGTTATTAGTTTGCGGCAACGGCGGCAGTGCGTCAGATTCTTTGCACATTGTCGGCGAATTGATGAAAAGTTTCAGAATGCCGCGCAAAATTGAAGACTTTGATAAAAATTTTGTTGAAGAGGCTGAAAAACTTTTCCCCGACGATTTAAATTATTTCAAAAAAAATTTACAGTGCGCGTTGCCGACAATTTCTTTACTTGGTGAAATTTCTTTGAGTACCGCCGTTGCAAACGATAACGCGGCTGATTTAATTTTTGCTCAACAAGTTTTCGGAATTGGCAAACGCGGCGATATTCTTTTTGCAATTTCGACTTCCGGCAATTCGGCAAATGTTTTGTACGCGGCGAAAGTTGCAAAAATTTTGGGACTTGAAATTATTTCTTTGACTGGAAGGAGCGGCGGCAAACTCAAAAATATTTCTGACGTGACAATTTGTGCGCCTGCTGATTCTACTTTTATCATACAAGAATTTCACTTGCCGATTTACCACGCAATTTGTATCGCCACTGAAAATGAATTTTTTGGATAGAATTTTAGTCTCAATCGCTCGTACAAGCGGGCGATTTTTTTTGTGTACAATTTTTCCAAAACTGCTATAATAATTCAGAATATTTACGAAGGGGAGAACTTCAAATGAGCGAAACCCGGCAACTTTTTAAGATGAAAGATTTACGCGGCAGACTTTCGGAACGCAAATACAAAATGACGCCGCAACGCAAAGAAATTCTTCAGGTTTTTATTGAAAGTGAAGAAGGCAGCCACTTAAGCGCGGAGGAAGTTTACGAACTTTTGAAAGAAAAAGATTTCGATTTTGGACTTGCAACGGTTTACCGTAACGTCGAACTTTTGAACGAACTCGGAATTTTAAACAAAGTAGATTTCGGCGACGGGCGCACGCGCTACGAACTTAGCCCCGCTAATCCTCAAATTCATCAGCATCACCATTTAATTTGCTTGAAGTGCAAAAAAATTATCGAATTTGAAGAAGATTTACTTGACGATTTGGAAGAATTTATTTCAAAAAAATCCGGCTTTAAAATCGTCAATCATGAAGTAAAATTTTTCGGTTACTGTTCAGATTGTAAAAATGAGGTGGAATCTTGAAAATAAAAAATTTTAAACTTAACAGCGAAGATCAAGTTATAGTAAAAATTACCGGCGAAATTTTACGCGCTTTTCATCTTGAAATTGCAAACGAGTATGAGCCGATTGATTTTGAGAAATTTGAAATTTTTAATGAAGTGCGCGGCGAAACAGTCAAAACGCGGCTGATTGTTCAAATTGAAGGCGTTACAAAAAAATTTACCGAATTTGAAAATGTTAATCCTGCAGAAAGGCGCGGAGCAGAAATTCACCGCCTTATCAAAAAAAATCTGTACAAAATTTTGACGAAAGACTTAAAATTGGCGGGCGTTCCCTATGGAATTATGCACGGCGTTCGACCTACTAAAATTGTTCATCGCTGGTTGCGCGGCGGCTACGGCGTCACAAGTCAAGGCGTAATTGACAGGGATAAAATTTCCAGACGCCTTCGCGCAGACTATCTTACAAACTTTGAAAAATCTAACCTGCTTACTGAAGTTGCTATTCGCCAAATTCCAATTCTAAATTCCGGCGGCGAAAAAATTATTGGCGTTTATGTTGGAATTCCTTTTTGCGTGACGCGCTGTCTTTATTGTTCGTTCCCGTCAAATGTTTTGCCGGAAGATAACAAAGTTGCAGAATTTATGGAAGTTTTGACGAAAGATATTGACGCGGCGGCGGCTGAAATTAAACGTTACGGTTTCAAAGTTCAAAGTATTTATATTGGCGGCGGCACTCCAACTGCTTTACCGGAAAATTTTTTTGCCGAAATGTTGAATAAAGTTACGGCGGCTTTTTACAGTACAAATGTTGAAGAATTTACCGTCGAATGTGGACGCCCCGACACTATTACCGCTGAAAAAATTTCTGTTATGAAAGATTGTAGAGTTAGTCGAGTAAGTGTCAATCCTCAAACTATGCAACAAAAAACTTTGGACAGAATCGGTCGTCAACATTCAGTCGAACAAATTTACACGGCTTTTAAGGAACTGCGCGCGGCTGGCGATTTTGAAATTAATATGGATTTAATATTGGGCTTGCCGGGTGAAAATTTAGACGACGTGAAAGACAGTTTGGAAAAAGTTTTGGCGTTGAATCCGGACGATATAACTTTACACGCGCTGGCGATTAAGCGTGGCTCTCAACTTCAAACGCAAATTGCAGACGAAGTTAGCAGTATTGAAGATTTTGATTTGCCGGAAGATGCTGAAGTTAGGAAAATGGCTGACATTGCCGAAAAAATGTTACGCGGTAAAAATTATCTGCCGTATTATTTGTACCGGCAAGGTTATATTAGCGGGCAAATTGAAAATATCGGCTACTGCAAGCGCGGCGCGGAAGGAATTTATAACGTTCAAATTATGGACGAGCGGCAAACGATTTTGGGAGTAGGCGCGGCGGCAACTACAAAAGTTCCGGATAATGAAAATCTGCGCCTTCAAACTTCATTCAACGCTAAAGATTTGATAACTTACCTGCGCGACGTCGATAAATATATTGAAAATCGTTCAAAAGTTTTGGCGGAAATTTATAAACCTGTAGAAAATCCCGCCGTTGCAAATGTTGTTGAAAATCCCGCGACCGAAACTGTTACTGAAGAAAATTTTGAAAATTCCTATGAATACGCTTTTAATCAATTTCTGAACGATATTATTTTTCCTGTAATTGAAAATCCCGTCGTTGAAAATCTTGAACAACCCGTCTTTGAAAATATTGAAAATTCCGCCGTTGAAAATGTTGAAAAACCCGCAGTTGAAAATATTGAAAATCCCGCCGTTGAAAATTTTGAACAATCAGCCGTTGAAAATCTTGAAAAACCTGCTGTTGAAAATATTGAACAACCCGCAGTTGAAAATCTTGAACAACCTGTCGTTGAAAATATTGAACAACCTGTCGTTGAAAATATTGAACAACCTGTCGTTGAAAATATTGAACAACCCGTAGTTGAAAATCTTGAACAACCCGTAGTTGAAAATATTGAACAACCCGTAGTTGAAAATATTGAACAACCCGCCGTTGAAAATTTTGAACAACCTGTCGTTGAAAATTTTGAACAACCTGTCGTTGAAAATCTTGAACAACCCGCAGTTGAAAATCTTGAACAACCCGCCGTTGAAAATATTGAACAACCCGCCATTGAAAATATTGAACAACCCGCCGTAAAATCTGTAAAAAAAAACGAAAAAGAGGAAGAAAAAATAAATGATAACTAAGGAACAAATGGCTGAAGTTTTCGCCGATACAGAAAAATTTTATAAATCTGATGAAAATCTAAAAGCTGCCGTTGCAAATTCTATCGCAAATACAAAATTTTATGACGCTGAAAATTATCCCGCACTTCCCGCAAAAAAATTCGACGCCATAAAAATTTCTGTGACTAAGCAACGCACTTTTGAGGCAGCTTTTCAAATTCAAAAAAATAATCCCAATTCAAAAATCGCTGTGCATAATTTCGCCTCTGCTAAAAGTCCCGGCGGCGGCGTTGTTTACGGCAGCCGCGCCCAAGAAGAAGGCCTTTGCCGTTGTTCGACGCTTTACCCCACTTTAAATACTAATGCAAATTGGATTCGCTACTACAAATTTCACCGCGACCGCCGAGACAGTATTTACACGGACGCTTGCATTTTTACACCGGAAATTATTATTTGCAAAAGTGATATTGATATTCCGCAACGCTTGCCGCAAGAAAATTGGATAAAAGTTGACGTGATGACTTGCGCCGCGCCGAATTTGCGCACATTTAAAATTTCTGATTCTGAACTTTTGAAAATTCACGAAAAGCGCGCCCGTCATATGTTTACAGTTTTGGCAAGTAACGGCGTTGATATTTTTATTACCGGCGCGTTCGGTTGCGGAGCGTTTCAAAATAATCCAAAAATTGTCGCGCAGGCTTACAAAAATATTTTGTCGGAATTTGACGGTTATTTTGCAGAAATTATTTTTGCGATTTACTTTAGGGCGTATGAAATTCAAAACTATGACGCCTTCAAAAAAATTTTAGGGTCTGAAAATGGAAACTGATGCTTTAAATGCTTTACAATCAATATTAAATTCACTGATAGAAATTTTCTATCCGATTTTGCAAATTTCAAGCTCGGTTGCAACAATAGCGGTTTTCTTAAAATATCTGGTAATTTTGTTGACGATTTTGCTTGGAATTTTGGTATTATATTTGGTACGGAAAATTTTAATTGCAGTTTTTAAATTTGCGAAAGAATTATATGAAAAATTTCGTAAAAGGTAGGAGGAATAAATTTGCTGACAAACGCGCCGAGAGGCACTAAAGATATTTTGCCTGAACAAATTGAAAATTGGCTTTTCGTTGAAAATAAAATTCGCACAATCTGTAAAAATTACGGCTATGAAGAAATTCGCACGCCAACTTTTGAACATACCGAACTTTTTCAGCGCGGAATTGGTGAAGGTACGGACGTTGTTGATAAAGAAATGTACACCTTCACGGATCGCGGCAACCGTTCAATAACTTTGCGCCCGGAAAATACCGCGTCGGTTGTACGCGCTTATCTTCAAAATAAATTGTACGCCGCCGGAAATTTGGTAAAACTTTTTTATATTGGTTCAATGTTTCGCTACGACAGACCGCAAGCCGGCAGGTTACGGGAATTTCATCAATTCGGCGTTGAGGCGTTGGGCGAACAAAATCCCGCACTTGACGCAGAAATTATTTTATTGGCATGGGATTTTCTGAAAAGTTTGGGGCTTGACGATTTAAAATTAAAAATTAATACTGTCGGCTGTCCAAAATGCCGCCCTGTCTATCGTCAAAAACTTCAGCACTATTTCAGCGAAAATATCGAGGAACTTTGCGACGATTGCAAGCACAGACTTTCAAAAAATCCTTTAAGAATTTTAGATTGTAAAATTGACGGCGGCAAAGAATTTATCGAGGACGCACCCAAAATTGAAACTTGCCTTTGTAATGAATGTAGGGAACATTTCGCACAAGTTCAGAAATTTTTAAAGGCGGCGGGCATAAATTTTGAAATTGATTCACGGCTTGTACGCGGCTTGGATTATTACACTAAAACCGCCTTTGAAATTCAATATTTGCCGTTAGGCGCACAGTCAGCGGTTGCAGGCGGCGGGCGTTATGATGGCTTGATTGAAGAAATTGGCGGCACTCCTACGCCGGGTATTGGTTTTGCTGCCGGTATCGAAAGAATTTTAATTGCGCTTGAAAAACAAAATTTGTTGCAAGCTGAAAAAAATAATTTTGACGCCTTTATAGTGGCAGTTGGCGCGGAGGCTGAAATTTTTGGTTTTAATTTGCTAACTGAACTTAGGCGCAAAAATATTTCTGCAACAATGGATTTTGCAAAGCGCAGTTTAAAGGCGCAAATGAAACAGGCGGCAAAATCCGGCGCAAAATTCGCTCTGATTATCGGTGAGGACGAAATTAAAAATTCTAACGTAACTGTTAAAAATCTTGAAATTTCGACGCAAGAAATTATTCCAATTTCTGAAGTTGCAGAAAAAATTTTAGCGTAAAAAATTAAACCGCACAATCTTTTGAAAGTGCGGTTTTTTTATATTTTGTAATAAAATAGTCTACCTTGAGCAAAGTATGACTTTGGAACAGTGGGGAAAGAACTGCCCTGCAAAGCAAAAGGACGCTGAATTAAAACGCGGTGAAGATATTATACGCAGATTGGCTAATGGCGAAAAAGTTGTCCCTACGCGGTTGATAATACGCGCTAAATCCTGAAGGCAACGCCAATAAAGCACGGGCAAACGTCGCATCAAAACTCAATACGGTGAACCTTTCCAAATAACAATGGAATTGGCAGGAGCAAACGGAAAAACAGCATTAGTTACTACCGGCTGGATTATCGATTCAGAAACGGGAGAAATCAGATTAACCAGCATTTATGTTGATAAAAGGCGTGAACAAAAATGAAAATCGAAGAATTTGATAAGGTTTTATTGAAGAGTGGCGAAAAAGCTTATATTGCAGACGTTTTAAAGGCAGGCATTGCATACGTTGTTGATATTGACAAAGACGATGGCACTATCGAAACTGAGATTATCGAGGCTAAAGATATTATTGAAGTCATTAAAAAGCGAGATTAAAATTTCGATTTTTGTTGCATTATAACAAAATAATTTTTGGCGATAATTAATGGTTGGTGACAAAATGAATATTCAAATGAGCCCTCCCACACATAAACTCCAAAATTTCTTGGGGTGTGCGCTGGGTTGGGGCTAATATCATTGAATCAGTCTTTGTTGACGGCGATTGTATCAATAAGCTAATTAATCAATTTCAGGATAAAAACATAGAATACTTACAGAGTAAATCTAGATTGTTATTGAAATTTTTATCAACCGGATTAAAGTGCAAAGAGAATCTGTACTTGCGCCAAATTTTAGCATTTATTTTTTGTCCCTTAAATCGAGAAGTGACTCAAAATTTAAGAGTGCTGAAGAATACATAGTAATACAAAAATCACATTCCCGCATTCCATTTTTCGTCGATTTAAAGAAATTTCAACACCTTTATTTTTTCGTCCAAGACGATATAAATCGAACAACTAGTAAAGAATTTGAAATCCTATAATTGGTAAATCAAGCGGGACTTACCGCTCGTAGTTTTCCTTCAATTTTCATTTCCAATATCGTAAAATTCAATGCATTGGAATGAAGATTTATATTCTCGAATTTTTTACAAAATCTTTGCATCAGATATGCCATTTTGAAAAATTGAAGAAGAGATATTACCAAAATATCTAACTTGTAGCGCATCAGCTTTTTCAAGCAAGCCTTGAAATTTTGGAAGAAATGCAAAAGACCAGTGAAAATATTTTAAGCAAATGCCGCACTTTGGAAGAAAAAAGCGAGCCCGTCATTCACGATACTTTGCCCGACCTCAAAGATAATCTACGACAATAATATTACGCCTTGTACTCTCAACAAGAAACTTCTGAAAACAAATTGGCGGAGTTGAGGCAGAAAGTAATAAAACCGAACCGCGCCTTGCTTATTGCCAAAAATATTTTCCTCAATGGAAATCTCAAAAACTTTAGTGCAAAAAAATTAAAATACTAAAAGCGGCTAAAAAATTTGATTTTGGTTTTAATTTTTACCAGTATTAATATCGGATTGAAACTAAATTTTCGTTGGAACTCCGACAAGAAGAATTAAAGAAGTGGAAAACAAAATTAGAAGATGAATACAATCGCCTTAAAAATCTTAGCACATCGGCGGACGCAAAACAAAAAAATGCAATTATTGCCTAGCTTTCTATTAATCTCAAGTCGGCAAAAAAATGCTTTCACTTTATTTCCCAATACTCGACTAAGAAAAATTATTTTTAATGAATAAAACTTACTGCCAATTTGTCACATAAAATGTTAAAAAATCAAAATTTTATAGTTGGACTTATTGCTGATGCTTTACGTGGTGAGAATTATGCTGTGTTGCTGTTATTCCGCTAATAACTTAGAAATGGAGAAAACTTGGGAGTTGATGAATTTCTCAATCAAAAAATTTTCCAAAAATCTAATCCCGCGTTACATTTGGGAGCTTGAAAATTGGAATATCAATTCTTTGTTAGAACGTGTTTAAAAAGTGCCAGAAAGTAAGATAAAATTTAGCCGGTGATTAAATTGGAATATATTTGCCAAAGCGTAAAAACATAAAAAAATCTTCGTGCCACAGTAAACGCTGGATAATGAAAACGGTTTTTACGTGGAGAACTTTAACAGCATGTTGGTAAGTGAAAGAATCATTGTTTTTCAAGATAGGCGTCTTTGAAGATATTTTCAAAACTAAAACAGATGACAAATGTTTTTCAGCTTAAATTGTTTGGCGTTTAACCAAATGTGAAAATAAACCGCCGCCGTTTGCAAGTTCGTCAAAAGTTCCACTTTCAACAATATTGCCGGCGTCCATTACAATAATTCTATCACAGTTGCGAATTGTCGAAAGTCTATGAGCGATAACAATCCTAGTTACGTTCAATTTTTCAATGCTACTTGTAACTATTGCTTGCGATTTATTATCAAGTGCGCTGGTTGCCTCGTCGAAAATTAAAATCGAAGGACGCGCCGCCAATGCACGGGCGATTAAAAGTCTTTGACGTTGTCCGCCGGAAATATTACTGCTGCCTTCAGAAATTACAGTTTGCATACCCATTGGCATTTTTCTAATATCGTCAGCAATTCCTGCAGATTCTGCCGCCGCCCACGCATCTTCTTGCGTCAAATTCGCAGTGCCGATTATATTTGTGAAAATATCACCGCTCATCAACTGCCCGTTTTGTAAAACTACTCCCATTTGTGAACGTACCGACGGTAAACTTAATTCTGATAAATCGTAGCCGTCAAATGAAATACTTCCGCTTTTTGGACTTTCAAAACCGAGTAAAAGCCTCACCAATGTTGACTTTCCGCAGCCGCTTTTCCCTACTATCGCCACATTTTCTCCGGATTTTATTTCAAAACTTATTCCCTTTATAACGTCCGGTAAATTTTCCCCGTATGAAAATTTCAAATTATTAACACTAACCGCGCCGCTTAACACTCCCGCCTCTTTTTTATCGTCTGTAGTTTCAGGTTCTTCATCAAGAATTGGGCGCAAATTTTCTATGTGCGGTTGAATAGAAAAATATTCTCCGACTAAGGGGATTAACGAATTTAAAGTTGCGTTGAAACTGGAATATGCCGCGCTGAATGCTAAAAATTGCGCGTATGTTATGCCCTGTTGCGGTTGTCCGTTTACCGTTTGTGTGTCCATAAGTGCCACGTAGTACAGCAACATTGTTAATATAAACGGCTGGATACTTCCAATAATCATATTGTAATTGCTTTGCCACCGCAATTTTAAATTCCAGCCCCAACTTTCGCCAAATATTTTACTCCATAAATTAAATGCTTGTTCCTCCGCGCCAGCTATTCTAAATTTCGCCAATCCTGCAAATATTTGCTGGATCATTCCCGCTGAACGGTTGCCCGCCTCTATCAAATTTCGCTGAAAACCCAATACCCGTCGATATATAAAAAATGTAACTATAATCCAAATCAGCCAAACTCCAACTGCCGCCGCTGTTAATTTCAAACTGTAGTAACACATTAAAAATAAACTCCAGATTGAAAAAATCGTGCTGAATACCGACGCTATAAAATTACCTTCAATTAAACTTTTTAATGAATTTATTCCACTCATTCGGCTTGCAAGTTCGCCACTTTGAAACCTTCTGAAAAATTTTTCCGGCAATGTTAAAAGCCGCCCCCAAAGTGCCGCCTCAGTTGCCATATTTAAGCGCGTCGAAATTCTCATCACTGCTACCGAGCGAATTATTCCCAACGCCGCCATTGTGAAACTTGTTACCATCATTACCTGCGTAACTGTTACAAGTCCTTTTCTGTCCAAAATTGGCACTATATCTGAAAAAATTGTTTCTGTGATAATTGGCGTGACAAGCGGCACAAATCCCGCAAATACGCTAATTGCCAAAATTGTTTTGTAGTCGCTCCGCCAATTTTGCTCAAACATAAATTTAAGCAAGTCCATTACCTTGAGTTTTCGCGCCGGAAATCCCGCGTAGCAAACAAAGGCATCTTTATCAATTTTCGCCGCCACTGCGTCTGTAACCGGCAACCCTTCAGGTAAATCTTTTGTCACGACTTTATATTTATTCGGCGCAGTCGGCAAAAACGCCGCAAGTTGTTTTGTTTCTCCGTAATAGCCGATTATCACGCCGCTGTCAAATTTGTACCAGTCTTTTGTTAAAGTTACAAAACGCATTTGCATATTTGCTTTTTGTATCAGCCGCCGCAAAAGTCCTACTTGATCCAATTTTTTTGTAATTTCGGCGTTAATTTGTAAATCCGGCGTTGACATTTTTAACGCCTTCGCCACGCACTTAACAATAAAGCTTGTTTCTCCAAGTTTTTCAGATTTATTTTTTTCCGCGTCATCATAAGAAATTTTTTCTTCGCCCAAAAGATTAGCTACAGAATTTTCAATTAAGCGAAGTTTTTGATTTTCCCGCACTTCAATTCTTGCAGCAAGTCTTTTGTCTTTAGCAAGAAAACGAACTCCAACTAAAGTTGAAAAAATTTGCTCGCAGTTTACAAATTTTTCGTGAACATTTTCAACGTTAAAAATATTTGAGTTTTGCCACTCGCGCAGGGTATCGTCGCCTTTATCTGCCAAAAGTTTAAGCCACGAAATTTTTACCAATTTGTTAAACCAATCCTGAGCGAAATTTTTTAATTCGTCGTCAGAAATATTTTCAAGCGGTAAAATTTCAAATTCAGAATCTTCAACCGCGTAAATTAAAATTTCCACTAAATCAAAATCATCAAGCGCAGGAAATACCGCCTCGCCCGCCGCGCACTTCATTAAAAAATCTTGATTAAAAGTTTCTGCGCTTTTTGTAACTGCGTATACTTCGACGCGCCCCGCAGTTATTTTCAAAAAATTTTTATCGTCTGAAAGCAGGAAACGTTCCCCTGAAAAAATCTTAGCCATCTTCTTGTTCGCGCTCCTCAATCAGTCTTTTATATGGTCCGTCGTGTAAAATCATTTCACGGTGCTTGCCGCGCTCCACAACTTTGCCGCGTTCCAAAACTATAATTTCGTCGCAATCACGAATGGTAGAAAGTCTGTGCGCCACGATTAAACAACTGCAGCCGCGATGCCGTATATTTTCAAGTACAATTTGTTCAGTAACGGGATCAAGCGCACTTGTAGCCTCGTCCAAAATTAAAATTGAAGGATTAACAGCCAACGCCCGCGCTATTTCCATTCTTTGACGTTGCCCGCCGCTCAAATTGAAACCGCCTTCTTTAACTTCGGCAAAATAATTCCCGTCCAAATTCAAAATAGTTTCGTGAATGCAAGCATCTTTAGCCGCCTGTATAACGTCTTCTTGTCTTACTGAATCATCAAACAACGTGATATTTTGGCGCACGGTACCGCTAATTTGAAAAATATCTTGATCAACAGCGGCAAGAGAATTAACAATAACTGCGCGCGGAATATTTCTGCGGTTGACGCCGTCAAAAAGTATTTCGCCGCTCCATTCTTCATATAAACCCGTAACAATTTTAGCAAGTGTAGATTTTCCACTGCCGCTCGCTCCAACTATCGCAACCCAACGACCGGGCTTTAAATGCAAATTAAAATTTTCAAGCAAAGGTTTTTCAAGCGGCGAATATCCAAAATTTATATTTCGTAATTCCAATTCGCCCAATAATCTTTTTTTAGTAAAGTTGGGATTATTAACTTCGTGAAAATTCAATTTATCAACTTCATAACGGCGAACGTCGTCAAGGCGATGCATTTGCATTTCAGTAGATTGAAGAGTATCATTTAGCCCCAAAATTTTGCCGACAGGAGCTTGAAAATTCCCCATCAGTGATTGAAAAGCGGTAAAAGTACCAACAGTCATAACGCCGTCCATAATTGAAAAACCGCCAATAGTCATAATTAACGCGCCGTTGAGTCCGCCCAAAAGAGTCGGCAATAAATTAAATGACAATCGCCACATAGCCGTTTCTTGAGAACTTAATAAAATTTTTGCACGATAACCCGCCCATTTCGTGAAAAAATCAGCCTCCGTGCCGTTCGCTTTAATGCTGTCAATCATTGAAAGCCCGTTCATCGCAACGCCGTATTCTTTGCCGGAGTCCTGCTGGATTTTCATCATAGTATCAGTAAGTTTGCGGCGCATTGCGAAAAAAACTGCAGTATTTATTACTATAAAAAATATACCAATAAGAGTTAAAGTAACGTTGTATTGTAAGAGTAACACCAAAAAGAAAATTGCCACGAAAAAATCTAAAACGGCAGTTGCGGCACTTCCCGATAAAACGCCCGCAACCGAGCCATTGTAACTAACACGGCTTGCAACTTCCGCCGCGTACCTTTGATGGAAAAAAGACATTGGCAATTTCAGCAAATGGCGAAAAAATTTAGATGAATCTGTAAGCGTCAATCTTTGTTGCCAACGAGTCAAAATAACGGCGCGTAACCAATTCATAACGCCGCAAATAACAAATGAAACTGTCATTGCAAGCATAAAATTAAAAATCCATTCGCGATGCTCCCCCGTCAAAATATCGTCCATAAAAATTTGATTGAAAACGGGCGTGGCAAGTCCCGGAATAAGCATGCACAGCGAAAGGATAATCATAAAAATCATAGCCGCTTTATCTTGCAAAAGTTTTTCGGTAATTACTTTAACAACGTTGTAACGTTCGCCTTCTTTTTTAAAGTTTTCAGCCGGTTTAACAGTGATAGCAACGCCTGTATAGGAAGTTAAAAAATCTTCCCACGCAACTTTGCGCCGCCCCATTGCAGGATCGTTCAAATATGCAAAGTCTCCAATAATTCCTTCCAAAACTACGAAATGGTTAAATTCCCAGTGAATTATCATAGGGAATTCTCCCTCTTCACGAATATTATCAGCCTCCCAGCGGTAGCCGTGAACTTCGCAATTTCTTTTTTTTGCCGCTTTAATAATGTTAGACGCCTTAGAGCCGTCACGATTGACGCCACATTCAACGCGTATTTTTTCAAGGGGAATCCAGAGCCCGTAACTTGCCAAAATCATTGCTAAACTTGCCGCGCCGCATTCGGTAGCTTCCATTTGTAAAATTGTTGGAACTTCAGCGCGTTTGCCGGTACCGCCGAAAAAATTTTTAATACGTTCAAACATAGTTCAGCTGCTCCTTAACCATTGGCTTAACTTATAAAAAACTTTTGAAATAGGCGGACGGCGGTCAATGATAATTGAACCTTTGCAAAAACTTCCGGCTGAAATTTTTTTGTGTTCGCCAACAAAAGAAGTCCACAGGTAGCCGCTTTCAGAATTTTCATCTTTGACTAAATCAAATTTGACTTCCATAACGGCATTATTGGAATTAGCCATAATCATTTGAGCAAGTTGAGGGTTGCCGATTTCGTTTTCAACGGCTTGCAAAGATACGGGATATTCTGAAACACTGCGGACGACGCCAATTAAACTTCCTGCAAGTGAAATATCAACGCCGTTTGGTGCAAGTTGAATAGTTTGCCCGACTTCAACGCGCTTACCTTTATCAAGCGGAATATAAAAAACGCCGGTTAAATCTTCGCGCCCTTCAGTTAAACGTACCGAACAAATAGGAGTACCGGCGGGGACAAATTGCCCAACGCGCACAAAAATTTTATCAACAACGCCGTTGTAAACGCTGTGAATTTCTTTAGCCAAAACGCCTTGATATTCTTTTGTATCGGAACGATAAACGCGCTCCATAGTGTCATCTTTGTTGGAAGAAAGTTCTGCACTGTGTTTGGTAACAGTTTCATCTGCAACAAGTTCGGGAAGTTCAACGCGGGCAATAAGTTCATCTTCTGAAATGTGACTGCCGGAATGTACGGCAATTTCTTTAATTCTGCCACTTTGCGTGTGAGTAACATTGACAACGCCCGCCGCGTCCATAATCAAGCCGACGCCTTCAGCCTTTTCAGTGAATGAGCCGAAAATAGACCAAAGAATTATTGAAAATAAAAGTAACGCCACTGCAGCAAGTGCCATCCACGTTAGCGGAGTGGTTATTGGCAGTAGCGTATCAAGTTTTTCGGGGGAACGTAATTTATCAAGAGCCGCACGACTAAAAATTTTACTGCCGTCTTCCAATTAATTCGCCTCCTCGTCAAGTGTAACTTCAACTTTCAAGCCTTCGCTAAGCCCTTCAGCCGACGAAGTTATAACAATATCGCCTTCATTTAAGCCGGAAACAACTTCAAGAAAATTTTTATCGCTGACGCCGGAAACAATTTCGCGCAGTTTCAAAGTACCGTCCTCAACAACGTAGACAAAATTATTTTTATTGTCGAAAGTTGCATTGAGCGGGATAGTCAAGCAAGTTTTGCCAAGCGTAGAGCGAATTTCAGCATCTTCATAAAATCCCGGCTCCAAAAGACCAACTGTATTATCAAGTTCCCACGTCAATTTTCTAATTTCGGCGGCTTGAGTCATTGGCGGTGAAATATCAATTAGTTTTGCGTTAAAAGTTTGATTTGCCTTGTTGCCTGCGGAATAATTAGAGCCGTAAGCCTTAGAAAAAGATTCATCATTAAAACTGACTTCAACCGGCTGTCCGATTTTAAGGCGCGCAGTATCGTTAAAAAAATCCATATTGAAACGGAGAACATCAAAATTACCGATTAAAGCAACGGGGGTACCTGCGTTAATATAAGAGCCGACTTGCTTATAAAATCTTAAAATTTCGCCGTTAATTGGCGCGGTAATAACTTGGCGCGTTTGACGAATAGCAAGTTGGGCGCGTTTGGCGCGGTAATTTTCAAGTCTCGCTCGCGCAGATTCCAAATTAGCCTTAGCCTCGTCAAAATTTTGTCTGGAAATTGCGTCCAATGTAACAAGTTGAGCGTAGCGGTTATAAGTATTTTGGGCGTGAGTAAGAGCGGTTTCCGCCTCCAAAATTTCACTGTCAGCCTGATTAATTTGCAGTGGAATTTCTTCATTAAAAACTTCAGCAATAGAATCACCGGCGCGAACAAAATTATTTCTCTCCACAAAAAAAATTATTAATTCTGCCGTCAATCAGCGCGGTAACGTCAACCATTTCATCAGAATAAAAATTTATAAAATCCACTTCAATAACCGGATAAATATTGCGCGTGGTAACTTTTGCGCCGTGCAAGGGTAACCGCCTTTCACTCATTCTTTGAGTAATTTGATTTTCGCTTTCTGCGTTCAAATAAATTCCGTAACTTAAAAGACCGACAATCAGAATTACAATCAAGCCCATTCCCAAGTAAAAATTTCGTTTCAATTAAATCACCTTAAAAAATTTACTTCTTGAATATCTATCAAATGAAAAGCCTTTCGACAATCGCCGAAGGGCTTTTTTCTTTGTACTTAATCAAATTTTATTTTGCCAATTTAACATTATCGCCGTAAATTGTTTTAAAGTCGTTTTTCATTGAAATTGTATTCCAGCCGTTTTCTTTGGCAAGTTTTCTGCAACTTTCAGCCTTCGCAATATTTCCAAATTCTCGCTCTAAATCGTCACAAATTACAAAAAACGCCGCACTTTTATATTTGTTGCCGGTAAGTGCATAGTTAAGCATAGAAGTATCACCGCTGGAATTTCCGAACGCCAAAACAGGTTGCTTGCCTATTTCGTGTTCAATGGCAACAACTTTATTCATTTTTAAATTTTTCTGCGTAAGTTGCCCGCGTATCAGATAATCATCGTGGCGGTAAACGTAATTATCGGCGGAAATTTCGCCTTGATGCGCCGCAAATATTTTTGGATCTGTTCCAATAACATTATTGCTGGGAACGCCCAAAATTTTACTTATCAAAACGCGCATAGTCGGTCTGTCGCTGCCCGTGACAACATAAACCGTAAAATCATTCGCCTTCAGGTATTTTATAACTTCAACCATTGGCAAGTAAAAAGCCTCGCCCCATTTTAAATTTGTTAAACCTTCAACCGGCTTGTTCATAAAATTTTGCACGTATCTTTCATACTCGGCGGGCGTCATTCCGGCAAAAACTGATTCTTGCGATTTTGCCTCGTCAACGTCAACATTTTTTGGAAATTTTTTTGTTACTCTGATACCTTCTTCAATTTTTTGGGCGTACTCTCTGTCGTAGTCTGAAGGAGTAAAATTTTCGTCATAAAGGGCGCGCTCCAAATAAAGCATCCATTCAAAATAATACGGCGCAGTTTCACAAATAAAAGTTCCGTCCATATCAAATGTAGCAATTCTGTCTTCAACAGGAATAAAATTTTTACTGCGCTTATTGGTTACGTCGGTAACAAATTCAACCAATTTTTTATGGGCGGCTGAATTTTTGTTCCAAAATTTGAAGTCCTTAGCCTTTTTAACCTGAATAGCGGCAATTTGGTCGCGCGGCATTGCGTCAACTGCCGTAAAGGGTGCGCAAGCGATTAAACCTGCAGTCAACGCCGCCAAAATCTTTTTCTTCATATGAATCCTCCTTAAGAATAATTTTTTTATATTGAAAATTTTTTTTGCAAAATTATTTTTGTGTCAACGGTACAAAAATTTTTACAACAGTGCCGCCGCCTTCACGTTGTGAAATTGTTAAACTGCCGCCGCAAAATATTTCAAGCCGCTTTTTAATATTCTGCAACGCGAATTTTTCTTTATTGTCGTCGAATTTAAGTCCAACGCCGTCATCTTCAACAATAATTTCACTGCCGCTTTTTGTTGCACGTGTCAAAATTAAAATATGTAACGGCTCGGCATCAGGATCAAGCCCGTGCTTAACCGAATTTTCTACAATCGGCTGTAATGTCAACGGCGGAATTTTAAAATTTACGTGCGGCGTGTCGTACTCAACAAATAAATTTTCTTCAAATTGCACTTGTTCAATAGATAAATATGCTTTTGCGTGCTCCAATTCTTCAGAAAATGAAATTGTTTCGCCGTAAGCAATAGCCGTAAAATTTTTTCTCAAATAATTTGTAAACTCCAAAGTAACTTTTTGCGCTTGTTCGGGATTCTGCGCACACAAATAATAAATGCTTGTCATCGTATTGTAAATAAAGTGCGGGCGCATTTGCAAAATTAAAATATTCGCCTGCTGATTAATAATTTCCCGCTGTTGCTTGAAAAATTCACTCACATAATCAGAAAAAACTATCGCAACCATTTCCGCCGTAGAAAAAATCAATCCGAAGGCTATCATAAAATCCGAAATATTCATTGCGTGCATAAGCGTTCCAAGAGTAAATGTAACCAGATATAACAAAAACGCCAAAAAATATCTTTTCGATAAAAATTTTTTCCTGCGAATGACGCCAAAAATATTCAAAAACAATATTAAAATTATCGGCAATACAAAAAGAAAATACCATTCACCACGATAAAAATCTTCTGCCGTGACATAATAAAAAATTTCTGTAACCTGCGCGACGCCGAGCAAAATTAAATATATTCCAAATAAAAATGCTACCGCGTAAAACAATTTGTTCCGCAAACTTTCGCCGCAAAAACGCAGTAAATAAATTGTGAAAGCCGGCGGCGTCAAGGCGTAACAAAATCCCTCAAAAAAAATTGCAATTCTTTCTTCCGTCAACAATTCCGCAGATTTCCACGTAGTTACATCGACAGTCCACGCAATTATCAGCAATGTTAAATTTCCAAACATTAACGCAAAAAATTTTCTGTTCAATGAATTTATTCCGGGCATAAATACAGAAATAAAAATTCCGAAAATCGACGCCAAAAACATTACGCCCAACAAAAAATAACTTATCGCGTAGTCCAAACTCATAATATTGCACCTATATCCAAATGGGAGGGGGGGGGCAGGGGATAGCGCAGATTGTTCAGTTGCGCTTTCAGGTTTTCGGCGGTAATGGGCTTTAATAAATAACCGCTTGCGCCGGTGCTCCACGCCTTAAAAGAATATTCAATATAAGCCGTCAAAAAAATTATATTTGTGCGCGGATTTATTTCCAAAAATTTTTTGCTTAACTCAAGCCCGTTGGTTGTTCCCAATTCAATATCCAAAAAGGCGAGCGAGACCTTATTTTTTTTTGCAAAATCAATCGCCTCCGAAGGACGAATAAAACCGAAAATATTTGCATTGGGCAAAGCTCCTGCGATAACCGGCAACGAACCTTGAACAATAATTTTTCTGTCATCAAGGATAATCACATTCAATTCAGTTTCGCCTTCCAGTAAATTTTTTATAAAATCTTGTTCATTTACATCAAGAGCTTTACAAATTCTTTCAATCATAAAAATATCAGGCAAATTATAAGCATTTTCCCATTTTGCAACTACGGAGCGGGTAACAAAAATTTTTTCAGCCAATTCTTGTTGCGTCATTCTTTTTGAAGTTCGTAAATTCTTTAAAGTTTCAGCAAAATTTTTGTTCATAATTAATCCCCTCCAAAAACATTTGGTTTTTCATTTTACATTCAGAATTTGTAAAAATCAAAAAATATTCTACATTGGAACGATTTTTGACGCGATTTATTGGATATTTTAAAATTTCAACAAAATTTATGAAAATTAAATGAGTGGATAAACCAAATGAAAAAAATATTTACGATTGATTCTTTGATAGTATGTTTTATTTCGGGGCTCGGCTATGGATTAGCCTTTGAAATTCCTCAAATTCTCGGCTATGAAATGTGGCAAAGTTCAATTATTTGTTTGGCTGTCGGCGGAATTTTAGACGCGGTTGCAACAAAAATCATTTTTAGCAAAGTTGTACAAAATAATAATCTGAATAGAATTTTAGTTTTTATTGCGTATTTCTTAATATTTCTCGGCGTTCAATATGTTGTCCTTTCGTGGAAAGATTTACCTGTGCTTGAGTATTTACTGGGGCAATATCTTTATGTAATTATCCCCGCAATTTTGGGATTTGCAATCAGTGCGACTAAGCGTTGGTATTTAACGCGGAAAATTCGCAAGCGTTACGGCGACGGCAGCAAAGGTTTTTTGTATGACGATATGTTAAGCCGTGCCGAAATTGAAGAATTTAACAAGCAGAATCAGCCAATTACAGGCAATTACAATAAAAAATATGCAGTAAAAACTAAAACCGGTATTTTTGTCGGCTACAAAGAAAAAAACTGTATATTTTTTTCCGGTATTCCATATGCAAAGCCGCCGGTAGGAAATTTGCGCTGGAAAGCTCCGCAGCCGTTACCTGAATCTGAGAAAGTTTTTGAGGCTAAATATTTTGGCGCGTCCGCAGTTCAAGTTGAACACGAAGGCTCAATTTTGAAACATCACAGGCAAAGTGAAGATTGTTTGACGCTTAATATTGGTTTTAAAAATTTGGACACTGACAAGAAAAAACCTGTTATGGTGTTGTTTCATCACGGCGATTTTTCTTACGGCGGCTCGGCTGATCCTCTTATGTACGGCGAAAATTTGACAAGTACCTATTCTGATTTTGTTGGAGTGAGTTTTAATTATCGACTCGGAATTTTTGGCTTTATTGATTTTTCTGATATTCCCGGCGGCGAAAATTATCCTGACGCTTTAAATCTCGGCTTGCTTGACCAAATTGCCGCGTTGAAATGGATTAAAGAAAATATTTCTGCCTTCGGCGGCGACCCCAATAATATTACTGTAGTTGGTTTTGAATCCGGCGCAATTTCTATCAGTTTGCTTGCCGCCTGCAAAGAGGCGAAAGGTTTATTTCAAAGGGCGTTCATTTTTTCCGGCAGTACCGAAAATGCCTTTGAAACTCCTGATTTTTCAAAAAAATTAGCTGAAAATTTATTAAAAGAAACTTCTACAAATACAATGCAGGAACTTCAACAACTTTCAACTGAAAAACTAAAAGCCGCCGCGCAAAAACTTTTTACTAATACGGCGGCGGCTCCAACTTGCGACGGCAAACTTATTCCTGCAGATATTTTTAAAAATTATCACAATGTAACCAATAAAGGTATAGATTTTATTATAGGTATTCCGAGTGATGAAGTTCAAATTTATAAATCCTTTGTCGGCGAAGAAATTTACAAGAAATTTTTGACAGAAAGGGTAAATGGGATTTTGCTTTTTCTTGATAAAAATACCGCTCAAGCCGTTCAAAATTATATTAACACTCCTGAAATTGATGCAAAGGCGAAATTCTGCGAACAATGGAACGCTTTAACAATGTATTCTGATGCAATGCAATTAACCGCCGCCGGAAATAATGTCCGCGTTTTTTATTGGAAAGTAAAGCCGCTGATTGAAAATTTGGGTGCGGGTACTGTTGCTGTAGCGTCAGCTTTTTTGGGTAATAAAAAATCTTCCCAAATGTACGGCAATGTTCTTGATTCAAACATTTCAAAGATATTTCAAACCTTTATGAAAAAATTTATGAAAGGGGACGCACTTCAACTTTACAACAACGAAATTAAGGGCGTTGACGCTATTGACTGGGAAGAATTTCCAAAGGCTCTGATTATTTCAGATAAAAATTTTCAATGTGAATTGATAGAAAATCATTTGACGGAAATTAAGGGCTTATTGGAGTTTTTCAAAAATATTATTGGAAAGTAGGTGGACTATGAAAAAATATTTTTACCTCGCGTTGGGCGGCGTTTTCGCTTTTATTTTTGGTTTAATTTTTTACGGCGCGTATATAAACCACAGCGACGAAACAAAAATTGCAGAAAGTATGGCGTCAAGACATGCTATACCGCTCAAAGGGGCAAAGGCTACTGTGAGGCAAATTTACCCGCGCGCCGTTTTGTGGGGCGTTGATATTTTTTCACGGGAGCAGACAGATGCCGTTGCACTTATCGACGGCAGAATTACTGCGGTTAATGTTACAAGAAATGATAACGTCACGGCGGGGCAAACGCTTTTTGTTCTTCAAAATGAATCTTATCCCGTAAGAATCAGGCAGGCTGAAAGTGATATTCTCCGCGCCGAAAGTGATATTGTTAAAGCTGATAACGAAATTATTAAAGCTGAAACCGCCCTTGCCAACGCTCAACACGATCTTGAACGCTATAAACGCCTCCTCGAAAAAGAGGCTGTCAACGTCAGTAAATTTGAACAAATTGAAATGATTTACAAAGAGGCTCAAATTAATCTTAGAAATGTAAAAGTTCAAAAAGAACAAGCTGTTGCTCAACGTGATTCACTGCAAGCTCAAAAAGACGCTATTTTAATTGAAAGTTCCTACAGTAATGTTACCGCCCCTATAGCCGGCGAAGTTTTAATTATTTATCGCAGAATCGGCTCTTTTGTTACCGCCGGGACTTCCCTTGCACTTATCGGCGATTTTCGCAATTTGTATTTTGAAATGACTGCTGATGATAAAGTTGTCCGCCAATTAGTTGAAGGTAAAAAAGCTAAACTTAATTTTTCTGAAAAAGAATTAACCAAAATTTACAACACCGAATATAAAAACGGCAATGAAGGCTCGCAACAAATTTTTGACGCCACGATTGTTGAAGTTACGCCTTCGCTTGATAAACCCGCCGCTATTCGCAAAATCCTTTGGCAGGTTGATAACAGTTCGGGAATTTTGGAACCGCGCAGTTACAGCGAAGTTTTTTGTCAAGCTTTTCTGCCGCGTAAATGTTTAACCGTTCCTTTAACCGCGCTTAATAATCAAAAAGATTCTCTTTTCGTTTTCGCGCAGGACGACACTATTAAAAAAACCGCTGTAACTACCGGCGCAGAGGACGGCTTTTTTATTGAAATTCTCAGCGGGCTGAATGAAGGCGATATTGTTGTTGAATCCTACTTTGACAATTTATCCGACGGTATGCCTGCTACTTCCATTCTTGAAGGAGATGAATAAATTGGAAAGTAACCAACTTTTCAGTAAAGAGGCACTTGACAAACTCCGCTCCCCTGAACGTTTAGACAAATTACTTTCTGTTACTAATCCTATCAGTTGGATGTTGCTTACTGCCATTTTAATTTTCATTATTTCCATTGTTATTTGGTCGATTTTCGGCGCGTTTACTGATAAAGCTGAAGGTATGGGCTTAATTATGGACTCGGCGGGCGTCGTTGATATTTATCATATTGCGGGCGGCAAAGTTACTGACATTTATATTTCTAAAGGCGATGTTGTTAAAAACGGCGATCTTATTGCTCACGTTATTCAAGTTGACACTTCCGCTGATGCTGCTATTGCTCAACACAGTATCGGGCTTGCCGGTAACGACCGCGAAGCCGCAGGTAAAGCCTACGAATACGACGCTAAACGCGCACGTCAAATGGCTATGGAAGATGTTTACAGCGATTATAACGGCGTTGTTAATGATATTCTTGTTACTCGCGGCGCGATGATTTCCGGCGGTACGCCTATTTGTTCCCTCCGCCTTACTCAAAACACTGACGAATTATCCGGCGTTTTTTATATTCCTCTTGACAAGGGCAAGCGCGTTAATCCCGGTATGACTATCCAACTTATTCCAAATGGCGTTGATGTTTCTGAATCAGGTTCTTTGATTGGGATTGTTCGCTCTGTTTCTCAATATCCTGTTTCTGTTCAATCTGTTCAAAAAAATCTTGGTAATTCGCAATTAGCCTCTTATTTCTTTGAGCAACAGAAATCTTCTTTAATGGAAGTTCGTTTTGACCTTGTTAAAAACCCCGATGACCCTTCCGGCTATTTGTGGACTTCTAAAGTTGGCGATCACAATCCTATTTCGCCCGGTTCTTTTTGCAAAGGCTCTATCGTTATTGAACGTAAACCCCCTATTGAAAAAGTTTTCTACAAAGTTTCTCAATGGCTTAGGAGCAGATAACTATGTTTAAATTCTTGAAAAAATTTTTTTCCGGCGGCAATGGATCTGTAGTTTCTGTTCCTACCGTTATGCAAATTGAGGCTACTGAATGCGGCGCGGCGTCCCTTGCTATGATTTTGGCACATTTTAATTTGTGGATTCCGCTTGAAAAATTGCGTGTTGAATGTGGCGTCAACCGTGACGGCTCTAAGGCGTCTAATATTATTAAAGCGGCTAAGCGCAGAAATTGTAAGGCTAATGGTTTTCGCATTGTTGCCGATTCTCTTAAAAATAAAAAATTCCCTCTTATCATTCACTGGGAATTTAATCATTTCTTAGTTTTGGAAGGTATCAAAGACGGTTACGCCTATTTAAATGATCCTGCGATGGGTAAACGCCGCGTTATTTGGGAAGACTTCAAAACTTCTTATACCGGTATTGCTCTTGAAATTTCGCCGGGCGAAAATTTTAAACCTGAAGGTGCGCAGTACAATATTTTTAATACTATTTTCAAAAAGCTGATGAACGACAGAGCCGCTTTAATTTTTGTCTTTTTGATTGGATTGGCTATGATTGTACCGGGTCTTGTTACGCCCGTTTTCAATCAAATTTTCATTGACGATATTTTAAGCGGCAAGCACCCCGACTGGATGTTCAATTTTTCCCTTGCTATGGGCTTAACCGCCTTTATCCTTACTCTTATGACTTCACTTCGTGCTTATATCCTCACACGTTGGCAACGCAAATTGACTATCGCTGATTCTTCTAAATTCTTTTGGCACATTTTGCGCCTTCCCATTTCTTTTTTTCAGCAACGTTTTTCAGGCGAAATTGCCGGGCGTGTCAATTTCAATGAATCTGTTGCCAACGTTCTTTCTAATCAAGTGGCTACTTCTTTGCTGGATTTATTTACTGCTGTTTTTTATCTGTTGCTACTGTTTCAATATTCTTTCAAACTTACTCTTATTGGCGTTACTTTCAGTGCCATTGAAATGTTTATTATTTATAAACTGCGCCGCAAGCTTACTGATTTAAATATGAGGATTCAACAAGACGCCGGCAAAGAATACGGTACTCTCGTTAATGGTATTACGATGATTGAAAGTGTTAAAGCCAATGGTACTGAAAGCGATATTTTTTCTAAATGGTCCGGTTATCACAGCAAAGTTTTAATTGCCACTCAAACTGTCCAACTTTGGTCTTTAACTTCCTCTGTTTTGCCCGTGTTTTTATCTTCTCTTAATACAGCTTTGATTTTAACTATTGGCGGCTTTTCCATTATGGAAGGCGTTATGTCTGCCGGTATTTTTATGGCTTTTCAATCTCTTTACAATAATTTTCACGCGCCTATCAGCAGATTAGCTGCCTTGTCCACTACTCTGCAATCTACTGAAATGCAAATGCGCCGCCTTGATGACGTTTTAGTTTATCCTGTTGACTCCCTTAATTATCCTGATAATCCTAAAAATTCCGATTTGAAAAGACTTTCCGGCAAAATCGAATTATCCAATATCAATTTCGGTTACAGCCCCCTTGAGCCTCCTCTTTTGGAAAATTTTAATTTGACGGTTGAGCCCGGCAGGTGGGTTGCTGTTGTCGGCGGTTCCGGCTCCGGCAAAAGTACTTTGTCAAAAATTGTTACCGGCTTATATGAACAATGGAGCGGCGATGTTTTATTTGACGGCGTCAACCGCCGAGACTTGCCCCGCAATGTCATTACCGGTTCCCTCGCGGCTGTTGACCAAGATATTTTTCAAATCAGCGGCAGTATTCGTGATAATATTTCTCTTTTTGACAGTACCATTTCTAAGCAGGACGTTATGGCGGCGGCAGTTGATGCTTGCATTCACGATGAAATTATGAAACTTGAGGGCGGTTATGATTTTGTTATGTCTGAAGGCGGCTTAAATTTCAGCGGCGGGCAACGTCAACGCTTAGAAATTGCGCGCGCCTTAGCTGTCAATCCTTCAATTTTAGTTTTGGACGAGGCAACAAGTGCGCTTGACCCAATTACTGAACAAATAGTATTAAAAAATATCAGGCGGCGCGGTTGTTCCTGTTTCATAGTTGCGCATAGACTTTCAACCATTCGTGATTGTGATGAAATTATTGTAATGGAAAGAGGAAAAGTTGTTGAACGCGGTACTCATAATGAAATGATGGCGAATAACGGGGCTTATCGTCGATTGATTGAAAGTAAGGAAGGTTAGAGCTATGCAATTAAAGGCGGGGCAACGTTATCAATTTAACGACGAAAAAAAATTTGCGCTTGTAATTAGCGGAAAAATTGAAGTATACGCCGTAACGCTGAACAGTGCGAAATTTCGGCAGATGTGCTTAATTGAATTGACGGCGGGTGCGGCGGTATATCCTGCGTTTGATGACTTGGGAGTAATGGAAATTGTAATATACGCCGTTGATAACAGCGAAATTGAATTATTGGGATTCAATGAAGTATCTGTAGAAAATCAAATTAAATTAATGCGTTCGTGGTTTTCAGAATTGTTAAAATTGCACTGGTTGAAGTTATTGGCTGATCGCGGCGATGAAATGATAATTCAATGGAGTGGTGATTCATTATTTGCAAATTGTGAAACATTGGAAAGTTTGTATCTGGAATTTTTGGAACACGAGCAAATATTTTCAATGCTTACGGGTGCGCAATTCAAAAGTGAAGACAAACAATTTATTGAACGTCTGAAATTGCGGCGTCAAAAAAGTGCAGTATTGATAGAAAATTCAATAAGCCGCTTAATTGGCGAATATGAAGTAGGCAATGTTACAAGCGGCGATAAATTAAATGAAACGGTGTTTATTGTTCAGGAAGTAGCAAAAGCCCTTTCAATGAATACTGAAAATATTTCAATAGCTCCTGAATTTGTTAAGCGGCTGGATCAAGTTGGAATAATTCGGCGTTTGGTACAAAAAGGCAATATGTATATTCGTCTTATAAATTTCGAGGATGACTGGTACCAAAGAGACAGCGGCGTAATGATAGGCTGGTACAATGACGAATTGGCGGCATTTATCCCCGAGACGCCGAACAGTTACCGCTTAATTACAAACAACGACCCGCACGGGATAGAAATAACGGAAGGCGTGGCAAAGCAGATACAAACAAGAGGTTTTATTTGTTATGCGGGGTTACCGAACCAAAAATTGACAATCACGGACTTGCTTAAATTTATTGGCAGTCATATTTGGAAAACGGACGCGCAAGCGATATTGGCGGCAAGTTTTATAGCGGGGTGGGTCGCGCAGATGTCGCCGATAATCACAGAAACGATATTTACAGATATAATCCCGATTCTTGACCGTGAAGGGCTGGTAACTGTAACGCAAGTATCAATAGTTGTAGCGTGTACAACGGCGATAGTATCAGCAGTGCGTTCAGTGGCGATGATGAGAATAATGACGCACATTGACTCCACAATAGAATCAGCGTTATTGGGGCGATTATTTTCATTACCTGCGAAATTTTTCAGGAAATTTCAAAGTGGCGAAATAGCGGCGCGGCTAATGGGGATAATGGAAATTAAAAGCGTCTTCGGCGGCACGTTAATACCAACAGTTTTTGACTTGGTATTTTCAGTATGGAGCCTAATGCTGATGGGCTATTACAGCATTAAATTTACATTATTGGCAATAGGATTATGGATAATTTATATTTTAATAATGATGCTGATATACAGCCGAATAATAGACTTTGAACGGAATTTGATAAAAGTAAAAAACGAAATAGCGGGCATGGTACAGCAAATATTTACCGGGTTAGCGAAGTTTAGAATAGCGGGCGCGGAAGATCAAGCGTTTAATTTATGGAGCAAATTATTTACAGAAGAATGGCAATGGAATTTAAAGTTAAGGTGGCAGAGTAATTACAGCACAATAATAACAAGTGTACAGCCTTTGATAATAACGTTGATATTATATGACGTAATATCAAGCGATATGGAAACGGCGGCGGCAATGGGGCAAGACCCGACCGAAACAGTAATAGCCCCTGCAAAATTTATGGCATTTTATACAGCATTTGCGGGCTTTAATACAACAATAAATACAATCGTCCCGATAGTTTCACAAGTCTTTAAATTGCGCCCTTCAATAGAAAATTTACAGCCGATATTGGACGAAGTGCCGGAAGTAGCAGATGACAAAATTGACGCAGAAATATTAAGCGGTTCAATAACAGTTGAACATTTAACATTTTCATATACCGAAAATACGCCGGATATAATAAGAGATTTAAGTTTAAAAATAAACGCGGGCGAAAACGTAGCAATCGTCGGAAAAAGCGGTTGCGGCAAAAGTACATTTATTCGTCTGCTTTTAGGCTTTGAAGTGCCGAAGAGCGGCGCAATTTACTACGACAACCAAGACCTATCAGAATTAAATTTATCTTCCGTCCGTTCACAAATGGGCGTCGTCCTGCAAAACGGGCAACTGATGAGCGGCGATATTTTCACAAATATAGTAGGTACAACCGCCCTAACAATGGAAGATGCATGGGCGGCGGCAGAGGCGGCGGGTATTGCCGACGATATTAAAAAAATGCCAATGGGTATGCAAACTGTAATTTCTGAAGGCAGCAGTAATATTTCCGGCGGACAACGCCAAAGAATTTTAATTGCGCGTGCGTTGGCGGCTAAACCTTCAATTTTGGTTTTTGACGAGGCAACCAGCGCACTTGACAACCGCACTCAAGCTATCGTTACTGAAAGTTTGAACAAACTCCAAACTACAAGAATTGTTATTGCTCACAGACTTTCAACAATTAAAGAATGTGACAGAATCATAGTTTTTGACAAAGGGCAAATTGCAGAAAGCGGCACTTTCGATGAACTTGTTGCTCAAAATGGAATATTCGCCGATTTGGCTAAACGTCAAACTGCTTAACGGATAAAACTTATGGAAAGTATTACAGACAAAGATTATTGCAATGCACTTGCAGAAAAATCTTTATACGATAAAGAATCTTTTGCCAAACTCTATGATATTTTTTTTGACGCGGTTTATAATTTTGTATTTTATCGCCTTAGAAATATTGAAAGTGCAAATGACGTTGTAAGCGAAATTTTCCTGAAAGTTTACGCACATTTAAAGGACTTCGACAAAAATAAATCCAGTTTCAAGACGTGGCTTTTTACCATTACAAATAACGCGGTTATAGATTATTTGCGGTACATCAGCAGGGATAAAACTGTAGATTTTCCGGAGTACTTTGAGAATTTATTTTCAGATGATACGAATCAGCCGGAAAGAAATTTAATCCTTGACGAAGAAAAGGCGCAAGTTTTAGCCGCACTCGATAAACTCAGCGAAAATGAACGGCAACTTATCCAGTTAAAATATTGGTTTGAATTCAGCTATTTTGAAATTGCGGAAATTTTAAATTTGAATTATTCAAATGTCAGAATCATTCACTACAGAGCTTTAAAAAAACTGCAAAAAATTTTTAACAGCTGATTCTAAAAATAATTTCAAGGTGTTAGTTATGATGAACGGCAACTTATTCAGTTAAAATATTGGTTTGAATTCAGCTATTTTGAAATTGCGGAAATTTTAAATTTGACTTATTCAAATGTCAGAATCATTCACTACAGAGCTTTAAAAAAACTGCAAAAAATTTTTAACAGCTGATTCTAAAAAATAATTTCAGGGTGTTAGTTATGAGAAAGATAATTGACGGCACTTATACAGATTATGTTTTTCTCTTTGCCGAAGGCAGGACGGCTTATTCTGATTTATCGGTTAAAGGCGCGTTAAAATCCGGCGGCAAACTTTATATTTTGTTTGAAGACAATTTACCGGCGGGTTATCTTTGTATTGTCAATGAAGAAAATATTGCGCGGATTCTTTATGTTTATACCGTTCCAACTTACAGAAATAGCGGCGTTTGCAAAACTTTATTAAAACACGCTTGCGAAAATTCGGACAGAAAAATTAAAGTTTGCATTTCTGAAAATACGGCGGCTTTTCAATTCATTAAAAAAGCTTGTTTGAATTTGGGCTTTTTTGAAGAATCAAGCTGTATAGTTCATTCTTCCGGCGATTGGGAGGATTTTAAAAACTGGGAAAATTATATGGACAAAGTCGGAAATAAATTTTGTGAAATTTTGATTCGGCAAGGCTTTAAATGTGTTTCGTTTAGTGAGGCGTCAAAAAATCAGCTTGAAAAATTGTACCATTCAGATGAAAACGAATATAAAAATCCTTTAAGCACTAAAGTTTTTTTCGACAATGCAAATAAATGCCTTGATAAAAATTTAAGCTTTTTGGCAACGAAAAATAGCAAACTTGCCGCCTATAGTTTGGTAAGTCGCCCCGATCCTCAAAGTGCGGTTTTTGAACACATTTCAACTTCTGAAGAATTTATTGGCACGGGCTGTATATTTTTGCCGTTCGCAAAATCAATGGAAGAATTTAAGAAAAGCGGTTGCAAACGCGCCGCTTATGTAATGTACGACGATAACGCACACGCCAACGCCTTCAGAAAAAAATTGCTGGAACGTGTAACAGTTTCACACCACAGATCGTATAACTTTGTACTTGAAAAATCGGAGGTAATTTGAATTGACTAAACTGGAGCAAAAAGTTTTTGAAAAAATGATTGAAACGCTGGACTTAAACGCGGCGGAACTTAAAGGCGTTGATGAAAATTCGCCAATCTTTGAAGGCGACACCGAAGGCAAACCTTCAATGAATTTAGATTCCATTGATTCACTTGAATTGGTTGTGATGATTGAAAAAGAATGGGGACTCGGCGAAATTTCCGGCGAAGATATGAAAAAATTACGTACAGTCAAGGCGATTGCTGATTATATCAAGGAACATTCGGAGAATTTGGAAGATGAATAAAGTTGTTATAACGGGAATGGGCGTAATTTGCGGCAATGCAAACGATAAAAACGAATTTGCCGCCGCCTGTTTTCAAGGCAAGCAAGGAATTAAATCCTGCAACGCTTTTAATACAAACGGGCTTTCAACTTCATTTTTTGGCGAAATTGAAAATCTTGATAATCTTGATAATGATACCAGATTTTTTACCATATTAAAAAAATCCGCTGAATCAATGATGACGGACGCGCAAATTTGCCGGGACGATATTATTTCTTGGGGCAATAAATGCAGAATGTTTTTCGGTACTTTGATTTTCAGTTCAGATTATTTTTATCGTCACAGCTTAGCAAAAAAAGACGGCAAGGCGGATAATTTTATTGCTCATATGAACGATTTTACAAATTACGCAAAAGAAATTCTCGGCGTTAAAGGCGCGGCTGAAATAATTTCTGCGTCGTGTGCGTCCGGCACTACTGCCGCCGGTATGGCGTTGGATTATATTCGCTCAGGTTTATGCGATTGTGCGATTGTCGGCGGCGTTGATTCTCTTTCAATCGTCACGGCTTACGGCTTTAACGCTTTAAAATCTTTAAGCGGCAGTACTTGCAACCCGTTTGATGAAGACAGGGACGGTATAAATATTGGCGAATGTGGCGCACTGTTTTTATTTGAATCGTTGGAACACGCCCAAAAACGCAACGCCAAAATTTATTGCGAAGTTGTCGGCTATGCTCTCGGAAATGACGCCTATCACATTACAAGCCCTGAACCTAACGGCGAAGGTGCTTACAACACAATGAAAGCCGCGCTTGACGACGCCAAAATTAAACCAACTGATATTGACTACATTAACGCGCACGGCACGGGTACTATCATCAATGACGGCATGGAAACAAAAGCCATTGAAAAATTGTTTGGCAACGTCGGCAAAAATATTTCCGTGTCCTCTACAAAATCGCTTGTAGGTCATTGTATGGGCGCGTCCGGTGCGATTGAACTTGCAAGCATTATTCTTTCAATGAAAAATAAAAAATATATCCCAATGCCTAATCTGCAAAAAAATATTTTGAACGCCGCAAATTTTCAAGTTTCAAACAAAACTTTTGATTTAAATATTGACTACGCAATTTCAAACAGTTTTGCATTTTCCGGCAACAGTGCCGCGCTTGTTGTTAAAAATTTTAAAGGCGGTGAAGTTAATTGAATCCCGTTTTTATAACCGGAATTGGAATAATTTCAGCCGTCGCTAAAACTTCAGCCGACCTTTTGGAATTGGCGAAAGGCGATAATTTTTCAGAAAATAATTTCGGCAAAAATAATTTTGAAATAGGCGTTCCTTCGTCAAAAGTCAGACGTTGCCCGCGCTATGCAAAAATGGCAGTGTCAGCAACGAACGCCGCCTTAATTGACGCAAATTTTACAGATTCAATCGACAAAAACAGAGTAGGTACAATTTTTTCAACCGGCTATGGAGCTGTCGAAAGTACAATTACTTTTTCTGATTCGGTGGTTGACGGCGTCCCCTCGCTGTGCAGTCCTACGGCTTTTTCTTACAGCGTGTTCAATTCTTGTTTAGGTCAAGTCTGCGTTGTCAACGGTTTCAAAGGCGTTAGTACAATGATTTTAGGCGGCGACCCGCTGGAATATTCAACTTTGCTACTGAATACCAATAAAGCAGATTTAATTATTTGCGGGGCGATTGAGGAATTTAACGAAGAATTGAAGGCGTCCATATTGTACGACAAAATTTTGACTGAAAAAATTATTTCTGAAGGCGCGGCGTTATTTGTACTTTCACGGCAAAAAAATTCAAATTCTTACTGCAAAATTACAAAATTTTCTTCGGCGTCGTTAGAAAAATATCCGTACCTTTACAAAGTAGAAAAAAATTCAACCGCTGAAATTATTTCTGCAACGCTGATTGACGCAAGCCAAAATAAATTTCCGGAAGTTGTACTGACTCAACAGAATCAAAGTTATTTTGATGAAATTGAAATTGCGGCAATGAAAAAAGTTTTTGGCGAAAATGTAAATTATTTTAATGCAAAGTCGATTTTCGGCGAAACTTTCAACTGCAGTTATTCGTTAAATGTTGCAATGGCGGCGGCGTTCATAAAAGTCGGGCGTTATAAATCTGCGCTTGCAACGGGGCTTGACGTACACGGGAATTATTTAACGGCGTTGTTGGAGGCTTGAAAATGGGAATTTTAGACGGCAAAAAAGCAATTATTATAGGCGCGTCCGGCGGAATTGGTTTAGCCTGCGCGAAAGAATTTTTGGCTGAAGGGGCGATTGTTTCCGGCTCTTACCGCAATATGAATGATTCACTCGCGCAGATTGAAGACAATGAAAATTTTTCAACTTTCCAACTTGATTTAAACAATCAGGAAAATATTCAGTCGACACTTAAAGCGGCAATAAATAATTTGGGCGGTGTAAATATTTTGGTAAATGCCGCCGGTATTTCAAAGCCGGAATTACTTCACGCTGCAAATATTGCCGAATGGCACAACGTCATTGAAAGTAATTTGATTAGCGTTTTTTATACAATGCAAGGCGTAATTATTCCAATGCTGAAAAGCGGCGGCGGTTCAATCGTGAATGTAAGTTCAGTTTTTGGAATTAAAGGCGGCGTTGGGCAAAGCAGTTATTGCGCGGCAAAAGCCGGAATTATCGGAATGACTAAGGCGGCGGCGGTTGAATTGGCGGCAAAAAAAATCCGTATTAACGCGGTTGCGCCGGGCTTTATCGGTACGGCAATGACTGCAAAATTTTCTGAAAAGCAACGCCAACAATATCTTTCAGAAATACCAATGAAACGTTTTGGCGACGTTAAAGAAGTTGCCGAATTGTGCGTATTTCTTGCAAGCGATAAATCAACTTATATTACAGGACAAACTTTTGTAATTGATGGCGGCTTGAGTGCCTGATACTCGGTTGACATAAAAAAATTTTGGGAGGTTATTCTATATGGAAAATAAACTTGCTGAATTTTATGCAGAAATAACTTCAGATGAAAATCTTAAGGCTACACTTGAAAAAATTCTTGCCGGTAAAAATATCACTGAAGTAACAGATGCACAGCTTAAAGAAATTGGGGAAATTGCAAAAGATTTGGGCTATAACTTCACTATCAAAGAATTTAAAGATTTTATCAATTTTGGCGATGTTCAACTTTCTGAAGATGAACTTTCCGCCGTTGCGGGCGGTGTCAACAAAGACCCAAGAATGAGAGAAGGAACTAAGAACAATCCGGAAGAGCGGGGATTATTATAAAAGGTTAGTCAAACTGCTATTAGTTTCAAATTTTGAGATTGAATAAAAAATTTTTTAGGAGGTGAACATTATGAGCGAAGAGTCAAAAAAAACTGAACTTACTGAAGATGCACTTGATAACGTCGCCGGCGGCTCTTTTGCACAAAATCAGGATATTCTTGCCGTAATGGGCGATATTGATCCTGAAGGCACAAAAAATTTACTTAAAACTTGGGATCAAAAATCTCCTAATCGTGAATTAACTTTAGCCAACAAACTTTCGGGACTTCTCCGCAATAACTTAAGCGGTTCTGGTATAGGGTTTGCGCTTTCTACAGGCAACGGCGGCAATATGTACTCTATTGGCGAAAAGGAATTGACTCACGACCAATTTATTTCATTACTCAAAAACATGGGAAAAGAAAACGACTTCTAACAAATTGAACGCAGAAAGGAGGCGTACACTATGAGCGAAGACGCCAAAAAACGCGAACTTAACGAAGACGCACTTGAC
>FLNY01004064.1_pt1 | contig 37176 bp, 34 predicted proteins | sample 1140381 | NCBI WGS metagenome assembly FLNY01 (sample SAMEA3878172, study PRJEB12797) | bioreactor metagenome | biome: Moose rumen | place: Sweden | collected 2011-10 | reverse complement strand
CCCGCCTATCCCACACTGGAAGTAAAAAATCTTACGTGTGGGATAGGCGGGATAGGCGGGATAGGCGGGATAAAAACTGAGTAAGGCTACTATAAAAGTGCGCGCGCACATGCGCGAGGGGTCATCCAAGGAGAATCCTCTGAATTCTCGAGAGAATCCGACCAATTGGTGGCGCTATAGAAAAAATAAGCGCCACGTATTGCGGAATACGTGGCGCCAATTTCTCGTAAAGTGGCACTTGTTTTCCAAAAAGCGCCATGTATTTGGGCTAGATCCTTAGAAGAACAGGTAGCGGTTATCCACCACGTTGGCCTTCTGGTAAAGTTCGTTGACGAAACGGCCTGCGGCCTGCATGGCCTGCTGCTTCAGCAACTGCTCGGTGGTCTTCTCTTCGAACTTCACACCCTCGCGATCGGCCTTCTTCAGCACCTTGAACAGGTAGGCACCGCCGTTACCCTTGACAACGGCCTTGCTGAAGTCGCCCTGCTTGGCGGCTGCCACGGCACCTGCCAAAGCGGGCTCGCTGGCACCCGTTGCCTGCACGAAGACAGGAGCGGAGAACGTGATCTGGTTCACGGAGTCGATGCGGGCACCCTTAGCCTTGGCGGCAGCGATGTCGGCCACGCCAGCGAGTTTCTCCTTGATCTGCTCGAACTTCTTGTCGCGAACGACCTCGGCCTTCAGCATATCCTTGACGGCATCGAGACTGCGATAGCCCACGGGATGGATACCTGTGAGGGCGACAACCAGGAGGTTATCGTTATTACCGCACTCGTAGAGCGGGCTCACCTCACCAGCCTTAGCGTCGAAGATCCACTTCATAGCCTCGCGGGTGGCACGCAGACCAGCCACGTTGTGCTCTGAGTTGTAGAGATCCTTGCGCTCCTGGACTTTGAAGCCGAACTTGTCGGCATTCTTCTCCAGATCCTCCAGCGTCTTGTTCTCACTGACATACTGGCTGAACTTATTGTAGGCATCTGAGTAGGTATTCTTCGAGAAGTCGATGGTATGCTTGATGACTGCCACGTCGTACTTATCCACCATGGCCTTGCGGGCGGTCACCTGCAGGATGATGTTACCCTGTGAGAACTCAAGGTTCTTCAGTTCATTGGCAGCGAGGGTATTAATGGAGTTAAGATAGTTCTTCGACTCCTCGTCCATCGTGTTGCTGTTCTCGTACATGGCAGAGGTGAGCCACTGCTTCTGGGCAGTCTGTCCATACTTCTGGGCCAGTGTCTCAAAGTCGGCGCCAGCCTTCAGGGCGTTGTATATGCTGTCAGCCAGTTGGCGGGTAGCCTCGAGCGTCTCGCCACCTACCTGGATCTGACGGTACTCGATACTGTCAGGCATCAGGGTCTTGGAAATCAGTTTCACGACGTTAAGCGTGTTGTCGCTCTTGGTCTCGAAGGGAGCAGTGGTCTGTCCCACAGCCAACGAGTCGATCTTTGCAGCGATGTCAGAGGGATAGGCGCGCTTGGTAGCGGCGATGCCAGTGTAGGCGAACTGCGACTGGGCCTTGCGCACCACCTCAGCAGGATTGGCACCGCTCTGGAGTTTGCTGGACGCATCCTGCATGGTCTGCATCAGGGCCTTACGGTCTGCATCAGATGCCACGACCTGGAAATTAACGTACTTGATGTCGCGGGTCTCCACCGTCTGCTTGAACATCTCCTTCTGCTCGTCGTACTTGGCCTTGATGTCCTTCTCCTCTACCTTCACGTCGTTGTCGTTGATGCTGGAGTAAGGGATGGAGGCCAGTTCGATGCTGCTCTCCTGATTCTGTCCCTCGAAGGCCATCTTGGCGGATACGGGGTTAGAGAGCAGGCCATTGGCGATGAGTGACTGATACTTCTGTGCCAGTGTCTGCTGACGGAGTTGCTTCTCGATGAACTGCCAGTACTTGAGGATGCGCTGGTAGGACTCTGAGAGTTGTGGGTTGCTGACGTTCTTCTTGTAGTCGGCCAGGAACTTGGTAAGCATGGTCACATCGAAGCGGCCTGTCTGCTGGTTCACGAAGGGTGAGCGCATCAGCATGGGGTTCGTACCCTCCTTCATGATGTTCTGCAGTTCCTCGTCAGTCACTGTCAGACCGACCTTCTTGCACTCGGCCTGGATGATCTGCTCGTTGACATAAGAGTTCCACACCTCGTCCTTGATGCTGTTCAACTGCTCCTCCGAGAAGTTGTCGATGCCGTTGGTCATCTTCAGCACTTCCTGATACTCATCCACGAGTGCCTGGAACTCCTGCACATTGACTTTGTTACCTAACACCTCGCCGATCTGCTGACGCTGCTGGTTCTTGGTTGCTTCGCAAGAACGGAATGCCTCTTCAGCAATAAAGGCGAAAAGGCCAAGACCGATGATGATCACCAGTGTGACGCCTCTTTTTCTGATTTTTCCTAATGCTGCCATTTTGTTTGTTATTTTTATTTTTTAATTCTTATTTCCATAAAACGCGTGCAAAATTACTAAAAAGGAATGAATTGAGCAAATTTCCACGGAAAAATCTCTCATTCAACGACTTTTAGTCGCACAAGTTCGATTTTTGTCGCCGTATTCTTCAGTATCTTGAACTCCAGATTGCCAATCTTCACGACTTCGTTGAGTTTGGGGAACGACTGGTACTCATGCAGGATGAGGCCGCCAAGTGTCATATATTCGTCACTTTCCGGCAGCGACAGGTCGAACATCTCGTTGACCTTCTCGATCTCCAGACGGGCCGAGAGCACATACTCATGGTCGCCCACCTGCTTGGCCACGTGCTTGTCGTTGTCGTGCTCGTCCTCGATCTCGCCCGTGATCTCCTCCATGACATCCTCCAGGGACACCAGGCCGCTGGTGCCGCCAAACTCATCGACGACGATGGCCAGCGAGCGCTTCTGCTGCATGAGCATCCGCATCAGTTTGGAGGCGAGCATCGTCTCTGGCACGAAACTGATCTCCCTCACCAACCCTGCGCACCGCGCGGAATTGTCCGAAGACGTGAGGCGGAACATATCGGAGGAGTGTATATAACCTACGACATGGTCGATATCCTCGTGATAGACGATAATCTTACTGTGCCCGCTCTCGATGAGCACCTGCTTGAGTTGTTCGATGGTGGCTGTATCCTCCACGGCGTCGATCTCCGTACGTGGCACCATACAGTCGCGCACCTTGGTCTCCGAGAAATCAAGGGCGTTCTGGAAGATCTTCACCTCCTCACCTATCTCATCCTCGTTGTCAGCATTGTCGATGCTCGTCTGCACCAGATAGTCGAGATCGACCTTGGTAAACTCCTTGTCCTCGTCCTCCTTGTTCATACGGATGCCTACCAGTCTGAGCAATCCCTTGGAGAGCAGCGTCGCGAAGCGGGATATGGGATAGAGTATCACATAACAGATCCAGGCTGGGATGGCGAAAATGGTGAGCATCGTGTTGGGATTATTCTTGAAAATGGTCTTTGGCAGGAACTCTCCCGTGAACAGCACCACCAGCGTCGATAGTAGCGTGTCGGCTGTCACCCTCATGCCGTCACTGAGCGGATAAAAGAGCGTGGCATCGAAAATCTTGGCGAACAGGATGCCATAGATGACGAGGGCGATATTGTTGCCCACGAGCATCGTCGAGACAAAATTATTCGGATGCTGGTAGAACAGTGCGATGGCCTTCTGCGACAGGCCGTTCTTCTCGCGGTCCATCTCCGCGCGCAGCCTGTTGCTCGACACAAAGGCAATCTCCATGCCTGAGAAGAAGGCGGAGAAGAGCATCGTTACCAACAAGCCTATGATGAGTGAAGTCATTGTCAATATAATCAGATATCTATTTTCCTGTGTTTCTGTGTCTGCGGACGGAGTATCGGAGCCTCCTGTCTCGTCGTGTCTGACGGGTTCTTGGGCTTCTCTTCCTCCTTCGTCTCGCCCGTCATGTCCTCGCGCTCAAACGAGCCCTTGGAATTGGAGACCGTGTAATGGCGCATACGCTCGTCGCTGAGGAAGTACGTACCCTCCATCGAGCGCTCGGGGGTGGTCACCCTCGAGAACACATTAGAGTACAACTCTTGCCTGACGCCATCCCAGTACAGTTCCTCGCTCTCATAGATGAGGCCGTTGATATTGCGGATGCGCACACGCCCACGGAGGTGCCATAGTTTCTTCTGGTCGTAATACCATGCCGTGTCGGCCTGAATATAGGCCTGCACATGGAACTTCTCGTCGAACTGTTCGAAGAACACGCCTTTCTCGAACGACCAGCGCGACGGATTCCTGACGGTATTGACATCCCATCGCTCTGTGACGATCCTATACTTGATGACCCCAGAGTCGCTGATCAGCGTATTCACCCCATAAGAGGTCATCATCGATACGGAATCGCGGTCGTAGATCGGAGGTGCCGTATGCTCCTTGACATCGGAACACGATGCCAGGCAAACAGCCAAGAACAGCCCGACAATATGTATTACTCGATTTTCCATTTGGCGAACCAGCGCTCGTTGAAGGTCAGTCCGATATTAATGCGGAAAGTGTTCTCCGTGATGAGGTTATCAGCAGAACGGCGCTGCCACTGAGCACTGATATTCAGGATAGAACGGTTGTTATAGACATTGGCAATGGGGATACCGACACCCAGACTTAGATGGAAATCCTTTGGACCTTCCTGTCCGTTAATATAATAATAAGGTGTGGTAAAGCCAGCACCGATTCTGTAGCGCACATGACTGAGCAGTTTACGGCTCATGGGATTGGGCATCCACTCAGCACCCGCGTTCAGTTTGTAATTGTCCTTCAAGAGACCGTCCTTCAGGACATAATGATTGCTCCCATCCACCGTGGGGAATGACAGGGCTCCCCATTTCTGCATCTGGAAGTCGGCCCCAACGCGGAGGATAGAGCCATGACGGTAGGCAAGACCCACACCCCATGCCGTTGGGATATCCAGTCCGTCACTGATCACGTAAGACGTGGTGTCTGACTTTGCGATGCTCGTATTCCTACTGACAATCTGGCATTCCGGATCAGCCTTCAGACTATGTCCTGGGGTAAAGGTGGCACCGACAGTAACGAAATCCGTCTTGCCGACAGGCTGGTCATACTGAAGACCGAAATCGAGTTTCCAACTATTGACAGAGGCCGTGTAACGCCTGCTAAGTATATTGATGGTCGAGTTGGTACTGGTCACAGACTTTTCATATTCTCCAAATATGTAAGCGAAGTTAAAGCCCAGTGATAGGGGCTTGAACACTTTCCATCCCGCTCCAATGAACAGTTGATGGAAACCTCCGTCGCCTTCATAACTCACAGGCACCGTGGTATCCACTTCTGACAGTTTGGTGGAAGTGGAGTAACTATAGCCGACAGTGGAAAAAGGCATGATACCCACAGAAACGCCTACGTTCTTAAATACTCGGAAAAGCCCTACCGCATAGTCAAATCCACCACCTTTGGCATTCATTTTATTGCCGTTCTCACTATAGTTGGTAATCTGACCGGAAAGTCCTGCGTCAAAAATCATCGAAAGAGAATCCACAGAGGAATAGGATGCAGGATTGAGAGGATTGACCTCATTCCCTCTGCGGAAAGCCAATCCCACTCCGCTCATTCCCTTGTTAAAGCCCACGCCCTGATCAGCCATATCTCCGAGGCCATACTGACTATAGGGAGAATTGGTGCCATTCTGGGCGTAAACACTCGTTGTCATCATGACCGAAAAGGCCAGACAACTGAAAAGTCTATTCATATTTTGACAATTATTTCTATAGAAATTCATTTCAGCGTGCAAAATTATTGAAAAAAAATGGAAATAATGGCCTTTTCCTCAAAAATATAAGTTATTTTTGCATCGTGAAACATTTAGAAAAAGTTTTTCAGGCAATCCTAACAGGTATTATCCTACTGATCCTCAGTGGCATAACACCTGCAAACGCACAATCCGATGCCATGGACTCCGTTGAGGTCAGCCTGCTGACCTGCTCGCCTCACGAGGAGATATACAGCCTTTACGGACATTCGGCCATCAGATGGCATGACATGAGTGGAAGCGGCGTCGATACACTGGTGGAAGATGTTGTGTTCAACTGGGGTGTCTTCGACTTCAGGAAGCCCTATTTCGTTCCCAGATTCGTGTTTGGCCTGACAGACTACGAACTGGGAGCATATCCTTTCGAATTCTTCTGGCCGTACTACAAGCAGTTCGGCAGTTCGGTGATAGAGCAGGTGCTCAATCTCACCAATGAAGAGAAGTGGCGACTCAAGGAGATCCTTAGTGAGAATCTGAGACCAGAGAACAAGGTTTATCGCTATAATTACTTTTACGACAACTGCTCCACTCGCCCCAGAGACATCATTGAGAAATGCATCAGCGGGAAAGTGGAATATGCTCAGCGTGAGGATTATACGCCATCCTACAGGGATATGGTTCACGCCTGTGCCAGAAACCATCCATGGGCTAAGTTTGGCAACGACATACTATTGGGCATCAAGGCGGACATGAAGACGAGCCTTCGGGAGCAGGAGTTCCTGCCAGAGAATCTCATGTACGACTTTGACAGGGCACAGATCTATGCCGACGGGGAATACCGTCCATTGGTCAAGGAACGCAGGGTTGTGGTTCCTCCTGGGGTACAGATCATCGAACAGGACTTTCCGCTTTCGCCTGTGCAGTGCGCCATCATCCTCCTCGCTATCGGCCTGATCATCTTCATCCTGGAGTATCGGGAAAGGCGCACTTTCATGGTTTGGGACGTCCTGCTCATGGTGGTTACGGGTATCATCGGCATCGTGCTGACACTGATGCTCTTCTCACAGCATCCTACCGTGAACCTCAACCTGCAGTTCCTGTTCTTCAACCCGCTGCCATGGTTCTTCCTCTGGCCTGTTATCAAGGGCAAGAATACCCGCTATTGGAGCATCACGGCTGTACTATGTCTCTGTTTCTTTATCGGCAGCCTGTTCCAGAACTATGCAGAAGGCATCTGGAGTCTGGCACTATGTTTGCTGTTACAATGCATATCACATCTGACACATAAGCGTGAGAAATAGGTATCTCTATATCACTCTGCTGGCCGTCCTCGGATGGAATGCCGAGGGCACAGCACAGAACGGAACCAGACAGGTGCCGCGACTGGTGGTGAACATCACTATCGACCAGTTGCGCAGCGACTATCTGGAGACTTACGCCAATTATTACGGTGCGAACGGATTCAAGAAACTGCTGTCGCAGGGACTGGTCTATGAGAACGCCTCTTATCCCTTCGTCGGTCCGGACAAGGCCTCTGCCATCTCAACCATCATCACGGGCACTACCCCGTCCTATCACAGTATCATCGGAGAACAGTGGCTTGACAGAAACAGTCTGAGACCCATCCAGTGTACAGAAGACCCTGCGAAGCCTGGCGTGCCGTCTCCAGTACAATTGGCGGTATCCACTCTGGGTGACGAACTGAAGATTGCGACACAAGGAAGTGCGAAAATATTTGCCATATCACCATTCAAGGAAACGGCCATCTTATCAGCAGGTCATGCCGCTGACGGAGCCGTATGGATGGATGAGAAATCCGGCCAATGGACAGGATCACAGTATTACTCAAGCAACAGCCCTCAATGGATATTGTCTTTCAATGAGTTAAACACTGTAAATGAAAAGTCAAAAAAGAAGGAATGGCAACCACTGATCATTCAACAGAGGCCAGACTTCAAACATATCTTCAAAGGCAACAGGCGCTATCAGGAATACCAGACATCCGGCATGATAAATGCTGACATTACAGAATTGGCTCTTGCCTGCGTCAGTCAACAGGACATGGGCACTGACGACATCACCGATCTGCTCTGTCTCACTTACTACGCCGGGCATTTTGACCACAAGCCTGTGACAGAATGTCAGAAGGAACTTGAAGACACCTATATCCGTCTAGACAAGGAACTGGGTAGCCTTATGGCCCGACTGGAAAGCAGAATCGGAAAAGACGAAGTGCTCTTCATGATTACCAGTACAGGCTACAGTGACCCCAATGGCATAGACTATACCCAGTACCGTATTCCTACAGGCATATTCTACGTCAATCGCACAGCCAACCTGCTGAACATGTACTTCGGTGCCCTGTGGGGACAAGGACAGTATGTAGAGACCTGCTATGACAACCAACTATTCCTGAATCACAGATTGCTGGAATCCAAACGAATCAGTCTGACAGACGCCTCCCAGCGCGCTCAGGAGTTTGTTTCACAGATGTCTGGCGTCAGGAACGTACATACCAGTCTGCAACTTCTCAACAACAGCAACGACCAGTTCGTCAAGGTCCGTAACAGTTTTCACTCACAGCGTAATGGCGATATCCTGATTGAAATAGCCCCGGGATGGCACTTGCAGAATGAAGACACCAATTATGACAGGCTGTCGCAAGCATCCGCCCCAGCCTTCCCCATCATCATATATGGTGCCGGAATTCCCTCTGCCCGTGTACAAATACCCGTTACCACTGATAGGATAGCCCCAACTATTGCTAAGACTATTCATATCAGAGCCCCCAACGCCTGTACTGCAGAACCTTTGTTCTAGCCACAGATTTCGCAGATTTACACTGAGAAGTCCGGCCGTTACGAAATTTTTCGGATTTTCCACGGGAAATTGAGAAATTATGAGTAACTTTGCACCCGTTTTAGAGATATCGTAGAATTGTATAAGTAAAATTGTAAAATATCAATATGAATTTCACCAAAATCCTCAAGTCGCTGTTCGGTGACAAATCGACCCGCGACATGAAATTAATCCAACCGTTTGTGGAACAGGCCAAGGCCGCAACGGCTAAAGTAGCCTCATTGGACAACGATGCACTACGACAGCGTACACGAGAACTCCAATTGCAGGTACAAGACTCTGCCAAGGAACAGAAAGCCAAGATTGCCTCACTGAAAGAGACTATCGAGAATACGCCCATTGATGAAAGAGCCAGCATCTTCGAGCAGATCGACAAGATCGAGAAAGAAGTGCTTGACATCTATGAGAAGGCCCTCGACGAGGTCATGCCTGAGGTGTTTGCCATCGTGAAGGAGACGGCCAAGCGCTTTGCCGAGAACGAGGAGACCATCGTGACGGCCACGGACTTCGACCGCGAACTGGCAGGCGACCCCAAGAAGGACTTCATCACCATCGACGGCGACAAGGCTATCTATCACAACCACTGGACGGCAGGCGGTAACGACCTGAAATGGGAGATGATCCACTACGACGTGCAGTTGTTCGGTGGTGTCGTGCTCCATCAGGGTAAGATTGCAGAGATGGCCACTGGTGAAGGTAAGACCCTCGTGGCCACCCTCCCCGTGTTCCTGAATGCCCTCACGGGTAACGGCGTCCACGTCGTAACGGTGAACGACTATCTGGCCAAGCGTGACTCTGAGTGGATGGGACCGCTCTATATGTTCCATGGTCTGAGCGTAGATTGTATCGACAAGCACCAGCCCAACAGCGAGGCCCGTCGCAGGGCCTATCAGGCCGACATCACCTTTGGTACGAACAACGAGTTCGGCTTCGACTACCTGCGTGACAACATGGCCATCTCCCCCGCTGACCTCGTACAGCGCTCGCACAACTACGCCATCGTCGATGAGGTCGATTCCGTGTTGATCGACGATGCCCGTACACCGCTGATCATCTCCGGTCCGGTGCCCAAGGGTGACGACCAGATGTTTGAGGAATACCAGCCACTCGTAGAGCGCCTTGTAGGTGTTCAGCGCCAGTTGGCCACCCAGTATCTGGCTGAGGCCAAGAACCTGATTGGTGAAGGAAACAAACTCGTAGAAGCCGGCAATAAAAAAGAAGGCCAGGAGAAACTCGATGCTGGTTTCCTGTCACTCTACCGCTCCCACAAGGCCATGCCGAAGAACAAGCCGCTGATCAAATTCCTCTCCGAGGAGGGTATCAAGGCGGGCATGCAGAATACGGAGAACATCTACATGGAGAACAACAACCGTCGTATGCCGGAGTGCGTGGAGCCCCTCTACTTCGTGGTGGATGAGAAACTGAACTCCTGCGACCTGACGGATAAGGGTACGGCCTGGTTAGCCAAGCAGGTGAACGATGCCGAACTCTTCGTGCTGCCTGACATCACCTCCGAACTCTCCGCCTTGGAGACGGAGACAGGCCTGAGCGATCAGGAGCGTCTGGACAAGAAAGACGAACTTCTGAACCACTATGCCGTACAGAGCGAGCGCGTCCACACCCTCCAGCAGTTGCTGAAGGCCTACTGTATGTTCAATAAGGATGACGAATACGTTGTCATCGACGGTGAGGTGAAGATCGTGGATGAGCAGACAGGCCGTATCATGGAAGGTCGTCGCTGGAGCGACGGTCTGCACCAGGCTGTGGAGGCCAAGGAGCACGTGAAGGTGGAAGCCGCCACGCAGACCTTTGCCACCATCACCCTGCAGAACTACTTCCGTATGTATCACAAACTGGCAGGCATGACGGGTACGGCTTCTACGGAGGCTGGTGAGTTCTGGGATATCTACAAACTCGATGTGGTGGAGATTCCTACCAACCGTCCCGTGATCCGTAATGACCAGGACGACCGTGTCTATAAGACCGCCCGTGAGAAATACAATGCTGTGATTGAGGAAATCGAGAAGATGCGTAACGCAGGACGTCCGACCCTGGTTGGTACGACCTCTGTGGAAATATCAGAGTTGCTCTCAAAGATGCTCTCAATGCGCAAGATCCCGCATCAGGTGCTGAATGCCAAACTCCACCAGAAGGAGGCCGACATCGTGGCACAGGCCGGACAATCGACCAACGGCCTCGGTGCCGTCACCATCGCCACCAACATGGCTGGTCGTGGTACTGATATCAAACTCTCTCCTGAGGTCAAGGCAGCAGGCGGTCTGGCCATTATTGGTACGGAGCGTCACGAGAGCCGTCGCGTCGATCGTCAGTTGCGCGGACGTGCCGGCCGTCAGGGAGACCCGGGCTCCTCTGTGTTCTTCGTATCTCTTGAAGACAAACTGATGCGTCTGTTTGCCTCTGAGCGCATCGCCTCGGTCATGGACCGTCTGGGATTCAAGGACGGTGAGATGATCGAGAGTCCGATGATCTCGAAGAGCATTGAGCGCGCCCAGAAGAAAGTAGAAGAAAACAACTTCGGTATCCGTAAACGACTCATCGAGTATGATGATGTGATGAACAAGCAGCGTACCGTCATCTACGAGAAGCGTCGCCACGCCCTGATGGGTGAGCGTATCGGCATGGATATTGCCAACATCATCTGGGACCGCGTGGTGAATATCATCGAAAGCAATGACTATCAAGGCTGCAAAGAGGAGTTCTTGCATGTACTGTCGATGGAAGTACCCTTTACAGAGGAGGAGTTCATCAATCAGCCCCATGATGTTGTTACCGAGAATGCATTCCAGGCTGCCATCGGCAACTTCAACCGTCGCACCGAGCGCATCCAGACCGTGGCAGGTCCGATCATCAAACAGGTCTATGAGAACCAGGGGCAGAAGTATGAGCGCATCATGGTGCCCATGACAGACGGGCGCCGCATGTACAATATTCCCTGTAACCTGAAAGAAGCCTACGAGTCGGAGAGCAAGTCGATTGTCAAGGAGTTTGAGAAGAGCATTCTGCTCCATATCATCGATGACTCCTGGAAGGAGAACCTGCGTCAACTTGATGAACTGAAGCACTCCGTACAAAATGCCAGTTACGAGCAAAAGGATCCATTGCTGATCTTTAAACTCGAATCGGCAAAGGTGTGGGATGCGATGATCAATGAGATGTACAACCGCATCTGTTCTATCCTCACACGCGCCCAGATTCCGGAAATGCAGCAACAGGTGCAGGAGGCAGCCCCCGAACAGCGCACCCAACGGCAGCAATATACAGAGTCCAAGCAGAACATCGGTGAGGAACAATTGACGGATCCAAACCAGGCTGCCGCCGCTGCTCATGACACCCGTGCCCAGCAGAACCGCACACCGATTATCAAGGACAAGTTACCTGGACGAAATGACCCTTGTCCCTGTGGCTCGGGAAAGAAGTTCAAGAACTGTCACGGAAAAGGCATTGTTTAGTTTACGGTTTATAGTTTACAGTTTACAGATGATTACCATATCAGATCTGAAGAAGAATTTCGGAGAGACCATCGCCAGCGATATCCCCTCGTTTACGATCAACGACGGGGATATCCTAGGCTTAGTTGGTAATAACGGTGCTGGAAAGACCACCCTGTTCAGGATGCTGCTCGACCTCTTGAAGCCCGATGCCGGACAAGTGGTGCTCGACGGCATTAACCCCGCCCTCTCAGAAGAGTGGAAGCCTACTACGGGAGCCTATATCGACGAAGGCTTCCTGATCGATTTCCTCACCCCTGAGGAGTACTTTGCCTTTATCGGTAAGATTACTAATATGACGCAGGAGGCCGTGGATGAACGACTTAAGGAGTTTGAGCGGTTGGCGGCTGGAGAGATTTTCGGTCAGAAGAAACTCATTCGTAACCTATCAGCGGGCAACAAACAAAAGGTCGGAATCATGTCTGCCCTCTTCAATCATCCCAAACTGGTGATTCTTGACGAGCCGTTCAACTTCCTCGATCCCTCTAGCCAAAACGTTCTGAAACATGAACTGGTGGAATATAATCGCCAGACAGGAGCCACCATCCTCATCTCTAGTCATAACCTTGCCCATACCATCGACATCTCCACCCGTATCGCACTGCTGGAAAAAGGACAGATCATCAAAGACCTTTCCAACGAGAACGGGAATGCCCGCACAGAACTGGAGCACTACTTCGAAACCGAGGGGTAACCCATCCCTATAAGTAGGTATTTTAAGCAATAAATGATTCGTTGCAACTGAATTGCATTCTTTTTTAATGTATCTTTGCAGCAAAAACAGAATGACATGAGACTCTCTGAATTAAAGACAGGCGAAAGTGGAATCATCGTAAAAGTTCTGGGGCATGGTGGATTCAGGAAACGAATCATTGAGATGGGATTCATCAAGGGCAAGAAGGTGGATGTGCTTCTGAATGCGCCCTTACAGGACCCCGTAAAATACAAACTCATGGGCTATGAGGTGTCGCTCCGCCACCAGGAGGCCGAGATGATCGAAGTGATCACGGAGGAAGAGGCGATGAAGCAAGACCAGAATCAGTCCGAGGATGTGCAGACGATCCATGCTGCCGACCATCAGGACGACTATCTGCAACACATCGCCCTGAAGGAGCGCCGTACCATCAACGTGGCACTCGTGGGCAACCCTAACTGTGGTAAGACCTCCCTTTTCAACTACGCTTCTGGCGCCCATGGTCATGTGGGCAACTACTCGGGCGTCACCGTCGATGCCACTGAGGCCCACGCCTCGTTCTTCGGCTATGAGTTCAACCTCGTCGATCTGCCAGGCACCTACTCCCTCTCCTGCTACTCACCAGAGGAACTCTACGTACGCGAACATCTGACAGAGAAGATGCCCGACGTAGTGATCAACGTGATCGATGCCTCGAACCTCGAGCGCAACCTCTATCTCACGACGCAACTCGTAGATATGAACATCCGCATGGTGTGCGCTCTGAACATGTACGACGAGTTTGAGCGCAGAGGCGATCAGGTCGATATCGACACCCTCAGCACCCTGTTCGGCATACCGATGATTCCCACATCGTTTAAGAACGGCATGGGCGTCAAGAATCTCTTCAGGGCCGTTATTCAGGTCTATGAAGGCGCTAGCAAATGGTCGCGCCACCTGCATATCAACTACGGTCATGAGATCGAGGACGGCATCGCCCATATCCAGCAATACCTGAAGCCCGACGAACATATCCGTGAGCGCTACTCTACCCGATACCTCGCCCTGAAACTGCTGGAGCACGACAGTCAGGTGCTCGACTATCTGGGCCATTATCTGGCAAGAGAAGGGCGCATGGATGATTTCCATCACCTGACGAATGCCCGCGACAAGGCCTCGGCACGCGTGAATGAAGAGACGGGTAACGACTCCGAGACGGCCATCATGGATGCCAAATACGGCTTCATCAACGGTGCCCTGAAGGAAGCCCGCTATAAGACGGGCACGAAGGAGGATACCTATAAGGTGACCCACCTGATCGACAATGTACTGTCCAACAAATACGTCGGATTCCCTATTTTCTTCCTGCTGCTCTACATCATGTTTGAGACCACCTTCTCGCTGGGCCAGTACCCCATGGACTGGATCGAGGCCCTCGTAGGCTGGATAGGCGACAAGGTGAGCACCATGATGCCCGATGGCCCGCTGAAGGCCATGATCATCGATGGCGTCATCGGCGGTGTGGGCAGCGTCATCGTCTTCCTCCCCCAGATCCTGATCCTCTACTTCTTCATCTCGCTGATGGAAGACTCGGGCTACATGGCGCGCGCCGCCTTCATCATGGACAAACTGATGCACAAGATGGGACTCCACGGCAAGTCGTTTATCCCCCTTATCATGGGCTTTGGCTGTAACGTGCCGGCCGTCATGGCCACCCGCACCATCGAGAGCCGCCGCTCGCGCATCATCACGATGATGATCCTGCCCTTTATGTCGTGCTCGGCCCGTCTGCCCATCTACATCATGATAGCCGGCACGTTCTTCTCACTGCAATACCGTTCGTGGGTCATGATGTCGCTCTATGCCATTGGCATCCTCATGGCCGTCATCATCAGTAAGATATTCTCCACCTTCGTCATCAAGGGCGACGACACGCCCTTCGTGATGGAACTGCCCCCCTACCGCTGGCCGACGCCAAAGGCTATCGGGCGCCACACGTGGGAGAAGGGAAAGGAATATCTGAAGAAGATGGGTGGTATCATCCTGGTGGCCTCGATCATCGTCTGGGCCCTGGAGTACTTCCCCCACCATGACGAACTCTCCCAACAGGAACAGCAGGAACAGAGTTATATCGGACGTATGGGTAAGGCCATCGAACCGTTGTTTATCCCCCAGGGCTTCAACTGGAAACTCGATGTCTCTCTGCTGGCTGGTGTGGGTGCCAAGGAGATTGTGGCTTCTACCATCGGCGTGCTCTACTCTGGCGACGACTCCTTCGGAGACGATGATGAGTTCAGCGATGACAATGAGAAATACACCCACCTGCGCCAACTGATGCTCCAAGAGGGTATCACCCCACTGGCCGCCTACGCGTACCTGATCTTTATCCTGCTATATTTCCCCTGCATCGCCACCATTGCAGCCATCAAGAACGAAACGGGTTCGTGGCGCTGGGCAATCTTCGCCGCCCTCTATACGACTGTGGTAGCCTGGGTTGTCTCTGCCCTAGTTTACCAAATAGGCAGCATCTTATAATTAAAACGGTAACGGTCCATCATTGGATGGCGGCGGGATAGGAGATCCGCTGCTAAAAGGATCATATCCATCTGGCAAATCAGGAGGGGTATTATTGTTACCATTTACCTTCGATCCCAGAATCTCTCCGCCCCCCATCGGAGCACGATTACCAAGGTTCTTGTCCTCGGGGTTCGCAAATCGGGTGTATTCGCCCTGGAAAGTCAGAAGGACATCACCTGTCGCACCCTTACGGTGCTTGGCAATGATAATTTGCGCCATACCATGCAGGTCGCGCCCACTATCATCCTGATAGATATGATAGTATTCCGGACGATGGACGAAAATCACCATATCGGCATCCTGCTCAATGGCTCCTGACTCACGGAGATCGGAGAGTTGCGGGCGCTTGCCTTCCAGACCTTCACGAGTCTCTACGCCGCGGTTCAACTGACTCAGGGCAAGAATGGGGATATCCAGTTCCTTAGCCAGCCCTTTCAACGAACGGGAAATCGTAGAGACCTCCTCCTGACGACTGCTGAAGCGCATACCATTGGCGTTCATCAGTTGGAGATAGTCAATCATAATCAGTTTGACGCCATGCTCACGTACCAGACGACGGGCCTTGGTACGGAGTTCAAAGACAGAGAGACCTGGCGTGTCGTCAATATAGAGCGGAGCCCCCAACAAGTTATTGATACGTTTGTCCAGTCGCTCCCACTCATCGCGCTGCAATTGACCGTTCAGGATCTTCGAGCCCTGAATCTCACAACAGTTGGAGATCAGACGGTTCACCAGTTGGACATTCGACATTTCAAGCGAGAAGAATGCCATCGGCACTTTCAGGTCGGCGGCGATATTCTTTGCCATCGACAGGGCAAAGGAGGTCTTACCCATGGCAGGACGGCCAGCGATAATCACCAAGTCAGAAGCCTGCCAGCCACTGGTGATATCGTCCAGTTTATAGTAACCCGTAGAGACACCCGTCAAGCCATCGGTATTTGCAGCAGCGGTCTGAATCACTTTCAGAGCCTGTGAGATGACAGGGTCGATGGCCGTATAGTCCTTCTTCATATTGCGCTGGGATAGTTCGAAGAGTGAACCTTCCGCCTCCTGCATCAGATCCTCTACGTCGATAGTCTCATCAAAGGCCTTCGTCTCAATGACACTGGCAAAGGAGATCAGTTGTCGTGCCAGAGATTTCTGAGCGATAATGTTAGCATGATACTCGATATTAGCCGACGAGGCCACGCGTGAACTCAGTTCAGCGATATAGCCTGGGCCACCCACTTCCTCGAGGGTACCCAGTTTGGCCAGTTGCTCCGTGACCGTCAGCACATCGACAGGCTTCTCCTCCATACTCAAATCACGGATAGCCGTATAGACCATTTGGTTACGGGGCTCATAGAAACTCTCTGGCTGCAGGATCTCGCAAACCACAGCATAAGCATCCTTATCAATCATCAAGGCACCCAGCACGGCCTTCTCCACCTCCAGCGCCTGTGGCTGCAGATGCCCGTAGGTATTATCCACCGACTGTTGCCGTCTTTGTCTTCTTTGGTTATTATTCTGTTGTTCAGGCATAATTGAAATGATTATTTGTCTTCATTTAAAACAGGTAGGGAGATGTGGTATCTGACAGCAAGGAAACGCACCATACATGTCACTACAAAACTGATGATAGCACTCAGTTCCGTAGAGACACCCAGAACCAGCATTCCCCAATAGACCAGTCCCCCAAGCACACAGGCTATCGCATAGATCTCCTTGTGGAAAATCACAGGCTCGTTGTTCAACAGCACATCACGGATAACGCCACCGGCCGAACCTGTGATACAGCCCATGATGATGGCCACCCAGAAAGGCTGTCCGAAGGCAATACTCTTCTGGATACCCGCTATTGTAAAAAGGGCTAGTCCTAAAGTGTCGAACACGAACCAGGCATTCTTCAACGGCTCCATCCACTTGCCGAAGAAAGCCACTGTCAGCAAGGCTACACCCGTACATATCAAATAAATAGGGGTGGTCATCCAAAAAGGAGTCGTACCCAGCATCACATCACGGATCGTACCACCGCCGATGGCTACGGCCACACCACAGACATAGCCGCCAAACCAGTCGAAATGCTTGGCTGCAGCATGGCGAATGCCAGAAATAGCAAAGGCAAACGTACCCAGCAATTCAATGATGTATATGATCAGATCCTGCTCCACAACTTATCAGTTTTCAGTCCTCGTATCTCTTTCCCCAATAGTTCACCATCCGTTGGTACATCTTCTCCTCCGTAGGATTATGCTGTCCATGCCATAGACGCTCATTCACAAGTGCATCAGGCAGATACTGCTGCTCCGTGAAATGACCAGGATAATCATGAGGATACTTATAACCGTCATGGTAACCCAGATCTTTCATCAATTGGGTGGGTGCATTACGAATAGGTAGTGGCACGGGCTGATTACCCGTCCTCTTGACCAACGACAAGGCGGCATCCACACCCAGATAGGCACTGTTGCTCTTAGGAGATGTCGCCAGATAGACAGTGGCCTCTGCCAGTGGAATACGCCCTTCGGGCCATCCGATCTTCATCACGGCATCAAAAGCAGCGTTAGCCAACAAGAGGGCATTGGGATTAGCCAGACCGATATCCTCGGAAGCACTGATCACCAAGCGGCGGGCTATGAACTGCGGGTCTTCCCCACCCTCAATCATCCGTGCCAGCCAGTAAAGGGCTGCATCCGGATCAGAACCGCGGATGCTCTTAATGAAAGCCGAGATAATGTCATAGTGCATCTCACCATCCTTATCATAAGCCAACGGATTTTGCTGCAGACGACTGACAACGATCTCATCGGTTATCACAACTTCATCCGACACTTCGGCTTCCACCACTAACTCCAAGATATTTAAGAGTTTACGGGCATCTCCGCCGCTGAATCTCAACAGGGCTCCCGTCTCTTTCAACGTGATATTTTTCTCTTTTAAAATCACATCCGAATGAATGGCCCTGTCGAGCAGTTTAAAGAGGTCGTCCTTCTCCAACGACTTCAGCACATAAAGTTGACAGCGGGAAAGTAGTGGGCGGATTACTTCGAACGACGGATTCTCCGTTGTCGCACCAATTAGGGTGACAATGCCTTTCTCCACGGCCCCCAGCAATGAATCCTGCTGGGATTTCGAGAATCGGTGAATCTCATCGATAAAGAGTATCGGGGAGGCTTCATTGAAAAAGCGTCCTTTCTGCGCCTTCTCTATCACATCGCGCACATCCTTCACGCCACTCGTCACTGCCGACAGCGTATAGAAAGGAGTCTCCAACTTGTGAGCAATAATCTGTGCCAGGGTTGTCTTGCCCACGCCTGGAGGCCCCCAGAGGATAAACGAAGAAATACGCCCTGCGTCGATCATCTTCCGCAGGACGGCTCCCTCACCTACCAGATGTTGTTGTCCGATATACTCATCTAAAGTGCGGGGACGAAGTCTTTCAGCCAGTGGTTGTGCCATATTTTGGGTACAAAGGTACGCTAAAATGCGAAAATTACAAAAAATATCGCCCAAAAACTTGCTAATAAAAAATAAAGTGGTTACATTTGCAGAAAAAAAGAGAAATATGGCTAGAACAAAACAACAGCAACCCGAGAGCAACCCCTCTCTTTCCATTAAGGCGATCACCAAAAGCAGTGTATGGGATATTCAGGAAAACGACGTCCTTCGCATGTGGGAGTCTGCCACTAAAGATGCAGAGGTAAAAGAAAATGTACAACACTATTTAGATATCTTCAAGAGCGCATTCTTCATTGAAGAAATTACGGACGACATCCTGTTGGTGAAAAAAGGCTATGAAAAGCGTGGCTATAAGGTAGCACAGATAAAGTTCGATGAAGGAATGAAGTTCTCCTGGGCCATTAAGAAGCGGCCTATCATGCGCGTGACAGATCTGACATACGAAAACATTCGCCATATTTCTGCGGCGAAACTCGTTGAGGTGCTCGACCGTAACTTTGGTGGCGGCTGGGATTCCCTACCACAGTCTATCCAGGATATCATCCTCAGCGGCTTCGATATTTCAACCACCACCTTACCCAAGGACCGTCTGCACAAGAAAGGCGGCATGTACGAGAAGAAGATTGAGGATGGCTTTGATGTGCTTGAAGTAGAAAAAGGCGGTTGGGTGGAAGCCATTTTCGCCAAGTTGAAGCCTGAGCAGGAGAAGATCAGAATGCAGTTCTCCGAAAAGCACCATCCTGAGGGTGAGGAAGAGACTGAAGGAGACGACGAGGACTTCGAAGTGGAGGACAACTACAGTTCCCACGATGAGGAAGATAACGAGGTGGAGGATCCCAATGATGACGAGATCACCGAAGACAACTACTCTACCATGATGGATCTGGGAAGCGAGGATCCCGATGACGAGGCCGCTAACCTGATTGAATATGTTGACGAATAAATAACCATTTAACTAAAAACTTATAGATATGAATATTCCTGCAGTATTTTGGCTTGTGCCCGTCGCATCCGTCGTGGCATTATGCATGGCGTGGTTCTTCTTCAAACAGATGATGAAGGCTGATGAAGGAACGCCGCGTATGAAAGAGATTGCGCTTTATGTGCGCAAAGGTGCTATGGCTTACCTCAAGCAGCAGTACAAGGTCGTGTGTATCGTATTTGCAGTGCTCTGCGCCCTCTTCGCCATTATGGCGTACGGACTGAACGTACAGAATCCCTGGGTACCCTTTGCTTTCCTCACTGGCGGATTCTTCTCCGGTCTGGCAGGCTTCTTCGGCATGAAGACCGCCACCTATGCCTCTGCACGTACCGCCAATGCTGCCCGCGAGAGTCTGAACGCAGGTCTGAAGATCGCCTTCCGTTCTGGTGCCGTGATGGGACTGACAGTAGTAGGTCTCGGACTGCTCGATATCGCCATCTGGTTTGTCGTGCTGAACTACTTTGATACTGACGGACTGATCTCCATCACCACCACGATGCTGACCTTCGGCATGGGTGCTTCAACACAGGCCCTCTTCGCACGTGTGGGTGGTGGTATCTACACCAAGGCTGCCGACGTGGGTGCTGACATCGTAGGTAAGGTCGAGGCTGACATTCCCGAAGATGACCCGCGTAATCCCGCCACTATCGCCGATAATGTGGGCGACAACGTGGGTGACGTGGCCGGTATGGGAGCCGACCTGTATGAGAGTTATTGCGGTTCTGTTCTTTCTACAGCCGCCCTTGGCGCCTCAGCCTTTGCTGTCAGCGCTTCCGACGGCATGCAACTGAAGGCAGTCATTGCCCCGATGATCATCGCTGCCGTAGGTGTGTTCCTGTCATTGCTGGGCATCTTCCTCGTTCGCACGAAGGAAGGCGCCACGATGAAGGACCTGCTCCACTCCCTTTCCGTAGGAACGAATGTCAGTGCGATCTTAATAGCCATTGCCTCGTTCGCCATCCTCTACCTGCTGGGTATTGACAACTGGCTGGGTCTCTCCTTCTCTGTTATCTCTGGTCTGGCTGCCGGTGTCATCATCGGACAGGCAACCGAATACTACACCTCCCATTCCTACAAACCGACTCAAAAGATCTCTGAGGCAGGACAGACAGGTGCTGCTACCGTTATTATTAAAGGTATAGGTACAGGTATGATCTCTACCTGCATCCCCGTCATCACCATTGGTGTGGCCATCATGCTGAGTTACCTATGTGCCAACGGCTTCGACCTCTCCATGTCGTCGGAAAGTCTGTCCCACGGTCTTTATGGTATTGGTATTGCTGCCGTAGGTATGCTTTCTACGCTGGGTATCACTCTGGCTACCGACGCTTATGGTCCCATTGCCGACAATGCAGGTGGTAATGCAGAGATGTGCGGTCTGGGCGAAGAAGTACGTCATCGTACGGATGCCCTCGACGCACTGGGTAATACCACTGCCGCCACCGGTAAGGGCTTTGCCATCGGCTCTGCAGCCCTTACAGCCCTGGCCCTGCTCGCCTCCTATATCGAGGAGATCAAGATCGCCATGGCCCGTGCTGGTCAGACGCTCACCAATGTCGCTGGCGACGTGATTTCTGCCACGGACGCCACCATCCCCGACTTCATGAACTACTTCCAGGTAAATCTGATGAACCCGAAGGTGCTCGTCGGTGCTTTCATCGGCGCGATGGCAGCCTTCCTGTTCTGTGGTATGACCATGGAGGCTGTAGGCCGTGCCGCTGAAAAGATGGTGCAGGAGGTGCGTCGTCAGTTCCGTGAGATAGCAGGTATCCTTGAAGGTACAGGCACACCCGACTATGGCCGTTGCGTGGAGATCTCTACCCGTGCTGCCCAGCATGAGATGATCGTTCCCTCTGTGCTTGCCATCATCATCCCTATCATCGTGGGTATCATCCTTGGTGTAGCAGGTGTCCTCGGACTGCTCGTAGGAGGTCTGGCAGGTGGCTTCACCCTCGCCGTCTTTATGGCCAACGCAGGTGGTGCATGGGACAATGCCAAGAAGAATATCGAGGAAGGCAACTTCGGTGGTAAGGGATCCTTTGCCCACAAGGCTTGTATCGTTGGCGATACCGTCGGTGACCCGTTCAAGGACACCTCAGGTCCGTCGTTGAACATCCTTATCAAGTTGATGTCGATGGTGAGCATTGTGATGGCTGGTCTCACCGTTGCATTTGCATAGAAGAAAAAACATAATGAAAAAGAAAACACTATTACTCATTGCCGCCAGTTTACTGACAGGCAATATCCTAGCACAGGAGGTCCCGAATGCGAAAGAATTTCTTCCGGGGCCTCCGAACTACATGACCGACGTCACCACCTCCGTACAGTATATTAAGGATTATCTCCAGTATGAATGGGGAAAGACAGAACGTAATACTGAGTTGGGGAGGCAAGCAAAGATTGACTCTGAGACGGACTTAAACAAAGACCAGTACGCCGAAGTACTGACTGCCAATTATTTGGATGCTTTCTCCAAAGTTGTTGGTCTTGAATTATCTTCAAGAAACACCCCTAACATCTACACTTTATTCAACTATTGTGTAACCTATGGTGAAAGGGCCCAGGAACAGGCACGAACATCCTTTGAATCTACACGCCCATACGCTAGGTTTAACCAAACCACATTAGTACCAGAATACGAAGACCAATATAAGAATGTCAGTTCTTATCCCTCTAGTCAGGCCATGATGGGATGGCTCTTTGCCCTAATGCTGACAGAGATATGCCCTGACAAGCAAGATGCCATTCTGGCCCGTGGCTATGCGTATGGCACCAGTTCCGTTATATCTGGATACCATTGGGACAGCGACTCGTATGCAGGTTGTCTGCTGGCGTCTGCCTTGGTAGCGCGTATGCATACACATACAGGTTCGAGATTCAACGAAATGGTTACTTCCGCCATTAATGAGTATGAGAGGAAGTCCGGGATCACCAACAATAAACTTTCCACAAATGACGAAGCCTATCTGAGCATCGACGAACTGCCAGACGGCCACTCTTATCTTCCAGAACCTCCTACGACAGAATCGCCCATCTTCGCAACGGACCTGAGTGCCCACATTAACGGTCTGCGTAACCGTACGACAGACGAGGGGGCAACTGCCCGTAGAGATGTTGACGACAGTGTGGATTATCTCTGTTCCATCTTTGCTGATGTTTTAAACAAGGACATCTCCTCGTCTAGCACCCCGCAAACCTACAAGTTGTTTGATAAGATGTATGAATCGGCCGTTGACGCCACACAGAAATGTAAGGACTATTACCAACGTCAGCGTCCATACGTTCAACTGAACGAGTCAACTTCCTATCCGCCAGACGAAGATGTCCTCAGGGATAACGGTTCCTACCCCTCAGGTCATGCCTGCGCCAGTTGGCTCTATGCACTGGTGATGTCAGAGATTGCCCCAGACTATCAGGAAGCACTGCTTGACCGCGCCTTCAAATATGGAAATGGACGTGTGATCACGGGCTACCACTGGCAGAGCGATGTTGACATGGGACGCCTTGTGGGGTCAGCAGCCTACGCTCGTATGCATTTTAACAGTGATTTTATGGAGCAACTTAAACTGGCCCAAAAGGAGTTTAATGGAGGATCTGGTATCCGTACGACCACAACCGACGATAATTCCAAGGCACAGATTTACACCTTAGAGGGTGTGCGCCTGAACGACACGCCCACTAGATCTGGTATCTATATCAGAGGCAACAAAAAAGTGGCATACTGATGCAGTTACTCAAATCCTCATGTATCCTATTCTGGCTTTGCATTACCATAGGTGTGCAAGGCCAGAATCTTTCTGACGGTTTTTCTGCACAGGAAATACCAGATAGTATTTGGATGAAAATGCAAGGCAAGAGTTTTCATCCCAATCCTCATATCCAGCGCCATGATCTCCGCTATCTGAAAGTGCTTCACTGGGATTATGACGAAAGAACCCATATAGGAGAACTTGTGTGCAACCGACTCATTGCCGACAAATTGCTATCCATCTTCCAGGAACTTTACGCAAACCACTACCCCATCCAACATATTCGGCTGGCTGATGAATACGACGCAGACGACGAAAGGCAGATGCGTGATAACAATACCAGTTGCTTCTGCTACCGTAACGTGCCTGATACAAAGAAACTATCCTATCATGCCAGAGGCCTGGCCATTGATATCAACACCCTTTACAATCCATACGTCCGATTTAGGAAAGACGGTTCGATGATTGTTCAGCCTTCCAATGGCAAGCCATATACAGACAGGCGGAAACAGTATCGCTACAAGATTAAAGAAGGGGATCTATGCCTCCGCCTGTTTCTCAAGCATGGATTTATCTGGGGAGGGCACTGGCGTACCATGAAAGACTATCAACATTTTGAATATCACCTGAACAAATAAATGAAAGGTGATTTCTCGATTGTGAGAAACCACCTTTCATTGACATTATCCTTCTAAAGGAACTCTTAAACCTGATCAAAGGCCTGAGAAAGATCCTCGATAATATCATCGATATGCTCCGTTCCGATAGAGAGTCGGATGGTTGCAGGCGTGATGTGCTGCTCGGCCAGTTCTTCGGGCGAGAGTTGGGAGTGAGTGGTGGTGTAAGGATGAATCACCAGACTCTTCACGTCAGCCACATTGGCCAGCAGTGAGAAGATCTTCAGGGCATCAATGAACTTCCATGCCTCTTCCTGTCCACCCTTGATCTCGAAAGTAAAGATGGAACCGCCGCCATTGGGGAAGTACTTCTTGTAAAGGGCATGGTCAGGATGACTTTCAAGAGCAGGATGGTGCACAGCAGCCACCTTCGGATGCTTGGCCAGGAAATCGACCACCTTCAGGGCGTTCTCCACATGACGCTCCACGCGCAGACTCAATGTCTCAACACCCTGCAAAAGGATGAAAGCGTTGAACGGAGAGATGGCTGCACCAGTATCACGCAGGATGACGGCACGGATACGTGTGACGTATGCGGCTGCACCTACCGCGTCGGCAAAGACGATGCCATGATAAGAGGGATCGGGCTTGGCCAGTGTGGGGAACTTATCGGCATTGGCTTTCCAGTCAAACTTGCCGCCATCAACAATGACACCACCCAGACTGCTACCGTGACCGCCAAGGAACTTGGTAGCAGAGTGGACAACAATATCGGCACCGTGCTCGAGCGGACGGATAAGGTACGGTGTACCAAACGTATTATCGACGATCAGCGGGATATTATGCTTATGGGCCACCTCTGCCACACCCTCAATATTCAGCACGTCAGAGTTCGGGTTTCCGAAAGTCTCAGCAATAACAGCCTTTGTGTTCGGTTTGATGGCTGCATCGAGGGCTGCCAAGTCATTGACGTTGATGATCGTATTGGAAATATCCTGTGTAGCCAGCGTGTGGGTAATCAAGTTGTAGGTTCCACCATAGAGGTTGTCTGCACCAACAACATGGTCACCAGCCTGAACGATGTTCTGCAGAGCGTAGGTAATGGCTGCAGCACCAGAGGCGACGGCAAGACCTGCCACCCCACCCTCGAGGGCAGCAACACGATCCTCGAACACGCCCTGTGTGGAGTTGGTCAGACGACCATAGATATTACCTGCATCGCGAAGACCAAAACGGTCGGCAGCATGCTGGGAGTTGTGAAATACGTAGGAAGTGGTCTGATAGATGGGGACTGCACGTGCATCAGTTGCGGGATCTGCCTGTTCTTGGCCTACATGAAGTTGTAAAGTCTCAAAACGATAATTTTTCTGTGCCATAATCTTTTCCTTTCTTTTATTTATTGAACTACTATTTTCTGGGTGCAAAGGTACAAAGTTTAGAAATATCTACCAAATTTCTTGCATATTTCGGAAAATATACCTAAATTTGCAGCGCGTTACAAAACTAAATTCTTTTCACGCCTTTTCTCAACGGGATTGGCAGAATTTTATTCCAAATTATGGCAGATACACTTGACGAAACCGACCTGCAGATACTCAGGATACTGCAAAAAAACGCGAAATTGACCACAAAGGAATTGGCAGATGCTGTCCATCTGACCCCGACTCCAGTCTTTGAACGCCAGAAACGTTTGGAGCGCATGGGATATATCCGCAAGTATATTGCCGTGCTTGATCCAGACAAATTAAACCAGAGCCTGCTTGTGTTCTGCAAAGTGAAACTGAAGCAGATAAACCATGAGATCGCCGACAGTTTCTCACGACGGATCATGAGAATCCCTGAAGTAACGGAATGCTATAATACCTCGGGCGACTATGACTATCTTTTAAAGGTGAGGGCTTCTGACATGAAACAGTATCAGGAGTTTGTCCTCAATAAATTAGGCGAGATAGAGAGTCTGGCTTCCCTTGAAAGTACCTTTGTGATGAGTGAAATAAAACAGGACTTCGGCCTCAGCATTTAGGAAAATTTGGCGTTTTTTGAAAAAAAGTCCAATAAAATTTCGGTATCTCACTGAAAATTAGTAACTTTGCAGTCCGAAACTGAGTTGTATCGGATTTACACATTATTAATAATAAAGAGACAAGAAATGACAAAGGCAGAAATCATCAACAAAATTGCCGAGGAAACGGGAGTCGCAAAAAGAGATGTTGCGACAACGGTTGAAGCATTCATGGAAGAGATCCGTCTGAGCCTTGCTGAGAACAAAGAGAATGTCTATCTGAGAGGATTTGGCACATTCATCGTGAAGCGTCGCGCTCAAAAGACGGCCCGCAACATTTCCAAGAACACGACTATTATCATCGATGCTCACGACTTCCCGGCATTTAAGCCCTCGAAGAGTTTTATTGAGAAGATGAAGTAATTAACATTTAACATAGAATTATTATGCCAAACGGAAAGAAAAAGAAGGGCCACAAGATGGCTACCCACAAGCGTAAGAAGAGACTGCGCAAGAATCGTCATAAGAGCAAGTAAACGCTTGCTTTGACAAGACAAGAGAAATGAAAGGAGTGTGCTGGGCTATTCGAAAAGAATAGTGGCGCACCCTTTCGGGTTTTAACGACAATCCCCAAGAATAATGACAAGTGAAGTAATCATCGATGTTCAGCCGAAAGACATCTCCATAGCCCTGCTCGAGGACAAGCAGTTGGTAGAATACCAACAGGAGCAGCGCACCGTGTCGTTCTCGGTGGGTAACATCTACGTGGCAAAGGTTAAAAAACTGATGCCTGGACTCAACGCCTGCTTCGTTGACGTGGGCGCTGAGCGTGTGGCCTTCCTACATTACCTTGACCTGGGGAGTCAATTCTACTCTTATGAAAAATACCTGAAACAGGTTGTCAGTGACCGAAAGAAACTCTATCCGATTCAAAAGGCAAATATCCAGCCTATACTGAAGAAGGATGGTAGTATTGCCAACACACTGAAAGTTGGTCAGGAACTGCTGGTACAGATCGTCAAGGAACCTATCAACACCAAGGGGCCACGACTGACATGCGAACTCAGTTTCGCAGGCCGTTATCTGGTACTGATTCCCTTCGATGACAATGTCTCTGTCTCCACAAAGATTAAGCGTGGAGAGGAGCGTAGCCGTCTGAAGCAATTGATCCAAAGTATCAAACCAAAGAACTTTGGTGTCATCGTCCGTACGGTGGCAGAAGGCAAGCGTGCTGCAGAATTGGATGCCGAACTGAAAATTCTGCTGAAACGCTGGGAGGACACCATCACAAAGGTACAGAAAACAACAACGCGTCCACAACTCTGTTTTGAGGAGGAAAGCAGATCGGTGGCACTCTTACGCGACTTGTTCAATCCTACTTACGATGGCATTTTCGTCAATGACAGCAGTATCTGTGAGGAAATAAAGGATTATCTGGGGCTGATCGCCCCCGAGAAGAAGGAGATTGTAAAACTTTACAATGGCACAATACCTATCTTCGACAACTTCGGCGTTACCAAGCAACTGAAATCAGGTTTCGGAAAGACCGTCAACTACAAGCATGGCGCCTACCTCATCATCGAGCATACGGAGGCTATGCATGTGGTGGATGTAAACAGCGGCACACGACTGAAAAAAGAGAACGGACAGGAAGCCAATGCCCTGGAGACCAATCTGGGGGCAGCCGACGAACTGGCCCGTCAGTTGAGACTGCGCGATATGGGTGGCATCATCGTCGTCGATTTCGTTGACATGAAACTACCTGAAGACCGTCAGATGCTCTATGAACGGATGTGCAAGAACATGCAGAAGGACCGCGCCAAGCACAACATCCTGCCGCTTTCGAAGTTCGGGCTGATGCAGATCACCCGTCAACGTGTTCGTCCAGCCATGAGCGTCAATGTCGAAGAGACCTGTCCCACCTGTTTCGGAAAAGGTACTATCAAGTCGAGCATTCTGTTTACAGACACATTAGAGAGTAAGATTGACAATCTGGTCAACAAGATTGGAATCCGCAAGTTCTACCTGCACGTACATCCCTACGTGGCAGCCTACATCAACAAGGGCATTTTCAGTATGAAGCGCCAATGGCAGATGAAATACGGACTGGGTGTCCGTGTGATACCCTCTCAGAAACTGGCTTTCCTGCAATATGAGTTCTACGATGAAGACAAACAGTTCATTGACATGCAGGAGGAGATAGAAACAAAATAGACACTCAAAAAAAAGACTATGTTAGCACTAAAAATTCTGTTCTGGGCATGCTTGCTCATCGTATTCTACACCTATATCGGGTATGGGATATTGTTATACATCATCATTAGGCTTAAGCGGTTCTTCAAGGGGAAACCCTTGAATACCGCTCTGCCCGATGACGACGATTTGCCCACAATGACGTTGATGATCTGTGCTTACAATGAAGAGGACGTTGTGGCAGAAAAGATGGCAAACACGCTGGAACTGGACTATCCCAAGGACAAGTTACGTATCATGTGGGTCACCGACGGCAGCAATGACCAGACCAATGAGTTACTGGCAGCCTACCCGGAGGTTGATATTGTCTATAGCCCCGAACGCAGGGGCAAGACCAATGCACTGAAGCATGGCCTGCGGGAGTTGAAGACCCGTTATGTAGCGTTCACTGACGCCAACACCATGATCAACACGACAGCCCTGCGGGAAATTGCCCGCTTGTTCATGGACTCCACCGTAGGTTGTGTGTCAGGCGAGAAGCGTGTGGCTGCCAGAAAAGAAGGAGAGATGGCTGCCGAGGGAGAGGGGCTCTACTGGAGATACGAAAGTACACTGAAAAAATGGGACAGTGAACTCTATTCTACCATGGGCGCAGCAGGTGAACTGTATGCCATCGACCCCACTCTTGTAAAGGAAGTACCCGACGAAGCCCTACTCGATGACTTCATGATGTCCATGTATATTGTCGATAACGGCAAACGTATTGCCTATACGCCTGATGCCTACGCACAGGAATACGGCTCTGCCAATATCCACGAGGAGTCGAAACGTAAGCGTCGTATCGCCGCAGGAGGGCTCCAGAGCATCTGGTGGCTTCGAAAAATGCTGAACCCGTTCAGACAACCACTTGTGGCATTCCAGTACATCAGCCATCGTGTGCTCCGTTGGAGCGTGACCCCCATAGCAATGGTGATTCTCCTACTGGTAAATATCATCATGGTAATAATGAATGCGGGCATACTCTACACAACTATCCTGATTCTCCAGGCTCTCTTCTATCTGTTGGCCCTTGCTGGCTGGCTCCAAAACCACTATGGCTATAAGAACAAGTTGTTGTACACCGCCTATTATTTTGTCTTTATGAACCTCAATGTATTCCGCGGAATGGCCTACCTGAGAAGTCATGGAAAAAGCGGCGCATGGGAAAAAGCGAAGAGAAGTTGAAAAATTTTTCTCTTTTATGCACGCATTTCAAAATTATTTATTAATTTTGCACCGATATTGTATGTTGTAAACTTAAAATGGAAAAGGAAGAGAAAGAGATTCTATTACAGAAGTTTGCAGACGCCAATCGCAAATTACTGCTTGCTAACGAGCAGTTGGCGATTGCGAATAAGAAACTGAAGGAATACGAGGAAAAGGCTCTGAAGGCTGAGAAAGCCAGTAAGATGAAATCCCTTTTCCTTGCAAACATGAGCCATGAAATACGCACTCCTCTGAATGCCATTGAAGGATTCTCACGAGTTATTGTGGAGACCGACTCCCAGGAAGACCGTATGAAGTTCTTCGAGATTATCGAAAGCAACAATAACAGGCTTCAGAGTCTGGTCAATGAGATTCTCGACCTCTCTAGAGTAGAATCTGGTGAGATCGTCATGAAGAAATCCAACACGGATCTGAATGAGTTGTGTACAGGTATCAAGAACCTGTTTAAGTTCCGCTGTCCCGATACTGTCAAACTTGACTGGAAAAAGCCCTTAATGGCTGTTACCTTCAACACTGATGCCAACCGTCTGACACAGGTATTCTCAAACCTGATCAGCAATGCTTTGAAGCACACGCCATCCGGCAACATCAGTTATGGTTATAAGATTCTGAATGAGGGTCAGGAGATTCAATTCTTTGTCAAGGACACCGGTTCAGGAATTGCCAAGGAGGATATCGGTCATATCTTCGAGACCTATGTCTCCAGAGATGCGGAAACCCAGAAAAACGGTTATGGCCTTGGCTTGCCACTCTGTAAGATCATTGTTGAGAAACTAGGTGGAACTATTTCCGTGGAATCAGAGGTTGGCAAAGGATCCACCTTCACCTTTGTCATGCCATTTGAAGGCACAATCGGTGGTGCAGACCAGTCGAAGACTACCACGACGACCAACGTACGTACCATTCGTATCAGCGGCCGTCCCGACGAGGTCAACATGAAAAAAATTCTGGTGGCAGAAGACGAAGACAGCAACTATGAATTGGTGAAGATCGTCCTCCAAAAACGCTACAAACTCTTGCGTGCCCATAACGGTATTGAGGCTGTCACCATCAATGAGGACGAGAAGCCTGATCTGATCCTGATGGATATCCGTATGCCAGAGATGAACGGTCTGGATGCCACCCGCATCATCAAGGAGGTCTCCACATCCACACCTATCATTGCGTTGAGTGCCTACGCATTCGAGGAGAATATCCGTGAGGCCAGGGCAGCAGGCTGCGACGATTTCATGGCTAAGCCTTTCAAGGTGGAGAACCTTATTGAGATCGTCAAGAAATATCTGGAAACTTAACTCTTTAATAAAAAGTATGGGAAAATTAGCAGTACAGAAATATTTCTCATTCATGATGCTGATCATCACCTTCCTGTTGATGATCTTCACTTTTGTAGGTCTTTTCGGAGGTGACGTTCCTCCTGCCGGTAACACAGCACGGGCCATGTTAGTCTATGCACTGCCACTATTGATTGCCGCCAATGTCGTATTCCTCCTATACTGGCTGGTATTGCGGCGTTTCCACTGGGCGTGCATGCCGTTAATCACTATACTGTGCTGCATCCCCTATTTGGGAACTCTCTATCAGTTCGGCTCTCAAGACGAAAAGGCCGATGCCAAGCCAGGTATCAAGATTGCTACATACAACGTGGCCATGTTCGGCCGTGAGACCTCAGGATTCATGGCGCAGGATATCCTCTCGGAGATGAAGAAGCAAAAGGTGGATATCGTCTGTTTTCAGGAGTACAATGACTTTGCCGGCGACAAGAAGAACTCCGACTCCTACAAGGACTACTTCCCTTATAAAGCCGTGGGAGAAAGCGACATGATCATCTATAGCAGATACCCTATCGTGAAGTCGAAGAATATCAACTTTGAAATGACCAACAACAGTGCCATGTGGGCGGAAGTCAATGTCAACGACAATATCTACCGCGTCTATAATGCGCACTTGGAAACGACGGGTATCAACGGCATGCTGCACAGGGCCGCCAAGCAGCAGAGCAAAGGCGTAGAGGTGCAAAGCAATGCACTGATGAGCGCCCTCTACGGAAGTTATACCGTAGGGATGATCGCTCGCTCGGGACAGGCGAACCAGTTGGCCATGGACATGCGTGAAGCAGAGGTGCCAATCATCGTCTGCGGCGACTTCAACGATGTACCTTACTCCTACGTCTATAATACGATGCTAGGAGATAAGATCGATGGCTTTAAGGAGTGCGGCAGCGGCTTTATGAACACCTTCCGTGGCAATAAGCAAGTGCGCATCGACTATATTTTCCATGACAAGGAGATGGAGGGACTCACCTATTACAAGAAAGAACTGAGTTACTCCGACCACTACCCCATCTTCATGCGAATAGCCACTAAACAATAAGAAATCCCGCTGGAAAGCGGGATTTCTCTTTTTTCATGACTGCACAATCTTAAATCTAACTCTGAACGAGCGTTCATGCTCATCCCAGTTGGTGCCGAGCATCTCGAAGCGACCGATTTGGGAAGTGGAGCGGACATGCTTGCCAATACAGGGACAAACGTCGTAGTCGCCAATACGCACCAGCCGGATCGTCTCCGATACATCGTCAGGCAGACGATCGGCATCGATTTCCTCAGGCAACTCATCACGCGTCACAAACTCGAAAGTGACAGGCAAGTCCTCCTCGATCAGTTCATTCATCCTGCGCTCAATCTCCTTCTCTTCCTGCCTGCTGGGCTTGTGGTCGAGATGGAAACTCATCTTACTCTTCTTACGTTCGATATGCGCATTATAGGAACGCTCACAACCAAACAGCCTTATCATCGTCTGATTCAGAAGATGCTCCGCCGTGTGCGCTGGAGGGAACTCTTCCTTGTTGTGATCATTCAGAATATAATCTTCTGCCATTACCGTATTTGTTTAATGACTGCAAAACTACAACAAATATTTGAATTATTGACAAAATACGACTAAATTTTTCAACAATTCTGCAACTTCTCTGCGTTGCTTGCCATAATCCTGTTCCAATTTGAATAAACTGAGGGCAAAGTTACGAAATTATTTCGAATTAAGCGGTTATTAGCCACAAAATTTGTACTTTTGCAGTCAGTTATGGCGATACAAGTGACATACAGGCGGACGCGACGGCTGTCGATGCGCATCGTGAAGAACGGCGATGTGCATGTGTCGGCACCCATCGGTATGCCTCGTAAGGAAGTAGAGAGTTTCATTGAGGAATACCGGGAATGGATAACCGAGGCGCGAAAGAAAACGCAGGAACACCAGGCGAAGCGGGCAGCGTTCTTCAATCAGTTGCCTTTGCGAACTCGTACCCAGGCCGACGAAGCCCTGCAACGGCTAAAAACCCTGATAAAGCCGATGGTGGAACGCCACACCAAGGAGATGCATGTCACTCCCTCGCGCATCTACTACAAGGCCATGATTTCCCGCTGGGGCGTGTGCAACGTCAAGGACAAGTCCATCTGTTTCTCCGCCTACCTCCTACTCCTGCCCGAGTGGTGCGCTGAGCACGTCGTCGTCCACGAACTCTGCCACCTGTTAGAGCCCAGCCATAACGCCCGCTTCCACGCCCTCATGGACAAGTATTTTCCTCGCTGGAGAGAAGCCCGCAAGGAGACACATCGCATCTGTAGGATGGAAGGGAATGAAGATGCCGAGACGGGCCATACCTCTCTGAAGATACCTGTTCCAGACAAGCAGACCGTCCGTAATCTGCTCGACATCGTAGGCAAACTATTTGGATGATCTCGCTCACATAGCCTCAGCCATCAAATCTCGTCTGCCAATCAGGCTAAAGATTGTGATTTCGTTGTCGTCGTTGAGGATACGGAGAGTACGCAGAATCTCGTTAAGTGTGGAGCCACTGGTTGTCACGTCATCAATAACCAAAACGTTCTGCTTCCTGATAGACGCACACAATTCTTCGTCTTCCTTGTTGGCAAAGCGGAGGAAAGACATCATATACGGACGAAAGCGGCTCTTCTTTACATCCTTCGCAATCGTGAAATAATCCTTCTGGTGAATCAAGTCCATCATCTTATTGATAGACTGCTTGACATCATTCTTTTGGGCTTCAGTATAGCGAGGTCTTCCATTCTCCAACACATCATCAAGATATTGCTTCTCGTATGCGTCCATATCAAATGAAATGCTGGAAGGCAGTGCCTTTACCAGTTCCATCTTGTGCAATGACGGCTGGGCGAAACGGTAAATATAGCGGAGCATATACTGATTGACCTTGCTTGAAGACTCGGGCATAACCACCAAATCATAGTCGTAGAGATTGATTCTACGATTAAGATTGTCAACGGCCTTTTTAATGAACTGCGTCAGGTCGGGATTATCCTGCAGGTTCTCAGAGAACTTGACGTGCTTGATGAAAGCCGTGCGCACATTCCCGCCAACCTGCTCAGAGAACTCATAACCATAATAGAAGCATCGTCCGAATGCTTCCACCTGGTAACCATCGCCCGTCAGACTGACGATATCCTCCACTCCGTCGTGCTCAAAGTCGAACACGAACCGCTGCTCTTGACTGTCGAATGTTACGCCCATACACTATTCTTTATACAATTTCGTCTGCAAAAATAGCAAATTATTCCCATATTTCAGCATCTCATTAAATTTTTCTTCTTTTTGTATGTAACATTTTCATTTTTCTGATACTATAAGGGTAGAAACGTTTAAAAGAGATACGACTATAATCTCCTATCGGCATGAAAGAATTTATGGAACCCATCCACAGCGAACTTCCATTGGCAAAAGCATTCAATCGAATCATCTCGGAATTAAATCTTCTACGCATCATGAGTAACCCTCGTGTATTCACCGATTCGACGGATGAAATGGCAGCCTTCAGAATGCAGAATTACTTCCTGACCATACTTTGGGAAAAGTGGCTGCATGGGGTATTCAACAGACTGTTGAAATGGGCAAACACGATTAGTAGATATTTTGACGAACAACTGAGATATCATACCGTATTCAATGACTTGTATCACGACTGCGTGGACATCGTGCAGGATACCAAGCCGGATGATCTCCTACCGATGATAACAACCCTTGAGGCAAAGTCTCGTCAAGGTCAATGGCATGGTGAAGGCAATGGACCTCGGACATCTCGTCTATACGATAGCCCAACTCATGGAATCGCTGACCAAGGAAGTAGAAGCCATTGCGAAGTCTGACGAAGCATTTAATGACAACCGCGACATACTTAATGCCCTTCTGAAGGACGCATCGTCAATCCTGCATCTGCAACTGGAGAAAACAAAATTCGCTAATCATAAACTAAAAAAGAGTACCAGCAAACAAATAAAGAGTAAGGAAGACCTGTCTATTGACGGCTTCCCCACTCATTATTAGGCAAATGTCGGTCATCGTCAGAGATCCTGTCCCGTAGTTCTTCACTCAGCATAGAAAAACAGAAATGTTACATACCAATAGCAAGAAAAATTTGGATATCTGTCTATTTCTGCCAGTTTATGCTTATTTATGCACCAGAAAAGGGATGGTAACACTAAAAGTTCACTTGGAATATAGAAATGCAACGTCAGGCAAGCAAGCAGTCGGTAGTAAAGACATTCACGACGGTGAAGGAACTGCCGATAACCAGCGTGAAGAACCAACACCGTAGCGGCACGTGCTGGGACTATGCCACGCTGGCCAACTTCAACGTGTTCTTCCCTGAACTGGAGCGCACGGTGAGCAGCATTGTCCGCACTTCACCTACGACCACGTGATGCTCATCTACGGCAAGGCCATCGACGAACAGGGATGCGATTAAGCGAGACTTACCAGTCAACATTCAGGTATTTCTTCAGTTGAGTCCAGACAACGCACCCGTATTGACGAGACTCAGAATCTCGTTGTACGGTCGCCCCGTCAGTTGGGACCAGTTCTACAGTCTTGATGTATTTCTTCGCCATCGGTTATTTCTGCAATTTGAATATTTTATGCTGCCACCAGCAACGCAGCGATGATGCCAAGCCCCTCAGCTGCCATCCTGCCGCTCCAGAAGTCATCCGTCAGTTTATGTTCCACGATGTAGTCGCGTAGTTTCAACCTCCAAGCTTTGTTCTGTATCAATATCCATAGGTCGTCATCAAAATAGGCATAGGATACCTTTTCTTTCAGCCAGCGTTTTGATGGAGTAGCACCATCCTGTGGCTCCTCTTCATATTTCAGATGCCAAAACCCATCTGATTGTAGGTGCCAGAAGGGATTGGAAATGTCTGTAGGCTTATCAAACTGCGAAGCCTTCATGTACTGTTGCATCAGCCTCACATACCGTGCCTCTAACCATTCTGTCAAACAGAATTTGTTATCGCAGAATACTTCCGAACTAATCCCATCAATGACGGCAAGTAACAATACTGGTTTGGCCACAATTACCTCACCACGTATTTTCGCTTGCCTGATATTCATGATGTGTTTCGTATAATTGGCATAGCATTTTTTGTAGAAGTAAAGCGTCAAGTCTTCCCTGTGCTCCTTTCCGCTTTTCTTCTCCAGGCGTTCAATGTTCTCTAGCAGGTCTTTGCCGATGGGCAAATCCAGTGCTTTCAACATATCCACAGTTTCGTATGCTTTATCCAATTCGTTCATATCCCAATCAGTCATTACTACTATAGCATTCAACCTCGTGAAGTTGTTTAGCTACTTCAAGGAAATGAGGGAAATGTCTTCCCCATTGGTTAAACACAGTCAGTTTCGTACCGTCGGAAAGCGTAATCAAGTCTCCTGGTTCCAAGAAGAATCGTTTCACAAGATCAGGCTGATTATGCAGTTTCTTTTGAATAATCTCATACGGTTGGAAGACTCCATGCAGAGGACTGCCACTTAATGAATCAGGGAATCGTTCTTTTAACTGTTCATAAGTGATACCGGGGTGACTTTCCACATATTTCCTCACCACAGCCAATACAAATCGCCTTTTCTTCAGGGGTTCACCACCATCAATAGAATATTTGGAAGTGTCTCTATTAGAAATGGAGTCACTTTCTTGATGGGTTGACACAGGTCTTCTCTCAGATTGTTCAATGACTTGCATGGTCAGCCCCTCTTCTTTGCTATATGTCGCTTCCATCTGGAACTTGCCCCTGAGCTTTGATACCATTGGCTCCAGTTCCTGTTTCAACAAGGGTATAACTTCCTGTTGCAGATATTCCCTTTCCAGTTTGGCAATGCCCTCCAGTTGCTCATCGCTGACGGGCAATTCCAATGCCCGTAGCATTTCAATAGCTTCGTATGCTTGATTGAGTTTATCCATACCTTACCTAAATTAGATGTGTCACTTTAATTTTTTGCCAAGGTTTGCCTATACCAAGAGCCATATTCGCAGAATCCCTTGTAATAAGTTCACCTTTCTGGAGTCCCGTAACGGCCTGCTTCAACTCTTGCAATCCTCCACCCGACAGTCCGAACAAATCTTTCAACACCGCATCATTTTGCTGTTGCTGCTTCATGATGAGCGGATACTGGGCATTGGCGTAAAAATCAAAATACTTACTCTTAAAGCTTTCCATATTCTGTGTGGCAAGAATAATACTCATGCCCTTGTTTCGACCTACAGAGATAAGTTCCCGCAAGGGGCGGTTGTCAAAA
>FLNY01003130.1_pt1 | contig 37261 bp, 31 predicted proteins | sample 1140381 | NCBI WGS metagenome assembly FLNY01 (sample SAMEA3878172, study PRJEB12797) | bioreactor metagenome | biome: Moose rumen | place: Sweden | collected 2011-10 | reverse complement strand
AAACGAAACAAAGTTCCTCCAGTCCAAGAATCATTAATTGCCAGAACATATGACGAACCAGATTTTAAAGTTTTTTCTATTTTTGCGGAGTCTGGGTTGTCTTTTTGAAGCGATTTAAAATACACAGTATCAGACTTGACAATGTCATTATCATAACCTTCTATCATACAATAGCCCTTTTCATCATCCACACAATATCCTGTTACAACAAAAGAAGTCTTCCATTCCGTGGAATCACTTCCTATTGACAAAATGGCATTCCTCTCATCTGCACAGCCCACAGAGAATATAGCATTTACACCCTTTAAGTCAACAGGAGTGTCCGCCTTTACCGTGGCTTCTACTCTCCAGATTGGGCTAATCGCCTCATTGTCATGACAAAAATAATTGACACCATCACTACCTACGATAGACTTTCCTTTAACACATGTAGTTTGAAGCTCAATACTGAGTTGAGGATTCTGAGCATGTATTGACATCACTACCATCACAAACAGTAGGAATGACATTAATTTGCGTTTCATTTCTCCCATTTTATTCGATATTCTAATTTTTAAAAGGACTAAATAAACAATGCTAACAGCATACCTGCGACAAGTCCGACAACAACACCACCACCCCACAAAAAAGAGTCAGGCACATCAAATCTGCCATCAAATGCCTTCCTATGGTCTAAGGCCACACGAAATTCGGAAGCCGACAAGAATCTGTCAGCCTGTCTCTTCGCCGTAGCTTTAGCTATGATTCTCCGTAGACTACCGTTCTTTATTTCTTTCAGAGGTAACTTTTTCTTAACCTGCATTTCCAAAACGTCAACAGTGGGCCCGTCAAAGGGCACGTGGCCAGTTATCATCTGAAAAAAAAGAATACCAATGGCGTAGATGTCGGTTGTCTCGTCTTGATGCTGTACGTCACCGTAGACTTGTTCTGGACTTGCATATTTAGCTTTTCCGATAAACTGGCCAGAGATGGTGTAGGACGAATCAGTGTTGGCCAAGTTTACCTTTTTCTTGGCTATGCCGAAATCTATGAGTTTGATGCGTCCATCAGATGTGAGCATAATATTTGATGGATCTATATCTCGATGTATATAGCCTTCGTCGTGGAGGGCACGTATCCCAGAAAGTACTGCTTCTACAATCTTACAAGCGACATCCTCGGGCGACTTTAAATAATCCTTGTAGAGTTGCTCAGCAAAGGGCAGAGTCAAACCTTGATGATTTACTAGTTTGCCGTCTAGAAAGTCCTGCAGGGTGACCCCGTCAAGCAACTCACTCACCACATGATAGTGCTTGCAGGGTTCACCGATTTCGTTGCAGTCCTCCGACACGATAAATCCAAGCATTTCAACCAAGTTGTCGTTACGCAGTTGGATAGAAGCTTCGCGCTTGGCACGTCGGACTATATCTGAATCTTCTGGCAAATCATCATAGATGAACTTCACAGCTACATCGCGAACCACTTGTCCTGAAAGCTCGCTGACACACTCGCCCTTGTAGACTCGGCCCATTCCTCCAATTCCTATAGGTTCGGCATTTGGCTTTACCCGGTAATAGACACCATTGGCCTTTTCTTCTATTCCCTGAATTTTTATATAATCTGCCATTGCTTCATTCTTATTATAGTTTCTTTTGAATCTCCTGAACTTGCTCTTTGATATGCTTCATTTTATTCTGTGCTGCTTTTGTGTGATAATGATAGCCGTTTTTCTTTTCCCTATCCACAAACCATAGGGTATCATTATTACTCTCTTTATTCAGAGCCTCAAGTAAAGAATGATACTTTTGGGGTACGACCTGCCTAAAGCTTCCTATAAGAAGCTTCAATTCCTGTTTCTTTTTTGGCCATACTTTATTGGCATCCTGAGGTGTCTTAAACCGCTCTTTCTGCACTTCGTCACAGAGTGCGACCAATTGTCCTGCTATTTCTTTTGCCTTGATATTGTTAGTTATTACTACTGGCTGCGGGTTCTTGTCTTTTGTTTTTAACAATTCGATAGAATCTGAGAGCTTGCGCACGACATCGGACAGAGAGTCAATATGTTCTTGCATATAGACCTTATCCTCATAAAATTCGGAAAAATGCTCATAGGCAGCTTTCTGTCGTTCGATATCTTTCTCTACTAATGCAATTTCGCTCATTTCCAGCGAATCCCTCAGACTTGCAATTTCCCGAGAAACTTTCCGATTTGTGCTACAAGTATGGAAGTTGATACAAACACATACCATCAACAGTCCGATAAGAACGGCAAAAACAACTTTATACCACTTACTCATTTTGTCTTTTAATTTAGAATCTTTACCCAATTCAAAGATTACAAAGCTATGGTTGTCGTGATGTCCCCGACCAGAATAGCCAATCTGATCGACTTCAGCAGAAAGTCTTTCTGCCAATGCTGTCATTTTACCTGGCTGGCCGAAGCGTATGAGAAGTTCGGGATGAGGCATCGATCCCCACACTCCATCTGTACACAAAACGAATCGGTCGCCTTTGAGATAGGGACGTTCGGTAATAACAGGTTCGTGACTTCCAGAGGCGCCCAACGACGCTGTGATTACATTAGATTGAGGGGATGTGCGAGCCTGTTCCTCTGTAAGGACGCCAGCCCTGACCAATTCACCGACTATCGACTGGTCTGCTGTTCGGAATATCGATTTGCCACCTCGTAGCTGATAGCAACGACTATCGCCAAGACAAGCCACCATGGCCGATTGTTCGTTCAGCAAAACAGCAATGACCGTCGTACCCATTCCTTCTAATCGGGCATCGTTCTGCATAGCAGTCTCAAGCTCCGTCTCGGCCTTGCTTAAAGCCATTTTCAGTGCATTTTCCCTATTGATGTCGGGGGCAAAAGCAGAAAAGGAACTAAAGATAGATTTTACTGCCATAGACGATGCGATGCGTCCGGCTGGACCACCCCCCATTCCATCGCACACCAATGCGAGATAGCCTAATGGCGTCGCACCAAAGCCACAGCAATCCTGATTGTCGGGACGGCCACCGATAGCGCTATAGGCCGCCCCGGCAATGTGATACGCTTCTGATTTCAGTTGTTGAGACTTGCTCCCTTTCTGAATCATGTTTCCCTCCTGGGTCATGCTTCTTCTATTTGTTCTCTTCTATTTAGCTTCCAGCAGATAAGCTTCACCCTTCTTACCATCATAAAGCACATAGACACCTACTTTGCTGACCCGATATTCGACGAGTGTGGTGCCGTTCGGACTCGTCAAAGGCAATGCCGACGTGCGATATAAGCCTTCTGACTCGGCCAAATCCTTATAGGTAAAACAACTGTATATATGCTTCTTGGCTTGATGATTCGTCAGGCGAACCATCTTGAATTTGTCCTTTCCTGCATTTGCAGGGTCGTTGAATTCTACTCGAATAACACTGTCCTTTGAGACTGCTATCTTCGGGCCAACAGTATCAACAACAAGTTGCTGGGCGGCATTCTCGCCGACCTTAACAGGCGCATAAACAGCCTGACGATTCACGACCACCTCCCCTTCGCGCAGAATAACATCGTTGACAGCCTTATAAGAGGTATTTTCCACTATCTCCCTACTCCTGACATCCAAAAGATTCACAGTCTGACGTCGCCCCGCTTCATCTTCAATAATGTAGTAGTTCTGAGAAGCCTTGTTCATATAGTTCTGCTCAACCACAACACCTCTAAACTGACTTCCGCTTTCTGTGTTTAGGACGTCAACAAGTTCTGCCTGTTCATAAGTGCTCTGATTAGGATTCACCGCCGTGATGACTATCTTTTGGACATCACTACGGCGGAACGTTTCCTTAATTCCATTAGCTGCAAAAACACTGATCGTAGAATCTGTCTCGCCTGCATATTGTCCTTTTAACGAACGGGAATTCTTCAGAAAATACTCGCGGTCAAGACCTGAGACGAGGGTTTCCGGACGACGCATACAATCAATACGCGAAACCTCACTGGCTCGTATCAGGCAATCGTCAGGTATGATTGTCTGATACTTCACAACTACTCCATTCTCCAAAATCCGAACGTTTCCACGTCCAGCCACCGAACCAATCGAAAATGTCTGATTCTTCAATGCTGCTGCATTAGGAGCTTTTTTGGCCCACTCTTTCCACTCACGAGGTAACGACTTCCAGTCGTAGTCGTTCGTAGTGACAGTTGATGCTTTATCCTTTGAGATGTTAACGATCGCCTCGTCGTAGTGGATACTCATCATACCTTGCCCAGCATTGCTGTTCTTGACATAACCTCTGTATACAGATCCATCCTTCATTGTAATGGTCTGCACGACAACGGCCTTAGCTGCCACTGCGGCAACAACAGTTGCTGATATTAATGCTATTACCTTTTTCATTATTCCTTCTCGCGTTCGTATTCATCCATCAGTTCCTTCACGTATTTTGCCTTAACGGCATAGGTGATATTCTCATTCTCAACGCCTTGGTTCAACACACCAATCAACCTGTTGCCACAACCAAACACGGGTGCTCCGCTAGCTCCATGGCCAGAGGAAGCATCGAAAACAAACTGGTACTTGTTGCTCGACATATTCACTTTGCCACTATGCGCGAAGATGCGCAGCCCCTTTTCGGAAGAAAGATCTTGCAGTGAAAGCCCATGAGGATAGCCCAATACGCAGACCGGTGCGCCAACTTTCAACGCATCCTCATCAAGGGAAAGATTGGTGGCCAAGTTGACATAAGTACAGCCGTTAGGCAGTTCTGACTTTACGGTCTGCACCAAAGCAACATCGCGATTAGTATCGTTGTTTGCATATAGTTCAATACATTTGATAGCATTTTCTGCATCGTAGCGCTTACCCTGAGGTACAAGTAGCAAATAGTCAAGCTTGCCTTCGACCTTAATTTGTGACGTGTAAGCAGAAAGTGATGTGGCAGAATAGCCCTTTATATGGCGAATAAAGTTCTGATTCTCGATGTTGCGGGCATAGGCTTGCTTCAATATACTTTCCAAGTTCTCACGTACATCATTGAACAACCAAGGCTTTACGATATGAAGGTTGGTTATGAGTTTCCCATCGTTTGACACAAAGAAACCCGTACCAGAATAAGCTGCGCAATATTTGACAATATCTTCGTTTGACATGTCAGAGGTGATAGGCACATACTTCAGCCCCGCATCGGTCTTAATGGGCAAAATCTTTGAAGGCATATCAACTTGACTCAAATCCAAATCGCCCGCCGTCACCTCGTAATGGTAAACTCCCTGTAGGAACACCACTGAAGATTTCTGTTCAGTATAGAGTTTGTTTATATCTATATCTTGTGTATCATTTTTCGGATCTATTAATTTATAGATGCCATAGCCAATGCCACATAACAAAAGGATGCCAGCAGCCACGCCAAGAACTGTTTTCCAAGGATTCTTGGGCCAGCGGACTCTATTGGTAAGGTCAACAGGCACTCCGCCACAGACAATCTTGCTCGACTTCTTGATTCGCACAGGCTGATCGCGCTGGATCTTTACACCATTGACCGTTGTACCATTCTGACTGTGATCCACAATATACATTTTGCCGTCGCGGCCTTTTTTCACAGTCGCGTGATAGCGGCTTATGGTAGCCCCCGACAATTGGATATCGTTGCGCATGTGCTTACCTATACCGTAGATAGCCTTATAGGGCGTATTGTCTTCTACCTTGGGCACCTGCGACCATTGCAGATAGACCCCGCCAAGGCGGATAGCATCACCAAAGTTAATTTTCACCTCCTTAAACTTTGCCAGCCGCACCTCCTTGCCCTGAGCTATATCACGGATGTAGGTACCATTGGTGCTGCCACGATCTTCCAGATAGAGATCGCCGCTGTCCAGCATTGTCAACTCGGCATGCAGACCACTAACACTTTCATTGGCAATCACGATGTCACATGTGGGATTGCTTCCAATTTTTAATAATTTCATAATTATGCAGTTTTTGTTTATTTCCTATAGTAACTCTACATACCGAAACTCGGACCGCCAGTATTCTCCTCCTGCTTAGTCTCGGTTTTGTTTTCGTTCTTGTTGTCTTTCTTGTCTGTCTTGTTCCCCGACTTGCCGTTATTCTTATTGTCGCTACCAACATTCTTCTGTTCTTCCTCTTTCTTGGCTTTACGCTCTTTTATTTTGGCTTGGGCGTCCGCTTCAGCCTGCTTTCGGATTTCCTCATCTGTCTTAGCAGGCTGTTTGTTCGAATCAATTGCTTTTTCTGTCTTCTCGTCGCACGGCATCATCGGCACCTCAGTGTCCGCAACTGACGGTGTCTCGGTCGCGCTCTGTTTAGAGAACAGTTTTACACCGCCCCAGACTAAAAGAACTAACAGCAACAGTGAGGCTATTGCCAACAAAGTGTATTTTAAAATTTCGAATTGAGGGTTTTCCACTCGACTCCAATCCAAGGGAGCTACATGGGCAAAAGAAACATTGTCCTTGCGCGTGACAGGATACGGGATACCTGACTTGATACGAACCCCATTAACATAAGTGCCATTGTGACTGCTGTCAATAATGGTCATTTTTCCCAGCGACGAGACATACAACTCTGCGTGCCTGCGGCTGATAACATTGGTGTTGTCGGTCAGTACGATGGTACACCCCGACTCTCTTCCTATTGAATATACTTTCATACGAACGTTTTTTATGTCTTTATTTTACTACTTTCTTGTTGCCTCTTATTTTGCTGATTGTGTCGTTCAGCATTTTTATAGAATCGTGTTGGGCTTTAATTTGGGCATCGCGGGCACTTATTGTATCAGTCAATGCTACCATCCGCGTTGACTCTGCATGCCGTCCGCACGATTGGAATACATTCGTCAGCAAGCTAAGCAAACAGACGAAAGTTAGGGCCATGACGCCCCATCTCATTTCTCTTGTCATAGATGGTTTTAGTTTTGAGTCTGTCTTTGTTTCAATCATTACAATAGTCATGTTGTCATGACCGCCTCCTTGAGCAAATCCTCTATCGTCAATCAACGTAACCACGTTATCGACCATAGCCCCAATATTCCGGCCCCTTCGGCCAAGCATTTTCAGTAAGTCAGATTCTGGCATCATGCCATGGACTCCATCAGTAGTTATGACGAAACGATCGCCCCGCTCATAGGGAATCTCTTTTACATCCACCTCGACATCAGGCTTTACGCCCAGTGCACGGGTAATGATATTCGATTCTGCAGACAATCGTGCCTGTTCTTCCGTAAGCAGCCCTTTGCTGACGTATTCGAACACGAGAGAATGGTCGAAAGTCCTGAATATCTTGTGCCCACAACGCAACTGATAAACTCTGCTATCGCCTACATGCGCGACAATAGCTGAGTTCGCATTGATTAGCACCGCAGCTACCGTGGTGCCCATGCCTACCAGTTCCGGATGCTCGTCTTCCATTTCGAGTATAGCCATATTGGCACGGCGAATTGCTTTCACTAAAATATTAGCTGGCGTGTTATCCATAGTGGGTTCGCACATCTCAGCCACAATTTCCGAAACAGCCAAATCGGAAGCCACTCGCCCGGCCGGTCCGCCCCCCATACCATCACAAACCACTGCCAAATAGCCAAGGTCGGTCTCTATAGTGGCATAAGCATCCTGATTTTCCTGACGTCCTCCAATACGCGAAGCCGAAAAAACATCCATGCCGAGCCAATTGCCGTTTGTTAACTTTTCTTGTGTCATAGTCTGATTCTTTATCGAAGGTCTCTAAAGTAACATAATAACCAATGACGCAATAATTGAAGCAAGGGCTAACAGGGCAACAACAAGCAATAAAATATGAGTTGACGTCCACTGGGAAAATCGTGCCCAGACTGATTCGTCTGGCTGCAGGGCATCCTGAATGGCCAACTTCATATCTTCGGCTGATTGATAGCGCTGGGACTGCTCCTTGTCGGTGGCTTTCAACAAGACTCTCATCAACTTCTGGGGTATGCCAGGAGCTGATGGAAGAGCGTTCTTCATTTGGCGGACTAATGTTTCGGTGTCGCTACTCCCTTTCATAGGGTTGCTGCCCGTCAATAGTTCATAAAATGTTATACCATATTCGTAGATGTCGGTACTGGCATTGATTTCTACGAAACTGCCGCCCTGTTGGCGTAATATCTGTTCCGGCGCAGAATACTCAGGAGTACCGATAAAACCTACCTGAGAGAATTGGTTGCCCCCATTCAGACGGGATATGCCCAAATCCATAAGCCTTACATTTGAATTGTCCTCGACCATGATGTTTGAAGGCTTGATGTCACGATGTATCACACCGCGCTGGTGCAGGTATTGCAGGGCATCGAGAACAGGAAGCATCAAGTGGCAGACTCTGAGCACACGGTCTTGCGTATCGCCCATCTTCCGCAAATAGATATCAATATTCTCGCCATTCACAAAATTGCTGACAAGAAAAATTGGCCCCGTCGTTGGATTCACTTCGCAATAGCCCAGCATCTCCACTAGATTTGGATGTCTGAAAGCCATAGAGCCTTCCATCCTGGCTCGTTTACGAATCAGTTCAACATTAGCGTAAGCGTCCTTAACACGTTTGACGGCCACATTACTCACAGGATTTCCTTTGGAATCAATTTCGTAGCCCATGTAGACAGTACCCATAGCACCGCCTCCCAGAGGCTGTGCCGTGGTGTCATAGCAGTACCACTTTCCCATGACTCTTAGATAGAGATAGGGTGGTCTCTGCACCACATTCCGACGAATGTTCTCGCTCATTGCTGTTGATCAGATTGCCTTTGTCTGCCCCTTCATGAAATTCGGTGACGACCCATCCATTCCAACGGTTCCATTGAACATTGGCGGTTCATCGTAACCTCCCTGAAGATTATCGAAAGTTGTTTTGTCGTTAACGGGCATTTCGTAAAACTCATCCTCAGTGGCAGTATCAACGGCTATAAAATTATCTGACACAGCCAGTCCAATTTCGTTAACATCAATCAACACAAGCAACAGTTCGTAACTGTCACCTATGGTGATGATGTCGCCATTCTTGCACTCCACCGCTGTAAAAGCTAAGCTCTCACCGTTCAGCATCGTACCGTTTGTAGAACGACTGTCTGCAATTGAAGCAATAACTTTTTCGGGCTTCTTCATTTTCCTGACAACCAACACCGCATGATCCGATGATACGGTTGCCTCTGACAACACAATGTCGCAATCACTGCCCTGACCGATGGAGTTTTGCCCAATATGTAAGGGCCAATATTCACCAGCCGAAGTGCGTGATACACTATAGAGGAAACCAACAATCGGTTTACCACTCGCCACTTGAGATATTTTTGGCTGGTGAGGTTTTGGTTCTACATGTGGCTTTTCCGAACTGCCATTAGCAAATTTCATACCTGGAACAACCGTTCCATTAGGGGTTGCTGAATTCTCACGAGCGTAGAGATTGAAGTTTCCTGCACTCATGTTTGCTACACCATTTCCAGTCTCAAGACCCGGAACTACCGTTTTACTGTCTGACATATTTTTTACGTTTTTGGTTTATAAATGTCGCATCTAAGATTTGCAAAACTATAAACTCCCCCATCAGTATTATTAACTTAACTAAAAGCTTAGGAAATGAAAAAAGACGTGGGAGTTTGTTTCTCCGCGCCTATCCCTGGAACTCAGGCCTTCGCATTGCCTCCACTTCAAGGATAAGCAACGCAAGCCAGCCCACGTCGAGCAGTATTATTATACGCAATATTCTAGCTACCCTAAACAGATAACAATTCGTATGCGCGTACATTAATATTATACTCACGCGAACGTCTCAGTTGCATTACCTCTGTGAAGTGGATTCAACGTTGCGAAGTTTGAGTTTCCACAGATAGTAACGTTCGAAAACGTCCTTTTCCCTTCGGCCAGCCCTACAAACGACTGCGTCGGCCTCAGGATTCCATCGATGTCCTTGACCCTTCCCACCTAATCAATCGCGCAGTTAAATATACACAGATTGAAACAGCTGGCTTGGTCGGTGCAAAATTACAAATATTTTTTTAAATAAGAAATATTTTTTTTAAAAATCTACCTCATCGTGCAATTTTTCATATGACGGATGTTATTTATTTGGTCTGCGTATCTTTACAAGCAACTTTTTTATCGTCCTATTCCGTTAACCTTTCAAGCTAACTACACTTAAAAGAAAAACCGAAAAACGGTGCTTCTCGATACCAATATAGAAGGGGTATATTACCTTTGAGAAGCACCGTTTTCTTTGTTTCTGACCATGACAACTCGGGTCAGGAAACGAATGAGAGTTTTATTGCAATCAGTCGGAGGCGGTCACGTCGGTGGCCGCCTTCTGATATTCTGAGGGGGTCATGCCGTTCACTTTGCGGAAGGCACGGATGAACGAGGCGGCATTCGTGTAGCCGACCTCCTCGTAGATGGCCTGGATGGTCAGGTGACCGTAGTGCTCGGTGTCGGTCAGACGGCGACAGGCCTCCTGGATGCGGCGCTCGTTGAGCAGCGTCTTGAACGTCTTGCCATAGGTGTCGTTGATGATTTGCGAGACATACTTGACGTTGGAGCCGACGTTCTCGGCCAGCATCTGCATGCTGAAATCGGGATTAGAGATGACGGCTGGGTCGTCGAGCGCCTCGATGATGCGTCCCTGAAGGTCGTGGTTCTGACTGACGTAGGAGCGCAGCTGGCGGGTGCGCTCCTCGCTCCGCATGATGTCGCGGTTCTTCCTGACGAGCAGCTGGTGGGCGTTGCGCAGCCGGCGGTTGGTGCGCACCAGCACGACGACGGTCAGCAGGAGCAGCGCAATGAGCACCAGCGTACCGACAATGGTGAGCCACTGATGCGAGATGGTCGAGTTCAGCCGGTCGATGTGGCGGTCGTTGAGCTGGTTTTCATAGTCCATCAGCTCACTGCTCGCCCGAAAGAAAGAGTCTTTGCTGAACAGCGAGTCGGTGATGCTCAGATAGCGGCTGCGCCAGAAGGCCGAAGCGTCTGAGTCGCCCTTCATCTGGCACGTCTCGGACAGCAGTCCGGCGACGGTGGCCACCATCTCGGGGTCGCCCAGTTCGGTGGCCATGCTGAAGCACTGCTGGGCGCCGTCCCATGCCCGCTCGTAATCGCCCTGCAGCAGCACGATGTTGGTCATTTCGAGCTGCTGGAACAGCTGCAGCCGCAGGTCGCTGATGTGCTGACGGGCGAAGTCGAGCGTCTTCCGGTGCAGGGCCAGGGCCTCGTCGAGCTGTCCTCGAGCCTTGGCGATGCGTGCCTGATTGTACATCACGAAGTATTTGCGCTCGGGCGACGCCGCGCTGAAGGTCGTGTCAATCTTCTCGAAGGTCGCCTGCGCCTTGTCGGCCTGCCCCATGCGGCAGTAGGAGGCCACGAGGCTGCTCAGGAATCTCTGCTGCATGACCGTGTCGCCCTGTTGCAATGAGAGGTCGTAGCCCTTGCGGTGATAATAGACGCTGCGCTCATAGTCGCCCATCTTGCTGTAGATGTTGCCGATATGGCCGAGGCTCCTCATCGACGTCTGGGCATCATGCTCGCGGTCAGCCGACTCGAGGGCATGGATGAAATCATTGATGGCCTCCTTATACTTGCCTTTCTCATAGAGCGCATGCCCCCGCTCGGCATAGTCGTGCCCCGTCGGCAGCCGACCGTTGTCGTCAGCACGAACGGCGCCCGAAAGGCTGAGGGCGAACAGCAGTGTCAGAAGGAGTCTGTGCATCACTTAGTCAATTACTTTCGGGTGCAAAAATAATAAAAATAAACGAGATAACACAAATTTTTATTTGGTTTTTCGCTTGCTTATTCGTACCTTTGCACCCATGATTGCAACTGATTTTGAAATCATGGCACCCGTCGGCTCGCGCGATTCGCTCGTCGCTGCCATCCAGGCCGGGGCCGACTCCATCTACTTCGGTGTGGAGCAGCTCAACATGCGCTCTCACTCGGCTAACCACTTCACGCTCGACGACCTCCGCGAGATTGCCGACACTTGCCGGCAGCACGGCATGAAGTCGTACCTGACGGTCAACACCATCATCTATGGCGAGGATATCCCACTGATGCGCCAGATCATCGATGCCGCCCGCGAGGCAGGCATCACGGCTGTCATCGCCAGCGACGTCGCCGTGATGCAGTACTGCAGGCAGCAGGGCGTCGAAGTCCACCTTTCCACCCAGCTCAACATTTCCAACGTCGAGGCGCTGCGCTTCTATGCCCAGTTTGCCGACGTCGTCGTGCTGGCTCGCGAACTGAACATGGAGCAGGTGACCAAGATTCACCGCGCCATTGAGGAGGAGCATATCTGCGGACCCTCGGGGCAGCCCGTCCGCATAGAAATGTTCTGTCACGGCGCCCTCTGCATGGCCGTCTCGGGCAAGTGCTACATGAGCCTGCATGCTGCCAACCGCTCGGCCAACCGCGGCGAGTGCATCCAGATTTGCCGTCGCTCATACACCGCCACCGACAACGAGACGGGCTATCAGCTCGAGATTGACAACAAGTATATCATGTCGCCCAAGGACCTGAAGACAGTCCGCTTCATCGACCGCCTGATGGAGGCCGGCGTGCGGGTCTTCAAGATTGAGGGCCGCGCCCGCGGGCCAGAGTATGTCTACACGGTCGTGAAATGTTACAAGGAAGCCATCCAGTCGGTGCTCGACGGCACTTTCACCGAGGAGAAGAAGGACGACTGGGACCGCCGCCTGGCCACCGTCTTCAACCGCGGCTTCTGGGACGGCTACTACCAGGGCCAGGAGATGGGTGAGTGGAACAAGAACTACGGTTCGAACGCCACCGAGCGCAAGGTCTACATCGGCCACGGCGTGAAGTATTTCTCGCGTCTCGGTGTGGCCGAGTTCACCGTCGACGCCACCACCTTCCGCCTGGGCGACAAGCTCCTCGTCACCGGCCCCACCACGGGCGTGATGTTTCTCACCGCCACTGAGATTCACGACAACGACGGCCACCCCGTCGAGGAGGCCCCCCAAGGCCAGCGCGTCGCCATCCCCGTCACCGGCAAGATCCGCCCCAGCGACAAACTGTTTAAACTCGAAAGCCAAGAATAATTATAAGAAGAATCAGTTATGACTATCAACGAACGACAAGACGAAATCATTGCTGAGTTCCAGGACTTCGATGACTGGATGGACCGCTACCAGATGCTCATCGACCTGGGCAGCGACATGCCGGCACTCGACCCGAAGTATAAAACCGAACAGAACCTCATCGACGGCTGCCAAAGCCGCGTGTGGCTGCAGGCCGACCTGACGCCAGAGGGCCTCATCCACTTTCAGGCGGAGAGCGACGCCCTCATCGTGAAGGGCATCGTCAGCCTGCTCATCCGCGTGATGGACCTGCAGACGCCGCGCGACATCCTCGAGGCCGACCTCTATTTCATCGACCGCATCGGACTGCGTGAGCACCTCTCACCGACGCGCTCCAACGGCCTCGTGGCCATGGTGAAGCAGATGCGCATGTATGCCCTGGCTTTCAATGCCAAAGCCTGAGTCTGCCGACATTCCCACTTCAACCGCTCAGCACGCAACATTGCAACAAGCTGAGCTGAGGTTGTTTCGTAAATAAAATTCCGAATAAATTGTCAGGATTTTACAACCTCCTGGTTTCCAGGCTGTTATTTGTACAACGGAAAAGAAGCGGTGCTTTTTGATGAAAGAAGTGCCGCTTTTTGAGTCGAGAAGCGGCACTTTTTGGATTGAGAAGGACCGCTTCTCTTGGTTTATGGTTGACAATTGTCAATAATTTTCGTAATCAAACGAAGATGCAACATTACGACGAAAGTCGCGAAATTACTCCGTCTCGGTAAAAAAAAGATGAAAATCTTTTGTTTTGCTCTCGACTTTTCGTAACTTTGCAGTCAACTTTTGGTACGCAGGTGTCTCACCTGCGGCCGAGTCCGCGGGTGACACCCGCGTACCAATGCGAACCAGTGAAATAACTTTAGTTATACAGAAGTCAATTAAAAGCTCTACACCTATGGCAAAGAATTCTGCATGGCAAGATGACTACTGGCTGCTACTGTTGCAGCTCTACCTCAAAAGGCCCGTCGGCGTGAAACCGCTCTACAGCCGCGACATGGTCGGACTGTGTCTCGAACTGCACATCGCGCCGCAGGCCCTGCAGGCTCGCATGCAACAGATTGACCGGCTGGAGACGCCACGCATCGAGCGCATCTGGCAGACCTACAGCAAGAGTCCGAGCCGACTGGCCCGAGCCGTACAGCTGTTGCGCGAGATGAAGGGCTTCGGCGCTGCCAGCAACTTCTACGACGGTGTGGAGGTACAGGAGACTTTCGAGCGCGATTTCCGTCCGCTGAGCGAGGATGAACGGCTGACGCCCGTGGCTCTGACGCTCATGCTCGACCTTTATTTCCAGTTGACGCCGCAGACGATGGTCAGGGAGACGCCCGAGGTGCAGCAGACGGCTCGCCTGCTCCGGCTGAAGACGGACGACGTGGTCGAGGTGCTCGATGTCTTCCAGCATTGCGACCCCTATCTGAACCGGCGCGACGTAACGTTCTCGCCGCTGCTGCTGCCCTGTCAGCAGGTGTGGCTGCGCTATGGCAATCAAGACCCGGCCCTGCTGCATGCACAGGCAGAAGAGATGAAGGAGTTTTTTAGATAAGAGATAAAAGATATTTATTTTGGCCCAGATACAGACTCAGGAACTGCGACAGGAGCAACGGCTCGGGCAGAGCATTTCGGCCCAACAACTGCTGCAGGCTCAGCTTGTGGAGCTGCCCATTCAGCAACTGGCTGAGCGCATTCAGACTGAGATGCACGACAATCCCGCTTTGGAGACAGCCATCGACGACGAACCACACGACTGGGAGCCGGATGCTCCCGCTGCCGACGAGGCTGACGACTTCGACAGCCAGCGGGAGCGCGAGGAACGCAACGATGCCCTCGACGCCGCCCTCGAGAGTCTTGGGCGCGACGACGAAGAACTGCCCGTCTATCAGGGCGGCCGGTCGTCGGCCGAGGAGCGCGAGGAAATGATCTACGCCGACTCGCTGTCGTTCTACGACCAACTGCTCGAGCAGGTGGGGCAGATGGAGCTTTCGGAGCGCGACCGCTATGTCATGGAATACCTGATCCGCTCCCTCGACGACGACGGACTGCTACGCACGTCGCTCACTGCCATTGCCGACGAACTGGCCATCTATCACAATATTGACCTCAGCAACGACGAACTGGAACATGTCCTAAGAAAACTGCAGCAGCTCGACCCGCCCGGCATCGGCGCCCGCTCGCTGCAGGAGTGCCTGTTGCTGCAGATTGACCGCCGCGAGCCGTCGGAATTGACCAGCCAGATGCGCGAGGTCGTCAACCGCCACTTCGACGAATTTACCAAGAAACATTGGAGCCGCATCCGCCAGTCAATGGGCCTCAGCGAGGAACAGGCTGACACCATCATCAGCGAACTGCGCCGGCTGAATCCCAAGCCGGGCGCCTCGATGGGCGAGGTCGTCGGCAAGTCGATGCAACAGATTACCCCCGATTTTATCGTCGACACGCAGGACGACGGCACCATCACGTTCATGCTCAACAGCGGCGACGTGCCCCAGCTGCAAGTGTCGGAGGCGTTCGCCCAGTTGCTGAAGGACTTCCAGCAGAACCGCCAGAACCTGACGCGCCAGCAGAAAGAGGCCCTGCTCTACTCGAAGCAGAAGGTCGACGCCGCCCAGAACTTCATCGACGCCGTCGAGATGCGACGTCAGACCCTGACCAAGACCATGAAGGCCATCATCCGCCATCAGCACCGCTTCTTCGAGGACGGCGACGAGGCTTCGCTGCGCCCCATGATCCTGAAGGATATTGCCGAGAAGACAGGGCTCGACCTGAGTACCATCTCGCGAGTCAGCAACTCGAAGTACGCACAGACCCGATGGGGCACGTTCCCCCTGAAATACTTCTTCAGCGACGGCATCACGACCGAAACGGGCGAGGAACTGTCGACGCGTGAAATCAAGGCGGCCCTGCGCGACATCATCGACGCCGAGGACAAGCACAAACCCCTGAGCGACGAAGTTCTGTGCGCCTTGCTGCGCCAGAAGGGCTACCCGATAGCCCGCCGCACCGTGGCCAAGTATCGGGAACAGATGAACATCCCGGTGGCGCGACTGAGGAAAAATTGAAAAAGTAAAAAAGAAAAAGTAACAGTTCAGAAAAAATCGCGAAGCGAACCGCCTGCGGCGGGAAATATTTCAAAATTTGGAACAAAATTGAAAAAACATTGTGTTTCTGAGAAATTTTGAATAATTTCCAGCCGAGGCTGCCGTTTTCGAGATGATTCGCTAAAAAAGATAAAAGAGGTGACAAGCGAGAAGAGTATCATTTATGCTGCACGGGCCGTGAGCCTCGTCTTCACCCCGTTCTACCTGCCGCTCGTGGGGCTGGCAACGCTCTTTTCGTTCAGCTATCTCAACCTGCTGCCCGTGAACTACAGGTTGATAGTGCTCCTGCTGGTCTATTTCTTCACCATCCTGCTGCCCACGTTCCTCATCCATCTCTACCGCCATTCGCAGGGATGGACCCTCATCGAAATGGGACAGAAGCGCCGCCGCATGGTGCCATACGCCATCTCCATCCTGTGCTATCTGGCGTGCATCTGGCTCATGCAGCACCTCCACATCTATCATTTCGTGCCCAGCATCCTCATCGCCGCATTGCTCATCCAGATGGTGTGTGCCCTGATCAACGTGTGGTGGAAAATCTCTACACACATGGCCGGCATAGGAGGCGTCACGGGTGCACTCATCATCTTCTCCGAACTGTTTTCGTTCAATCCTGTCTGGTGGCTCTGTCTGGTGCTCGTCATGGCCGGCGTGCTCGGCACGGCGCGCATGATTCTCCGCCAGCATTCGCTTGCCCAGGTGCTCTGCGGCTTTGCCGTGGGCCTGGTGTGCGCATTCTTTGGAATCATCTATATCACAAAAATATGAAACCATTAGTAAGCATCATCATGGGCAGCACCAGCGATCTGCCCGTCATGGAGAAAGCCTGCCGCCAGCTCGACGAACTGCAGGTGCCTTTCGAAGTCAATGCTCTCTCGGCCCATCGCACGCCCCAGGCCGTCGAGCAGTTTGCCCGCGAGGCCCAGGGCCGCGGCATCCGAGTCATCATCGCCGCCGCAGGCATGGCCGCCGCCCTGCCCGGCGTCATTGCCGCGCAGACCACGTTGCCCGTCATCGGCGTGCCCATCAAGGGTATGCTCGACGGTCTCGACGCCCTGCTCTCGATTGTCCAGATGCCGCCGGGCATTCCCGTGGCCACCGTCGGCGTCAACGGCGCCCAGAATGCCGCCCTGCTGGCTTGCCAGATGATTGCCCTCAGCGACGAGGCTCTGGCCCGGCGCCTGGCTGCCCACAAGGAAGGCCTGAAACAAAAAATCGAGAAGGCCAACCGCGATCTGGCCGAGGTGAAATTCGACTATAAGACCAATTAAGAAAAAGGAAATGGAACGAAGAAAGACCCATGAGGTGCGCGTCGGCAACATCGGCATCGGCGGACAGAATCCCGTCCGCGTGCAGTCGATGTGCACCACGTCGACCATGGACACCGACGGTTGTCTCCAGCAGATCCTGGCCATCGCAGCGGCCGGCGGCGAGCTGGTCCGACTGACCACTCAGGGCGTGCGCGAGGCCGAGAACATGCGCATCATCCGCGACCGTGTGCGGGCTGCGGGCTGCGACGTGCCCCTGGTGGCCGACGTGCATTTCAATCCCGCCGTGGCCGACGTCGCCGCCCGCTATTGCGAAAAAGTCCGCATCAACCCCGGCAACTATGTCGACCCGGGACGCACGTTCAAGAAACTGGATTATACTGACGCTGAATATGCTGCCGAGCTGCAGAAAATCGAGGATCGTCTCGTGCCTTTTCTCGACATCTGCCGCGAGCACCGGACAGCCGTTCGCATCGGCGTCAACCACGGTTCGCTCTCCGACCGCATCATGTCGCGCTATGGTGACACGCCTGCCGGCATCGTCGAGTCGTGCATGGAGTTCCTGCGTGTCTGCATGAAGCAGCGGTTCATGGATGTCGTGGTCAGCATCAAGGCCTCTAACACGGTTGTCATGGTCGAGTCTGTTCGCCTGCTGGTCAAGGCTATGGACGCCGAAAGCATGACTTTCCCCCTGCACCTCGGCGTGACTGAGGCCGGCGAAGGCGAAGACGGTCGACTGAAGAGTGCCGTCGGCATCGGAGCTCTGCTCGTCGACGGCATTGGCGACACCATCCGCGTCAGCCTCAGCGAGCCGCCCGAGAACGAGATTCCCGTTGCCTACGCCCTGTTGCAGGCCGCCCGCGTACGTCAGACGAAAACGGAATACATCTCCTGCCCCGGTTGCGGTCGCACGCTCTACAACCTGCAGGACACTATCAAGCGCGTCAAGGCGGCCACCAGTCACCTGACGGGCCTAAAAATCGGTATCATGGGCTGCATCGTCAACGGTCCCGGCGAGATGGCCGACGCCGACTACGGCTACGTAGGTGCTGCACGCGGCAAAATCAGCCTCTATCGCGGGAAAGAGTGCGTCGAGAAGAATATCCCCGAAGACGAAGCCGTCAGCCGACTGCTCCAGCTCATCGAGGCCGACAGACAAGGCTGAGAATATAAATCAACACGTTTACACCATCAGTTCGGAAATCAGTTCGCGCATACCCTCGCTTGCGCCCTTCTGAATCTGACGGACACGCTCGCCAGCCTTGACTGGGTTGGGGTCGATGAGATAGATAGGTGCTGACGGCTTGGCATAGTGCACCAGTCCGGCTGCGGGATAGACGACGAGCGACGTGCCGATGATAATCAGAATGTCAGCCTCCATCACCTCCTGCGCGGCCCGCTCAATGTTGGGCACGGCCTCACCGAAGAACACGATGTAAGGGCGGAGCAGTGAACCGTCGCCGGCATTCGTGCCGGGGGTAATCTCGCAATTGTCGGGCGTCAGCACCTGTTGATAGCGCGTATCCTCGGGATCGCGGCTCGAACAGACTTTCATCAGTTCGCCGTGCAGATGCACCACATTGGTCGAGCCCGCCTGCTCGTGCAGGTTATCCACGTTTTGCGTCACAACCACCACCTTGTACTGTTCCTCCAGACGAGCCACCAGCCGATGACCCTCGTTGGGCTTTGCGCTCCAGCATTTACGGCGCAGCATATTGTAGAAATTCGTCACCAGCGTCGGATTGGCCTCCCATCCCTCATGCGTAGCCACTTGGGCCACTGGATAATTCTCCCAAAGACCGTCGGCATCGCGGAAGGTCTTCAGTCCGCTTTCGACCGACATGCCTGCTCCTGTCAACACAACAATTTTCTTCATAAGCCAAAAGAATTATTAAAACTCTACAAAAATAGTAATTTTTCCCGAAATATCGCGCAGAAATCAAGGAAAATGTTTAACTTTGCACGATTTTAATAAAAAAGATAGAGAAAAAGAATATGGATAAACTGAGCTATGCCCTCGGACTGGGCATCGGACAACAGTTGGCACAGATGGGTGCCAAGGATCTCAACGTGGATGATTTCGCACAGTCGATTCGCGACGTGCTCCAAGGCAATCCCCTGAAGATGAAGCATCAGGAGGCACAGCAGATTGTGCAGCAGTACTTCATGGAACAGGAGCAGAAGATGAACGCCGCCATGGCCGAGAAGGGTAAAGTGGCCAAGGCTGAGGGTGAGCACTATCTGACCGAGAACGCCAAGAAGGAAGGTGTCATCACACTGCCCAGCGGATTGCAATATCAGGTATTGCGCGATGGCAATGGCAAGAAGCCGACAGCCAAGGATCAGGTGAAGTGTCACTATGAGGGATTCCTCATCGACGGCACAGTCTTCGATTCGAGTGTGGAGCGCGGCGAGCCCGCCGTGTTCGGTCTGCAGCAAGTCATCGCCGGCTGGACCGAAGGTCTGCAGCTCATGCAGGAAGGCGCCAAGTATCGTTTCTTCATCCCCTATCGTCTGGCCTATGGCGAGGGAGGTGCCGGCCAGCTGATTCCCCCTTACGCCGCCTTAATCTTCGACGTCGAACTCATCGAGGTCATTTAAGGAAAATCCAAGACTCTTGGAATACCGGAATACCGATATCCCGAATTACCGAAGAAAGAAAAAAACACTACAATTATAAATAACACCAAAAAAAACAAAGCAATGAAAAAGATTTCATTCGTAGCCGCTATGGCTATCGCCGCTATCACGATGGTTTCGTGTGACGGCAATGCTCCCCAGGCCAACCTGAAGAGCGATGTTGACTCGTTCAGTTATGCACTCGGCATGGCACAGACCCAGGGTCTGAAGCCTTACCTCAGCGACCGTATGGGTGTCGACACCACCTACATGGCCGACTTTATCAAGGGCGTCAATGAAGGCGCCAACGCCGGCGACGACAAGAAGCGTACTGCCTACTTCGCTGGTCTGCAGATTGGTCAGCAGATTGCCAACCAGATGGTAAAGGGCTACAATTTTGAGCTCTTCGGTGAGGACTCGACCAAGACTATTTCGCTGCGCAACCTGCTTGCAGGTCTTGTCTGCGGTGTCACCGGCAAGGGTGGCAAGATGACCATCCAGGAGGCTGACTCGACTGCTCAGGCCCTGATGGCTGCTATCAAGGCTCATCGTTTCGATGCCAACAAGCAGGCCGGTGTGGCTTTCCTCGAGGAGAATGCAAAGAAAGAGGGTGTGAAGGTGACCGAGAGCGGCCTGCAGTATAAGGTACTCAAGGAAGGCAACGGCGCAGTGCCCACCGATACGTCGACCGTCGAGGTGAACTATGAGGGCCGGCTCGTCGACGGCACAGTCTTCGACGCTAGCAACAAGTATGGCGACAAGCCCGCCACGTTCCGTGTCAACCAGGTCATCAAGGGCTGGACTGAGGCTCTGAAGATGATGCCTGCAGGATCTGAGTGGGAGATTTACATCCCCGAGGAACTGGCCTACGGCGCACAGGGCTCACGCGGCATCGACCCGCTGTCGGCTCTCATCTTCAAGGTTGAACTCGTTAACGTGAAGTAACCTTTACTTATGAAAAAGAACCTTATCGTAGCACTCGCCCTCATTGTGGCGGGTGCTTCTTTTACGACAGCCGAGGCTGGCAAAAAGAAAAAGAAGGAGGCCGTAAAGGCAGCCATCGTCGTGCCCGTTCCCATCAGTCTTGTCACTGGCAGCGACTCACTCTCCTACATCGCCGGTATGACCTTCACCGAGGGCCTGCTGCCCTATCTGCAGAACCAGATGAAGGTCGACACCGCCTACATGGCTGACTTTGCCGAAGGTTTCCGCGAGGCCCTCAAGGCCAGCGATGACCCGAAGGCCGTGGCCCGTATGGCAGGCATGCAGATTGCCGAGCAGGTGAAGCAGCGCATGCTTCCCGGCATCCGCCAGGAGTTCACCGACACCCCCGACACCATCGTCGAGATGACCCTGTTCCGCGGTTTCACCGATGCCCTGAGCGGCGACACGACCCATTTCACCACGAAGGCAGCTCAGGATCTTTTCCGTACAAAGCAGCAGGTGAACAAGGAGGCCAAAGTGGCCAAGCTGACTGAGGCTGGAAACAAATTCCTGGATGAGAACAAGAAGCGCGAGGGTGTCATCACCACCCCCAGCGGACTGCAGTATGAAGTGCTCGTGCAGGGTGAAGGAGAAGTGCCCCAGAAGTCTGACAAGGTGAAGGTGCATTATGAAGGCCGCCTCATCGACGGCACCGTCTTCGACGCTTCGTCAAAGCACGGCACCGAACCTTCGTCGTTCCGTGCCGACCAGGTCATCAAGGGCTGGACCGAGGCCCTGACCATGATGCCCGTCGGTTCAAAGTGGCGTCTCTACATTCCGCAGAATCTGGCCTACGGCGAACGCCAGGCCGGACAAATTCCTCCCTACTCGACGCTCATCTTCGACGTCGAGCTCGTAGGAATTGACAAATAGGAGTAAGGGGGCAAGAAGCAAGGAGCAAGTAAGTTCAAGTCCCCCTGCCCCTTGCTCCATGCCCCTTTTTTCTGTTCCAAAGTATTAAAAATTCATTACGGGCGCATTTTTTTCCGCAATTAGTTGTATGTTTCAGGATTTTTGTGTACTTTTGTTTGTCCAAAAACCAAAACACACCAAATGGAAAAGATTGACAATCTTGACAAAAAGATTTTGAGCATTCTCTCGAAGAACGCCCGCATTCCGTTTAAAGACGTTGCCGCAGAGTGCAACGTATCGCGAGCAGCCATCCACCAGCGCGTGCAGCGACTCATCGAAAACGACGTCATCACAGGCAGCGGCTTCGACGTCAACCCTAAGTCACTGGGCTATACCACCTGCACCTACGTGGGCATAACACTTGAGCGCGGCTCCATGTACAGGGAGGTCGTCAAACGCCTCGAACTCATCCCTGAGGTCGTCGAGTGCCACTTCACTACCGGGCCCTACACCATGATAGTGAAACTCTACGCCCGGGACAACGAACAGCTGATGCGGCTCATCAATGCCCATCTACAGGAGATTCCCGGTGTCATGGCCACCGAGACGCTCATCTCACTCGAACAGAGTATTAAGCGGGAAATACCCGTCGATTTTAAAGATAATGAATAATGAAGAGATTCGACCTGAACGCCCAGCTCGCCGATGTCTACTGCCAGTTCACACAGCGAGTCCGGCGTCCCGTCGTTGGCATCACCGGCAACTACGGCGAACTCACCTGCAAACTGGCTGATGGCTACTATAAGCAAGTGGCCGATGCTGGCGGAACGCCCGTCATCCTGCCGCCGCTGGCAGATGGCGGAGCGCTGAGCACCATGCTCGACCGCATCGACGCCCTGCTGCTCAGCGGTGGAGCTGACATCAATCCGCTCTACTGCGGTGAGGAGCCCTCGCCGCGTCTGGGCAGTATCAATGCTGAGCGTGACTTGCCCGAGCTGCTCATTACCCGCATGGCCTACAACCGGCAGATGCCCATCCTCGGCATCTGTCGTGGCATTCAGACCCTGGCCGTCGCCCTTGGTGGCAAGGTGCACCAGGACATAGGACTCCTCACAGCCCCTTCCAACGGGAGGGGGAGCATTAAGCATTCGCAGGATGCCGACCGCAGTATACCCACCCACACCGTCACCCTCGTCCCCGGCACCACCCTGGCCCGCCTTTATAGTTCCTCGGCCGCAGTGTCTTCCGAACCCGTCCCCGTGGTCGGTGGCACTGCCACCGATGCCAACGCAAAAGTCTCCCTCCCCGTCAATTCCTTCCACCATCAGGCCGTCAGCGAACCCGGCCCGCATCTGTGCATATCAGCCACCGCCCCCGACGGCATCATCGAGGCAGTGGAGAGCACGAAGCACAAGCCCGTCATCGGCGTACAGTGGCACCCCGAATGTATGGCTGCTGCCGACGGACAACCTCTGTTCCGGTGGCTTGTCGAACAGGCAAGGATCTACCGTATGGTGCAGCTGACCCACGACCACATCTTGACAATCGACACCCACTGCGACACACCCATGCTCTTCCCGCAGGGCATCCGCTTCGATACCCGCGATGACCGCATCCTCGTCGACCTGCCCAAGATGACAGAAGGCCGACTCGACGCTACCATCATGGTGGCCTACCTGCCACAGCAATGGGACAAGCAGCCTATGACGCCCCGCCAGTATGCAGACCACATTTTCGACGAAATTGAAGAAATAATCTCAAAAAACGCCGATTCCATCGCTATTGCCCGCACCCCTGACGACCTCTGGCGCAACAAGCACCTGGGCCGCAAGAGCATCATGCTCGGCATCGAAAACGGGCTGGCCATTGAGGGCAACCTCGACAACCTGCGCCACTTTGCCGACTGCGGCATCGTCTACATGACGCTCTGCCACAACGGCGATAACGACATCTGCGACGCGGCATCGCGCTCCAATGCCACCCACGGCGGTGTCAGCCCGTTCGGAGCCGATGTCATCCGTGAGATGAACCGACTCGGCATCATGGTCGATCTCAGCCATGGCGGCGAGCGCAGTTTCTACGACGCACTCGACATTTCGAGTCAGCCCATCGTCTGTAGCCATTCCTCCTGCCGGGCTCTCTGTGATCATCCCCGCAACCTGACCGACGACCAGATGCGGGCCCTCGCCCATAATGGTGGCGTCTGTCAGGTGACGCTTTACCCCGGTTTTCTCCGCACGGACGGCGAGGCTACCATTCTCGACGCGATGGCTCATCTTGACCATGCCGTCAGCGTGATGGGTATCAACCACGTGGGCCTCGGCACCGACTTCGACGGCGACGGCGGTGTGCCCGGTCTGGCTAATGCCTCGGAGCTGACCAACTACACGCGACAGCTCCTCCAGCGCCGCTACAGCGAGGAGGACATCCAGCGCCTCTGGGGCGGCAATTTCCTGCGCGTCATGCGGCAAGTGCAGAGTGCAGCGAACACGGATTGAGCAGATTAAACGGTTTTTTATATATAATAATGAGGAAAGTAGCTAAGTACCATTTCTTTGGAATTGCCCTGATGACGGCCCTGACGACAGGCTGTGGCGGCGCCAAGCAGAATGCCGGCAGCGACATTACGGTGAAGGCAGAGCCCGTCGGGCCAGTCTTTTCGGTTGACTCGGCCTACGCTTTCTGTGAAGCTCAATGCGACTTCGGACCACGAACAATGAATAGCCAGGCTCACGAGCTATGCGGGCAATGGATTGCCAGCAAGTTCGCCGAATATGGACTGCAGGTCACCGAGCAACGGGCCACGCTCAACGGCTACGACGGCACACGCCTGCTTTCTAACAACATCATTGCCTGCTGGCGCCCCGAAATGTCCGACCGCATCATGCTCTGCGCCCACTGGGACTCACGCCCCTGGGCCGATAACGATCCCGACCCCGACAACTGGCATAAGCCCGTCATGGGAGCCAACGACGGTGCATCGGGCGTGGCTGTCATGCTCGAGTTGGCCCGACTGGTTTGCACGGCCGACTCGACGTTCAACGCCGGTCTGGGCATCGACTTTATCTGCTTCGATGCCGAGGACTGGGGCACACCTCAGTGGAGCGACAATCCCGATGACAGCCAGTCGTGGGCGCTGGGCGCGCAGCACTGGGCCGCGCATACTCATCGCGACGGCTACCGCGCCCGTTATGCCATCCTGCTCGATATGGTGGGTGGTCAGGGAGCCCGCTTCTATCGCGAAGGCTTTTCGCTGCGCTATGCCCCTGACGTCGTCAAGCGCGTCTGGGCTTCAGCTCAGGTTGTTGGATTCGGCGGCTACTTCCCCCAGCGCGACGGCGGCTACGTCACCGACGACCACGGTCCCGTCAACGAATGGGCCCACATTCCCTGCATCGACATCATTCCCTACTATCCCGACTGTGCCGAGAGCAGCTTCGGTCCCACCTGGCACACCGTCAGCGACGATATGCAGCACATCGACCGTCAGACCCTTCAGGCCGTCGGTCAGACGCTTGTACAGGTGCTCTGGAGTGAATAACAGAACTCTCATCCCCTCCTGATATGTCTGACCATAGCAGCGCATTTGAAAAGTTGTTCCGTGAAAACTATTCACGGCTCTATGCCTATGCGTACAGCATCCTGCAGTCGGAAGAGGACAGTCGCGACGCCGTCGACGAAGCATTCATCGACGCGTGGCACCATCGCGACAACATCAGCGAGGGCAAGACAGAGTCCTACATCTTCATGTGTCTGCGCAACAAGTGTCTGACCCTAGTGCGCCGACAACCATTATCCTATCCGCTGACCGACGCCGTCCTGCATCGGCTGGAGGCCGAGACCGACGACGAATGGCACGACCGCGAGGAGCGCATCATCCGCATCGAGCAGGCCATCAGCCAGTTGTCGGAGCGCACCCGCTATGTGCTCCATCAATGCTACTTCGAGCATCACACCTATCGCGAGGTAGCCCAACAGCTCGGCATCACGACCGACGGTGTGAAGAAGCACATCACCACGGCGCTGAGGGCGCTGCGCACCACGTTTAACATAGATAAACACAAAACTTAGTACCCATTTTCCTTTTACGCAGTCTATTTTTAAACTGCTTACATAATCTTCCGATAAATCACACCAAGCAAATATGGATAATATCGACAATATCGCTTCACAACAACAGCAGCTCGGACAACTCGACGACGAGATGGCTTGGCACCTGCACTGCGCTCTGGCACACCAGCAGGCAGGCTCACCCGACGTCGACGCGGCATGGCAACGCTTCGAACGCCGTGCGGGCTGTCGGGCCCGTCATCTTCCACTTTGGCGCGTGGCAGCTGTGGCAGCCGCAGCCGCAGCTGTAGTGGGCATATTCGTCCAATATTTCTCCCGCCACTCGAATCATCCCGGCCCATTGACAGCTATCACTGTGCTCGAACAGAGCGATGCCGACACAACGGGCGTCACGATGACCCGCGAGCTCACGGCCTGGGACGCCGCCGCCATGTCGCCCGCCACCAAGAACCAACAGAAGACCACGACGAAAGTCGTCACCACGGACAGCATCAGTTTTGCATCCTCAGATGACGACAGCGAACTGGCGGCATCGGTGGTGCTGATGACCACGCCACGCGGCAAGGACTGCAGGCTGACGCTCAGCGACGGCACCCGTGTCTGGATGAACGCTGACAGCCGTCTGCAGTTTCCCGAGCAATTCGGAACGCAGAAGCGCGTTGTCCGCCTTTCGGGCGAAGCCTATTTCGAGGTTGCCAAGGACAGCTGCCGTCCCTTCGTCGTCGAGAGCAGTTTCATGACGGCCACAGTGCTCGGCACAACCTTCAACATGCGGGTCTATTCCGCATCAGACGCCAGCGTGGCCCTTGTCGAAGGTAGCGTAGCCGTAGCCCTCGCCAATGGCGGCCAGCCTGTGACAGTCTCTCCCGGGCAGCAGATTGCCCTCTCGCCCGACCATACGAGCCTCACTCTCAGCGTGGCCGACACCTACGGCTTCACACAGCGCAAGGACGGATTCTTCTATTTCCACAACGCCACCATGCGCCAGATTATGACCGAGCTTGGCCGATGGTATAATAAGACCGTCGTCTTCGAGGATGCCGACCTCATGGACATGCGCCTCCACTTTGTTGCTGAGCGCACGCTATCGCTGCCGCAGGTCATCAACCGTCTCTCCGAAATCGACGGCGTCGACATTACGCTAGGCCCCGACGACATCACCGTCAGGTAGCACAAATCTTCGTGTCTTGTCTGGCGGCGTCAGACTTTTTTCAGTCGTTCACTGACTTTTGACCGACGTGCGTGGACGATAGGACAACGTCCAAATAATACTAAGACTTTTTTTGCCAAGTTGCACGTTCAACCTCGACCTGACATCCAGACCGAGCAGTAAAAATGACTCAATCCGAACAAACTGATGAAGGGCCGCTTCATTGACAGAGAAGGGCCGCTTCATTGACAGAGAAGGACCGCTTCTCTTATCCAGAAGTACCGTTTCTTTCCAACTGGTCATTCGGACAGGTTCATAAATATCGTCACTCAGAGGCTTTCGAACAACAAATATTTCACAGAAAGTCATTTTGTTCTGACAAATAAGTACCCATTCCTTCGTTTTTTAGTCTATTTTAATAAAAAGCGAACAACAATCTATCAATTCTATCACTAAAATCTTTGTTATGAAGAAAGAGACTTCTCTCGGAAAAGCCTTGGCACTGCTGTTGCTGCTCTTCACAGCCATCAGCGCTGCCGCACAGGGTAACAAAGTGACTTTGAAATGTGATGGCATGCCGCTGCCCGACGCCTTGCAGAAGGTGGAACAGCTGTCTGGCTATTACAAGATTAACTTCAACAGTGGCGACCTGAGCCGTCAGAAAGCGACGGCCGACATTCAGAGCGCAGAAGCCCCCGAGGCCGTCAAGCAGTTGCTCAACGGCCTGCCCTACAGTGTCACGACGAAGGGTCAGTTCATCCAGATCAACCGCAACGACAGCGGACAGAACGGCGGTTGGACTTCCGGCGGCAACACCGTGACCGGCCGACTGATTGACGCTGAGGGCAACCCGCTCATCGGCGCCACGGTCAAGGTAAGCGGCACTCAGCGCGCCACCGTCACCGACCATAACGGCCACTACCAGCTTGACGGTGTCCATCAGGGCGACATGCTTGAATATAGCTATATCGGCATGAAGACCTATCGCCGCCGCGCCAGCCTGAAGCACGTCAGCATCATTCTCGAGCCCGACGCCACCACGCTGAGCGACGTCGTCGTCACTGGCATGCACCAGATGGACAAGCGCCTCTTCACCGGCTCGACAACTTTCATCGACGCTGCCGAGGCCAAGCTCGACGGTGTGCCCGACATCTCGCGCTCGCTGGAAGGCCGCGCCGCCGGTGTCACCGTCCAGAACGTCACCGGCACCTTCGGCACCGCCCCACGCATTCAGGTGCGTGGCGCCACCTCCATCTACGGCAACTCGCAGCCCCTCTGGATTGTCGACGGCGTCATCCAGGAAAACGTCATCGAGGTGAACACCGACGACCTCTCCAGCGGTAATGCCGAGACGCTGCTCTCGAGCGCCATCGCCGGTCTGAACGCCGACGACATCGAGTCGTTCCAGATTCTGCGCGACGGTAGCGCCACCTCTATATATGGTGCGCGCGCAATGGCCGGTGTGATTGTCATCAACACCAAGAAGGGTAAAGCAGGAAAGACCTCGGTAAACTACACGGGTGAATTTACAATGCGCCTCGTGCCCAACTATGCCAACTTCAACATCATGAACTCGCAGGAGCAGATGTCGGTCTACCAAGAGCTGCAGAAAAAAGGTTATATGAACTCTGCCGACGTGGTGAACGCCAATTCGAGCGGTGTCTACGGCAAGCTCGCAACGCTCATTGCCGAGGGCGAGGTGCTCAACACCGACGCCGGCCGCAACGAGTGGCTGCGCATTCAGGAGTACCGCAACACCGACTGGTTCGACTTGCTCTTCGACAACAGCATCATGCAGAACCACTCCGTCTCAGTCTCGACAGGTACAGAGAAGGCTCAGCACTATGCCTCCGTGTCGGCCATGTTCGATCCAGGCTGGTATAAGCAGAGCAAGGTGAAGCGCTATACGGCTAACTATAACGCCACGTTTAACTTCTCAAAACAACTGAAGCTGCAGGTGCTCGGCAATGCTTCGACGCGCGAACAGCGTGCCCCTGGCACCCTCTCGTCTGAAGTCAACCTGGTCAGCGGCGAGGTGAGCCGTGCTTTCGACATCAACCCCTATAGCTATGCACTGAACACGTCGCGCGTGCTCGACCCCAACGAGTTCTACACCCGCAACTATAATCCCTTCAACATCTTCCATGAGCTGGAGCAGAACTACATCGACCTGAACACCAATGAATTCAAGATTCAGGGACAGCTCACCTACAAGCCCATACAGGGACTTGAGATGAACGTCCTCGGAGCCATGAAGCGCATCGCCTCGACAACCGAGCACAATGCCACCGAATACTCCAACCAGGCCAATGCCTATCGCGCCATGCCCAATACGCTGGTGCGCGACAGCAACCCCTACCTCTGGACTGACCCCGACGACCCTTATGCCGTGCCCATCTCGGTGCTCCCCTATGGCGGCATCTACGACCAGACGGTCAACCACATGACGTCGTGGGACTTCCGGGCAACGGCTGCCTATAACCATGTGTGGGACGAGACCCACATCATGAACCTCTTCGGAGGTATGGAGACCAACTCCACCAAGCGCGACAACTCGTGGATGCGCGTCTGGGGCCGCCAGTACGGCTTTGCCAGTGCCGTCAACTTCTCGCCCTATGCCTATGAGAAAGCTGCTCGCGAGAATTCCGAGATAGCCTCCTTCGGCAACACCCTCGACCGCACGGCTGCCTTCTTCGGCACCGCCACCTATTCTTATAAGGGACGCTACATCGTGAACGGAACCCTGCGCTATGAGGGAACGAACACGCTGGGACGCGCCCGCAAGAGCCGCTGGCTTCCCACGTGGAACATCTCCGGCGCATGGAACGCCCACGAGGAAGAATGGTTTGAACCGTTCAAGCCCGCCTTCTCCCACTTTACACTGAAGGGCTCTTACTCGCTGACGGCCGACCGCGGTCCGTATGACATCTCTAACTCGAACCCCATCATGAACAGCTACATCACGTGGCGGCCCGACGTGGGCGACCGCGAGACGGCCATCCTGATCAGCGAGCTCGGCAACTCCGACCTGACCTACGAGAAGAAGCACGAGCTCTCGCTGACGGCCGACATGGGATTCCTGAACAACCGCATCAACCTCGAGATGAGCTGGTATAAGCGCGACAACTACGATCTCATCGGTCCGCTGATTACCGAAGGCGTCGGTGGCGAAATCGACAAGTTCGGCAACATTGCCGATATGAAATCGAACGGTTTTGAGCTCTCGCTCTCCACGAAGAACATCAAGACGCAAGATTTTGAATGGAACACCACCTTCCTCTATTCTCACCAGCACAACGAGGTGAAGAAGCTGAAGTCGCAGACACGCGTCATCGACCTCATCCGCTCTAACGGCTTCGCCCTCGAGGGCTATCCCGTGCGCGCCTTGTTCTCCATTCCGTTTGAGAAGCTGAACAACGAGGGTATTCCACAGTTCCGCGTAGCCAACGACCAGGTGACCATCTCCGACATCAACTTCCAGGAGTATGCCGACCTCTCATGGCTGAAGTATGAGGGCTCCACCGACCCGACCGACTACGGTTCGCTCGAGAATGTCTTCAAGTATAAAGGCTTCCGCCTGACGGCCTTCATTGTCTATTCCTTTGGCAACAAGGTGCGACTCGACCCGGTGTTCTCCAATGTCTATAACGACCTCATCGCAACACCGCGTGAGTTCAACAACCGCTGGTCGTCGGGTGGCGAGGAGGAAATCACCACCGTGCCCTCCATTCCTTCCCGTCGCCAGAACTTCGTCTATGGCCAGTCGAACCTGAACATTGCCTATAATGCCTACAACTACTCGTCGGAGCGTGTGGCCAAGGGCGATTTCATCCGCATGAAGGAAATCTCGCTCGACTACACCTTCCCCAAGACGTGGATTGCTCCTATCGGACTTCAGAATGTCAACCTGAAACTGCAGGCCACCAACCTCTTCCTCATCTATGCCGACAAGAAGCTCAACGGCAACGACCCCGAGTTCTTCAACACGGGTGGTGTGGCTTCGCCTATGCCGCGGCAGTTTACGTTTACCGTCCGTCTGGGATTCTGATTAGATAAGAGATAATAGATAATAGATAAGAGATAAAAGATAACGGCTATGAATATCAAATATTTCAAGAAAACTGCATTCAGCGCTCTTCTCTGTTGTGCGCTTGCCACAACACTGACCGGCTGCAACGACTACCTTGATGCCCTGCCCGACGACCGTATCGAAATCGACCAGGTTGAGAAGGTGCAGGCACTGCTCACTTCTGCCTATCCCAGCGATACCTACGTGCGACTGACGGAGCTCGCTTCCGACAATGTCGACGACCTGAACGGCGACCAAAACGGCAACTACGATAAGTTCTCAGAACAGTGCTACCGCTGGCAGGAAATCACCGAGAGCGACAACGAAAGTGCCGCCATGGTGTGGCAAGGCCACTATGCGGCCATCGCTGCTGCCAACCAGGCAATCCAGTCTATTGAAGAACTGGGAGGCACCGGACGAAGCGACACACTGCGCGCCCTGAAGGGCGAGGCGCTGCTCTGCCGTGCCTACAGCCACTTCATGCTGACCAACCTTTTCGGTCTGTCCTACTCCAAGCAGCACAGTCAGACCGACCTTGGCGTGCCTTACATCACCGAGCCTGAGTCGACGCTCAATCCTCACTACGACCGCCCGTCGGTGGCCTACGACTATGAGATGATTGAGAAGGACCTCCTCGAGGGTCTCTCGCTCATGAGCGACGTCATCTATCAGAATCCGCGCTACCACTTCAACTCGAAGGCGGCCTACACGTTTGCCTCGCGCTTCTACCTGTTCTATCAGCAGCCCGAGAAGGTCGTCCAATATGCCACACTGGCCCTGGGCGACAACCCCTCAGCCCTGATGCGCGACTACGATGCGATGCAGGACATGCCCACTGACAACATGAATCCTCGCGCCATGCAGTACACCTCGGCCAAGGACCAGGCCAACTTCCTGTTGCTGCCCGTGATCTCCAACGACGCATTCTACTTCCAGGGCTACAGCACGGGCGGCCGCTTCAACACCAACCACTACATCGGCCAGGCCGAACTGTTCTTCGCCACGCCGTGGCGTCCGGCCAACAACACCGCAGCCGAGTCGCAGGCCCTCTTCAAGTTCTACTGGTTCTACAGCCAGGCCTACGACAAGTTCCTGCTGCCGAAGACGCCCTACTACTTCGAGGAGATCAATGCCAACAACCACACGGGCTACTATCGCACCGTCGTCGTAGCACTGAAGGCAGAGGAAGCCGTGCTCAACCGTGCTGAGGCTTACACCCTCCTCGGACAGAACGACAAGGCCCTGCAGGACATCAACGTCTGGACCCACAGCTTCCTGCCCGACAGCGTGACCTACGTTGCCGGCGGCCACTACAACTGGGATCCCTTCGAATATGTCATTGACTACGCCACCGAGTATGTTCCCCGCGACCTCACGATGGAGAGCATCCACCACTGGCACCACATGTACGACTACTACGCGCCCGAACGCCCCATGCCGCGCAAGCACCTGAACCCCGAGTGGATCTCGCTCACCGAGGGCAGCGACCAGGAGTGCCTGCTGCAGACCATCCTGCTCATACGCCGTCTGGAGTTCCTGCACGAGGGCATGCGCTGGTTCGACATCAAGCGCTACGGCATCAAGATCTATCGTCGTCAGATCACCAGCGCCCTGAACGTCCTCGAACTCACCGACTCCATGTCCTATCGCGACCCGCGCCAGGCCCTGCAGCTGCCGTTCGAGGTGCGCGGTGCCGGTCTTGAGGCTAACCCGCGTCCCGCCGGCGAAGCCCTCATCGACACCGGGAGCGACGCCTACAGCAACTGGCAGCCCGCCAGCAATACCATTAAGTTATCAAAGTAAACAACGTAACATCATACACCAATATGAAAGCAACATATATTTTCAGAGCAATGTCTCTCTGTGCGCTCTGTCTGGTCGGCGGACTCTTTGCCTCCTGCGGCAGCGACGACGTTGATGAGAGCATCAGCGTGATTGTCGACTCGCAGACACCCGAGAACGATCTCGACCGTTGGCTGAAGGTGAACTTCGTCGACCGCTACAACATCGAGATGCGCTATCGCTGGGAGGACAACGAGATCTCGATGGACTATATCCTCGTGCCGGTGAGCTACGAGAATGCCATCCGCATGGCCAAAGTGCTGAAGTACATCTGCTTCGATGCCTTCGACGCCGTCACCGGCGGCCCAGAGTTCATCCGCAACAGCTTCCCGAAGTTCGTACAGCTTGTGGGCAATCCCGGCTGGAATACCAACAACACCTACACGCTCGGCACCTCCGAGGGCGGCTACAAGATCAACCTCTGGTATGTCAATCACCTGGGAGAGAAATACTACGACTCCAACTGGCAGCAACATGACGTCATCACCAGTCGTGAGCAGCTGAACACCAACTATTTCCACACGATACTACACGAGTATGCCCACACGTTCCACCAGCGCGTGCCTTACTCCAACGAGTTCAACCAGATCTCCGGCACCGACTACCTCGGAGGCAGCTACACCTCGGTGTTCTCCGGACCCGACGACCCGCAGATTTACGTGCTTGGATTTGTCACGGCCTACTCTGCCTATACGGCTAATGAGGACTTTGCCGAAGTATTCTCGACCTACGTCACCAGCACCGTCGACGAGTTCCAGTACATCCTCGACCACGCCAACGCTGACGGTCGCAACAAGATTCTGCGCAAGCTGCGCATCGTGCACGACTACTTCGCTGACAACTGGAACCTCGACATCGACGCCCTGCGCGACGAAATCCAGAATCGCGAGGCTCATCTCGAAGACCTCGACTTTGACGATTTGACCATTTAACATAGAACATTGACAATTATGAAAACCAGATATATCAAACACCTCGCAATGGTTGCCCTCGTTTGCTGCAACGCCGTTGCTACCCTCACGGGCTGCCAGATGAAGGAAGACGACCTCTTCGACGTTGACCCTGCCAACCGCGCCGATGCATGGATGGCCGACTACCGACGTGTCTTCAACAACAATGAATACGGCTGGGCACTCTATACCGACAACCCCACCAGTGGGCGCCATCCGTCGGTGAAAACCTATGCCGTGCAGTTCGACCAGTGCTACAGCACGTTCTTCCGCACCTCCGGAACGGGCAATCTGCCGGCAGTGGCAGGTATCGACACCATCAAGAGCATGTATTCCTTCAAGATGGACAACGGCATTGTGCTGTCCTTCGACACCTACAACGGATTCTTCCACTACTTTGCCGACCAGTCGCAGTATTTCTCACAGGACATGCAGGGCGACTTTGAGTTCTGCCTCGAGCGCTATTCCGAGAACGAGGACACCATCTTCGGACACGGCAAGACCAAGCTTCTGCCCTTCGTGATGATCAAGCTGCCCGTCACGGCCAAGGACTACCAGGAGGCCTGCGACAGTATCAAGTCCAACTACGCCCCCTACAACTGCTCGTTCGTCTGCGCCGGCGACACGCTGCCCGCCCGCTTTCTCAGCGGCTACCAGAACTTCATGATATGGATGGACGACGACGACCTCAACTACGACGGCCACCTCTATAGCTACGGCAACCTCGTGGGCGGCATCTACCTCATCGAGCCAATTGAGTACAAAGGCCATATCATCAAGGAGATGCACATCAAGAGCGACAAGTCGGGCTACGACGATGTGAACGGGCAGGCCGAGATTATTCCGAAGCCCATGGCCCATTACTTCACCAAGGATGCAGAGTACGACTCCCATTTCTGGGGCTACAGCTGCCTCGGCCCTGACACCAAGAGCGAGTGGGACAAGGCGCGCACAGCCCTCAACAAAAGCCGGTACAAGGCCAACTCGCTTGTCTACGTCTGCCTGAAGACCGACGGCGTGGGGGGCATCGACCTCATCTTCAACATGTGGTACGGTTCTGGCGAGATACACTTCCCGCTGGAGATGCAGGAAATTGACAACGACCACATCGCCCTGAAGTGGACGGGCAAGGAAACCAGCGGACTGGGCTACAAGGTCTACCCGCTCGGCCTGAACTATATCGTTGACGCCATTGCTCCGAAGGACGAGTTCAAGACCTTCCGCGTCAGCTGCCAGGGTGGGTCGAAAATGTCGCCCAGCGAACTGACGCTTATCGACGAGTCGAACCCCGACAACTGGTTCTTCTTCGGCACCAATTGGCGCTATTACCACCAGAGCATCTGGGATTGACGTGAAAAACGAATAGTGAGAAGTGAGAAGAAAGAAAGCGGATTGTTCCCTTTTTCCTTCTCACTTCTCACTTTTTTGTCGTTTTGCTTGCATATTCCGGTTATTTTGCCTGTTTTTGCAATCAAAACTATATCTTAACTTATTCAACTTTCTCAAGTAAGAAAGAACCACGGATTGAACGGATTAAACTACATTATAAAATTATTTCAGTGGCGGTGAAATAGTATTCAGTGACGGTGAAATAGTATTCAGTGGCGGTGAAATAGTATTCAGTGGCGGTGAAATAATTTTATCCAGTCCTTTGTTCGGCTTCCATCCGTACAGCTTACAGCTCGAAAGAACTTGAGAAAGTTGAATTAACTTACCAATCATTCATAGTACCACAAACGCTTATGAAAACGAGAAAAATCTTGATGTCCTACAATTGTCCTGCCTCGACCATGAGGACGACGCGCTCCGTCAGGCGGTCGACGCCCTCGGCATCGTAGCCTTTCTTCAGCGAGGCGCCGAACATCCAGGCGAAGGCCTGCCACATGCCGGAGCGGACGGGCCCGATGAAAGCCTGCATCGCCTCGTAGGCCGTCGAATTGCACTCGCGGTCGACGAGTTTGATGAGCAACTTGCCCTGCGAGAACGTCAGCTTCTTCATCTTCGGCTTATACTCTGCCACGATGGCGGCCTCAACACGCTTCATGTGCTCATCCTTCTCCTTCTTCGTCGGCAGCGTCTCAAGATATTCGGCCGTCTCGATGAGCATCTGGCGCACCTCCTTGGCCAGCGGCAGAGTCTTCTTCACGTTCTTCACCAGCCGCAGGTAGGCCTGCTGCTGCCGCTTATTCTTGAATGTCGGTTCGGGATAGACGTAGACGTTCGACATCTCCATATACTGAATGGAGTCGCCGTCGACCAACGTCTTCGCCACCTTCACGGTCGGCACGAACGTCGGTTCGCCAACCTCCTCCTGTCCATGGACTGTCAGGCCCATCGCAAGAAGCGTCAATATCAAGAGACTTCTGCTATTCACGCGGCAAAGTTACGACATTTCCGTGAACGCACCAAATTTTTCAACTTAATAAACATCAACACGGACGGGCGGACATCATCTGGAGCCACTTGCGATAGCCGAAGACGGCGAAGACGGTGTAGATGCCGTAGATGCAGGCCTTGAACGGTATGCCCTTATAGACATAGAGCACGCAGCAGACGGCATCGACGACCAGCCACATCAGCCACTGTTCGGCATACTTCTGTGCCAGGGCCCATAGCGCCACGATGCTGAGGGCGGTGGTGAAGGCGTCGGTCACGGGCACGCTCGAGTTGGTGTGGGTCGTGAGGAACCACCAGATCAGCCCCCAGAGGCCGACCATGACAACCGCCGCGGGCACGATATGACGCGGATTGAAGTGGGTGATGGGCAGACTGCGGGTTTCCTTCTTTCCCCCGAACTTCCAGACGCAGAAACCGTAGAGTGCTGCCAGACAATAGTATATGGCCATGCCGAAATCGGCATAGAGACCTGCCTTATAGTAGAGCACCATGTCGACGGCCGGCATGACGACGGAGGCGAGCCACAACCAGATGCTGGCCCGATATTCTAAGTACAGATAGATTAGGCCGACGGCGAAACCAAGCAGGTCGAGAAATCTCAGTGTGTCCATTACTCAGTTTTATTAGCTCCCACGTCTAAGTCTTATTCGTAATTGAAAATGTCTGTATATAGTACACTTTGTTCTTTCATCAGAAGTCTGGTAGAGCAATATCTGTCCTTTGTTATCTTCCATATTCTTTAATGCTATGGTTCTATGAATATTGGTGTCCCTTTTGCATGGTCTGCATCCAACTCGATAAGTCTTTCTATATTTTTGACTTACCTACTAACTTTTCCGAGTTACCCACTAAGTGTATTATAGTTACCCACTAACTCTAAATACAAAGAAAGGGCAAAAGCGTCCATACGCCAGAAAGGT
>FLNY01004262.1_pt1 | contig 37442 bp, 35 predicted proteins | sample 1140381 | NCBI WGS metagenome assembly FLNY01 (sample SAMEA3878172, study PRJEB12797) | bioreactor metagenome | biome: Moose rumen | place: Sweden | collected 2011-10 | reverse complement strand
AACATCAAAGCAAGAAGTTGATTCCAACAGGTGAGATGCTTAACATAACGGTTACCGTCATACTTGTCAACAAGGTGGCGGAACTTGTCATTGTTCAGAAACTCTATCAGTTGAGCGAATACATATTTGTCCTTGTTCATCTTACAGTCAATTTGATTGGCTGCAAAATTACAAATTCAAATCGTCGCGCATTCAAAACCGCTCGTAAAAGACTTTATTTCAGCGATTTCAAAGAACGATTAGTCCACTTTAACGGGACAGTAGTGTATATATATCAATAATTACATATATTATTAATAATAAAGTAATATATAGCCTTCGCTTTTCTCTCAAATTCTTTTGTCATTTTTGTCATTTTGTCACAAAGTTTTCGTAACTTTGTCGGCAGAAAACAATTAATAAACGTATAGTCTTATGAAATATCTTTACTTCAAAGCGATTCTCTTATGCTTTTGCCTGCTTGCTAGCATCAATGCTTTTGCCTATGATGCTGAAATTGACGGAATATATTATAATTTCCAGACTGACAGCACAGCGATGGTCACATTTCAGGGCTTTAGTAGCGCAGGTAACCCAAAATCTGATTATAGTGGTGCAGTTATCATTCCTGAAAATGTTACTTATGACAACAAGATATATAGTGTGACAGCCATTGGTGTCTATGCTTTTTCTGGATGTAGAGAATTAACCTCAATCACAATCCCTAATAGTGTGACAACCATCGGTTACGGAGCTTTCCGTGATTGTAGTAATCTAACCTCCATAACAATTGGTAATGGCGTGAGGAATATTGGGGATTTGGTCTTCGAAGGAACTGCTTGGTATAATAATCAGCCAAATGGTGTGGTTTATGCTGGTAATGTGGTTTATAAATATAAAGGAACAATGCCAGAAGAAACGGTAATTACAATAGAAGAAGGCACTTTAGGGATAGCAGATAAGGCATTCTATAATTGCAGTGGCATAACCTCAATTACTCTTCCAGAAAGTGTAGTAAGCATCGGCGAATATGCTTTCTATGGCTGTAGAAATCTTACTTCTATCAACATTCCAGAGGGTATAACGAGAATTGAAAATCATACATTTTATGGCTGTAGCAGCCTGAATTCTATCAACATTCCCGGGAGCGTGACGAGTATTGGAGAATATGCATTTGATGGTTGCTTAAGTCTGACTGCTGTATATATTACAGATTTGGCAGCATGGTGCAACATTTCCTTTGCATCTAATCTTAATATAAGCACTGTTTATTATTATTCTCAACCATTACTATATGCTCACCATTTATATTTGAATGGAGAGGAGATAACAGACCTTGTTATTCCAGAGAATGTAACAAGCATCAGCAACGGAGCTTTTTGGCAATGCAGCGGCCTAACTTCAATTTCAATACCGAAAAGCGTAACAACCATAGGAGACTATGCTTTTGCTTATTGTAGCGGCGTTATTTCTCTCACCATTACCCACGGTATGACAAGCATGGGAATTGGGGCATTTTCTAACTGTACAGGCTTGACCTCTGTCACCATTCCTAATAGCATAACGTCTATCAGCAGCGAAGCTTTTCGTTACTGTACAAGCTTGACTTCCGTCACCATTCCTGAAAACGTGACCAGCATCGGATTTATGGCCTTCCGATATTGCCGTAGCCTAACCTCCCTCACCATCCCCAATAGCGTGACAAACATTGGGAGCGATGCCTTCGAGGGCTGCAGCAGCCTTACTTCCATCACCATCCCCAACAGTGTGACAAACATTGGGAGCGATGCCTTCGAGGGCTGCAGCAGCCTTACTTCCATCACCATCCCCAACAGTGTAACGAATATGGGCACGCATATTTTCGAGGGTTGCACCAACTTAGTTTCCGCTACCATTGGGAGTGGCGTGACAAGTATTGGCTCGTCTGCTTTTAAGAATTGCAAACTACGAAATTTACTTATTAAATGTATCACTCCACCTTCTATTCGAAGTGACACTTTTTCCGGACAGACACTATATCACACAACACTCTATGCTCCTACAGGAAGTTGGGATGCTTATGCTTACGACGATTCTTGGTATCTATTTCATAACATTCGCGAGACGGCAACGACAGAGAGAGAAGTTTCCATGGAACAAGCATACACTTTGATGGAAGCAAGCACGTTTGCTTACTCCGTCTATGACCCCGTGAACGATTGTATCAATACCATCAATTCGTTCGGCATTAATGAAGACAACCCCAACCATTGTTGGCAGATGATAGAGGCAGGCGGGATGCACTTCCTCTATAATTTAGGTGCGAAGAAGTATGTCAAGAGAATCGGCACTCGTCTTGAACTGACAGATGTGCCCGAACCTATCGATGTCGAAGACGGCGAGAATGGCCTTATTATTGGGGCACTAACGGCTCAGCAATGGGCACTTGTCGGCAACGAGCACATGAATGTTGCACAATCAGCCATCGACGAAGTGACGGGAATAAGCAACCTAAATGCTGCCGACAATAACTCTCCAATTTATAATCTTGCCGGGCAGCGCCTTAGCAAGATGCAAAAGGGCATCAATATCAAGGACGGCAAGAAGGTCTTGATTAAGTGAAAGCAGGAAAGACCTCAACAAAATCAAAGTTCTGGTGAAATAGTCGATACCGTAATGAAAGGATAGCGAAATGGAACCGCACGAAGCTTTTAAGGCCATTGACGCAACAGCGGGATTTCTTATGCGGATTAAAGGCCTAATGAATTCGGATATCGTAGACCTTGGAGATGATAAGGAGGGCTGGGAACTACTTGAAGTTCAAATCTATACTACAATAAAACTGCACTCGATTCCTGAGTCCAGATTCAAGCTTAAATATCGGAATGGGCAAGAGGAAGAATTCGTTGTTCCGAATATAATACCCGTTTGCCATTATCTGATTGATACTTGGCCGTTACCTAAAGCTAAGCAGATTCGTTCTCATATTGTAGAGTCAAATTTGCTCAATCTTGCAGACGACATTCTCGGCTTTAACGATCCTATGATGTACGAGGTATTTTTTGAGTTACATGAATATGGCCGATCATATGACCCACCTTCGCGGCTGTTTGACGCAATATATGACATTAATTATCACTTAGCATATGCGCTTCGAAAGATTGAAGCATGGGAGGAAGAAGAAAGACCTTCTTTTCTTGTTAATGTAGACAAATCCGATGAAGAGGCAAAGTCAATTGACAAGGAATTGAGAAACTTAGCTCGTGTTCCATCGGTGTCTGCAATCTGCCTTAAATTGGCAGAAATGGCGAAGGAAAAAAAATCCTTCTACCCGAAGCGGAAAAAGCGTATGAGGAATTGGTTCGCTTGGGAATGCAAACAACAGGTCGAGGCTTCGCTCTTAAGACATTTAAGAATAACTACATAAGGCCAAAGAAGTAGATAACATACCCTTTGCCATTTATGCGTTGGAAGAGTTTTCCGACGCTTTTTTTGTCCTTTGGGATTATTTGGGATGGTACTTTTTATATCAATCTGTACCTTTAAAAAACTCTTTACCTTTGCCCTCGCAAATCGGATGAAAGTCCGTTTTGCCGTGCAGGGGAAACTCCCGTGTACGTACTTTATTAACTCCGAGTTGCGTGAGAGTCTCCGCGGTAGAAAGTTGCAACACCTCAGCCTTCTCACAAAACTTGGAAAAATGACAACTTCAAGTTTAAGAAGGCTTTTGCCGAAAGAGTTCGACCCGGCACTCTTAGAAAAGCTGGTCATCGAGGGACGGGTATATGTCGATTACCCGCGAGTTATTAACAAGGACGCGTACAAGCGCGAGGTCTTGGACTACGTCCGAGCCATCGATAAGTTTGCCTCGGAAAAGTGGCTCAAAGTAGTCGGCGACTTGTGGCGAGAAATCGTAGGAGCGCCGTGTTTCGAGACGTGCCTGGCCATGAAGAAAGGCCTGCAGGCAGGACACCTCAACCGCTATGCGGTCACGAACCTTGTTTGCTGGTTGCAAAGTTTGGGCGTGTATCGCCGAGACGTACCGATGCTAACGCTGCACCTTGCTTTGGAGCAGACTGGCAAGCGGAACAAATACTACACCTCTTGCGGTAACTATTGCCTGACGAAAGAGGCAAGAGACCTGCTCCGCCAACTTTTGCGGAAAGTATAAAAAAGAAAATTTTAGACCTCTCAAAACCGCCATACCTTTGTCGGCGGAAATCAAGCGAAAGCCTGACTGCAGCAGGCTACTCGCTTTGAGAGAAAAAACAGTATTAATTTATAAATTTATCTAGTATGATAATAAAAAATCTTCTTATCAAAAGAGTAGGTGACGAAAAGAGCGGCACCTCAGAAACAACGGGCAAGACTTGGTCGAGCCGAAACATTCTCCTCGCTTTCGAGGACGAGACTGGCGAGAGTTACATCAGCGCTGTCGTGGATAGCGAAGTTTGGAAAATCCTTGGTCACGCAGAAGGGGAGACTGTCAGCCTGAACCTCCGCTTCCGTACAAAACGCTTTTTGAATGGTTTCGTTTCGAACGAAATCCGTATCATCAATCCTAACATTAACGCTAACAATTAACAGTTATGAAGACATTAGTAGAGAAATGTGATATCCACATCACGACCATAAAGAACGCACTGCCGCAGGAAAAGCCCGTGGCTGGGAAGTTCCAAATCACCAACGACTGCACGGCAGCCGTGTTCAAAGAGGAAGCGGATGCTGTCGTCATCATAGGCGAAGCAAAAGGCAAGCGAATCATGCGAGGCAAGAATTTCTCCGTATGGTGGAGACCCGAAGAGGACAGATATAAAATCTGCGTTTTCGTGAACAACAATGCAAAGAGCGCTATTCTGGCGGAGAGCGATCTGGAAGAATGCCTTAACTTCATTAAAGGAAGAATCATTAACTCCTGACTTTCAACTCCCCATGATTACTCCCGATTATGTAAACAAGGCTCGCGACAATCAGCCCAAGTCGCTGACGCGCGAATACTTCGAGACGCTGCTCGACGACATGAACGTGAAGTTCCTCACGGACAAGATCCGAGAGCACAAAACCGATGCCGAGGCTCACAAACGCCTCTTGCCCGCCGTGACGTGGCAAGCCCATTTCGACGGCAACCTGCGGACGGATGCCAACGCACAGCCCACGGGCCTCTTCTGCCTCGACGTGGACATCCATCACGAGGATATGTTCAGGGTGCTCCTGAAGGACAAAGGCCCCGAAGAGGCTTACGCCTGGGCGGAGCAGGAGGCAAGGCAGAGGGCGCAGGAATGGGCCAGCAAGGCAGAGGAACTCGACATCGTGGGCATCCACGTAAGTCCCAGCGGCACAGGCGTTCACGTCATCGCCTGTTGCCACCAGAGCTGCAAGAGCATCGAAGAGAACCAGGCCCGACTGGCCCGCCTCTTGGGCACCAGTTACGATGCGGTCTGCAAGGACTGGGCAAGAATCTATTTCATAACCCCGAGGGAAGACTGGACGTATCTCGACCTCGACAACATTTTCCCAGATGATGAAAACGAAGTATAACATGGTGGAAATCGAAGAGTTGTGTGACGAACTCGTAGAGAAAACAACGGAAATTCAGAATATCCTCTCCGACGCTGTCCCCAAAGGTGCCAAGGCCATTTGCGTGGCGCTTGCAGCGGCAGATGTTCTGGCCGATTCGCTGGCTCAGGCTGCCTCGAGCGACTTCGCTGCCCAGCGCATGCTGTTCGACATCGCCTGCTTGCTCAAAAGCAAAGTGGAGAGGTTTCGCAAAGCACAAAAAAGAACGAAGAAATGAAGAAAAGAACAATCCTATCGAAAACGGAGGCGGTACAAAGTGCCGCTTCCGTACCAAACCAAAAGGCAGGGTCCTTCCCCGACAACTACAATGGCATACCCTATAGTCTCATCGCGAACGCGCTGCTCTCGGTGTTCGGCTTCAAAGATGGCCACGTCCCCGAAGGCGCCAGAAACTCTACCCTCTATCGGTTGGCGCGACAATTGCGCTACATCTGCGACTTCAACCCGTCGTACATCAGGAGCGTCGTCCCGTCGTGGGGGCTCAGCGACGAGGAGATGATGCAGACCATCCATTCGGCTGTCTCGTCCACCAGAGCCACCGAAATGCCTTATGAACTCCGGCACGCCATCCATGAAATCCAGAAGCCCGACCTCTCCACTCCTGCCAAGCGCCAGGAATACCTGCAGCGGCTCAATCCGTTGCCCACCAAGATGCCCTTTCTGCTCAAGTACATCCTCAAACGGTACGGACGCAACGGGCGCTCTGCTCTGGTGGCTGCTTTGCCTATGCTCGGCACTCTGCTTGGCCGCTTTGAGAGCAAGTATCTCGACGGCCGAAAGCACCGGCCCGTCTTCATGGTCGTGGTGGCTGGTCATGCAGGAAGCGGCAAAGGCTTTATAGCCGACATGCAGGAATGGCTCTTGAAGCCAGTACTGGAACAAGACGAAAAGGGTCGCGAGGAGCTGGAAGCCTACGCTCGTGAACGCGAGAAGAAGAAAGGTGCAAAGCAGCTCCCCGACAAGCCTACGCCCTGCATGCGTGTCCTCTCGGCAACCAGCTCGAACGGCATGTTGCTGGAACGCGCCAAGGCAAGTCTGGGCCAACCGCTTTGCGTCATCACCGAGGAAATCGACGAAAGCAGCCGAGCCAACCGCAACGGGGCTTGGGCGGACAAGAGCGACATCTATCGCAAGGCTTTCGACGGAGCCATCTGGGGACAGGACTATCTGACCTATTCGGGCAGCGTCAAGCTCTTTGTCAACCTCGTCTTCGCCGGCACATACATTTCCGTCCGCAACTATTTCTGCAACGTCGAGAACGGCTTGATGACCCGCTTCTTCTTCACCGAAATGGCACGCGACCTCGGGAAAAACGTGGAGGTGCGCTGGGACGGCGAAACGAACGACGACCGCAAGGCAGCCGAACTGGTGCAGAGCCTCTACGAGCAGGGCAGCACAATCGACATCCCCGCCTCGGAAAACGTCATCTCGTTCCAACTGCCAAAAGCCAAGAAAGCCGCTTTCGACTTCAACGAGGAGAAGATTCAGGAATGGGAAGCCAGCGGCCCCGACGAAGACCACAGAGACAATGCAATAGACCTATTGCGCCGCAGGGCCGCTGTGACCATCTTCCGCGCCTCGCAGGTCATGTACGCCCTCGAAGGGAACAAAGAGACAGCCGTCGGCATGGCAATGGCGCGATGGTTTGGCAACGAAGCGTTCCTCAACCAGTACATCATGTTCGCCGACCAAATCAACGATGCGGCCCGCGCAAACGATGCCATCGCAAAGAAGCAGGACATTGCGGCCAGCCGCGTGGCAAGAAACAACGCCCTGTTCCGCCTTCTCGACCAGCTGCCCGACGAGTTCAGCAGGGAAGACATGGCAAAGGTGCTGGATGAGCAGGACAGAAAACGCTCTGGGCTGGGACAATACATCTCGCGAATGCTTCAGAGGGAAATGATAATGCAGACTCCCGAAGGCTTCAAGAAAATCTTCAAATGAAGCCGTGACAAAATGACACTTGTGACAAGTCATTTCAAGACAGAAAGCCTCCTCCGTCGAAAGTGGGGGCTTTCTTTTTTGTGCCTCTTTTCTTCTCTTGGAATTGCATAAGCGTTTATGAATTGCGGAATTCCATGGGCGTGATGCCTTGGCTGAGGCGGAACATCTTGTTGAAGTGCGATGCCGAATCGAAGCCGAGGCGGTAGGCTATCTCTTTGCAGGAGAGCGAGGTGCTGAGCAGGTAGTCCTTCGCCCGCTCCATCTTGAGGCGCAGGAAATACTGTGCCGGCGCCCGCCCCGTGTAGTCCTTGAACGTGCGTCGGAATTTGGAGTAGCCCATGCCTGCTTCGGCTGCCACGTCCTCCATGCGCAGCTCGCGGTGGAGGTTCTGCCGCATCATCTTCATGGCAAGGTTGATGCCGTCCGTGTCGGGGTTGTTCAGATAGGGCAGCTGCTGGCATCTGGCGTAGATGCCTGTGACGATGAGTGCGATGTAGCCCGTCAGCTGCTGCTGATAGGCAGGCATCTGGTTCTCTGCCACCTCATAAGCCTTCTCGAAAGCCCTTGCCAGCGTGTCCGAGATGCCGACGTGATGGATGGGCTTGGACTTGTCGGGGAAGAACTTCCCCATTTGCATCTCGGCAAGAGGACCAGTGAAGCCAATCCATGCCTCCGACCATCCTGTCGCGGCATCGGGCGCATAGTTGTGCCATTCCCCCGGGTAGAGGATGACGACGTCGCCAGCCCTGACTGGCGTGCGCTCGTGGTGCGCAGAGACGAACCAACCGCCGCCTCGGAGGATGTAGAGCACTTGGAACTCGCGGAGCATGCGCCCCTCGCCCGGGAAGAACAGGTAGTCCTCGGGGTGGCTGCCCGCCGGATAGGAACTTCCGGGAGCAATGTCCTGCATCCCTACCGTATGGGTCGTGATGCCCCATTTGGGGTCTTCGTTCTTTGAAAGCAGGTATCGGATGGTGGCCATAGTGCAGTTTCTTTAATCGTTTTGTTCTGCAAAGATATGAAATTCCTGCCACTGTGTCAAAAAGTTATATCAAAAAGTCAGTAAATTATTAAATATATAGTGAGAAACAGCGTACTTTGCACCGAAATTATCCACAAAACAGTATCAAAATATGAAAAAGATTCTACTTTCCCTCGTGGCTTTCGTGCTGGCATTCCCTGCTTTCAGCCTCGACGTCACCAACCTTCGTGCCGAGGATTATCACAACCCCGTAGGCATCGACAAAAGCAAGATTCACCTCTCCTGGAACTTGGAAAGCGAGCAGCGTGGCGTGATGCAGACAAGCTACCGTGTGGAGATAGCCACCGATGCTGCCTTCGGAAACGTCGTTTGGCAGTCGGGTATGGTAAATTCCGACGAGAGTGTCTTCGTGGAGATGCAAGGCTTCGAGCCTGCCGCCGAGACCCGCTACTACTGGCGCGTCACGGTCAGCGACAACAAGGGGCAGACTGCCACAAGCACCGAGAAGGCCTACTTCGAGACAGGTCTTATGAAGGCCGACGCCTGGAACAGCACCCGTTGGATTAAAGCCTCTACCAGCGAGCAAGGCTCCGAAAGCGAAGGACCCGTCACGGACTACGAGGTTGAGGTCAAGTTCAACGTAAAGCAGCTTGCAGCAGGCCTTATCTTCGCAGCCTCAGACCACAGCAACTACTATATGTGGCAAGTGAACACCAACGGCAGCACACGCTTCCGTCCCCATCGCTGGAGCGGCGGCAACCCCGCCTGCCTCTCGGAGAATGCCATCACGGGCGTTACCGTACAGAACGGCGAACAGCACACCTTGACCGTCAAGGTGACAGGGGGCAACGTCGCAAAGACTTATATAGACAATGTACTCATTGACACCCGCACGGGCGACTTCGCATACGGCGACTTCGGCTTCCGCGAAGACTACGACAACGGCAACCAGCCCGAGCAGGCATACTTCGATGACTTCAAGGTGACGTCGGGCGGCAAGGTGCTCCTCGAAGAGAACTTCGACGGCAGCAGCTGTATGTTCCAGAGCGGAACGCTGCAGGGCGGCCAGTTCTACGTCACAGGCCCCGGCACCTACGCCTGGCAGCAGAAAGTCTCCAAGCCCGTGCGCTATGACGTGGAATATGACCTGACCCTCGTCAACGACAACGCAAGCATCTGCTTCAGCGCCACTTCCTCGGACACATACATGATGTGGGCCATCAACACCCTCGACGTTAGTCAGCCCGTCATCCGCCGTCACGTCTATCTCAACGGCAACCTTACCTACAGCGACACGCCCATCACAGCTTTCTCGAAAGCCGAACTCCTGGGCACGCAGCACCACATTGTGCTGGAATGCGAGACCCCATACGTGCGCACATATATAGATGATGTCTTGGTCGATACCTATCAGGACACTCAGGGCGTGCTGGCCGTGGGCGACCTCGGCATGCGCGTCAGTGCGACAGGTAACGAGCGTGAGAAGGCTTACTTCGACAACATCATGCAGACCGTCTATGACGAGAGCGGCAACGCCACCGTCACTCTCAGCGAGGACTTCGAGGGCGCAGGCAATGCCTTCAATGCTACAGACATTCGCGACTTCGGTGGCAGTCGCCAGTGCTACATGGAGGCTTCCGTGGGCAGCGCCAAACGCCTCATGCAGCAAGACGGCAGCATCGTGGCAGGCATGCCCATGTTCCGCAAGACTTTCGACCTTGGCGGCGGCATCCGTCGCGCCCGTCTCTATGCCACCGGCCTTGGCGTCTATAACGTCTTCATCAACGGCGAGCGCGTCGGACAGACCGATGACGACGGCAATACCCTCTACGACGAACTCAAGCCCGGTGCTACCGAGATGAAGAAGACCGTCTTTTATACCACGCATGACGTGACGACTCTTCTGCGCGAAGGCAAGAACGCCATCGGCGCACAGCTCTCGACGGGATGGTGGAACGGCGCCATTGTTCACGGCATCTATGGCGGCAAGCCAAACGCTTTCCGTGCTTTGCTGAAGATTGAGCTGGAGGACGGAACGCAGGTAACAGTACCCACCGATCTCTCTTGGCTCTGCAATACCAACGGCCCGCTCCGCAAGGGCGACATCTACAACGGCGAGACCTACGACGCACGCCTCGAACAGGGTCAGTTCACGCCCGACTTCGACGACAGCGATTGGTTTGCCACCGCCGAGTCCAGCGACTTCAAGGGCGAGATTCTTGCCTTCGAGGGACCGGCCATCCTGGCAGTGGAAGCGTTGCGTCGCTACCCGCAGACCATCCAGATATACGAGGGAACGAAGTCCAACGGCAAGACCTTCGGTGAAATTAACGTTGTGGAGGAGATAACAGGCCAGAACAACTTCAACCTGACCGCAGGCCAGACGGCTGTAATCGACCTTGGGCAGAACGGCTCGGGTTGGGTGAGCTTCACTGCAAAGGGCGCTCCCGGCACTAAGCTTCGCTTCCGCTTTGGCGAGATGCCCAACACGACGGGCGACCGCAGCCGCGGCGATGACGGTCCCGCCGGTTCTGTCTATACCGAGAATCTTCGTTCGGCAGAAGCTACGCTCTATTACACCCTGAAAGGTGCAGAGGAGGGCGAGAGCTTCCATCCCACATCAACCTATTTCGGTTTCCGCTACATTGAAGTGACCACGTCGGCAGATGTGGAGCTGACCGACGTCATTGGCGAGACCGTGACCAGTGCCGTGGACGAGAAGTCTTCCTTCCGTACCAGCCACGAGGACGTCAACAAGCTCTACAGCAACGTCATGTGGGGACAGCGCTCGAATTTCGTCAGCGTGCCCACCGACTGCCCGCAGCGCGACGAACGCATGGGCTGGACGGCCGACACACAGGTCTATTCGATGGCTGGCCTCTACAATGGCGATACCCGCAACTTCTACAAGAAATGGATGCGCGACATGCGTGATGCACAGCGCAACGACGGTGCTTATGGCGTGATAGCCCCCTATCACTGGGGCGTGGGTTATGGCGCTGCTGCATGGGCCGATGCAGGTGTTATCCTGCCTTGGAAAGTGTATCTCATGACAGGCGACAAGGAAATCCTCCGCGAGAACTTCGAGGCCAACGAACGCTACATGTCGTTCCTTGCTGCTCAGACCGGTGACGGCTACCAGTACAATGGTGGCTATACCACATATGGTGACTGGGTGGCATATGTTTCGACCGACAGCAGATATTGTAGTGTATGCTATTATGCTTACGATGCCGACCTTATGGCCCGCACCTGCCGTGCCCTCTCGGAAACAGAAGGCGACACCTACAGTCAGAAGGCAGAGCAGTACGAAGAACTCTTCCAGAACATCAAGGCCGAGTGGCAGAGCCGCTTCCTCACCACTTCCAAAGTGCCCACACAAGGCACCCAATGCGGTTACCTCATGGCACTCCGCTACAACCTCCTGCCCGACGAGCAGTCCATCACCCGCACCCGCAACTATCTGCGTCGTGCCATCACGGGCAATAGCTATAAGCTCAATACGGGTTTCCTTGGCACGGCCATCCTCAACCAGACGCTCACTGAGAACGGTTTCAACGACGAGGCCTACACCCTCCTGCTGCAGCGCAACGACCCCTCTTGGCTCTATAGTGTCGATCAGGGTGCAACGACCATCTGGGAACGCTGGAACTCCTATACTGTAGCCAATGGCTATGGTCCCGTCAGCATGAATTCCTTCAACCATTATGCCTATGGCGTCATAGCCGAGTGGATGTTCCATCACATGGCAGGCATTGCTCCCGACGAGGCTCAGCCAGGCTTCAAGCACTTCTTCCTGCAGCCCAATCCCGACACCCGTACCACATTGCGCTATAGCCAAAAGCGTATCACCGAGGCTGATGCCGACTTCGCCTCAGATTATGGTCAGATCAAGGCTGAGTGGCAGTGCGACGGCACGAAGGAGATGACCTATCGCGTCACCATCCCCGCCAACACGACTGCCACATTGCGCCTGCCCATCAGCGATGAACTCTATGTCTATGAGAGCGGACAGCTTGCTGAGGAGGCAGAGGGCGTCAGCTACATCGGCACTGCCGACGGCTATGCCACCTACGAGCTCGGCTCCGGCTCATACCTCTTCTCCGTCAGCACGGAGGTTCCCGACGGCATAGGAGGAATTAAGAATGATGAATTAAGAAAGAAGAATGCGGGCAATGTCATCTACAGCCTGAATGGGATGCGCTTGCCTGATGAAAACTCTGCTCGTGGCATTGTCATCACAGACGGGAAGAAGGTCCTGGTTAAGTGATTAAGCCAGCCGCAGGGGGCATAATTCGAAGTATTAGTATTCATGGACTAAAGTATTAGTATTCTTGAGCCAAAGTATTAGTATTCATTGCCCCAAGTAATAGTATTCATGGAATCAGAACTCACAATGGGTTGAAACAGTTATATACCAGAAGATGAAAGCCAAAGATAGAAGTCTTGCGCGTACCATAGCACTTCTGTGCTGCTTGTGGTGCGTGAGTTGCCAAACCTGGAGCGAGGAGGCACCTCTGCTCGAGACGATGGAGTTTGCCCGCCCCTCCATGCCGTGGCGTCCCGTCCCCTTGTGGTTCTGGAACAACACACAGATTTCCGAGCAGACGCTCCTCACGCAACTCACCCAGATGGTGGAGAAGGACGGCTACGGCGGCTGTGCCATCCTGCCCTTCGGTACGGGCTTCCGTCCCGAATATCTGTCCGACGACTACTTCAGCCTCTATGGGGCAGCCGTCACGAAGGCCAGTTCTCTGGGCGCCCACATGTCCATCTACGACGAGTACGGCTTTCCCAGCGGCAGCATGGGGGCAATAAACGGCTCCGGCGTGACCACCTTCATGAACAATCATCCCGAGCACACTATCAAGCGCCTCGACAAGACGGAGTACCGCGTCAGCAGCGGCGCGACCGTCGACCGGCAGCTCTCCGTCCAGGGAAAGCTCATGTCACTGGTGGCCATGAACAGCAGCACGAAGGAAGTCATCTCGCTCCGCGACTTCTACGACGAGGCGACGGGGCGTCTGACGTGGACGGCTCCAAAGCAGGCAGGCTGGCGCGTGATGATGTTCCAATGTGTCACGGACGGCGACCCCAATGTCGATTACCTCTCCCCCGAAGCCGTAGGGCTGTTCATCCACGATACCCATGAGGCCTACTACCAGCGTTTCGCCGACCATTTCGGCAGCACCATCGTCTCCACCTTCTTCGACGAACCCACGATGTACAGGGCACAAGGAAGGATGTGGACAGGCGACTTCAACGAGCAGTTTGAGGCGCGTTATGGTTTCTCGCCCGAAGCACTCTATCCAGCCCTCTGGTACGACATAGGCGACAAGACAGCATATGCCAGGAACCTCCTCTTTGGCTTGCACTCCACGCTCTATAGCGAGGGCTTCATGAAGACCATCTGCGACTGGGCGACAGCGCATGGCATCCTTGCTACAGGTCATCAGGATCAGGAAGAAATAGTGAATCCAACCGGCGTGGCAGGCGACCTCATGCTCGTGGGAAAGCACTTGACGATGCCTGGCATCGACAAGATAGGAGGCGGACGCCCGACGGAGGACTTCTACAAGGTCGTCTCCTCGTCGGCCAACAACTGGGATAAGACCTACGTCATGTCCGAGACGTATGGCGCTATGGGCAACATCTCGGTGGAAACGCTCTACCAGATAGCCATCGAGCAATACACGAAGGGCATCAATCACCTCATCCCTCATGCCGTCTGGTACAACGACGGCGACGTCACCTTCCTGCCCGAGCTCTCATGGCGCAACCCGCTGTACAATACGGAACTGCCCCGCTTCAATGCCTTCCTGTCGCGCCTGAACTATATCCTCTCCCGCGAGGGCAGACATGTGGCAGACGTGGCCATGCTCTATCCCATACAGACGCAGTACGCCGGACACCAGTTCGACGGAGCGAAAGGCTACTACGAAGGCGGCGTCGACGTGCCTGGGACGGACTATCCGCAAATCTCCCATTACCTGACCGACGACCTCGGCATCGACTTCACCTACCTTCATCCCGAGGTTCTTGACGACCGCTGTACAGTGGCCGACGGCTTGCTCAACATGAACAACACCGTCAACCACGAGCACTTCTCCGTCATCATCCTACCGGGCGTGAAAGTCATCTCGCTCACCAACATGCGCAAGATAGAAGAAGCATGGCAGCAAGGCGTGAAGGTTATCTTCACTACACAGTACCCGCAGCAGGCAGCCGATGCCGTCGATTCGGAGGAGATACAAAGCATCGTCAGCCGTATGCTCGATGCCGAAGAGAACAAGGCCTACTTCCTGCCCACGCCCTCCGCCACGTCCTTGGGCGAGGTGATGGCGGAATGCCTGCCGCAGCCCGACGTCGCTTTCTCGGAAGGCTCGCATCCCTTCAACTATATTCATAAAGTCATAGACGGTCGTGATGTCTGGTACTTCGGCAACATCGACGCCACCTCCGCCACGAATACCATCCGCGTGAAGACGTCCGCATCGAAACTCACCCTGCTCAATCCCCACACAGGGACCCTCTCTGACTCCCCCTTAAAGGGGGAGAAAGCAGGCAAACTCTCCGCGAAGGAAGCCTCCCCTTTAAGGGGAGGTTTGGAAGGGTCTTCTTTTAGCTTGACGCTCAGACCCTATCAGTCGATGTTCCTCGTCGACGATGCCCTGCTCCTTCAGAACGGAACAATCGAGAGTCCCGAGGACGAGAAGCTGACCTACACGATAGAAGTGCAGGCCGAGGTGGAGCAGCTCTCCGCAGGCATCTGCTTCTCCATCACCGACGACCGGGACTTTTATATGTGGCAGTTCAACGCCTCCGACCCTCAGCATCTCCGACTGCGTCCGCATCGCTGGCTCGGCGGCAATGCCTCCGTCCTGGGAGAGATAGAGCTGCCTAAAGAGGTCAACATCAGCGTCGGTCATCCCTTTAAGGTCAGGCTCGAGATAGAAGAAGAGTCGTACATCCGTACCTACATCGACGATGTCCTTGTTGACGAGCGCGGCGGCAGCTTCGCCTTCGGCAGGATAGGCTTCCGTCAGGCTCACGACGATGCCTACGGCAAGGCGGAGATAGCATGGTTCGACGACGTAAGCATCACAATGAAATCGGGCAGCGTCGTCTTCTCCGAGGACTTCTCCGCCTCCAATCCCTTCTCCGACGGCAGCATCGCATCGGGCAGGCTTAGAGTGGCAGGCCAGATGTCGCGCGACATCCTCGCTTGGCTTCAAGAGACGCCCGATGCCATAAGCTTCATTCCTGCTTCCTCTCGCAAAGATGAGGGGAGAATATATAACCTCTCCGGCCAGATGATTAATAGTAGACTGGCTCAAGGCATGGTCATTCATGGTGGGAAAAAGTATATATCTCGTAAGTAAGTCTATACATACACATTAATTATATATTACAATAGGATTAAGTTTAACAATCAGACGAGATGAAAACTAAAAGACTATTAGTGATGCTGCTGGCTATTATGGCATGTAGCATTCAGGCGTGGAGTTACAGGATTACCGACAACTACACCATCGAGAGTAAGTTTAAGATTAATGCCATAGGTGCAGGCATCATCTTCGCCAACTATAATGGCTATGGCGGTGACTTCTATATGTGGCAGTTCAATGTGGGGTACGATGGAAAAGATTCGAAGTTCCGCCCGCATCACTGGAAGCCAGCGGCATGTCTTGAAGAAAAGGAAACAGGGTCTGTCACGTTGAACACCACAGACTGGTTCGAGACAAAGATTGTGATATCCAACAATGGCACAACAGCAAATACCTACCTTCGCAAGGCTGGCGATGGCGATTATGTCCTGATAGATGCAAACCGTTCCGGCACGTTCCGCTATGGCATGGTAGGCTTCCGCCAGGACCACGGCGAAAGCGGTGTAGACAAGAAAAACGAGTCAGCTTCCTATGACTATATCAAGGTAACTGCCAATGATGGTGGCAAGGTGCTCTACTACGAGGACTTCAGTGGGGCTGTGTCCTGGGAGAACAACCCTACTGTGGCCGGTGGAGTCCTGACTGCTGCAGGAATTGACTTTTCAGAGCGTCTCTATCGCCCCAACAATATGTTCAAGGATGCCATTGACATGCACTATGCCGTCGAAGCCGACGTGACGATAGAGGAGGGCTACGTATCCTTCATCTTCGGCATGAACGACAGCGGCAGCAACTACATGTGGCAGATTTCGCCCAACTACTACAACGACGGCTCTGCCAACACCTACTATCACCTCGACTACGGCAACGAGTCGTGGAAGATAGCTGTCGCCGGCTCTCGCTATCCCAACTTCAATGCTGCGGATTTCATTGACACAAAGCGCCATGTGAAGATTGAAGTAGTCGGCAATGTGGTCTATACCTACATCGACAATCAGCTGCAGGACACCTTCACGCAGTGCGACATGACCGACCTCGAACTGCTCAACCCGGGCAAGATAGGCATCCGTGCCGACGGCAGCAACAGCATAAACCACATTGCATACATTGACAACGTGAAGGTCACGGAATACGAGTCAGACGGCTACGCTACGGTTGTGCTGTACGAACCCTTCACTGATGGCATAGCACACCGCTTCAATGTCGATGGCGTTACCGGTGCCAGCTTTGAGTCTGTCAGTGGCGATTATGCTCTGAAGATTGAAACAGGCTCAAATAAGGTGCGCCTCATTCAGTCCGATTGCAGCGGAGGGCACAGCTATCAGGCAAACGGTCTCTGCCAGTACTGTGGCGGTTATCAAGCTCCAGGCAACGACAATGGAACTTACACCATCGGCAATATGGGTCAGTTGATGGCTTTTGCTGAGATTGTCAACAGCTCCGATCAAAGTGCTGTCGGCTCGCTGACTGCCGATATTGATATGGAGTATTACCACAGGTACACGCCCATCGGCCTGAACAACGATAACTCTTGGCAGAAGCCCTTTAGGGGAACCTTCTACGGCAACAACCATGTTATCAGTAACCTCTATGTCAAGACAGAGTGCGAGGGCGGCCTCTTCTCCCGTCTGCGCAGCGGTAAGATATACAACCTCGGCATAGAGAACGCCCACATTGAGAGCACAGCCAACTTGCGTTGCGGCGCTATGGCAGGTGAGCACCACGACAATGCCTGGATGTACAACTGCTTTGCCCGCGGCACCATCGAGTTCGTGACTACTCATTCCCAAAAGGATGCTCTTGCTGGCGAAGGTCATGGCGGTCACTTCGTTGACTGCTATACGACGCTGGGCACCATTTGCTGCGAACTGCCTAATGGCGGCACAACGGAGAACTGCTATTCGGGCAGCGACGTCGAGAGCAAGAAGGCAAGCGGCGAGCTGTGCTATCTGCTCAACAGCAGCTCATGCTATGATGCCACTTGGCGTCAGACCCTCGGCGCGGACACCTATCCCGAACTCGACCCGACACATGGCATCGTGAACAAGATTTCTTCTGTAGGCTACACCACACAGTATATTCATTCTACCGACGTGACTATCCCCACCGGCGTAGAGGCATACGCAGGTGTCATCAGTGGTGACAAGCTCAGGCTTGAGGCCATTGAGACTGCCATCTCAAAGGACGATGCCGTCATCCTCAAAGGCAGCGAAGGATACTACAGCTTTATGCCGACCACTGGTATAAGCAGTGTGGGGGGGGGTAATAATAATCTTTCTGGCTCTGACGGCTCTGTTTCAGGCAGTGGAAATGGCATCTATGCTCTTGCTGTAAAGAATGAAAAGGTAGGTTTCTATCCAGTTGGTTCTGCTGAGAATTCTGTTACCATCCCTGCTGGCAAGGCTTACCTTGAATACACAGGCAGCAGCTCTGTCAAGGGCTTCACCTTCGCCTTCGACGATGACGCCCCAACCGCAATTACCGAAATCGTAAATAGTAAATCGTTAAATGGTAAATGCTATAATCTTGCCGGTCAGCGCTTGAGTAAGGCTCAGAAGGGCATCAACATCATTGGTGGTAAGAAAGTGGTAATTGGTAAATGATTAAATGGTAAATAACAAGATGAAAAAGATATATAATCAGCCAACATGTTTAGTTGTTGTGCTAAGTGCCGGACAAATCATGCTGTCAGAGTCACTGACCATCAATACAACCTATGACCCAGCAGATGAGAGCACTTACGTTAGTAGTTCAGAGCAAGTCCTGACCAAGGAGAACAAGTCCATATGGGACAGCGAGTGGTAAAACTAAAGACTACTATATATATAACCATAATATTAAGTTTAACTATCAAACAAAATGAAAACGAAGAGACTATTAGTGATGCTGCTGGCTATTATGGCATGCAGCATTCAGGCGTGGAGTTACAGAATCACTGATAACTACACCATCGAGAGCAAGTTCAAGATCAATGCCCTGGGCGCAGGCATTGCCTTCCGTGCCTACGAAGGCTTCGGCAGCAACATCTGCATGTGGCAGTTCAATGTGGGTACAGACGGCTCGAAGTCGCTCTTCCGCCCACATGACTGGAAGGTGGGCGGCATTCTGCTTGCCGAAATCAACACAGCCGACAAGGGCGTGACACTGAACACCACAGACTGGTTTGTCACGAAGATTGTCATCACAGGCGACGGCACTCATGCCGACACCTACCTGCGCAAGGCTACCGACACAGAGTTCGTCCAGATTGACTCCCGCGACGGCAACTTCCGCTTTGGCTTGGTCGGCACACGCCAAGACCATGACGGCAGCGTCAACGAGTCTGCCAGCTATGACTACTTCAAGGTGACTGCCAACGAGACAGGCGATGTGCTCTACTACGAGGACTTCGATGCTACGAATGGCGACTGGAGGAACGATCCCATCTGGAACGAAACAGAGGGCACGCTGACAACCGAAGGACGCAACCTCAGCGAGGTGAAGTACTTCCCCAACAACATGTTCCTTGATGCCGTGCCCTTGCACTACACTGTTGAGGCTGACATGACCTTCGTGAACGGCTTCGCTTCCCTTATCTTCGGACTTGACGAGAGCAATGGCGGCAGCAACTACATGTGGCAGATTTCTCCGGGCTATAGCGACGGTGCAAGCTCTATCGTCTGCAACTACTATCACCTCGACTACGGCAACGAATCTTGGAAGGCACATGCAAAGGGCCCCGACTTCCCCGGCATCGATGCTATCGAGTTCTATGACGTTCAGCACCATGTGAAGATTGAGGTGAAGGCCAACGTGGTATATACCTACATCGACGGCACACTGGTGGACACCTTCACGCAGTGCGACATGACCGACCTCGCCCTGCTCAACTCAGGCAAGATAGGTATCCGTGTGGATGCAGACAACGGCGTAATGCATGACGTATATATAGACAACGTGAAGCTGACAGAGTTTGACGATTCCGGCACTCCCACTGTTGTCATGGAGGATGGCTTCGACAACGGCTTTGCACACTACTTTGAGATTACTGGCAAGAATGCCACCTATGCCAAGGTTGAGGAAGTGGAAGGCGACTATGCTCTGCATATCATTTGCGACGGCACAACGGACAAGAGTGCCAAGGTGCGTATCATCCAGACCGACGGCGAAATCTGCATCCACAGCTACGAGAATGGCATCTGCACATATTGCGGCGCTTATGAGGAGCCTGGCTACGACACTGACCTCAGTGCCTACACCATCGGCAACCTCGGCCAGCTCATCCGCTTCTCGCAGATTGTCAACGGAGGCGAGACGGGTGCCAAGGGCTCTCTGACAGCCGACATCGACATGGAGTACAGCGAACTCTTCCAACCCATCGGCCTGAACAATGACGGCTCTTGGCAGAAGCCCTTCACGGGAACCTTCTACGGCAACAACCATGTCATCCGCAACCTCTACGTCAAGACGGAATGCGAGGGTGGCCTCTTCTCCCGCACACGTGGCGGCAAGATTTACAACCTCGGCCTTGTGAATGGTCACATCGAGAGCACTGCTAACCTGCGTTGCGGTGCCATGGCAGGTGAGCACCACGACAATGCTATCATAGAGAACTGCTACGCTCGTGGCACGTTCGAGTTCGTCACTTCTCATGCCCAGACGAATGCCATGGCAGGAGAGACGGCCGGCGGTCACTTCGTCAATTGCTACACCACGTTGCCTCTGCTCTCTTGCTCCTATCCTATGAGCGGCGACAAGACGAACAGCTACGAAGGCGTGACGGCCGAGCAGGGTGCGTCGGGCGAGATTGCCTACAACCTGGGCGACGCCTTCTATCAGACCATAGGCGAGGACGCTTATCCCGAGCTCGACAATACCCACGGCGTTGTCTTTGCCATGGAGAGTGCAGGCTATGCCACACTCTACAACGACGAGGACGCAGGCACACTCTCTTCTAACGTAAGCGTCTTTACTGGCAAGCAGAATGGCGAATATCTCACGCTCACCAAGCAGCAGAACACGATTCCTGCCAAGACACCTGTCGTGCTGAAGGGCACAGAGGGCTACTACAGCTTCACTCCCGCCGCTTCTGCTCCTGCCATCACTGGCGAGAACGACCTGCTCGGCACATCTGCTCCCCTCTCAGCTACAGGCAGCGAGTATATCCTTGCCACACAAGATGATAAGACAGGCTTCTATCAGGCCAAGGCCGGCACAACAATTCCCGCTGGCAAGGCTTACCTCACCAGCACAAGCGGTGTGAAGGCATTCTTCTTCAACGGCGAAGACGCAACGGGCATTTCTGAAGTTGAAAGTTCAAAGTTGAAAGTTGAAAGTTCTATCTACAATGTTGCAGGCCAGCGTCTCCAGAAGATGCAGAAAGGCATTAACATTATTAACGGTAAAAAAGTTCTTAAGTAATGAAGTACATTAAGCCAATCATCAAGATCAGCGAGGCCGAGGCAGCTCAGATGCTGGCCGAGAGCCTGACCATCAGCGACTCAACTGTTGACGGCAGCCAAGCCCTCACGAAAGAGAACAACGACTGGAACATCTGGGGCGAGGAATAAGCCTCCCTCCCGGTTCAATACGAAATCCCCGGCACGCCAAGCGGCCGGGGATTTCTTTTTTTTCAGTCAGAGAGGACGGTGCCGTCTGCTCCTTAATCGTCTATTCCGCCACCGCCACTGGCTGCCTGTGCCGTAACGGTGAACCATGTCGTGCCATCGTGATAGACCACGAGGCTGTGGCCAGCCGCTACGTTCAGCCCCGTGAACGCCGCGCCGACCGCATCGTGGCTGGTGGGGCTGATGGCCTCGCCCGTGCCGTCCACCTTGGCGGTGAAGACCACGTCGGCCAGGTTCGAGCCGCTGACGGCCACACGTGTGACGGGAGCCGTGGCGTTCACGCTGCCGCCCGCAATGCTCTGGCTGGTGCCGTTGATGGTAGCTGTGGTACTGAAGCTGGGCAGTCCGGGCTCCACACCCCCGCTGCCGCCGCTGGGCGCGATGCTCTCCGTGCCGCCAGTGCCACCCACACCCGCATTGTTCAGATAGAACTCAGACTCGATGTCGATGTCGCCTGTGACATAGCTCTCATCGACAGCCTTCTGCAGGCTGCACAGGTCGCTGCCGAATGCTGCCTCGTTGAGAACCAATTGGCAGTTGCTGCGGAACCAGCTGCCGCTTCTGTCCTTACGGCTGACGATGATGCCAGCAGCCACCACGTCGCCTCCGCGACCCAGGACGAAGTCGAAGCGGTTGGTGTCGAAGGAGAACATCGAGAAGTTCAGCCTGTTCTTCCAGTTCGAGCAGGGGAACCCGCCCTCGCTGTTCACGATTTCGGTACTCATGGGGGCGCCGGAGCCGTCAGCATTGCGGGGGTTGAGCACGATGCGGGCATAGTTCACCTCATACTTTCCATCGCGCTTCTGGACAGTGACGAAGGTGAGCTGGTCGCCGCGCTGCAAGCCCCATGCGTCGATGAAGTCGCCGTAGGTGCGGCTCGGAGTGCTGACATACGCCTTGTGACCGCCTTCCGCATCGATGCCGACTGAAATCTCGGGAAGATGACCCTGTGAGACGATGACGGCAAAGGGACTCCACTTGTCGCTCTGCAACGGCATGAACTGGTAGAACTGATTCAGGCTCTGGCCCGAGTTCTGCAGCGTAGCCGCACGTTCGCGCAAGTAGCGCAGGTTGATGGAGCGGAAGAAGTTGGAACACTTGCGACCGGTGCTGAAACCCTCGAAGGAGTGGCAGCAGATGTCTTTTAACTTGGAGTAGGCCACGCCTACCACCTTTACGAAGATACGCTGCAACGTCTGTGCAGTCGTCTTTGGATTACTTGATTGGCGATTCGTGGAATCATCAATCGTTAACTGAATTTTTTTTCATTGTTTTGAAAGATTAGAAATTAAACATTGTATATGGCTTGCAAGCTCATTTCAGGTAGAGTCTCTATGGATTTGCACTGGTTTTTCTATATCATCTGTATCAATTCTCTATAAGATCTCTATAAAATCTCTATACTATGGAATACGGTTCTTATAGAGACCTTATAGAGAATTGGTATAGTTCGTACTTAGATTTTACTGAGAAGTTACTTACAACTGACTTAGAAGTATTTGAGTTCGACATGTGGTTTTCCATTTGTGTGTTTTATCTTTGATTTCTGGTGCAAAGGTAAGGGGATTACGGCATCCCTGCCAGCGAATGGAAAAAAACGGGTGGCGCGCGGAAAAAAAAGTGAGGGCCCCTCATGGAGTCCTCACAGATGTGCCTGCCGGCAAACGCCCTGCTGATGGGCTATATCTGGAATATGTCTATGCTCTTCCGCATCTCCCTGAGTTTATCAAAGTACGGAGAGGTGTGGAAAAAGTGGCCGATCTCGTGGAAAGCAGCCTGCAACGGTTTCGTTTTTGAATCGGGATGGACATTGAAGTTGATGCTGAGTTTATCCTTTTCTGTAAAGTATGGTTCCCATTCTTTGTATTCCAGGGCATAACCGGTAAATGTTCTGGATGTGAACACCAAATTTTCTCTCAGTACACGCTTCTGCAAATAGTTGCAGAAGGGAGTACGTGTTTTATTCTTCAGAATGTTTATTCTGGAGAAATAGTAGTGCATGAGCAGGCAGAAGACAGCTGGTTTGTATTCCTTGCCACGGATTTTGCAGGTGTCTTCGTCGCCAAAGAAGTGGACTATCGCCTTTTTGATGCAGTCCGTCATGTCGCCGTCATTTATGGGCAGGCAGAAGATATCGCTTTCCTGGTCCGGCGGTGTGTCGCGCTGGTTGTGGCTGAGCTCAAGGTTAGTTTCGTATAAACTGTCGGTTCTTTCCCTCAGCTGGCCCAGTAAACGAATTATGGCGGTGTACTGTTTCGTGCCATCTTCTCTGACCTTGACCCTGACTTCGCGAACATTGTTTCGTGTGTGGATAAAGATGCCACTTCTGCCTTGGAGAACTTTGTGTCTCAGATGTAGCAACCTTCGGGTAGCCCATCGCCTGTCCCCCATATGGATTAAGTCGGCTACCTCAATTGGCTGCTGCTTCTCTACCAGCGTCACGGAAAAGCGACTCTTGGGGATGGCCTGGATCTGTTCCATCGTCAAATCCTGCACCACGACGGGAGCCTTGGTGTTGGGCATGAGTGCCGGCTGTCCTGCCAACTTCACCCAGATTCCATAGTTGCGGGATTTAGAGCGCCCTCCCGCTGGCCCTAATGTAATACCTTTCATGTCGTTCTCTGCTTTTTCTGAGGCAAAATTACACATAAAAACCGATAATGCCGTACATTCAGAATAGTTTTTAGCAATAATCACATATATTTGAATATATTTTTCTTGTTTTTGAAACCTTCACTAGAGACTATTACAGGTATCAACCAAAAGCAACTTGCACACTATGCCTCTGGCATTAATAAACCACGACCCAAACAAGCTCAGAAAATAGCTCAGGGGTTACATCGCTTGGCACATGAAATGATGGTAGTAACTGTATAGACAAAAATTCCTAAACAACTAAATACGAACAATACTTATTGGAGCATCCACATTGGGTGCTCCTTTTCAATTGTTTAAAAACATGTTTCTATTGGGTGCGCACCAATCTCAAAGTTGGTGCTGACTGATTTTTCTGCGATTCTTTTGCAAATGTTCCCATCATGGCTTGTGTGACACAATTTGGGAACAATTGACCCACTGACCTTTTGCATATCTGCTGATAGTCAGTGTGTTGTTTGTGGTTTCGTCAATCTTGATAAGATGAATAAACCTGAAAAGACGCATCTTTGTAATGTTTACAACAAGCCACGCATAAAAAATAAGAATCGATGCCACATGACATCGCTTTTGTGTAAGATAAATTGGAATTTACTTTTTCCTTTTTTTACGCCACCTAATAGCAAATCTCAAAATCACTATGGCAGCGATAATATAAAAGAAATATCTCACAATAAAAATAATAATAAGTAGAAAAGTTTGATAACTATATTGCCCAACCTTTTCCATGAAAGAGGCGTTTTCGTCAATCTGATAGAGATGGTATCTTGGCAATATATATTCTTCATTTCCTTCATATAGCCTGAGCGTATCTAATGACTCGTTTACAATAGTTGAGTCCGGATTTGATATTACATTTTTATATACCCCGTTATCCGAATCAGCCTTAGTCCAAGTAATTATGATATAGGGATGTTTGTATTCATAGTGTCCGCATACATAATCGGCGAAACGGCCAACAAAATCAGTTGAAGAGATTTCTCCCTCTACCTGAGAGTTCGATTCGAACTCTATATAAATCCTTTCGCAAGCATTGTAATAGCCTTGATAACTCTTGCCTGTAAGGTTGTTATTATCGCAAGAGTATAAAGACACAGCAACAAGGCAAAGGAACACCCACCAATATTTTATGACGAAATGTTTCATTATATATTCTGCTAAATTCCGATTTATTGGTTGTAAATATACGATTTTCTTTCCATTTATAATCCTTGTTAAGATCATGCTATTTGGCAATCAATGGAAAAGCAGAGAACAACTCAAGCGCAGAGGATGTCTCATTAATGAGTTTGCTTCTGACAAAGGTCTTCGACTTCGTGTCGCTCAGTACCTCGCCAAGTCCCTGCATCAGGAGTTTAGAGCTGGCCTCACGCACATGCTCTGCACACCAAGCAGCATATTCGCTTATGCTCTTCCCTGTCCTTTCCATGACAATCTCTTCATTTATCTCTGTATGGTTCTGCAAGAAGAACCATACATCATATATATCACGTGGAGAGAGGCGTTCGCCCATAGCACAAAGCTTATGAGCGAACATATCAGACATAGTCATCACTCTAATATCCGTACCTGCCAATGAACGCATCTCGTAGTGGTTCGGGTATTGACGGATAGAAATTTCCACCTTTAACATTCTTTCTCCCTTCCCATAATTCAGTACAAACACAGGACCATAGAGTTTCTTCGCTTCATCATCAATCGTACCAAAGCGAGTCAGTATAGCGCGCACCTTGTCATATACCATGTCAAGTTTATCTGGATCAAGAAGATTGAAATCCAGGTCGGTAGAGAAACGGTTGAGGTTGTGGAAGAACATCAATGAGGTACCACCCTTGAATGCCATGACATTGCAGAGATCCTTATCTTTAAAAATAAGGCTTAGGATCTGAGCCATATAGAGTTTATGCTTATTCTTGTCCATGATTATTTTAGATTTAGCAATTCGGTAGCTCTCATTGTCAGCATTTTCGACTGATAAAGTGGAAGCAATTGTTTGACTTTTGTTTTGTTCAATGGATGGAGGTTGTCGAAATAGCAATTTCCTGCGCTTAGATAAACCATGTCGAGGAATGCCCGTTCGGGAGTTGCTATCAATATGTTGTCATGCTGCTCAATACCCTCCATTCCAATCCATAATTCAGGATTGATGATTCGAAACCGATAGGTCTTGCCGTCTATTTCAACGATACGATTCAAGTAACTTATGCATGTTATGGTGTCGTCATACTGAAACACTACACCTGCTCGTTGAAGCACATACTCCAGTGAGATATAGGCAGGACGGAAGAGGCTACAAGCCATTTCCTGCTCATTATAGGATGCTTTGGTATAGATACCACGACGAGGATTACTTATCTTGCCCTCCTTTATATAATAATGAAGTGATTGAGTAAGTTTCTGACTATTTTCACTCTTCATCAACATTCTTAGTGATTGGATGTTGAACACAGATCGAGAACTACTCAGAATCACTTCCAATACATTCTTTTGCGAACTCATAATATTAATAATTTATATTATTGGTTTGCAAATTTAGTGATAAATATTGAATTGTGCAATAATTAACTGGCAATTTCGCATTTTTTATTAAATATTGTACATCTATACTATCATATGTCATCTCTTTTTCTTATTTTTGGACAAGCAGAGCAGATTTATACACTCGCAAAATTGCAGCGTTCCGTTGCTTTGCCATAGCGAAACTTGGCGGCACCTCGGTTTAGCTCAAACAATTTGAGTTCCTCGGACTCAGTCACGACTCGGCAGAATGCAAACAAGTTTACTTCTGCTCTCGCTGCTCCAGCGTTTGGCTATACTCTCGTTTTGCACAAGCTTTCCACGTTAAGATTTGTTAAGCACATGTTTTCATTTCAGGGTTTCTGAAATTTTTGTTTCCAGTTTGTTTCTCGTGCTTGTATCGTCCAAGAAACTACATTGTATATCAGTAACTTACAAAGAATTGACAGGATTTCAAGAAGAAGATAATGGTGTCCAGTTTACATGTAATGAAACGAGGGGTGGTTGCTGCAACCACCCCCTCGTTGTGTGTCCCTCTTGTTGTGCTATAAGACATGCTCTGGCTAATCGCAGACTAATCACCATTATCTTCTTCACATCCTGTTCCTTGTTGTCTTAATCTGAAACAAGAATCAAAAGTGGACGTCCAGTCTTATTCTAATTCAATTCTGTTTGCCCTTAGGCTTACGCCGCTTCCCGATGAACGGGAACGCTCAAATATCTGTCATCGGATTTTCTGTTTAATGATTACATATTGATATATATTACTTTCGATTCTTTCAGAATAAGTCGGAATGGGTTCCAGTTCCTGTAAACAAGAGTGTTAGTTCCGTATCGTTCTGTTCCCAAATCAAGAGCCAGTCAGGCTTTATGTGACATTCCCAACATCCGCCATATTGCCCCGAAAGTTTGTGAGGGTGGTAACTCTTTGGAAGCTGGCCGTCGGCTTCAAGCAAACGGATGGCGGTTTTGAGTAGTTCCATGTCGTACCCGCGCTTACGACACCGTTCCGTGTCTTTGCGGAACGTCTTGGTCATCCTGATTTCGTACATAGGCCGTTCAGATTCCTAATGACTTGAACATCTCCTCAGATGAAGAGAATTTCTCCACGCGACCAGCCAGTTTGTCTTCTTGAGACCGCTGGTAACTGCTCTTAGCCTTTGGTGTGACCTTGGAAACGAGCACGCCCAATGCCTCCAGATAGGCCATGAGTGCCTTACCAGTGGAGGTTCGCTCATTCAATGTAATTGTATAAGTTGCCATGTGTATGGAATACGATTGTTACGATTACTATTATGTCTCTGAAAGCCGCCTTTTAAACGGAATTTGTTGCAAAAATACTAAAAAGGAGTCAAAATGAAGCGTAAATCGCCGAAAAAATTGATTGCAGAGGCTAAAATAGGGGCAGTAGGCATCTTTTCGAGCTTTCTGTAGTCAGATTGTGCATCATTCTTTGTATCTTTGCCTATGATTTATGGCATAATCCAGTCATCAGCAGGAATAAAAATGGAAATGGCGGTCTAATCAGTTTGTGAAGCAACAGGAAAAATAGCGTACCGTGACAAGATTGCCGCTATGCTTGCGATGGCCTCATGTCGTCATGCTCGTAGTGGTACACGTCAAGAGCGTCGGCTGTATCGTTGCCCCTTTTGTCATCTGACCAAACAAGAATAAAAGTATTACGAAACTAAAAAACAGACGCTTATGACAGGTGTAAGTGAAGCATTTTGCAGCAAGAAGTTAAGTGACAGGCTTTTCCACGACGGCTATCATGGTGACAATATCAATGGCATTCATATACCTGGTGATGAATGCATCATCGACGAGTATTACATCTCTCAAGCTTGTGCCATGCGTTGGCTTAGGGAAGAAAAGAGCGTATATATCAACATACGCATGACATTTCATGAGCATGAATATACTCCAGAACCCAAGTTGCACTTTGTGGCTGACATCTGTGACATGAACACTAAGCATTGGCTTGACAATGACATCAGTGAAGAGACTTACGAGAAGTGTGTAGAGGCTGCTATCAACTATTATTACGACTATATCGAGTCAAATACAGAAACACAATGTTAAACGCCCCACATTCTTTCATACGGGGCGTTCATATTAGAGGTTAATCCATTGTTTCGCGGATGATGCGGCGAGTTTCTCGCTTATAGTCCAAACGGCTGTATTCACAGCCGCGACACATCCAGCAACTGCATGGTGTTCCTGTAGAACGATAGGCTTGTGTCCAATGTTCTTTTGCCAGTTCAAACCAGTGCTGTGGAACATGTAGGCTACCATCTGCACACCAATAACTGCTCTCAAATGATGCGTAAAACACCATGCGAGCCTTAAACACTCGGAAGCCCTGCTTCCTTCTCCAAAGTTTTGTTCTTTTTGTTTCCATCATCTCTTTGTATTAAAGTGATTAGGTGATGGAAACTTACTTTGGTGAAGTTCATTGTGTCCATAATGCTATTTCGTTTTTAAGTTGTCTTATTATCTTTTATCTTTCCATCGGATTTTCTGTTTTGATGTTACACACTAATATAATTATCTCCTGTTCTTTCCAAAGAGGTCAGAATGAGTGCCAGTATTAGTCATCAGTAGCACCAGTTCGCGGTCGTTTTGATCCCATATCAGAAGCCAATCCGGAGTGATGTGGCACTCCCAATAGCCTTCGTATTGTCCATGAAGAATGTGAGGATGGTATTTCTCAGGCAAACGACCTTCTGCTGCAAGTATGTTGAGTACATCGGTCAACAACTGCTCATCGTAGCCTCGCTTGAGGCAACGTTTGAGTGAGCGTTTGAACTCGCCAGTGTAGCGAAGCGTGTACTTCATGCCTTGCACTGCTTGATGAGGTCTTCCACACTGCTGGCTTCATAGACACGTCCCTTCTTGATGTCTTCAATGGCGCGGTCCATGCCTGTTTTAGTTTGTCGCTTTAAAGTTACGGAGGTTACGCCTCTTAACAAGCCAATGGCCTGACGGATTTGGTCAAGCATCGAAACATCTTGTATAGAAACTGTCAATTGGGTCATATTCTTTAATTATTTATTGTTAAACATTTATGTAATGCTGTGTGGCTGTAATAGCGAACGCTATTTCTCATTGCCAATATGTCTTTGGAAATCGCATTTAAGCAGAATCCGTTGCAAAAGGATTTGTTACACTGCAACGCCGGTGCGCATCACTTCACGATAAATGGGCGAGTCCTCGCCGTTCTCAAGAAGGATGGGTTCGATGTAGCTGCTGATTGTATCCGTAGCTCGACCGATGGAGACGGCCGTGTCCCACCATTTGTCTCTATCGACTTTAGGCACTATGACCGCCACGTCGATGTCGCTCCATTCGTTGGGGCAGTCCTTGGCGTAGGAGCCGAACATCATGACTTTCATGGCCGGGTCGAAGAGGGGAGCAATAACGGCTTTATAGCGACGCACCAATTCCAAGGCGAACTCCTTGGGCAGGATGCCTTGTATGGTGTCTGGCGTGAAGTTTACCGGGTCGATGACTTTTCCTTTAGTTTTCCGAGTATCCATGTGTGCATTTGTTTAGTCTGTTCCAATATCCATGCAGTTTTCTCGCGGTCGAGTGTGCGGTCAATCCTCGGCCACAATCAGGTCTTCGGCCACAATGTCCAGCCATTTATTAGCTCTATCCATGTTAGGCATAATTGGTAATGCTATTGTTTCTGTGTGCAAAAATACTAAAAAGGAGTCAAATTGAAGCATGAAATGCGGAAAATCTTTATCGCAGAGACGAAAATAGGGGCAGCTAACCATCTTTTTGAGCACGAAGTGCATTGTTCTTTGTCTCTTTGCTCATGTGTAGTTTTCCCTTCGCTGGTGCAGAAAGGAGTGCCCTAACGAAGCGTTTTGTCGAGGTAGTCGAGGTAGCACTGCCAGTCGTAGGGTGTGACGTTGTGGCCGCCGGTGCGGAGGTGATAGGCTGCGTCGTAATGAAGGGGCTGTTGGACGGGCGGTTGCGGGCCGTCGGGGAGGCCTTGCATGCCGTAGAGCTGATAGACGGGGCTGGCATAGAGGGCGCTCAGGTACTCGCCTTTCGGGTCGGCCCACTGGTCGTCCTGTGCGCTGGCGACGTAGAAGTGACGCGGGGCGATGAGTGCCAGCAGCTCGTGCTGGTCGAAGGGCAGGGCGGCTTCGTTCTCGCTGTAGGCGTTGAAGGCAGGGCAGAACCAGTGGGGGAAGGCTGCCGTGATACGTGCGACGTTTTCTCCGAAGACGCGCTTCGACAAGGCAGCGCCGCCGCAACCCGAGTTGTTGGAGATGACGACACGGAAGCGCTTGTCCTGCACGCCGGCCCAGAGCACTGTCTTGCCCAGTCGGGAGTGCCCCATGACGGCCATGCGGTGCTTGTCTATCTGCCTTTCGTGTTTCTGCAGGTAGTCGGCGATGCGGCTGTAGCCCCATGCCCAGATGCCTATGGTGCCGTATTCCGAGGCCTCGCGATGTGTGCCAATGGGCAGGATGCTGTGTGAGAGCAGTTGGGGCGAGTCGGGACAGATGTCGTGGTAGCACATCGTGGCTACGGCATAGCCTCGTTGCAGTGCCATCTCATAGCACCAACGGCTTTGCTCTTCGCCGCGTACCCATTTGTCCGACCCTGCTTCCTTCATCAGTTCCATGGAGGGAGAGGGGATGACGTCAGGCTGCAGAGTGGTGGTCTGATTGCCGTGGAAGTTGTAGGCGATGATGACGGGGACGCGTCCGGCGACGTTCCGGGGCAGATAGAGCAGCAGCAAGGCCTCGTGTTTTTGGCCGTCGGGGGAGGTGAAGACGAAGCGTACCTGCTTCTGCACGGCCAGTCCGCCGAAGGCGGGACCAGAGGCAAGCGTCTCGTACTTCACCTTGACGCCTGTGTGCTTGGGCGTGATGCCGTATTCCTGTTCGCTGAAAAGCCTGAGCAGTTCCGGCCTGCGCTTGCGCTGCCACTGCCTGCGTGTCTTGATGCGTGTGCCGTCGGAGCAGGTCAGAGGGTCGGGCACCTGGAAGGCAGGCACCTGGCTCTCGTCGTAGTTGACGGGAGCGTTCTTGTTTTGGGCAGCAGCTGTGAGTGCCATCAGGGTGAGGCAGAGGATGAGGAGGTGTTTCATTGTGAGTGGAGGTGTTACATGAATCGTTTGGCGATGGTGAAGAAGCGGGAGCGCATGCGGCGCCGGAGGGGGAAGCGCTCCTTGAAGACCTCGGGCGTGAGCAGTGTGCAATGGCGGTCGATGTCGTCCTGGAAGATGCGTTGCAGCTCGTGGGTCTTGGCTGGGGAGAAGATGAAGGCGTTCACCTCATAGTCGAAGCTGAGCGAGCGCGCGTCGAGGTTCGTGGTGCCCACGGTGCAGAAGAGGCTGTCCACCATCATGACCTTGCTGTGATGGAAGCCGTCGTTGTAGTAATAGACCTCAGCTCCGCGCTTCATGAGCTTTCTCATCTCCAGTCCTATGACGTCGTCGTTGGCTTTGCCGTCGCTCTTGGTGGAGACCATGAACTGCACCCGGACGCCTCGTTCCAGCGCACGGCGTATGGCGGCACGCACTTCGCCGAAGAGCATGGCATATGGGTTGACGATTTGCACGAGGTGGTCGGCATTGTCTATGCAGGTAGAGTAGGTCTGCCTCATGATGCGTGGCGTCTCCCGAGGCCAGCGGGAAGCGAAGAAGACAGCCTCACCCCCGGCCCCTCTCCCGTGGGAGAGGGGAGAAACCAGCAGCCCACTCCCCTCTCCCATGGGAGAGGGGTCGGGGGTGAGGCCATACATCTTCCAGAAGAGCTCCTCGTAGGGCTGTACGACGGGGCCTGTCATGCGGATGTGCATATCGCGCCACTGGCCCACTTTCGGCTTGCCGTGGAGGTAGTAGTCGGCCACGTTCATGCCGCCCGTATAGACTATTTTTCCGTCGATGACCGCTATCTTATGGTGGTTGCGATGCATGAGATGGTTTATCCAGGGGAACCGCATGGGGTCGAAGGCCTGGATGCTGATGCCGTGCTCACGTATCTGCTGCACGAGCGTGTCGCTGAGCGGGAGGTTGCTTATCTTGTTGCCGAAGCCGTCGAAGACGATGCGCACGTCCACGCCTCGGCTTGCCTTCTCGTAGAGCCGCTCCAGGAGGGCGCCGCAGATGCTGTCCTGCTGGAACTTGAAGTAGTCGAGCAGGATGTACTTCTCAGCCCTCTCCACGTCGCTGAACAGCGCTTGGAACTTCTCCACGGCCGTTGGCAGGATTCTGATGTCGTCTGCCTGGTAGGAGGAAAGCCCCATCTGCCGGAAGTCGCGCATGGTGCGCTCGGCAGAGTTCTCGCCCCAGCAGGTCAGGCCAAGGAGCAGCAGCGTCAGGAGGGAAAGGATGCGCTTCGTGGTAATCATGGTGGCAAAGGTACGAAAAAAACTTCATACTGAAGATATATCTTCGTGTCTTTCTGCGAAAAAAGTGTCTCAGGTGGGCTATGGGCAGGGAAAGCACAGTGCCGGAGGCAGAGCAGCAAATCCTGCCTCCTCTCCTGAACTGCCTTCAGGCGTATTGCGGGATATTTCCAACGTGCCAGCAGATTATTTCCAACGCCTTGCAGATGCTTTTGCAAGGCGTTGCATTTCGGCTTTCGAAGCGTCGGCTTGCCATGATGTCGTTTAGAGGCCAAAACAGGGGTGTTTTGTTCGATTTTTTGCAAATAAGGAAATTTTTTCCGGCTTGGGGGTTAAAAAAAAGGGGGGGTGCCGTGTATATAAGAGCGGGGGAGTTACAGGGGGCTTAATAGAAGAGGCTTTATAGAAGCTATTGCCACTAAGCATATACTGCCATTAAGCATATACTTCCACATGGCATATGTATGCAAAAGCGTTATCATTGGCTATTGGAATCCGGGGTAAACGGCCTGAAAGGCCATTAAGCAGCCAGCCCAGGGCATCGCCCTGGGTAAGAGTGGCAGTTGCAAGATGCGCCCCGAAGGGGCAAAAGACTCTGACATAACGCTTTTGCCCCTTCGGGGCGTCTCTCCATCGCTTGCACGACACCCAGGACGATGCCCTGGGCTGACCGCTTTTCAGCCCTACAGGCTGTCTTTCCCTGCCCGCAATGCCTTTTTTTACGAGCCGCATGCCTCTGTCTCGGATTTTTTCCGTAACTTTGCAGCACGAAACGAAATACACCATAAAGCAACAGAAGATATGAGCAAAGTAGTTATCAATTCCTTTGAGGACTTCCAGAAGTACGAAGGTCAGGAGCTGGGCGTGAGCGACTATGTGGAACTCAGCCAGGAGCGCATCAATATGTTTGCCGACGCAACGCTCGACCACCAGTGGATACACGTGGATGAGGCTAAGGCGAAAAGTGAGAGCCCCTTCGGCCAAACCATAGCCCACGGCTACCTGACGCTGAGCATGCTGCCCCACCTCTGGGACCAAATCATCGAGGTGCACAACCTGGAGCGCATGATGAACTATGGCATGGACCGCATGAAGTTTGCCATGCCCGTCCTCAGCGGCCAGCACATCCGCATGAAGACGAAGCTGGAGGAGCTGGCCAACCTTCGCGGAGCCATCAAGACGACCATCAAGTTCACCATCGAGATACAGGAGACGGGCAAGAAAGCCCTTGAGGGACTGGCTACGTTCATCTACTACTTCAAGCAGTAGGCCTTAGAAAAGCTCCAGCTGGACGTGACGGGGATGGGATGCCGGCTTGGTCTGCTCCCTGCGATGCTCATCGCAACCCCCGAAGTCGAGGAAAAGGTCGAGCTGAATGGCGAAGTCCGGCTTGATGGCATAGGTGCCGTAGCGCGTGCGGGTGAAGGGCGACTCGTGCCTGAAGTTCTGCTCCCACAGGTAGCGCCCCACGCTGTTGTGAATCTCGCTGTACTCAACGTCGGAGACAAAGAGGTCCACATGCTTGTTGTAGATGCGGCGGGCTATGTTCTTGATGCGAAGTCCGTCCCTCCCACACTCAAGCAGAATCTCGATGATGTCCCTATGGTAGATGTTATTCACCCTGCAAATTTACACATTTCTGCGCAAAGATACGACAAATAAGTGAAAAAGTGAAAAGCGAAAGGCGAAAAAAATGCTATCGCTGCGCTTTACTGCAAATAATTCTTCATTCTTCATTCCTCATTCTTCATTTTTTTGTAACTTTGTCTGCTGAAACCTACAAAATGACACGATGAAAAAGATAATAACCCTGCTGCTTGCGTGCAGCCTGACAGCCTTCCTGGCATCCTGCGCAGACGGTTCCGAGAGGCACGAACTCACCCCGGTGGAGCAGCCCTTCGTCCTCTACGCAGACCAGACAGTCGATTCCCTCAGCTTCTTCACGTTCGACAGCTGGAGCGTGGTGTCGCAGGACGAATGGATTACCGTGGACGGCGACTCCCACTTCGACTTCGACTACGACAACACGATGCGCTACCTCTTCCGAGTCTACCTCAAGCTCCAGCCCAACACGACAGGCGAGACACGAAGCGGAACCGTCCTCGTCAAGTCCTACGACTACGCCTTCTCCGCACCCTTCGTGCAGCTCGGCATCTTCAACCTCTCACACCCCGCCTACACAGCCGACACACCCTTCGACGAATACGGCATCATCCCACGGACAGCGCACTATGAACTCGTCGACAGCGCTCACTGGACCCAGGACTCTATATGCTTCACCGTGCAGAACAGCTGGAACCTCCTCTTCCCCGACGAGAAGCCCGACTGGATCAGCCTCGACAGGACGGCAGCCTCAGCAGGCCAGTACAGCGTCAAGCTAACGCTTGAACCGAACACAGATACAGACAACGGACGCCAGGCAAAGCTGAAACTCCACAGCGGCAACGTCTCCAACGAGATAGTCGTACGTCAGCTCCCCGCCAAGAAGGAAGCAAAAGAATAAGCACCAGGTATGCAGTACGAACTCTTCAGCGACGCCGACTTCCAGCAGCAGACACCCTTCGCAGGACGTGCCGTCTGCCTGATCGGCACCTTCCGACTCGCCACAAAAACCTTGCAGCAGAGACTCCAAGCCCTCGGAGCCGAGATAAAACAGAACGTCAGCCGCAACGTACACTACGCCATAATAGGCAAAAACCCCTCGGCAGAAGACCTGGAACGACTGAAGCGACTCGCCTACAACGGCTTTACTCCCAGACTCCTCAACGAGAACGACCTGGAGAACATCCTCCAGGGAAGCTACAGCTCCTACGCCGTACCTGAACGAATCAGCAAAGACCTGCACCTGACCCTCCAGCACTACCTCGACTTCCAACTCAACTACGAAGGAAGCATGAACCCCCTCTACACGAAAGAACTCTACCTCTCACCCGACACACAGCCGCAGCTCTACCAGATGCTCGGCAACCGAGGCATCTATGCCAATGCCTATATCGACGATACAACAGACGCTATCGTCATTAGCAACACCTCCCTACAGCACTTGCAGCAAGGCACCACCGACGACTCACTGCACTACATAGAGCAGCAGTACAACAAGAGCCGGGCACAAGCCTTCCGCTATACAATGACCAGCGAAGGCGAACTCCTGGCCTGGCTCAACAAACGATAAACACATGCTTGGCACCATTATCAACACCTGTGCCATCCTCGTGGGCAGTACCTTCGGAGCACTCGTCCGCTCGGGCATCGGCAAAAAGTACAAGAAAGTACTCTTCGACGGTCTCGGACTCTGCTGCCTCGTGCTCGGCATGAACGCCTCACTGCCCAATCTGGCACGAAGCGAAGTCCCCGTCCTCTTCATCATCAGCCTTGCCATCGGCGGCCTCATAGGCACAAAACTCAACCTCGCAGGACGTGTCAGCCGCCTCAGCCCCAAGACATCCGCCGAGACACCACTGGGAAAGAGACGGAAACAAGGCGCCGCCTCCTCACGCAAAGGCATAGAAGGAGCCGTGCAGGGACTCGTCACCGGCTGCCTGCTCTACTGCGTCGGCACCTTCTCCATCGTAGGGCCAGTCCTCTCGGCACTCTCCCCAACATGCGGATGGGCCTGGAACGAACCAGCCAACACCTTCCTCTACACCAACGCAACGCTCGACCTCGTCAGCTCAGCCGTCCTTGCCGCCTCATTCGGCTGGATAATGCTCCTCGCCGCACCAGTCCTCTTCTGCTGGCAAAGCACCTTCTACGCCATCGGATACTGCCTGGGCGACGGAATGCCAGAGCCCATGCGCGTGGAGCTAAGCATCGTCGGAGGAGTCCTCATACTTAGCTCCGGACTGAGCATCCTGGGCATCAAGAACTGCAAAACGATTAATCTCCTCCCGAGCCTGCTCGTCCCCATCATCTTCTACCTCCTAAAGATGCTTTTTTAAACCTTAAGGAAGAAAAAAGAAGGAAAAGTTTGCACAGTTCAAAAAATCTTCCGACCTTTGCACCGCTTTTAGGCCAAGAGCCTCATCACGGAGAATTCGGAGAGATGGTAGAGTGGTCGATTACACCGGTCTTGAAAACCGGCGTGCTGAGAGGCACCGGGGGTTCGAATCCCTCTCTCTCCGCTGAGCGCAAAAACTGATGACTTTTAGGGTAGTCAATCAAAATTCAACCCAAACAGGTCATTAAGCTGCCAAAAAGAGAAAAAGCGTTGTAAGTCATTGATTTGCAACGCTTTTATTTTGTCTTAAAAGCATCCTTCTCTACATTTTATGGCTCAGCGGATTTACCAGGTTGGTAAGGCTTGGCTAATCAAGAATAAAGTTGTACCTTTGCAGCATGAATCACACCCAATTGCTGCGTGCCATCCTTCCCGATGTGCTGATAGACAACTTTGAGGTTGCCAAGTTTGAGAAGACTGATACCCGTTTTGAGATATGGCTT
>FLNY01004387.1_pt1 | contig 37477 bp, 18 predicted proteins | sample 1140381 | NCBI WGS metagenome assembly FLNY01 (sample SAMEA3878172, study PRJEB12797) | bioreactor metagenome | biome: Moose rumen | place: Sweden | collected 2011-10 | reverse complement strand
CCACCTCATTTTTTTCATTAACGAGATCTTTTTCCGACTCATAAATATCCAGCAATCTGTCCACCTCGTCCCATTTCTCCAGTTTGGCATTTGCAAATATACCGGTAAACAGGCTTTGGGCGGCCAGATAGGTGCTGCCGGCATCGGCATATCTCTTACTGATTTGCAGAAGACCGTCTGCCACCTTTTGATATTTCTTCTGCATATATTCTGTGCCGATACGATATTCGTCACTCTTGATATTCATAATGCTGTCGCCCGTCTTCTCACAAAACCATTTTTGCCGTCTGCTCATCTCCAGCGACTGCTCATATAAATGCTGCTTCTGATAGAGTTCAGCCATCTGGGCATAAACAATCACCATCATTCTGCTGTCACAATCTTCACTCAGTGTGTCGGCACATTCGATGGCATCCTGATAGCATCTGATGGCCTGTGGCGCCTCCTTCCTGTCGCGGTAGATGCAGCCGAGCAGGTAGTGAGCCCGCATGCGGTCGTTGGCGGAGCCGTGGCGGTCGTAATAGTCAACGACCTCCTGGAAGGCTGAGTCGGACGGCATCGGCAGGTAGAGTTTGTTCCGGGCGCTGGCAAGGTGCATCCTCTGGCGCATAGCCAGGGAGCGGTCGGCGATTGAGTCCACCTTCGGCTGCAGGCGTGTGAGCAAAGTCAAGGCGGAGTCGGGGGCAGCCTCCAGCAGGCTGTCCATGCCGGCGAAGAGCGCGGCTTCATCGACGTGCCTCCCGCTATGGCTGCAGACCGAGATTATTATCATGAGTGCCAATGACAATAAAAACAATATCCTTATGTGGATTCGATTCTGCATTGATGTCAGCGGAAGAGTTTATTTACAAAGGTTGCAAGTGCGGCATTTCTCCATCTCTCCACGGAAGCGTTTCTCCACTTTCACATAGAGTTTGTTGCGGAGAGGCTCGTACTTGATCTGGTCGATCACCTGTCCCATGAAGGCGTTTTTGAGCAGCATGCGTGCCTGCTCCTCCGGAATGCCTCGCTGCCGCATGTAGAAGAGCGCCTGCTCGTCCATGACGCCTACGGTGGAGCCGTGGGCACATTTCACGTCGTCGGCATAGATTTCGAGCATTGGTTGGGTATATATGCGTGCCTCAGGGCTTGCACAGAGGTTGGCGTTTGTCTCTTGTGATTCCGTTCGCTGTGCATCCTGATTGACGAGGACACGTCCGGCGAAAGCACCTACGGCTTGTCCGTCCACCACGTATTTGTAGAGTTCCTGCGAGCGGCAGTCGGACGCGATATGGTGGATGAGTGTGTTGTTGTCGATATGCTGTTGTCCGTTTCCGATGGCACAGCCGTTGAGTGTGGCTTCTGAATTGATTCCCTTCAGACTGACATCACACAGATTGCGTGTCATACCGTTGAAGAGTGTGATGGTGTTGTGTTTCACAGTGCAGTCGCGGCCAGTCTGGATATACACGTTGTTAAAGCGGTGCATAGTGGTGACGGTGTCCTCGATATCGTAGAAGTTGAGACGGCTATTGTCGTGGCAGTAGATTTCAACCACCTGTGTTGTGATGAAGTCCTGCTGTTCACTGGCATGGTCGTTGACGATGACGGTGGCCTCCGCTCCCTGCTCGAGGATGACGAGCAGCCGCCGGTTGATCATCGATGGCACTTCCCCTTTAATCCATTGGTCCACCTGCAATGGCACCTCCACCTTGGTGTTCCTCGGTATTCGGATGACGAGGCACTCATGTGCAAGGAGGGCGTTAAGCAGTGTGATGCCGTCGTTCTGATCGGCCAGCCGGTTGTAATAGGCAGCGCAGTCGAACGGCGTGTCTTTGAGGCTGAAAAGATAGTCCGACGGCTGTATGTCGAGGGTAGGGAAGAGGATTCCGTAGTCGGGCGCAAACGCACGGTCCACGTCCGTGTATTTGTAACGCTCCACCTTCATCGACGGGAATCCTATATGCTGGAAGCGTTCGAACACCTCATCGCGCACAGCATTCATCACCTCGCAGCTGCGCTGGCGGATGATGTCTCTGCATTCGTTGTAAAGGTCAATATATTGTTTTTCGCTTTTCACTTTCTTAACCAGTCAAATCCGTTGTCTTCAATCTTTTTTGCTAACTCAGATCCGGCGGTCATCACGATTTTGCCGTCGAGCAGCACATGCACGTAGTCGGGCACGATATAGTCGAGCAGGCGCTGATAGTGTGTGATGACGAGAGCAGAGGTCTCAGGTTTACGCAGTTTGTTGAACCCCTCGGCCACGATACGCAGTGCATCGACATCAAGACCGGAGTCCGTCTCGTCGAGGATGCAGAAAGTGGGCTCAAGCATGGCCATCTGGAAAATCTCATTGCGTTTGCGCTCACCACCACTGAATCCCTCGTTCACAGACCGGTTGATGAGTTTATTGTCCATCTCCACCAGTTTTCGCCGTTCCCGCATGATGCTCAGGAACTCTGATGATTTCATCGGTTCCAGACCCTGGTATTTGCGTTTTGAGTTGACTGCTTCCTTGAGGAAGTTCGCCATGGACACTCCCGGTATTTCAATCGGCTGTTGGAACGACATGAAGATACCTTCATTGGCCCGGTTCTCAGTCGGCATTTCCAGCAGGTTCTTGCCGTTGAAGAGGATGGTTCCTTCTGTCACTTCATAGGCAGGGTCGCCCACGATGACCTTGCTCAGGGTGGATTTACCCGCGCCGTTGGTGCCCATCAGCGCATGGATTTCGCCGTCCTTGATAGTCAGGTCGATGCCTTTCAATATTTCTTTGCCATCTACTTTGGCATGGAGATTTTTAATTTCAAGCATTTATTAGTGAAAAGTGAAAAGTGAATAGTGTAATTTGTTTTAAACACAGATTTCGGAGATGAAATCTCAGTGAAAAGATGCTATCCTACTGAGCCTTCGAGGGAGACGGAGAGGAGTTTCTGCGCTTCCACAGCGAATTCCATCGGCAGCTTGTTGATGACATCCTTGGCGTAGCCGTTGACGATGAGACCCACGGCATCCTCGGTGTTGATTCCTCTCTGTTTGCAATAGAGGAGCTGGTCGTCGGAAATCTTGGAGGTGGTGGCCTCATGCTCCACGGTGGCGGTGTTGTTCTGCACATCCATATAAGGGAACGTGTGTGCGCCGCAGGTGCTGCCCAGCAGCAGAGAGTCGCATGAGGAGTAGTTGCGTGCTCCGTCGGCATGCTTTCCCACCTTCACCAGTCCGCGGTAGGCGTTTTCGCTCTTACCAGCCGAGATGCCTTTGGAGATGATGGTTGACGATGTGCGTTTGCCCAGATGTATCATCTTCGTGCCGGTGTCGGCCTGCTGGAAGTTGTTGGTGACCGCCACGGAGTAGAACTCCGCCTGGGAGTCGTCGCCCTGGAGCACGCAGCTCGGGTATTTCCAGGTGATGGCAGAGCCTGTCTCCACCTGAGTCCATGAGAGCTTCGAGTGGTGGCCTTTGAGCAGTCCGCGCTTGGTCACGAGGTTGAGCACCCCCCCTTTTCCTTCTTCATCTCCCGGGTACCAATTCTGTACGGTGGAGTATTTCACTTCCGCGTTGTCCATCACCACGATTTCCACGATGGCGGCATGGAGCTGGTTCTCATCGCGCATCGGGGCGGTGCAGCCTTCGAGATAGGACACGTAGCTGTTTTCCTCGCATACGATGAGTGTGCGCTCAAACTGTCCGGTATTGCGCGCGTTGATGCGGAAGTAGGTGGAAAGCTCCATCGGGCACCGTGTGTTCTTCGGTATATAGACGAATGAGCCGTCGGAGAAGACGGCGGAGTTGAGCGCAGCGAAGTAGTTGTCGCGGTAGGGCACCACCGAACCCAGGTGTTGGTGTACCAGATCGGGATAGTTTTTCACAGCCTCGCTGATGGAGCAGAAGATGATGTTTTTCTCCGCCAGCTTCTCTTTGAAGGTGGTTTTCACGCTGACGGAGTCCATCACCGCATCGACCGCCATGCCGCTCAGAGCCATCCGTTCCTCAAGTGGAATGCCGAGTTTGTCGAATGTCTTCATCAGCTCCGGGTCGATCTCCTTCTTTCCGCTGTCCGCCTGTTTCTTTGTTGGGTCGGCATAGTAGGAGATGTCCTGATAGTCGATTTCCGGAAGGCGGAGATGTCCCCAGTCGGGCTGGGGCTGCTCCTGCCAGTAGCGGAATGCTTTCAGACGGAAATCGAGGAGCCACTCCGGCTCCTCTTTCTTGGATGAGATGAGCCGTATGACTTCCTCGTTGAGTCCTTTGTCGATAATCTCGGTCTCCACGTCGGTGGTGAAGCCGAACTTATATTTTTCCTCAGCAACTTGTTTTACAAACTCGTTTGCCATGTTTCTAATCCCTTAAAGTCCGATTTTTTCTATCTTATCCTGAATGGAGTGTCTGGGCTGTGCGCCATGTGCTTCCTCAGAGGAGTCGGTGACGATGATGAAGTCGGGCACGATGAACTGTGCAGCCTGTTTCACGTCGTAGTAGAGTGTCGGCCGTTCCTGCAGCTTCTCTGTCCGTAGTCCGGCTCCGCTTTTGACGAAGTCGAAGAGGTTGAACGCCACGCTGAGGAGGAGCATGTAGCTGATAAAGCCGATGACAGCTCCCAGCAGGCGGTTAAAGAAATTAATATGTGCAGCCTTGAATATTTTTGTGAGCAATGTAGCCACCCATCCAAGAACGAGTGGCAGGAGGACTGCGATGGCCACGAAAGCAATAATATCGGCAATCGACTCCTCGGCTCCTGTAAAGTCAGCGAGCATTTGTCCGAAGCGGTCGTAGAGCATCACGGCGATGACGAGTCCGACGACGATGCCGGCCATATTGGCTATCTGTTTGAGAGCGCCTTGGCAGAATCCTACCAAGGCGCCTATCAGTGCAACTGCTACAATCAGTATTTCCATCACTCAGTATGTCAACTCATTAGATTACAGTTTCTGTTTGATTTCAATCTCGGTGAATGCCTCGAGCATATCGCCTTCCTTGATGTCGTTGAAGTTGACGATGGAGATACCGCAATCGAAGTTGAGTCCTACCTCTTTCACATCGTCCTTGAAACGTTTCAGTGCATTGATGCTGCCGGTGTGGATGACGATACCATCGCGTATCACGCGAATCTTGTCGGAGCGGTGGATTTTTCCGTCGGTGACGAGTGAGCCGGCCACAGTACCCACTTTGGTGATTTTGTACACCTGCTTCACCTCAGCCGTACCGGTATATTCCTCCTTGATTTCAGGTGCGAGCATACCTTCCATTGCGCTCTTGATTTCCTCGATGGTGTCGTAGATGATGGAGTAGAGACGTATGTCCACTCCTTCCTGTTCTGCCAGACGGCGTGCAGGCTGTGACGGCCGCACCTGGAATCCGATGATGATGGCGTCGGAAGCTTTGGCCAACGACACATCGCTCTCGGAAATCTGACCGACGGCTTTGTAGATGACGTTCACCTGTATCTTCTCGGTGGAGAGTTTGATGAGCGAGTCGCTGAGGGCTTCGATTGAGCCGTCCACGTCACCCTTCACGATGAGGTTGAGGTCTTTCACGCCACCGACAGCGATGTCGTGTGCGATATCCTCCAGACCCTTACGTTTCGTGGTTCGGATGCCCTGTTCACGTTTGAGCTGCTCACGTTTGTTGGCCAGTTCTCGTGCCTCCTGCTCTGTCTCCATCACATGGAAGGTATCTCCAGCGGTCGGAGCACCGTTGAGTCCGAGAATCAGCGCCGGTTCGGCCGGCGCCGCTTTCTCGATACGCTTGCCGCGTTCGTTGAACATGGCCTTTATACGTCCCCAGCTGGTGCCGGCCAGCACGATGTCACCCTGACGGAGTGTACCGTTCTGCACGAGCACGGTTGCCACGTAGCCGCGTCCTTTGTCGAGCGACGACTCGATGACGGATCCTGTGGCCTTACGGTTCGGGTTGGCTTTGAGGTCGAGCATCTCAGCCTCGAGGAGCACTTTCTCCATAAGCAGATCCACGTTGATTCCTTTCTTTGCCGAGATATCCTGACTCTGGTATTTTCCTCCCCAGTCCTCGACAAGGTAGTTCATGGCTGCGAGCTGCTCCTTGATTTTCTCCGGGTTGGCACCCGGCTTGTCAATCTTGTTGATGGCGAACACCATCGGCACATTGGCTGCCACAGCATGGCTGATGGCCTCCTTTGTCTGCGGCATGATGTCGTCGTCGGCAGCGATGATGATGATGGCGATGTCGGTCACCCGGGCTCCACGTGCACGCATGGCTGTGAACGCCTCATGACCTGGTGTGTCGAGGAACGTGATGCGTTTGCCGTTCGTCATCTTCACGTTGTAGGCGCCGATGTGCTGTGTGATACCACCGGCCTCACCTGCGATGACGTTGGTCTTGCGTATATAGTCGAGCAGGGATGTCTTACCATGGTCCACATGACCCATGACGGTGATGATTGGCGCTCTTGGCTGGAGATCTTCCTCTGAGTCGGCCTCTTCCTCGATAGCGTTCGACACGTCCTCACTGACATACGTGGTGGAGAATCCGAACTCCTCTGCCACGAGGTTGATGGTCTCGGCGTCGAGGCGCTGGTTGATTGACACCATGATGCCGATTTGCATACATGTGGCGATGACCTGTGTCACCGGCACATCCATCATGGTGGCCAGTTCGTTGGCGGTCACGTATTCGGTGAGTTTCAGTACCTTGCTCTCTGCATTCTCCTCTTCCTCGAGTTCCTGCATCTTGTTGTGGATGGCCTCACGCTTGTCTTTTCTGTACTTCACACCTTTCTTCATCTGCTTGGATGTGAGTCGGGCAAGCGTCTCCTTCACCTGCTTCGAGATTTCCTCGTCGGTGAGTTCCTGAACCTTAGCGGCTTTGTTTTTCTTCTTGTTCTTCTTACCGCTGCCAGCCTGATTCTGCTGCTGTTGGTTCTGCTGTTTGTTCTTCTTGCGTGGGTCGGTGGTCTGCTGCGCAGCCTCTGCATTGATATCGACACGTTCTTTGCCGATACGGTTGCGCTTCTTTTTCTTAGCCCCCTCTCCGCTATGTGCGTTCTGCTGGCGGCTAGCTTCCCGTGCTTCTTTTTTCAGGCGCTCCTTCTCTTCGCGTTCTTTGCGTTTTTCGGCCTTGGACTTCTTGTCGGGACGCGTTTTGGAGTTGATATTGCTCAGGTCGATGAACCCCACCTGCTTTACGCCGGTCGTCGGTGTGGTAGTACGGAACACGCCGTCTTCATCCACCTGTCCGGTCACCTTCCCTTTCTTTCCTGCCTTAGCAGACTTCGGCCGTTCAGGTTGTGCCGGTGTGTCCTCCTGTCGCTCAGGGGTTTCGTCTTCGGCTTTTGTTTCAGCCTCTGGCTCCGGAATGTTCTCCGGCCCTGCTACAGGGTCGGTTGCAACAAGTGCTGTTTCCACTGGCGTTTCCTGTGGTTCAGGCTGAGGATTTTCCGGTACTTTCTCTTCAGTGGCAACGGCAGTCTCCACCTTCTCAACAATTTCCACCGGTGCTTCCACCTTTGGTTGAGGGATTTCCTCTTTCTTCGGTTCCTCCACCTTCGGTTTCAGGTCGTTGATGTTGCCGAGCACCTTGAACTGTTGCTTCTGTTCGGATGCCACACGGAACACTTCCTGTTTCTGTTTCTTCTCTTGTCTCAGCCGTTCTTTCTCCAGCCGTCCCTTCTCCAGATGTTTCTGAATCTCTTCGTGTTTCGTTTTGTCGGCGCCGAACGCCTCCATGAGCATTTTGTATTGCTCATCCGTGATCTTGGCATTTGGACTTGCGTCCTGAAGGGCATGTCCCTTCTTCTGCAGGAATTCAGCCACGGTGTTAATTCCCACATTCAATTCTTTTAATGCTTTATTCAGTCTAACTGGCATGTATATGAATTTTTTGGTTTGGTTCTTCTTTAAGGGTTCTCTCTCAGTGTGTGTCAACCCTCTTAGTCTTCGAACTCAGCGCGCAGGATGCGGAGCACTTCATCGACGGTGTCCTCTTCCAGGTCGGCTTTCTCAATGAGCAAGTCACGTGGAGCCTCGAGTACGCTCTTGGCGGTGTTGAGTCCGATGTTCTTGATGGCTTCAACCACCCAGTCCTCAATCTCGTCCTTAAACTCGTCGAGATAGATATCCTCATTGTCGGCATCGTTATCGCCGAGTTCACGGAACACGTCGATGGCATAGCCTGTGAGCATGCTGGCGAGTTTGATGTTCAGTCCGTTCTTACCGATAGCCAGCGACACCTGATCAGGCTGCAGATACACGTCGGCTTTCTTGTTCTCCTCGTCGATCTGGATGGAGGAGATACGTGCCGGGCTGAGAGCTCGCTGTATAAACAGCTTGATATTGCTGGTGTAGTTGATGACATCGATATTCTCGTTGTGGAGTTCACGCACGATGCCGTGGATACGGCTTCCTTTCACGCCCACACAGGCACCCACAGGGTCGATACGCTCGTTGTAGCTCTCCACGGCGATTTTTGCGCGTTCTCCAGGGATACGCGCAATCTTATGGATGGTGATGAGTCCGTCGTTGATTTCAGGCACTTCAGCTTCGAGCAGCCTCTGCAGGAACTCAGGTGAAGTTCTGGAGAGTATAATCTTCGGGTTGTTGTTGAGGTTGTCCACTCTGAGCACCACGGCACGAGTGCTTTCTCCCTTTCGGAAGAAGTCGCCCGGAATCTGCTCTGACTTCGGCAGGAGCAGTTCGTTGCCGTCGTCGTCGAGGAGCAGGATTTCGCGTTTCCATATCTGGTAAACCTCACCGTTGACGATTTGTCCGACTTTATCGATATATTTGTTGTAGAGGTTGTCGTGCTCGAGCTCCAGAATCTTGGCAGCCATGGTCTGTCGCAGGTTGAGGATAGCACGTCGTCCGAAATCGGCGAAATTCACTTTCTGGCTGAGTTCCTCTCCCACCTCGTAATCGGGGTCTTCTTTCTGTGCGTCGGAGAGTGATATCTGAGCTGCTTCGTTTTCCACCTCACCGTCGGGTACCACTTCCCTGTTCCAATAAATCTCGAAGTCGCCTTTCTCAGGGTTGACAATCACGTTGAAGTTGTCGTCGTGTCCGTACATTTTCTGGAGAACGCTCCTGAAGGAGTCTTCGATAACACTCACGAGAGTCGTCTTGTCGATTTTCTTTGTGTCTTTGAAGTCTTTGAAGGTTTCCGACAAGTTCACACTTTCTGTTGCTTTCTTTGTTGCCATTTTTATATATTTTTCAGTTTAATTCTTATTTGAAGTCAATCACGGCTTTCACCCATTTCACGTCGCCGTAGCCGTAAGTGTATTCCACATCGACCATCTGGGGGCGTTTCTTACCTTCCACTTTCTGTTTCTCGCTCACCACCACGGTGAATTTCTCTTCGTCGGCGCTGAGCAGGTTGCCTTCCTGCTTCTTGCCTTCGGCTGTCATGAGTTCCACGTCGTAGCCGATGTTATTGACATATTGCTGGAGCACTTTGAACGGCTGTCCGATTCCCGCCGACCCCACTTCCAGTTCATAGTCGTCGATTTCGGGTGTACACTGCTCATTGATGAACCGGCTCAGTTCGCAGCAGTCTTCAATCCACACACCGTCTTTGTGGTCAATCTCGACGGTGATTTTGTTGTCTTTGCTTACTTCTGTATCTACGAGGAAATATTCTTTGTCTTTGAGCCATTCCTCAGCAAGCTCGGTAATTTTTTTCTTGTCAATCATATTCTCTTTTAACCGAAATTACTTCATTTTGTATAATAAATTAGGAGAACCCTAAGGCTCTCCTATCCGGTCAGTTGCAAAGTTAATGTTTATTTTGCTAATTACCAAAGGTTTTTGAGAAAATATGCAAAAAATATTACTTTTTCTTCAAAAATTATCAAAAAATAGTTGATGGTTGACGGAGGACGAGGGATTAAATATGATTTTTTCTCCTTTCTTTATGTTCTCTTCCAGAAACTGCGGGTGAAGAGAACGAGGACAGGGAAAATCTCAAGCCTTCCGATGAGCATGAGGAAGGAGCAGGTGAGTTTTGCGAATGGTGAGAGGATAGACCAGGAATGAGCCGGACCATAGTATTCCATACCCGGTCCCACATTGGAAAGTGATGACATGGCCAATCCCAGGGAGTCGTAGAAGTCGAAGTCGATGTCGGGACGGAAATCGGTGTGATAGACAGCGATGTCGGGATCCACACCCGATATGGCGAGGATAAATGCGCCGATGAAGAGTGATCCTACGAACAGGCAGGTGAAGCCGAACAGTGTTCGTACCACCTGTGTGTTGACCACCTGTCCGTTGTATTTCACCGGCAATACGGCCCTTGGATGGAGGATATGGCGGAACTCGTTTCGTGTGAGGCGGAAGATGAGCGACCATCTCACGCATTTGAAACCGGAGCTGGTGCTTCCGGAGCATGCTCCTGCAAACATGATGAAGAGCAGCACCGGCATACAAGGCATCGGCCAGAGAGTGTAGTCGCAGTTGGCCAGTCCGGTGGTGGTCTGCAGCGACACCACGGTGAAGAGTGCGTTTCTGAACGATACTTCCATATCGCTAAGGAAAGCGCCGAAAGATGATACATTCATGTGCGACTCATAGATGTTATGTCCCATGATCACCAGTGTGCAGATAATCGTGGCGCCGCCGAAGATAATAAAGAAACACCGCAGTTCCGCATCACGGAAAAAATTGCGGAACTGTCCTTTCAGGATGGTGTAGTAGAGCAGTGTGTAGTTGACTCCGGAGAATATCATGAAAAAAATCATGATATACTCAATGGTAGGTGAATGGAAAACGTTACGTATCAAGTCGCTGTGAGGTGCATAGCCTCCAGTGGCGCAGATGGTCATGGAGTAGTTCACTGCATCGAAGAGCCCTGTTCCACACAGATAGAGTGAGATGATGCAGGTTCCGGTGAGCAGGAGATAGACTGTGCCGATCCATTTTGCTGTGACGTTGATGCGTGGATGTACCTTATTGCGGAAGGGACCTGTGCTCTCTGCCGCGAAGAGTTTCACTTCACCCACGCCGAAAGCCGGCAGCAGAGCCACGGTAAAGAAAATGATGCCGATACCTCCGATCCACTGTGTGATGCTGCGCCAGAAGAGGATGCAGTGCGGCTGGATGTCGCAGTTGTCGATGATGGTGGCGCCGGTGGATGTGAATCCCGACATGGTCTCAAAGAAAGCGCTGGCAAAGTCGGGTACGGAACCGCTGAAGATGAACGGCAGCATGCCGATGAGTGTGTAGATCACCCAGATGAACGACACGATGATATAGCCGTCCTTACGGCTCATGGTGAGTGCTGAGTTGCGCCCCACATACTGGTTGACAAATCCGATGGTCCAGGCGATGATCATCGGCCAGAGGAAGGAGTAGCGTGCCGGTTCGTTGTAGATGATGCCGACGATGAAGCACGTAAGCAGCAGTCCTGCCTCGATGAAAAGCAGGATACCGATTACCTTTATGATGAGCCTCCAGTTCGACATGATTAACTTTGAACTTTGAACTTTGAAGTTTGAACTTTGAACTTTGAAGTTTGAACTTTGAGATTTGAACTTTGAACTTTGGAGATTGTCGGCCTACATAAAGTAAGGCCCTACAGCGGGTGGGCTTCGTACAACATATTAACTTTGAACTTTATTTAAAGAACTTGTCGAGTCGTTTGAGCGTGCCGGCGATGCAGAAGACGACCACTTTGTCGCCTTCTTCAAGTCGTGTACGTCCCGACACCAGCATGCCTTTTCCTCCTCGGAACATACCACCGATATTGACTCCTCTCGGCAGACCCAGGTTCATCACCATGTCGCGTGTGACCCGTGAGCCCTTCTTCACTACGAACTCAGCCACATCGGCCTCCGCCACGGTGAGCATCTTCACACTGTCCACATCCGACTTGAGCAGCATCTGGTAGATATGGCTGGCTGCGATCACCTTCTTGTTGATGACCGTTCCCACATCGAGCGACTCCGCCATGTCGAGATAGTCGATATTCTCCACCTGTGCGATGGTTTTGCGCACTCCCCTCCGTCGTGCAGCCACGCAGGCCAGGATGTTTTCCTCGTCGTTCTCGGTGAGTGCGATAAAGGCATCCATGTTGTCGATACCTTCATCGGCAAGCAGATCCATGTCATGCCCTTCTCCGTTGATGACCATCGTGTTGGGTGTGATCAGTCCGCCCAGCTGTTCACAGCGGTCCATATTCGGTTCCACCATCTTGATGTCCATGTTTCCAGGCAGTGCCCATACCGCCCTAACCGACAGCTTACCGCCACCGATAACCAGTGTGTTCTTGATGTGCGGATACCCGTCTTTACCTGCCAGTTCGGCAATTTCGCTGATCGTTTCCTTGGTGGTCATGAAGAACACCAGGTCGCGCGGAAGGATTTTCTCGTCGCCGTGTGGGTGGATGGTCTCTCCGTTACGTTTAATGGCCACCACCTGGAACTTATGTCCGTGGCTGATACCGATTTCCTTGAGCGTATGTTCCACGAGCACGTTGTGAGCGTTGCTGATTTCCTTGTCGAACACATGGTGGTCGTCGTGCATCTTCACGCTGAGGAGCACCAGGTCGCCATGTTCTCCGAACTCCCATAGTTGTCTGACCCATGAGTATTTGCAGGAGTCGGCAATTTCTTTCGAAGCCAGCAGTTCGGGATAGATGAGAGATGAAATGCCCATATTCTCGAATATCTGCTTGTTCTCCGGTTTCATATACTCATAGTTGTCGACGCGTGCCACTGTGCGGCGCGCTCCCAGCTGGCGTGCCATCATCGCGCAGCTGATATTTTCGCTCTCGTCGGGCGTGACGGCTATGACAAGGTCGGCATTTTCCACACCGGCGTTCTTCAGGCCTTCAATGGAGGTGGGTTCCTCCACCAGTGTCATGATGTCCAGGTCGTTGCTGATTTTGCTCAACCGTTCCTCACTGGCATCCAAAAGGATGACATTGATATTCTCTGTCGAGAGCATCCTTGCGAGATGGGTGCCGACAGCGCCTGCGCCTGCTATGATTACTTTCATGTTGACAACTGTATGATTTGGTTGTAAATTGCCTCTGCGTCCATTTTTGTCAGCGACCGGAGTTGGGCTACGGTGCCATGTTCCACGAACTCGTCGGGTATGCCCATCCGAACCACATGCGGCTGACAGCCGTGATCGTTCATAAATTCCAATACGGCGCTTCCCAGTCCTCCATTCACCACACCGTCTTCGAGGGTGATGACCGATGAGAACTGTTTTCCCACCTCATGGAGTATCTCCTGGTCTATCGGTTTCAGGAATCTCATATCGTAATGTGCGACCGATAGTCCTTTCTCTGCCGCGACTCTTTCGATGGCTTTCTCAGCCTCTTTGCCGACCGGTCCGATAGACAAAACCGCGATATCCTTGCCTTCACGCAGTCTGCGTCCTTTGCCCACCGGCACCTCTTCAAACGGGCAGTGCCAGTCGATGTTTGAGCCCCTTCCTCTCGGGTAGCGTATGACAAACGTGCCTTTGTCGGGCAGTTGGGCTGTGAACATCAGCCGCCGCAGTTCCATCTCGTCGTATGGCGATGCGATGGTGAGGTTGGGTATCGGTCTGAGGAACGCCAGGTCGAACGCACCGTGGTGTGTGGCCCCGTCTTCGCCCACCAGTCCTGCCCGGTCGAGGCAAAGTACAAGGTTGAGTCGCATGATGGCTGCGTCGTGAATGATGTTGTCGTATGCCCTCTGCATGAAAGAGGAGTAGATATTGCAGAAAGGAAGCATGCCGTCTTTTGCCATACCTCCAGAGAATGTGACGGCATGTCCTTCGGCTATGCCTACGTCGAACACCCGTTCGGGCATCTCCTCCATCATGATATTCATAGAGCATCCGGTCGGCATAGCCGGTGTGACGCCCACGATTTGCTTGTTTTCACGTGCGAGTTCCAGCAAAGTCTGTCCGAACACGTCCTGGAATTTCGGTGGACAAGGTTTTCCGGGTGTTGTGTTGAGCCTTTCTCCGGTATCTTCGTTGAATTTGCCCGGAGCATGCCACAAAGTGGCGTCTTTTTCTGCCGGCTCATAGCCTTTGCCTTTGACGGTGTGGATGTGCAGCATTTTAGGACCTTGCATATCCTTGATGGTCTGAAGCACCCTCACCAGCTCTTTCACATCATGTCCGTCCACCGGTCCGAAATAGCGTAGGTTCAGTCCTTCGAACATATTCTGCTGTTTGCTCAGAAAGGCTTTCACACTGTTGTTGAAGCGCTGGATTCCTTTCTTGCTCTTCTCGGTGAGCCATCCCCATTTGGTGAGTCGTTTCGACACCTTGTAACGCACGTTGTTATACGTGGAGTTGGTGGTCAGGTCGAGCAGATATTTTCGCATGCCTCCCACGCTCTTGTCGATCGACATGTTGTTGTCGTTGAGGATGATCAGCATGTTGTTGGGTGTGGATGATGTGTTGTTCAGTCCCTCGAATGCCAGTCCTCCGCTCATGGCGCCGTCGCCGATGACAGCCACCACCTTACGGTCTTCACCGTGGAAGTGGGATGCTACCGCCATCCCCAGCGCTGCACTGATGGAGTTGCTGGCATGTCCGCAGCAGAAACTGTCGTATTCGCTTTCGTCGGGAAATGGAAACGGCCGTAGTCCTCCCAATTTGCGGTTAGTGCAGAACTGTTCCCGTCGTCCGGTGAGGATTTTATGTCCGTAGGCCTGATGTCCCACATCCCACACGATACGGTCTTCAGGAGTGTTATAGACGTAATGTAGTGCAACCGTGAGTTCCACCACTCCCAGGCTGGATGCGAGGTGTCCCGGGTTTGTCGACAGTTCCTTGATGATGTCTCTTCTCAACTCTTCACACAACTCCGGCAGTTGCTCAACCGGTAGTTTTCGCAAGTCGGCCGGTGAGTTGATATGGCTGAGCAGACCGAGTGATATTGAATTATTTTCTGACATTCCTTTCTACACTGATTTCACGTTGGCGCATTATCCGCCAATTTAAAATCTATTATTTAATTTTGCAAAATTACAAAATTCAATTTATAATTCCTAATTACAAATTCCTATTTTTTTCGTATCTTTGCCCCCGCATAATGAAAATCTACGTAAAAAGCGCTGAAAAACAGCATCAAAATGATGGTTGTGTGGCCACAATCGGTTTTTTCGACGGGGTGCATCTTGGTCACAGATTTTTACTCGATTGTGTGAAACAGGAAGCACGCAGACGGGGTGTTGATGCTGTGGCTGTCACTTTTCCCGACTCACCCTCACGTATGTTGCATCCTGAGCGTGACATCAAGCTGCTGACCATGCCTGAGGAGAAAATCCGTCTGCTTCATGATGCTGGTATTGACCGTGTGGCGATGCTTCCGTTCACATCAGATGTTGCCGCTCTCTCTGCTGAGGATTTTATGACAGATGTGCTGAAAGGCCAGCTGGGTGTGGATGTATTGGTGATGGGTTACGACCACCGGTTCGGCCATGGTGGCGGTACGAATTTCCGTCATTATGCGGATGCCGGCAGTCGTCATGGTATCGAAGTGCTTCAGGCCAAGCTGTTTACATTCGGCGATGATGCCGCCAATGGCGCCGTCTCTTCTTCTGCTATCCGTGATGCCCTTCTGACAGGTGACCTCACCAGCGCTAACCGCGGGTTGGGCTATCTGTATGGGATTGAGGGTGTTGTGGTCGGTGGTTATCATGTAGGCACCCAACTGGGGTATCCTACGGCAAATATCGGTGTTGACAGTCAGAAGCTCATTCCCGCCAATGGTGTATATGCAGTGCGGGTGAGGGTGGGGGAGTCAACAGAAGCTCTCGGTATGCTCAATATCGGATGTCGTCCCACGCTCGGCAACGACCGCAAAGTTTCCATAGAGGTGAACATATTTGATTTTCATGAGGATATCTATTCTCAGAAAATCGCTATATCCTTTGTTCAGTATGTCCGGAAGGAGCAGCGTTTCGACTCAACAGATGAACTTACCCGTCAGTTGAAGCATGATGAGCAGGTATGTCGCCGGATTCTGACAGGCTGCTGACAAAATCAGAGGGGAGCTTCCCGAAATCTTTTTTGAAGCACTGAGAGAAATATTTCGGGTCGTTATAGCCCACGGCATACGCCAGTTCGCTGATTCTGATATGGGGGTTTCTTGCAAGCAGGCTCCGGGCAGTGTTCATCCTGATGCTTCGTATGAACGCCGGTGTGTTCATGCCTGTCAGCGCTTTGAGTTTCTTGTAGAGTGTTGATTTCGACACATACATTTCCTCTGCAAACTGTATCTGTCCGAAATCAACATCGTCGATATGTTTTTCCACCAGTTCTTTGCACCTTTTCACGAAATCGGCATCCAAATCTGTAATGTTCAGTTTCTCTGCTTCAATTCGTAGGATCAAGCTGGAGTCCATCAGGCTTTGGCTGATGTTGTTGTCGATTTGAGCCACTGTCTCCCGTCGCCGGTGGAGCAGGTTCTCAATCCGTGCCAGCAGAAGCTCCATGCTGAACGGTTTGGTAAGATAAGCATCGGCTCCTAAGCGGTAAGCCACCGTCTTGTCCTCATCGGTCCGTTTGGCGGTGAGCAGCAACACTGGAATGTGGCTGATTTCGATATCACTCTTGATGATGCGTGTGAGTTCCAGTCCGTCCATCTCCGGCATCATGATATCGCTGATAATGATGTGGATATCGTTGTTGGCACTACGCATACAGTCCAAAGCCTCTTTACCGTTTTGGGCGGTCACCACATGATAGTGTTCCGAGAGCACACGCTGAATGACATCCAGTAATTCGGTGTTGTCTTCCACCAGCAGCACATTAGGCACAGTCGATTCCGTCGGATTGTTGTCTTCAGTAACACGGCTGCTTTCCAGTTCCAATTTCTGTACGAGGGTCTCGTCCACATCGTTATTTTCTGTGGTGTTGTCGGAGATTTCCTCATACAGAGTCTCATCTTTCTCATCGATGGAGTAGGATTCTCCTGTAGTAGGGAAAGTGACGGTGAATGTGGCACCATCCCCCTCAGAAGACTCAAAATCAATTGTTCCGTGGTGAAGTTGTATGAGGTCGCGTGCGAGCGACAGTCCGATTCCGGTTCCGTAGGTGTTGAACTTACGGTGTTCTCCTTCGTAAAACCGTTTGAAGAGGTCATTACGTTTTTCTTCAGGGATACCCTCGCCGTTGTCGCTGACTTTGATGATGGCGGACTTTCCGCAGTGGAGTTTCAGTTCCACTCTTCCATTCTCGTTTTTACAGTATTTTGCCGCATTAGAGAGCAGGTTGTATAGAATCTTGTCGATGGCGTCGGGATCGAACCAGCATTTGTACTCATCCACGTTGCTGGTGAAGAGCAGCTGTATATTCTTCGACCGCATCAGCGGTGAGATGCTCTCCACTTCTTTTTTACAGAAACGGACGAGGTCGCGTTGGCTGACCTGCAGGTTGAGGTTACCTGATTCCACCTTTCTGAATTGGAGAATTTGTTGGATCATCCTGATCAGTTTTGTCACGTTGGTCTTGATGACCGGCTTCATGTCCGCCACATTGTCCTCCGACTGTGGATTCATCGTATCCACCGAGGCTGATATGATGGTAAGTGGAGTCATCAGGTCGTGGCTGATATTGGTGAAAAACTGTAGTTTTTTATGGTTCAGTTCTTCCGTCTGTTCAGTCTGCAGCCTTGCCAGTCGCACTTCCTCTCGCTGACGGCGTATATTGCGGTAATGATTGAGCAGATAGTATGCCAGCGCCGCCGCCGTCAGCAGATACAGACAGACAGCCCACCACCGCTTATAGAGCGGTGGCAGGATTACCACTTTCAGTTGTTGGCTGCTTTCGGTCCACATACCGCTGGCGTCGGCCGACTGAAGTCTGAAAGTGTAGTTGCCTGGCGGAAGATTGTTATAGTATGCTGAGAAATGTCCGATGGGAGCATAGATCCAGTCGTGGTCGTATCCCTCGAGCTTGTAGGCAAAACGGATGGAAGGCAAGTTGTCGTAGGTGAGTGTAGAGAACTCAAAGGTGAGGTCATTTTGGTTATGGCGCAGCTCGATTTGGTTTTCGTCGAGCCCTGTGGCGGACTGGTTGAAAATCCTGACATCAGTGATGCGTGCCTTGTTCGGCTTGTTTTTCATATCGATAAGTGAAGGTGAGAAAAAGGTGATGAAGTCGGTCTGTACCATACACATATCTCCATTGGGCATCAAGGTGATGAAAGCCCGTCCGAGGTAGTTCGACGGTAGTCCGTCGCTTTTAGTAAAAAGACGGACTCTCGGCAATGATGATTCTCTGTTGTTCTCCTCCTGATTGAAAGTAAGTTTGAGTAATCCTATATTGGTGGTCAGCCATAATGAGCCTTGCAAGTCTTCCTCCATATCACTCACGATATTAGTAGGAAGGGAATATGTTTGAGTGAGACATATAAAACTGTCTTTTTCGGCATCATATCGCAGTAGTCCGTTCTGACGTGAGCATGCCCAGATATTTCCGTCAACAGACTTTAGAAGTTTTACGATGCGGTCATATTTTTTGTAAAAACTGATATGAAGTTTCCTGAGTTCGTCGGTGTCCCCACAGAGATTTCCCTCCACATGGATAAACCCCATATTGCCAGTGGACATCCAGAAGTCATTGTCAGTGATTTTGATGATACTGTTAATTTGTGCATTGGAGAAATCCTCGCTTGCGGTCAGTTCGGAAATATTCACCCCTTTGCCTTCCGGATTGAGCATACACAATCCTTTCCATGATCCGATGAGCAAGTTTCCCCGTGTCTCACAGAAACTGAGCACACAGTTGTCGTGCAGCCAGGGACTGTATTCTTGTGTGTAATTGACAGGTAGTTGTCCGTTTCTTTTTATATAGAGTCCGTTTGAGAGTGTGCCTGTGATGATGGTTCCGTCTTCCATCACGTGGATGGAACGGTCGGATGAGGTGCGGTCTGTTCCTGTCAGTTCTTTTGTTACCACACTCACCCTGACATTGTTGGAGTCTGCTGGTGTTACTCTCACAGTTCCTATGCTCTTGATGCCTATAAACAGCGACCCGTTTTGGTCGGAGGTGATACACGACGGTATATTCTCTGTGGTATGCCCGAGAAGGCTTGTGTAGTCAATATTTTTGAAAGATGACTTGTTTTGCCGCACCGCCACCACCCCTTTTTCCGTTGTGCACATCCACATCATGCCGGTGTGGTCGCAGAACACGGATTCCACACCGGTTCCAAGATAGGAGTAGTCTGAGTGATATTTATCGGGGTAGTTCCTGATATCTGTCAGTTCGCTTTGTTGTATTTTCGCAATGGTGAGACCGTTGTTTGTTCCAATCCATAGTGAGAAATCTTCCGGGTTCTCGTCAATACTGTAAATATAGTTTCCAATGATGTTTCCTGCAGATGACATATCAGGGCTGTTGTTAAAGACATTAAAGCTGAGCGGTGTGTTTGTGTCGTATGGATTACGGATGCAGAACAGCCCAAGCCCCCAAGTGCCTACCCACAGGTTTTTCCCGTCGGCAAAAACCACATGAGCGGAGTTATAGTCGTTGAATTTCGGCATCTTCACCCATTCTTTGCTTCTTTTATTGTATCTGAAAAGCCCCTGGTCCCAGGTTCCGGCCCAGATATAGCCGTTGCTGTCTTCCACGAGGCTTTTGACCGAGCAGTGAGGAATAAGGCTTCCCTGGTTCTCGTTGTATTTGAGTTCCATCGAGTCAGTGAGGCTGTTGTAAACATACAGTCCCCCGTCGGTCCCCACCCATATATCTCCGTTCTCGCAGCACAGGAAGCAATTGACCACCCCGCTGTTTGAGAATTCCTGTGGGTAGTAGGTGTTGAAAGTTAATGTGTGTTTATCGAGATGATGAATCCCATCTTTTGTGCCAACCCAGATTCCTCCGTCGTGGTCATCGGCCAGGCATTTGATCTCTTTACTGCTCAATTCAGTTCCCGGTCCGATATTTCTCATCTGATAACCGTCATAGCGGTAGAGTCCGTAAAGCGTGCCGATCCAGATGAATCCCTCGTCATCCTGAATCACAGTGTAGGTTTCGTCACACGGCAGTCCGTTGTCGGAATCGAGGCGGTGGAACGTGAGGTTCTCCTGTGCTGTTATATTGACAACAGACATCAATAATATCAGTAAGATGTTGTAACGTGGCATATTCTTCATTTTTATTCGATTTTCAAAATTACATCAATTTACCGACCCCACCAATTTCTGTGGCTTTTTTTTGGTGTAAAAATAATGTAATCAAGTTAAAAAATCAGTATTTATTGATTTTTCTTCTTTATTTCTGCTTTTCCCCCCTTTTTATATAACTGAAAAAAATAACTTTGTGGCAAAAATAATTGTTATGAAAGTTTTTTCAGTTAGTTTGTTAGTTAGTTTGATGTTGTTTTTCTCTGCAACGATGTGTTTGCAGGCCCGGGAGTCGGAAAGTGTGGAGCGTATCAGCACGTCTCGCACGCTTTCCTCCAAGGGCGATTTGCATATCACAGCTAACGACAATGTGATTGCGGCTGGCGCTATTTTGAATGTGACTTCCCCTGATGTTTTTGTATTTTTTGATAATGTCAAGCCGAATGAAGTATATAAAACTTACGGGGGAAGGATTCAAATTCACGGAGAGACGATGAATCCGAAGCTTAACTGCCGCATCGTGGTCTATCGGCATGGCGCTGTTCTTATGCCATACCCGTCTGATTTCAAGCCACTCACCACTTTTACGGAGACAGGTCGTAAGGGGAATGCCGCCTCCTATCTACCTGATATTTACTATACAAACCATCCCGACGAGCACGCAAAAGAAGAGATGGTGCGTCCGTTGCCGCACGACAACGCTATCAGGTCGATGGCGCTCAAACGAGGATATGCGGTCACTTTCTCAACCGAACCGGACGGCATGGGCTATAGCCGTGTGTTTATTGCCGATGACGAGGATTTGGAGATTGACTTGCCAGAGCAGATAGCTGGAAAAGCCTCTTTTATCCGTGTGAGTAAATGGCAATATCCGTCGAAGAAAGGATGGGCAGGCTCTGTATGGTCGAGCGCTCCGAACGGCCTGCAATATGTGAATGAGCAAAGTGACTACACCAACAGCACCTGGTTCTACAACTGGGGCACCACCACGCGCAGCACCACCAACCCGGCTGCCACCGACTCCACGTATAACCAGGAGTTCGTGCCGGAGAAATGGGGCTCTGGTGAGGCTACCGCCAAACTGATGTCACTCGTCAACACCTCGCATCTGATGGGATATAATGAGCCCGACCACTCCGAGCAGTCGAATGTGAGTGTGGCGAAAGCCATTGAGGAATGGCCGCAGTTGCTCAAAACCGGTCTGCGTCTGGGTTCGCCAGCCACCACCAATTTCTCATGGCTTTATGAGTTTATGAGTGAGTGTAACAAGAGAAATTACCGTGTGGATTATGTGGTGATTCATGCTTATTGGGGCGGATTGGGCGCTGATGAATGGTACAAACAGCTGAAGGATGTCTATGACCACACGAAACGACCGCTCTGGATTAAAGAGTGGAACAACGGAGCCAACTGGACCAAGGAGGGATGGCCGAGCGGAACGGAAGAACAGCAGCAGAAGCAGCTGCGCGACCTCAAAGGAATCCTTCAGGTGATGGACACCTGCTCTTTCGTGGAACGTTACTCTATCTACAACTGGGTGGAGGACAAGCGGGCTATTATCCTCAACGGAAAGCTCACCCCCGCAGGCGAATACTATGCGGCTGACCAACCGTCTTATTTTCTCGACCGTTCAAAGGAGGTGATACCGTCATGGAGTGTTCGTGAGGCTCCGGTTTTGAGTTATGGTGGCTTTTCTGAGGCAGACGGGGCACTATTCACCTGGACGGATATCAATCGTGAGATGGTACCTGGATATGTGGTGGAGAAGAGCATCGACGGATCAACGTATGATGAACTGGCTGAAGTGTCTTCCGACAGTATTCTGGCTTATACCGACCTGCTGGACGACGGACAACGAACCCGACGGGCTTTTTACCGTGTAAGGTCGGTTCCTTACAGTGGCAACGGAAAAACATCCAATTCTATATGCGTGAACTATTTGCAAAATGTTTCAGGAGAGCCGTTGTATGCACAAGATGTGATTGTGAACGAGCAATGGAACATCGCACGGTTCTCATCCCCGTTCTCATCCCCGTTTGTCATAATGGGTGTTCCCACTTATCGTAACAAGACACCGTTGAGCTACCGATTAAAAGATGTGGCTGACCAGAAAGTGGATGTGCAGCTCAAACCCTGGAACTATCAGGAAAACCCCAGTTATATCAATCCCGACACGGTGGGTGTTTTGTTGATAAATCAGTCGGTTGCCGAACATCTTCCGGCAGTTACTATGAAGGTGGATGCCTCTGAGAACTGGACACATGTGGATTTTCCTATCCCTTTTCAGTCCACCCCTGTGGTGGTGCCCACCTTGCTGGCGGACGAAGAGGAGCAGGGGGCAAGTGTGAGAGTCCGCAATGTGGATGCCCAAGGGTTTGACATCCGCCTGCAGTTTGAGGAGAAGTATCCGAAGAAAGACATAACGGAGCAAATCAATATCTTGGCTCTTGTTCCAGGGCGATATGATGTGGATGGCTGGACGGTGTTATGCGACACAACCTCCGCCGCCGCAGTGATGAGCAACGCCAAGGGAGGCTTTAAGGTTGATTTACCTGAGCCAATGAAAGGGGCTTGTGTGTTTGCCGCCATGCAGACAGCTAATGATGAGGTGTGTTCGGTTTTGCGTATCAAGACTCGCGACGAACAGTCGTTCACGCTGATTAAGGACCGTGAGAAATCCGCCTCCTACACCGATGTGAAAGGAGAGCAGGCAGGGTGGCTGGTGGTGATGCCCCCCACTTTACTGGCAGGTGATGTGAACGAAGACGGTGTGGTAGATATCAACGACGTGGTATGTGTGATTAACCAGATGGCTGGCACTGTGTCGTGGCCGCGTGCCGATGTGAACGCGGACGGCGACGTCGATATCAACGATGTGGTGGCTATTATCAACGTTATGGCTGACAGTTGACAGCTTTATAAAATTAGGAATTAGGAATAGGTCATGCGGATAGCGTAGGAGGCGTTGAAAGTTGACAGTTGACGATTGATAGACCTTTATTAAGTAAAAAATAAGCGTTTTTATTGATTTTTTATCCAGATTTATCGTATTTCCATCCTCTATCCTTAATTATTTTTATATTTTTGCAAGTGTAAAGCTAAGAAGTCTTATTCTGAAAAGACCAGAAATCATTAACAAAATAATTTATTAACACAATGAAAAGGAAACTACTTTACTTGATCTCCTTGTTGACCATCAGCATCCTTTCTGCGGGCGGTCTTTTTGCTCAGACTTATCAGGTGCAGATTGGCGACAAAATCACAACCGACGACGGAATTTATGTCGTGTCGGGCGGCAATCTTATTACAAACCCGAATTTTGATGACGGATTCGACGGATGGTATGCTGGAAATAACAACGCTCTGTCGGAAGACTATTTCACGATTGTGGAAGATGGTGGCCCCGACGGCAGCCCTTGCTTGAAGGCACTCTCCAGCAGCGGAAGTGGTAATGCCCAGTCCATTAAGACCGGATGGGCGGTGGAAGTGGGCAAGACCTATTACTTCTCCTGTTGGGCAAAACGTCCGTCGCTTGACGGCAACGCACAGTACAGCCGGTTGTTCATCAGCGACTCTCAGACCGCCACCACCACCGAAGTGAAGAAAATCACATGGAAAGCAGGCGCTTGGGCACAGACAGAGTATGTGTTCACTGCGGAGAAACCTTATTTGGTGGGTAACTTCGGATGGCTGGGTAACGGCACCAGTTTCGACTGCTTCTTCCTGGGTGAGGTGACCGTGAGCGACGAGCTCTCCACCGCCAAACTGGAGGATGCCATCGCAAGTGCGCAGAGCACCTACGACACCACCGAGGAAGGGACTGGCGCCGGCCAGTATAAGCCAGAGGTGCGTCAGGCATTGGCCGACGCTATCGCAGCAGCTCAGGCCGTGTTAGCCTCTGCCACTACTCAGGATCAGATTAACGAGGCGGTAATTGTTCTCAACGCCGCAGTGACCACTTATAAGAATGGGATAAATCCTCCGTTCGAATTGGGTGTGGGCTATCTCTTCACCAATGTGGCGGCAGGCATCAATCTTTCTTCAGCCGATGGTACGGTTCGCATCAAAGATTCTGATCCAAGCGACCCTAAACAGGTGTTTTACTTTGAAAAAGCACCGGAAGGCGCCGCAGCCGCCGGTTATAACATGAAGGACGGTGAGGGAACTTATATCTACCGTAGCGGCTCTTGGGACACCAAGGCGGCTCCAGATGCGGATGTCACCATTGCCAACGCCATTTTCAATATCGTGGATTACGGCAACTATGTTCAGATTAAGAATATGGGAAGCGGCTCTGTCCTGGGAACTGACGGAACAAGCGACAACTCAGCCGTCTATTCCAATAAAAATGGCTCTGACACGAAATACCGCTGGGTGATGATGAAGAACACACCTACAGCCGCATTGGAGGCAGCGATTGAAAAAGCGCAGACCGCTTACGAAGCTACGGAGGTGGGAACAGAATACTATCAGGTGCCTCAGTCGGCAGCCGATGAGCTGAAAGCTGCCATCGAATCAGCAAAGGCAGCACTCGAAACCGTCAGTTCTGTGGAGGAGTCTGTAGCTCAGGCTGCCACTCTGCTGGAGGCTCTTGATAAATTCAACAACTCTTACAACCCACTGACTCCGTTCACAGAAGGCGACACCTATATCATCCGTCATATCAGCGGTAACTTGCTCACTGTGACGACGAGTGGTAATGCTACTATCACTTCAGAGCCCGAGGAAGGAGCGGTGGATGAGCAAGTGATGACCTTCATCCCAGTTGAAGGCTACGATAATGCTTATTATATCCGTTCCAATGCGGAATACACCTATCTGCAGCATTCTGGCACATGGGACACCACATGGGCTATAGACAACGACACTTTGGCATGTGTGATCAGCGTGGAGCAGCTGTCGGGTAAATATCTCGGATTGAAGTTTGTCTCCACAGCATCTTATCTTGGCACAGACGCCACCTCCTCTGGCGCTCTTACCTATAGCGACAAGGCTGGTTTGGGTTACACGAATTCCTATTGGACAGTAGAGCCATTCGTTGCTGTGGTGCTCGACCGTGGGGCATGGAACGAAGCTCTGGAGGCCGCTCAAAACGCGCTCAACAACGCAAAGGAGGGATTCGGAAAAGGTGAGTTCTTCGATGAGGATATCTCAACGTTCCGCAGTCTCATCAACACACGCCGTACTGAAGCGAACCGTTCGAAAGACCAGGAGACGCTGGATGGTGTGACCGCTCAGCTTTTACAAGACATCGAGGAATTCCTTGCAATGGCTCATGCTGACGATGTGCTGGATATCAGAGCCCTCAGGTCTGCAGTGACAAGAGCAGAGAGCACAATTAGCTCCGCCGTGGCAGGCGACCTCAACGGTCAGTATCCACAATCGGCTATCGACACGTTCAATGAGGCTTTGAAGGCTGCAAAGTTAGTGCTGGAGAACGAGGAATCCACACAGCAGGAGCTGGATGACGCCGCAAAGAGCCTGAACGAGGCTATCGCCAAATTTGCTGAAGAGAAAGTGGTGATTGATTATAACGGACTTCGTGAGGTCATTGCAGATGCCAAACAGATTTTGGCCGACTCTAAAAACTATGTTGGCGAGGGTGCCGGCAAATATCCTCAGGAATTGTACAATGCCTTACAGGTGGCAGTCAACAATGCGGAGACGGATATCCGCAACAACACGATGAATCAGGATGCTGTGGACGAGTTGACACAGGCTTTGTTAGATCAGACCGTTGAATACTCAAACTCCCGTGTTCCGCTCGACACCAGTCGTCTTCAGGAGCTCGTTGATGAGGCGAGACAACTGTTGGCGGATGCTGACGACGGGAAGTTCGACTACTGGCAGGAATATTATGATGACTTGGCCGCATCGGTTGAGAAAAACAGTGAGGCGCTCAAAAGTTTTGATCAGGATGAGATAGAGAGAGCGGTAAAGATTCTCAGCCGCGACATCGAAATCTTTAAGATTAGCATCAGCGAGGCCACGGGTATTGAGTCTGTCCTCCCGGCTGACGCTGTGATGCGTGTCTATACCCTCAACGGCATGATGGTGGGCAACACCACATCGAATCTCTCAAAGGGTATCTATATCATCCAGATTGAGGTTTATGGCAAACTCATCACCAAGAAATTGTTAGCGCGATAATTAGAATATCATTATTAAATATAAAAGCAAAATGTGATTGTTTATGAAAAGAAATTGTATTATTCTGACAGCTTTGTTCCTGCTCTTTTTTGTCGGTTCTACCGCTTTTGCTCAGGACACATCGCTTACATCGGGGAAACTTAAAGTCTCCCAAGTGAGCAATGTTCCGAAGAAAGCGGCTGCAAACGACAGCGGGAGCGCTGAAATGGAGATTTATGGCACCGGAGCCTCAGAGACGTTTGTCTTGACTGGCCACGGACTGGTGGAGGATATTCAAATCTCCGCCACCAACGGACTGACCGTTGCTCCTACCGTGGTTCCTTCTGGAAGTGATGAGGTCACGGTCACTGTGACCAACAATACCACACTGAAGAAACATGTGGGAAAAGTGATTATGCGAAGTGGAGATGAGAAGGCTTACCTCAGTGTCACCACCTATGGTTCAGAACTGGAAACCAAAGACTTGTCGGCAAATCCCGTTTATACTGGTACAGACGCTGACAAGACCTTCGACAACTTTAATCCGGGTGAGAACGGCTACACAGTGGAGTTCAAAGCCAAGATTGATGATCCGACCAAGATTTTCGTTCCTTTTGCCGTGAGCGATAAGGGTGTGGGATTCAAGGGATATGTCAACAGCTCTGCAATGGGACTTTATGCGGGTGATGACCCGAAAAACGTCTATAACCCTTCTAATGGAGAGGGTACGTTTTATAATACAGATGGAATGTATCACACATACCGCTATGCTGTAACTGGAGATAAGCGCGTGATTATCTACCGCGACGGTATCCTTATCGACACCCTACGCACCGCTGATCATGCACTGTCGAAAGACTTCAACTATGAGAACGGAGAGATGACGGAAAATCTGCTCGTCAATCCGGATTTTGAAGGAGAGTACAATTACTCGTCATCACGCGGTATCGTCACCCATATCGAAGGTTGGGTGGTGACCCCTTGGGACCAGTGGAACTCCACTCAGAACATCGTGAGTGAGGCTCGCAGTAAAGAGGTGGATGAGAATAACCATGTGCTGACTCAGAGCCGCTATATGTGGGAGGCTGGCTATCAGGCCGGTGAGGTTTCACAGATTGTGAATGTGGCTCCTAACGAGGTCTATACTTTCTCCGCTTTGGCGAAGGGTGGTATCAAGAGCAACGGCACCCAGCTGGGTAGCATCCGTATTTATGACTTACAGAATGCGACAAACAGTGTGACCATCCCTGTCACCAGCGATAGTTATCAAACCTACTCGACTGACTTTGAGACGAAAGCGAACACGAAGCAGATACGTATTGCCTGCTATATCGAGCGCGACGCATGGGGTGCGAGCATCTCCGCTCTGCGTACCGACAACACGAAACTGACGGGCGTGATACGGAATGTGCAGAAGACCATTGGTTTCAAGAACGACTTTGCTGACTTGGAATATTTCACTTTTGATGATTCTGGCGCTTTCGCTCCGTTGGAGTGTGTCATTGAGGCATCGGTGGATACACTTGAGATAACCGGAACAGGCAAATCAGAGACCTTTACAGTCAATACAGCTAATCTGATTTCTGATATAGAGCTGACCACGACCAATGGATTCACAGTTACCCCGACAGTCATCAAAGCTGGAACAGATCAGGCTACTGTGAAAGTGACAAACAACACCACCTTGAAGAAACATGTGGGAAAACTTTATATGCGCAGCACTGACAAACGTACCACAGTGGTGCTGATATCCAAGGGAAGTGAATTGGAGAAAAAAGACCTCTCTCAGAATCCGGTTTATTCTGGCGGAGACGACGATGAGATAAAATACACTGACTTCGAGCCTGGAGAGAATGGCTATACTTTGGAGTTTAAAGTAAAGACCGACGATCCGACAAAACATTTCTATCCGTATGCCGTCAGCGAAGCTGGCGTGGGCCTGAAAGGGTATGTGTCGAGCGACGGAATGGGTGTCTATAACTCTGATTGGCAACATGGGCTGACTAATCCGTCGAATGGAGGTACATTCTATAACGACGACGGACAATTCCACACCTATCGTATCGCTGTCACACCAGATAAGCGAGCCATTTTCTACCGCGACGGAATCACTGTAGATACGCTACGAACTCAGGACTTTGGTCTGCAGCCTGAATGGAGCACGGAGACAGGACAGCCAAAGCGCAACCTCCTCAAAAACCCGAATTTTGAAGGAGAGTATGATTTCAGCAGCTCGCGTAATATCGTCACTTATATTGAAGGCTGGTATGTGAGTCCGTGGGATCAATATAACTCGACTCAAAACATTGTGAGCGAAGCTCGCAGCAATGAAGTGGACGAACGGAACCACGTGCTCACTCAGAGCCGCTATAAATGGAATGCAGGTTGGTCAGCATCAGAAATTTCCCAGGTGGTTGATGTGGCGCCGAATGAGGTCTATAGCTTCTCAGCATTAGCGAAGGGAGGAATAAAGAGTAATGGTACACAGCTTGGAAGCATTCGTATCTATGATGTTCAGAATGCCGACAATAAAGTGACCATCCCGGTGACAAGCGATTCATACCAACTCTATTCCGCTGATTTTGAGACAAAAGCAAACACGAAACAAATCCGTGTGACTTTCTACCTTGAACGGGATGCATGGGGAGCAAGTATCACAGCCCTCAGAAGCGATGATGCGAAACTTACTGGCTACAGCCGAATCATTACTCCTCAAATCGGATTCAGCAATGATTTCGCGGATGTGGCATATTTCACATACGACACAACTGGTGCGTATGCACCATTGGAAACTGTCATTACCACATCCTCAGACTCTATTTTTATTGAAGGAACTGATAACAGTCAGACCTTTACGGTGAACTCAGCTAACCTCATCTCTGATATAGATGTGAGCGTCACCCACGGCTTCAGCGTCAGTCCAACGGTCATCAAGGCAGGAGAGGGAGACGTGGAAGTGACTGTCACCAACCTTACCACACTGAAGAAAAATGTCGGTCAGGTTATCCTTCGAAGTAGCGACCTGCGGCAGTATGTCACTGTCACTTCCGCTGGTTCGGAACTTGAAGCGAAAGACCTTTCACAGACCCCGGTTTACAAAGGCACTGACGACACTATGGAGTTCGATGATTTCAACCCTGGTGAGAACGGCTATACGGTTGAGTTCAAGGCGAAGATTGATGACGCCAACATGAATTTCTATCCGTTCGCAGTGAGCGACAAGGGTGTGGGCTTCAAGGGCTACGTCACCAGCGACGGTATGGGACTCTATGCGGCTGATGATAAGAAGAGTGTGTCGAACCCGTCGAACAGTGACGGCGCCTTCTATAACACCGACGGACAGTACCACACCTACCGCTATGCTGTGACAAAGGACAAGCGAGTGATTCTCTACCGCGACGGCATCATGGTTGACACGCTCCGCACAGCCGACCATCCGCTGTCGAAAGACTTCAAGTATGAGGCAGGCGACGTGGAAGAGAACCTGCTTCTTAACCCAGACTTTGAGGGCGAGTACAACTTCTCTTCCTCACGTAATATCGTCACCCACGTTGAAGGTTGGGTAGTGACCCCTTGGGACCAGTGGAACTCCACTCAGAATATCGTACGTGAGGAGCGCAGTAATGAGGTGGATCAGAACAACCACGTGCTCACTCAGAGCCGCTATATGTGGTCGGCCGGCTATCAGGCAGGTGAGGTGACCCAGTTCGTGAATGTGGCGCCGAATGAGGTCTATAGCTTCTCCGCACTAGCCAAGGGCGGTATCAAGAGTAATGGCAACCAGCTCGGCAGCATCCGCATCTACGACATGCAGAATGCCGACAATAAAGTGACGATTCCGGTGACGAGCGATTCATACCAACTCTATTCCACCGACTTCGAGACGAAGGCTAACACGAAGCAGATCCGTATCGCCTGCTACATCGAGCGCGACGCATGGGGTGCGAGCATCTCAGCGCTGCGTACCGACAACACGAAGTTGACAGGAATGCGTATGAACCCGTTGAAGACCATCGGATTCACCAATGATAATGTTGATTTGGAGTACTTCACCTTTGATGATTCTGGCGCTTACGCACCGATGACAGCTGAAATCGTCACATCCGATGATGCTATTGAAATCGTCGGAACTGATGTCAGCGAGACTTTCACTGTGAATTCTGCGAATCTGACAGGCGATATCAATGTGAGCGTTACCCACGGCTTCAGCGTCAGCCCTTCAGTTATCAAGGCTGGAGATAAGGATGTGGAAGTGACTGTCACCAACCTGACCACACTGAAGAAAAATGTCGGGAAAGTGATTATGCGTAGCGGTGACCTCCGCCAGTATGTGAAAGTAACCTCCTACGGAACAGAACTCGATGAAAGAGATCTCTCCAAGAACCCAGTTTACAAGGGCACTGACGACACTATGGAGTTCGATGATTTCAACCCTGGTGAGAACGGCTATACGGTTGAGTTCAAGGCGAAGATTGATGATTCGAACATGAATTTCTATCCGTTTGCGGTGAGCGACAAGGGCGTTGGATTCAAGGGCTACGTCACCAGCAACGGTATGGGACTCTATGCGGCCGACGACAAGAAGGGTGTGTCCAACCCGTCGAACAGTGACGGCACCTTCTATAACACCGACGGACAGTACCACACCTACCGCTATGCTGTGACAAAGGACAAGCGAGTGATTCTCTACCGCGACGGCATCATGGTTGACACGCTCCGCACAGCCGACCATCCGCTGTCGAAAGACTTCAAGTATGAGGCAGGCGACGTGGAAGAGAACCTGCTTCTTAACCCGGACTTTGAGGGCGAGTACAACTTCTCTTCCTCACGTAATATCGTCACTCATATCGAAGGTTGGGTGGTGACCCCTTGGGACCAGTGGAACTCCACTCAGAATATCGTGGCTGAGGCTCGTAACGATGAGTACGATCAGAACAACCATGTGCTGACTCAGAGCCGCTATATGTGGGAGGCCGGCTATCAGGCAGGTGAGGTGACCCAGTTCGTGAATGTGGCTCCAAACGAGGTCTATAGCTTTTCCGCATTGGCCAAGGGCGGTATCAAGAGTAATGGCAACCAGCTCGGCAGCATCCGCATCTACGATATGCAGAATGCCGACAATAAAGTGACGATTCCGGTGACGAGCGATTCATACCAACTCTATTCCACCGACTTCGAGACGAAGGCTAACACGAAGCAGATCCGTATCGCCTGCTACATCGAGCGCGACGCATGGGGTGCGAGCATCTCAGCGCTGCGTACCGACAACACGAAGTTGACAGGAATGCGTATGAACCCGTTGAAGACCATCGGATTCACCAATGATAATGTTGATTTGGAGTACTTCACCTTTGATGATTCTGGCGCTTACGCACCTGTCTCTGTAGGCATTGAGATGAGTGATATCTCCACTGTCACAGAGATTGAGGATGTCACCCAAACCTCAAAAGTAATGTGGCGTGCCGACGGCGACAGATTGAGCCTGACGAATGTGCCGGCTGGTTCTGACATACAGTTGTATGACATCAGCGGTAAGAAATTGGCTGAGGCTCGGGATGTGACCGATACGGGAACAGTTCAATTGCCAGGACGCGGTGTTTATATCTGCATCGTGAACGACGGTAAGGAAAAACGCGTAATTAAAGTACTTTATTAGTAATGAGAAGATTATTTATCATAAGCATGGCTGCTTTTGCAGCCATGCTTATAAAAACTGTGCCTGTTTTCCCACAAATCAAGCCCGGTTCCACATGGAATGACACAAGCGGCAAGTTTATCAACGCCCATGGCGGGCAGGTGGTGTGGGACGACGGCTACTACTATTGGTTCGGTGAGACCCGTGCCACTTCCGTGAGCTGCTACCGATCCACCGACCTGATTAACTGGACTCGTCTGACTGATGCGTTGTCGCCTTCCGGCACGAAGACAGACGACAACAAGGATATCGCATCAGGGCGTAATCTCGAACGTCCGAAAGTGGCCTATTGTGCCAACACAGGCAAGTGGGTGATGTGGTTACATTGGGAGAACGGCTCCGACTACGGTCAGGCCAAGGTGGCAGTGGCTCAGGCGGATAAGGTTTATGGACCTTACACGCTTGTGGATGTGTTCCGTCCGAACAATCATGACTCCCGCGACCAGACCATCTTCGTGGATGACGATGGAAAAGCTTATCATTTCTGTGCCACGAACATGAACTCTAATGTGGCGGTCACACAGCTTACCGACGACTACCTCGCTTGTACTGAAAACGAGACGAAAGTGTTGCTGGGCGATAAATATGAGGCACCGGCTATCTGGAAGGTGGGCGACACCTATTTCGGACTGTTCTCCGGCTGTACCGGATGGGATCCGAACGAGGGAAAGAAAGCCTACACGCAGAATATCTTCGGTCCTTGGGAACACCGTCGCGACGCCATGTTCAACTACCATTACGGTGAGAACTGGTGTGTCGATAACGACGACCGCTATTGCTACCATTCGCAGCCCACTTATGTGTTCCCGGTGCACGGACGTGAGAACTGCTACATCTATATGGGCGACCGCTGGAAGAGCAGCAGTGTGGCCAGCTCCACCTACGTGTGGCTTCCGCTCAGTATGCGCTCGGGCTATCCGACAGGCCGTTACTACGACTCGTGGAACCTCTCAGTGTTCGATGATATGTACCGCTACAAACGTCTGGCGTTTGCCACTACCGACCTCAAAGCGGAGGGTGCGTGTCTGTTCAACGACGGTGTGGAGGTAGTGATTCTGGAGAAACGGAGCAACCGTATCGTCTCCCGGCCAAATGTCACGTTCATGATTATGGATGACGACGATGACGCCAATGTCACTTTCATTCTGCATAGCACCGACAACCCGAGCATATTCCGCCTTGAGGAGAAGAAGTCGGGCAACTATCTGGAGTCGGTCTTCGGTTCCATGCGGTTGACGGCGGACAAAGGCAGTGATTCCCAGCTCTGGTATCTTGAGCTGGAGGAGGATGGCTACCTGCATATCACGAATGTGAACGACAACAAGATTTTCTCGCTCTCGGGCAATACGCTCTACAACAAGACTTCGGTTTTCCTTACGGAATATGATCAGACCATCGCTCAGTCGTTTGCCTTGTACTATGACTCATACGCTCACTCCGACTACGTTGAGGCAGACCTTTTCAGCAAGCAATACCGTGAGGAGAACCGCCTCATGATGGAGCAGCAGAAAGAGAACAAGGAAGAGGAGGAACGCCTTCCCGGTGATGTGAATGAGGATGGCAAAGTGGATATCAATGATGTGGTGGCGGTCATCAACCACATGGCAGGTACTGCCTCCTGGCGCTATGCGAATGTCAATGCAGATGAGGAAGGTAATGTCGATATCAACGATGTCGTCGCCATCATCAACATCATGGCGGGTTTGTAAAGGGTTAAAAGTTTCAAAAGTTTCAAAGGTTTAAGAGTTTAAGTAAAAAAAGTTATAGGGAATATATAGAGAATTTTTAAGGGTCTGGTATGTTATGTTTTGTTCTTAAACGATGACTATAACGGGATGTGCAGTTTTGTATGTCCCGCTTTTTATGCAACTACACTTTTTTATGATATATTTGTAAGTTCCAATAAAAAGTTGTAAATTTGAAATCACATTGTGTGGACATATATAACTGTGTGTTCCCTTTTAGCTTCTTTGAGGAATCATGAGCAATAGAAATAAAATAGCGAATCAACAGAAGCCGTCGATATTCGGCCGAATCGACCTGGCGAAATGGACCTCCATGCCCGTGTTGTCGGCCGTAACCTTTCTGCTGACCTTGTTATTGACAGCAGGGCTGCATGAGGAGTACGTGAGACAGACGGCAGAACTCAACCCATTCCAGCCTACTGATGTGTTCTGGCAGCAGTCGCTCGAGCATGCAGGTGGCAGGCTGGGGTATTACGCCCGTTTCCTCGCATCGCTGTTTTATCAGCCTTGGCTTGGGGCAGCCGTATTGGGGCTCTTGCTGGTCTTGATTCCGTGGGTGATGAAGCGGGTGTTCAACGTAAGCAAGTCGCTGTCGCCACTCTGCTTCATCCCTTCGTTCTTGCTGCTGCTTAACTACACGCAGCAGGGGTATCTCATCTATGTGCTCAAGGCGCCGGCTCCGGCATTCACCGCGCCACTCGGACTGCTTTGTACACTTGTTCTCTATGGGCTCTACCGCGCTTTCTCCAGCTGGTGGGTGCATCTCATCATTTATGCGCTGCTCATTTTCTCGGGCTATCCGGCGATCGGATTCTTTGCCCTGCTTACCATGGCGCTCTGCATCATCAGCGATATTGTGGCTTTCGTGAAGACACGCTCCTGGGAGACGCTCGGCGTGGCGTTTCTGGCATTCCTGTCCATGGTGCTGGCGCCGCGCTGGTTTGCTGTGCAGAAGATGACAGCCATTCAGCTCGACAGCATCTTTATTGACCCGTTGCCCGACTACTTCTGGCTGGGTGATGAGCGGCTGATGTGGATACCGGTTGCCGTGGCATTGCTCACCACAGCCGTTCTCTCTCTTGTAGGCGAAAAGGCGGGAGGAAAGCTGCATGTATTCTCACTGATTCTCTTCGTGGCTGCGGTGATCGCCACTTGTAAATATACATATAACGATCCCAACTATACGAATATCCTGAAGATGAGCCAGGCAGCCGACAGAGCTGCCTGGAAGGAAATCAAACAGATTGCCGATGAGAGTGAGGTGGCGCCGACCCGATTGGAGGTGCTCTTCCGTAACCTCGCGCTCCAGAAGATGGGCATCGCCGGCGACTGTATGTTCCAGTATCCCGACGGTGACACCCCTTACAATTGTCCGCGACAGCATCAGTTCCTGCGCCTGATCGGCGCCCGCGCCCTCTACTACTATTATGGCAAAGTGAATTTCAGCTACCGATGGTGTATGGAAGACTTGGTGGAATATGGTATGCGGCCATCCTATCTGGAGTATCTCACCCGCGGGGCTATCGTCAACAAAGAGCCTGAGCTGACGCAGAAATATCTTACAGCGCTGAACAACATCCCATTACGTCACTACACCATTGCTGACCTCACTGAGAACGGGAAAGATATCGCTATGCCTATCACCTCACTCATGAATTACAACAACCTGCTCGACGGCGACGGCGGTCTTATAGAGGTCTATCTGCTTAACACCTTCGCTATGACAGAAGGGGGGTCGAAGGAGATGACTGAGCTTTCATTGCAGGATAATCTCATCCTCAAGCAGATTGACGGCTTCTGGCCTCAGTTCATCCGTCTGCTTCCCACTTTCGGCGACCGCATCCCGACCCATTACCAGGAGGCGGCGGTGCTCTTCGCTGCGCTTGAGCAGAAATACGACATCAGCCAACTGGCAATCGACCCGAAAATCCGGGAGCGCTTCGAACGCCTCGTGAATGAATCCTCGCAATACAGCAACCTCGACGACGAGACTAACGGTGAACGCCTGCGTCCTTCGTTCGGCGACACATACTGGTTCTACTACTTCTTCGTAAAAGGATTGAAAACGAATTAGTTGACGGTTGACAGTTGACGGTTGACAGTTGACGGTTGACAGTTGACAGTTGACGGTTGACGGTTGACAGTTGACGGTTGACGGTTGACGGTTGACAGTTGACAGTTGACGGTTGACAGTTGACGGTTGACAGTTGACAGTTGACGGTTGACAGTTGACAGTTGACAGTTTACAGTTTACAGTTTACAGTTTAAAGGGTTAATTATTATGGGAAATCGAAAAACCTCTTACTTCTTACCTCTTACTTCTTACCTCTTACTTCTTACCTCTTTCCTCTTACTTTATTCCTGCACTTCTGTGCCGGATGAATCGACAGCTGTGCAGTCGCCGGCACCTGTTATTCCAATGTCTGACGGCGTGGTGCTTCCTCCGAATATCGCCCCGCTTAATTTCTATGTGAGTGAGGAATGTGAGGGGAGTATCGCCCATATCTATAACCGTAAAGGGCAGGAAATCATCGTGGAGGGTCCCGATATCATCATCCCTGAGGGTAAATGGCACAAATTGCTGGAGGCCGCGAAGGATGATACGGTCTTTACAGATGTGTATGTGAAGCATAACGGCAAGTGGAACCGCCATCCTTCAATCCGTCAGTATGTGGCAGAGGTGGAGATCGACCCCTACCTCTCTTACCGTCTGATTGAACCGTCGTATGTGGCTTATGAGGACATCACCATCAATCAGCGTAACCTCACCAACTATGATGTGGAGGTGATTTATTCCAACACCGCGATGGCATCTGGTAACGAGGGACAGTGTGTGAACTGCCATAACTATCAGAACTACAATCGTTCAGGCAATATGCAGCTCCACCTGCGTGAGAAACTTGCCGGCACGTTGATCGCTTACGAGGGCTCGGTGAGGAAAATCAGTCTGAAGACTGACAGCACCCGCTCGGCAGGTGTGTATCCTGCATGGCATCCGTCGCTCCCGCTTATCGCTTATTCGGTGAATTCCACCGGTCAGGTGTTCCACACCAACGACCCGCAGAAAGTGGAGGTGATAGACTTCGGCAGCGACCTTATCCTCTACGATATCATCAACAACAACGTCTATACCATTCAGGACCTGGAGGATGAGTATGAGAGTTTCCCGGCTTGGAGTCCCGACGGCAAATATCTCTACTACACATCTGCCCATTACGAGCAGCACAGCGATGATATCGACGCAGAGCTTGACAGTGCCTATCAGTCGCTCAAATACAATATCTACCGTCGTCCGTTCAATGCGGAGAATATGCGTTTCGGACCGGCGGAGATGGTTTATGACGCGGCACGTATCGGCAAGAGTGCGTCACTCCCGCGCGTCTCGCCCGACGGCAAGTATCTTCTTTTCGGACTGGCTGACTACGGAAACTTCCATATCTGGCATAAGAGCAGTGACCTTGCCACCCTCTATCTCGACGGCCAGGTGCAAGAGTCGGACTCTGCCACAGCGGCTATCTCCAAATTCCCGTTCCGCTATCTTACGGAGGCGAACAGCGACGCGGTGGACAGCTACCACTCATGGTCATCCAACGGGCGCTGGATCGCTTTCTCCTCTCGTCGCGACGACGCCAACTACAGCCGCACCTATATCGCTTACGTCGATCCTCGCGGCAACGCTTATAAGCCGTTCATCCTGCCACAGAAAGACCCGCATTACTACCAGCAGCTGTTCAAGAGTTTCAATGTGCCGGAGCTGATGGCCGGACCTGCCTCAGTGAGCCGTCGAGAGCTTCTCAATGTAGCCCGACATGAAGCCACACCTGCCAAATATGCCGGCCGCTGTGCGAATTGAGCATTTTTGGAATTTGAAATAAT
>FLNY01004667.1_pt1 | contig 37633 bp, 26 predicted proteins | sample 1140381 | NCBI WGS metagenome assembly FLNY01 (sample SAMEA3878172, study PRJEB12797) | bioreactor metagenome | biome: Moose rumen | place: Sweden | collected 2011-10 | reverse complement strand
AGGTTATGAAAAAGTTAGTTACACTCATGCTCGCAAGCTGCATCGCAGTTGCGGCATTCGCCCAGCCCCAGGAGGGCGGGCACAAGCGCCACGGCGACAAGCCGGACTTCGAGAAAATCAAGGCCGAGCAGGTCGCTTTCATCACCGGGCAGGTGGGTCTCACCCCCGCGGAAGCCGAGGCTTTCTGGCCCGTATACAACAAGATTGACGCCGAGCAGAGAGAGCTCCAGAAGGCCGAAAGAGAGGCCTACAAGGCACTCCACAAAGCCCTCAAGAGCGGCGAAGGCAATGTCGACGCGCTCCTGGGCGATTACCTCAAGGCCAAGGAGGCCAACATCAATCTCCACGTCAAGCACTCCAAGGATTACAAGAAAGTCCTCTCCACCGAGAAGGTGGCCAGGTTCTACACCTGCGAGGAGTCCTTCCGCCGCCAGCAGATAGACCGTCTGCGCGGCGGACACGATCCCAAGGACGGCCCCGAGGGCCCCAGGGACGGCAAGAAAGGCCGCAAGGACGCTCCCGGCGAGGCTAACGGGCGTTGAGATTCTGTACAGTAGCGGAGAACAATCCTAAGGCTGCAGACCTGTCAAAGGGTACTGCGGCCTTTGTCTTTGTGGCGGCGGCGGCGGTATCTCGCGTCACCACCTGAGGAAGGTTTACCCAGTAGGAAAGAAGATATGCCTTAGTGTCGCTGAACATGTAGAGACAGAAGAAAAGAAGGTCGTTGTATCCGGCGCCGAAGTCGAAGGTTCCAGGATGCAGTTCCATCTGGCTGTCGGAATACCTGGTTGCCGTACAGACACAATAAATGCTACCCGAGTTAAAGTACAAGTTTCCATCTACGTCTCCAATGCCATACAAGCCTGCCTCGTAATGGTCGGTTCCCTCGTCGCCTTCCCAAATTTTCTGGTTCATTATCCGCATGCATTGACCAGCCTCGTCATAAACGGCCTCGGCATATAAGGACAAGTCCCGGGTCTCGTTGCTGAGATAATAGGTCGAGCCATATTCTTTGACAGAGACCCTCCAGACTTCATCAACCCCTTGATATGTTGACATCTCCCAGGTTCCGAGGAAGAAGGAATAAGGGTCATCTACGGTTACGTGGCAGCTGGCAGTAAGGCCCCCGTCGGAGGTCGTTACCGTAATGGTGGCCGTCCCTGTCGCATTGGCATGCACCACGCCGGTTGAAGACACGGAGGCCACGCCGGCATCGGAACTGCTCCAGGTGACACTCTTGTCGGTGGCGTTCGAAGGAAGCACTGTGGCATGGAGGGTCTCCTGGCTGCCGATCGACATCCTCAGTTCGGTCCTGTCGAGGTAAACCTGGGTGACGTGGACCGTCGGCTCCTTGACCGTGACATAGCACGAGGCGCTCTTGCCGCCGTCGATGGCGGTTGCGGTGACGAACGCGTAGCCTGCGGAGAGGGCATATATCCGCCCGTCATAGTCGACCGAAACTACCGACTCATCGCTTGAAGACCAGGCGATGGTCTTGTCGGTGGCGTCGGCAGGATAGACGTTTGCCTGGAGATAATAATCCTGGCCGACATAGAGCTCGACACTGACAGGATACACCGTCACGGACTGCACACCGATATGCGCGGCGTTGACAATTACGAGGCACTGCGCCATGACCTCGGGATTGCCCGCGGACGCAGCGGTGATGACTGCTGTTCCGGCAGAAACGGCCGTGACGCGTCCGTAAGAGCTTACCGTGGCTATGGAGCTGTTTGACGAGGTCCAGTTTACGTCCTTGTTGGTCGCGTTGGCCGGCAGCACGGTTGCCTGAAGGTCGGCCTGCTCGCCCTCGGTAAGAGTGAGGGAGGTCTGGCTCAGCGAAACGGACGTGACGCTGACAGGAAGGACAGTGACCGCACACTCGCCTGATTTGCCGCCGCTGGTGGCCTTCACCCTGGCGGTACCGACGGAAAGGGTGGTGACGTATCCGTTCTGGTCGACGCTGGCGACCGAAGGCTCGTCGACGCTCCAGGTGACGCTCTTGTCGGTGGCATCCTCAGGCAGCACGGTAGCCTGCAACTGGGCGCCCTCCCCTAACGTAAGGGCCAATGACCCAGGGCTGACCGTAACGCTCCCGACCTGGACGTATTTCTTGGTAACCGTAACGGCGCAGGTGGCCCAGTAACTGGAATCCTCGGCTGACGCGACGGTTATGACGGCATCCCCGGGGCTGACTGCGGTGACAATGCCGCCCTGGCTGACGGTGGCGACGGAGGGGTTGTCGGAGCTCCAGACGACCTCCTTGTTGGTGGCGTCGGAAGGCAGGACAGTGGCCTCGAGCGAGGAGGTTGTTCCCTCGACGAGGGCAAGGCTTGTCGGAGCCAGAGTGATGCCGGATACGGGTACGGATACCGTTACGGCGCAGGATGCGGTGAGACCGCTGTCGAAGGTGGTTGCGGTAATGAGCACGAAGCCTGCGGAGAGGGCATGTATCCGCCCGTCACTGTCGACCGAGACTATCGAAGCATCGCCCGAAGACCAGGCGACGCCCTTTTCGGTGGCGTCCTCAGGCAGCACGGTAGCCTGCAACTGGGCGTCCTCCCCTGCCTTGAGGGTTAACGACTCCGGGCTGACCGCAACGCTCCCGACATGGACGTATTTCTTGGAAACCGCAACGGCGCAGGTAGCATTGCAACTGGCATCCGAGGCTGACGTGACGGTGATGACGGCATCCCCGGGGCTGACTGCGGTGACAATGCCGCTCCGGCTGACGGTGGCGACAGAGGGGTTGTCGGAGCTCCATGCGACCTCCTTGTTGGTGGCGTCCTCAGGCAGGACCGCAGCCTCGAGCGCGGCGGTGGATCCCTCGACCAGGGCAAGGCTTGCCGGGGTCAGGATGATGCCGGATACGGGTACGGTGACGGCGACGGCGCAGGATGCGGAGAGACCGCCGTCGGAGGTGGTTGCGGTGACGAGCGCGAAGCCTTCGGAGAGGGCACTTATCAGCCCGTCACTGTCGACCGAGACTACCGAAGCGTCGCTCGAAGACCAGGCGTAGCTCTTGTCGGTGGCGTCCTCAGGCAGGACCGTGGCGTTGAGTACTGCATACTCGCCCCTCTTGAGGTTCAGTGACGATTTGTCGAGGACGATGGAGCTGACTTTGATGACCGGGATGCTCTCCTGAACGATGGAAACGGTTTTTTCCGACGTCTGGTTGACGATTCTGACGGTGCCGTTCCTCGCTGAGCCCCAGTTGATATCGGACTCGAGTTCTATGCGCCACTTGAAGGGATCGCCGGCGCTGTTCAAAGACTTGATGTGTACCCACGAAGGATGGCTTGGAATATCCCAGCGGGTGCCGCTGCGGACCGTGATGTACCGCTTTCCGATTCCCGAATCGAAGGAAACCGTGGTGTTGTCGACCTCCAGGAAGTCGTAGTCCTTCTCGTCGAAGTTGGTGCACGACAGCGCTGCGAAAAGCAGGCAAACAAGCGATATTACAACTCTGTTTCTCATGTCAGAACGCATATCCCACGCTGATTGACGGCACAATGCCTCCGGTCATGGATGTCATGTCGTAGAAAGAATATTCAAGCTTCTCCACATAGGCTGTCGACTGAAGCAGCATCTTGACTTCCGGGAAGAAGGAAACTCCGGCTTCGAGCGCGAAACGGCCGCCGATTATTACGGTCACGCTCGCCGGGACAAACAGGCCCGAAGTGGAACGTTTCAAGTAGGAAGAGTCGTGCCTGCAGGAAAAGAAGCCTATGCCCAGGGCGGGATAGAAAATTTCGCCCAAACGCATCACGGCCTTTGCGCTCGCTCCTGTAATGGAGGCCCCGGTAAGGATGTCCTTCAAGTAGGGGTTGTCTGAATACAGTTTTACGCTGTTGTCGAAAAAGAAATTCAGTTCCGCTCCCAGGGGGGTATAGGCGATATTGTACACTGCGGCGCCGAGCGAAGGGGCGAATGACACGGAGGACTGGCTCAGGCCGAAGAGGCCGAAGCCCAGCTTGGGCACGATGTGCATGTCGTCGTACTCCGGCGCCGACCTCGGCCGGCTCACCTCGACCGGCTCCTGGACCAGACCGACCTTTGCAATCCACTCGTCGTTGGGATTGATTTCCTGGAGTTCCTCGGCCGTATCACGGGCGTCGGCTGGATGGTTGTCGGCAAGCTGCTCGGCGATTTCGGCAACCAGTTCACGGGCCTTGATCGTCTTCTGGCGCAGGGCTTCTATCTCGGCGGCTTCGGGATGGTCTTCACCTCTTACCTCTTTGTGGATGTTGCAGAGAATGAGGACCCTGTTATAGTCCCCTTTGGCAAAAAGGGACTTTGCATCGGGCAGAATCTCCTCAGGATGCTTGATGTAGTCCCAGTCGCTCTTCTCCTGGGCGAGGGCCGCCAGGGGCATGAGCAGCAGCGCTGCGATTATGACAAGCAGTCGTTTAGACATATCCGCTAGTCTCCCTGGCCGGTTTCGCCGTCCGTTTCGCCGTCCGTTTCGTCACCCGTTTCATCACCGGTGTCGTCGCCGGTGTCATCACCATTGTCGTCACCAGTATCGTCGCCAGTGTCGCTGCCAGTGCCACCACCAGTGTCGCCTCCAGTGTCGTCGCCGGGTTCGTCACCGGGCTCGTCACCGGGCTCGTCACCGGGTTCTTCTTCGACTTTGCCGTCCTGGGTTATGGTAATGCTGCGCGTGAGGCTGGCATAGTCGGTGCTGACAAGGCTGAGAGTCACGGACCGCTCCTCGGTGGAGTCGTTGGCCTCGGCGGTCACGGTGACGCTTGTGTCTCCGTTTCCGGAGGCAGGGTCGAATGACAGCCACCCCGGGATGTCTCCCGATATCGACCACGACCCGGAACAACCCGAGTCGAACGTCCAGGTACCGCCTTCGGCATCGAAGTTATACGTCAGGTCGCTGCTGTCGAAGCTGTACGTGGACTGAGACACACTGACTTCCTTCGAAACCGACGGGGCCAGAGTGCTCGCAACGGTGAGGGTGCACTCGCGGGCCTCCGAGTTGAGGTTGTCGGCGGCAGTCAGCCTGACGGTGCCGGAATCGGGATCGGTCACGACGCTGAGCCAGTTCCCGTTGTTGCCGGTAACTTCCCAGCCGTAGTCTGTGGTTACGGTGAAGGTCTTCTCGCCGGGAGAAACCGGCTCGAAGACTATAACGGAGTCGGAGAGGTCAAGCTGAACGGCAGACTGGGCGAGACTGACGGTCCTGGTGAGAGCCGGGTTGCCGGAGCACTTGAACACTATGGATCCGGTGCGCTCGGCGGCGGTATCGTTGGGCTCGGCCGTAACTAAGAGGACGGCATCTCCCGAGCCCTGCGACACAGGGCCTCCGCTAGCTCCGCGAAGTTCAAACCAGTCACCGCCAGTCTTTTCGGCCTCCCAGGCCCCGGAAGAGGTGATGCTGATGTCGCTGGAGCCTGCCGTCACCTGCCCGTCGGGGGCGAAGCTGACGGAAAGCGGCCCGGAATCCCATTTGTACTTGTCCTGGACAACGGAAATGGTGCGTGTCTCGGAGGAAGACTGGCCTTCGGGAGTATAGGTGACGCTCACTGTGCCGGTCCTTGTTTCCGTAGTGTAATTGTCGAGGACGGACACGCTTACATTGTCCTCGCCCCTGCCTGAGGCTGGATCAAGGACAATCCAATCCCGGTCGGCAGAAACGGTCCAGTCGCCGGTAGCATAGACCCGGAAAGACTGTGGCTGGCCGCCGAGCTCGGCAAAGGTGTCGAGCGTGCCCTCGACATCGAACTCATCCTGCTTCGCGACGACGGTGACGTTGTAGGAATCATTCTTGTCGCAGACTACGGTTATGCGCTGCTCCCTGAATCCCTGGTTGTTGTTGGGATCTGCAGAGAAAATCACTGAGGCGGTGCCTCCGGTACCCGAAATAATGTTGGGAGTGATCCAGTCGGGCACGCCCTCAAGCCTCCATCCGTTGGAGCTCTCGATGTCGAGGACGCGGTTTCCGCCGCCGGGGCCGAAATACAGGTCGGAGCCGTCGCTGACTGAATTGCCGTCACACTCCACGTTGAATACGAAGCCCCTCTGGTCGAGGGTGATCGTAGCGCTCCTCTCATGCATGGCGGACTGTACGGTGACGCTTGCGGTGCGGGAATCGCGGTAGGTGTTTTCTGTGGCGGTGACCGTTACATCGGTCGGACCGCCGGCAGGAAGCGTCTCAGGCGAGACGGAAGCCCATGTGCCGTCGACGCTGATGGTCACGGGCGCCGAACTTTCCACGCTGAAGGTCCAGGACTCAGGCGACAGTGCATCAAAAGTATGGGAGGCGGGAGAGACATTCAGCACGAAGCCCTTTTGGGATACGTTCACCTGGCGCGAGAGGCCATAGCCGGCGTTGTCCCTGATGAAGAACCAGCCGTTCCTGGCGCTGCCGGAATTGTTGTCGACCATGACGGACAGGGTCTTGTCGGAATCGGCGCTGCCGCTTGCAGGCGTCACATGCAGCCAATCGCCGTATTCCGACGGGACTTCGACAACCCATGAGACCGAAGATTCGAAACTCACAGTCTTGGCATTGGAAACGGTCGGCTCAGTATAGGCGTCATATTCGGCAAGGCTGTTGTCGGTTCCCGTCAGGAAGCCGTCCTGCCAGATGGGGAAGGTCTTGGTCTCGCCGTCGGTCTTGATGACGATTTCGCCCGAACGGACTTCTGAAGTCAGGTTGTCGGAATCGGCGCTGAGGGTAATGTTGACGGTGCTGCCGTTTTCCCTGTCAGAAGGCTCCTGGACAGCGCCGGCAGCTATGGAGAGCCTTGCCCAGACAGGGAAACTCTCGACCTGCCAGTCAACGTTGCTGAGGACGGTTATCCTCTTACCGGACATGGAAGCGGAAGGCGAGAGGTACAACCCGGAATTGTCTATTCCGGACACCTCGAACTTGTATTCTCCCTGGCTCACGTCAAGGGTGACCTTCCTGCCGTGGCTGTTGAGCACGATGGAGCCTCCGCGGGGCTTTGTGGTGAGCCCGACGGAATAATGCAGGGTGTTGCCGTCCTTCCGGGCGCGGGTTATCATTTCGCGGGGGGAATAATCCTCGATATCCCACTGTGAAGAACAGGTCACCTCAACCGTGCGGTCTTCGTATTCCATGGCGTACAGCTCGTCCTTGTATCTGGACAGTTCGAATCTGAAAGCACTCTGCCTGACCACCAGTTCCTGCTGCATGTTCCCGGCACCCTGAACGGTGCTGCGGAGGGTCAGGCGAGCCTCGCGGGAATCGCCGCCTGTGTGGTTCTTTACAGTAATGGTCGCCTTGCCGGAATCCTTCCTGACGCTTAGCCAGTCGTCGTTGACAACTATGTCCCAACCGGCGCCAGCGGTGGAATTGACGGTAAGACCGATGGTCTGGGGCGTATTCTCGGAACGCTCGTCGGGAGCGTAGCCGTCGGAGGCGTTCCAGGCCGGAAGTTCATCGCATTCATAGGTCTCGGTGTAGGAGTCGCCCACATGCAGGACATAGGCCGGCATGGTCATAAGGACAGACTCCGAGCCCTCCTGCAAAGACGCTTCCGCATGCTTGAGGCTCACTATGCTGAAGCGGGCCTCGCGGTCTTCGCGAGTGTTGTTGATGGACGGGGTGATCGTTATCTCGATGCCGTTTTCGTTGCCGGTGCCAGACTTGTAGGTGCTCAGTTTCCATCCTTCCAGGGACTCTGCGGCATTGCCGGACTCGTCGCGGATCTCCCAGGGACCCGAACTCTTGACGGTGATTTTCTTTGTTCCGATATCGACTGCATTGTTCCAGGCCAGGGTGCGGTCGCCGCCCGCGGCATCCGGAAGACCGGTGATTTCCCATACGAACTTGCGCTGGCTGACCGTGAAGGAGCTGCTGAAACGGTTCGGATTGACGTCGGAGGCCACCTTGAGCGTAATATTCCTGTCGCTGACGCTCAGGTTGGGCTTTACGCTGAGGGTGACTTTTTCGGACTGTCCCGACTCGCTGCCGTTTCCTGACTGCTTGCCGGCCTCTATCCAATCGGGCAGACTGTCTATTTTCCACTTGCCCGAACTGACCACTTCGAAGGAAATCGTGGCGGGACTCTGGAGCGGGCCGAATGCATAAGTATTGTCAAGGCCCGTGACGTTCCACTTGAAGGCGTCCTGGGTGACGGTCAGGGTCTTTTCGAGCTTGCGGCCGGCAGCGGCGTGGATGTCGCTGGAGAAGGTTATGACCGCCGTGCGCCCGCTAAGTTCATTGTTGGGCGTGGCCGTGGCCCTGACGGTGATGCTGCGGCCGGCATCTCCTGTAGCAGGTACGGTAAGCCAGTCCCCGCCGTCGCTATATCTGACCGAGGTCTTCCAGGGGCCGGAACTGCTTATGGTGCGGTCTGCGGTCACGTTCGAAACTTCTGAGAAAGCGATGTCTCCTCCTGCCAGCTCGAACAGGAATCCCGCCTGCGCGAAGGTCAGTTCGACGGGCTCAACGCCCTCGGGTTCAGTAACCTGGACGGTGTAAATGACGTCGGCTGGGCTCTCGTCGTAATTGATGGAAGGCTTGAAGAGGAGGTTCTCACTGCTGCCGCTCGCGGCATCTTCGGCAAAGACAACCGTGCCGGCGGGATCCGTGACACTCCACTTGACGCCGCGGGTGAGGACGGCCGTTCCCACCTGTATATCCTGGTCATGGCAGGCCTCCAGGCTGGTCCGGGTCTGCGTAACGTCGAACCTGAATGCATCCTGGCGGACGGTAACCGTCTTGGTGACGCCGTTGTCGGCAAGGATTTCAATGTCTCCGTCTTCTTTGACATCGAAGCTGGTGTTGGGCTTGACATCAAAGGTCACATAGTCCTGGAAGCCCTGTTCATCGGTGGATTCGCTTTGCGAAGGGATGAGGAAGTCGGGGCAGCGGGTCATTTCCCATGTGCCGCCGCAATCGAGGTAGATCCTGACGATGTCGGCTTCGGTCTGGTATGCAACCACGCTGCCGAGGGTCTCGACGTTCTGGCTCGATTCGGATTCTTCCTTCCTGATTATGAAGCGGTATTCGTTCTGGCGTATGGTACGCTCGACTTCCTTTTTGATGCCCTTCTCGCGGTGGTTGATGCTCGCGAAGGTGACGACGGCCGAACGGGAATGCTCGTAAGGATTATTGGATCCGGCCCCGAGGTTCAAGCTCCTGGTGCCCTTACCGACAGACTGCCCGAATCCGATACCCGAAACCGAGACCCAGTCACGCTGGGCGGGATCTTCGTTGTCGGAGTCGGTGTAGGCAAGGCTGGCTTCCCAGCGGCCGGAGCTCGTGACGCTCACTCCGTGCGAGGCCTTCGAGCGGGGACCGATTCGCCCGAGGGCATCCGGCCATTCGACCGTGAACACAAAGCCTTCCTGAGAGAACTCGAAACCTGCTCCCTTGGGAGCGGCTGCAGCGTCGGCAAAAAGGGCCTGCAGGGGAGCGAGGAGGCAAGGGTCGCCGCTGGCGGGGGCCGAGGATCCGAAGTAAGCATAACCCGCATTCTGATAGGGGTTGCCCACTCTGGGCGTGGAGATGGCCTCGCTGTCGAGATTCTGCTCCTCAAGCTTGAAGGTCATGGTGTAGGTGCTGTCGGCGGGGAAGGTCGAGGGGTCGGGGGAAACGGTGTGGCTGAGCCATTCGGGCTCACCGGTGAACTCGCAGAAGCTGCTGAACGGTCCGGAGGTCTTGACCTTGACGGCGTACTGGACGGGGCTGGCCTCGTACCCCACGTCTTCGTTGGGGAAGTCACAACCGTAGGTGCTGAGGACCTTGCCGCTCTCGAGGACTTCGAACACGAGGCCCTTCTGGATGCCGGTGAGGGTGATGTTGAGCTGGTCTGTCACCTCCTGGGGCAGTCCGTTGCGGACTTCCTCGGAAAGGGTGGGAGCGAGCACTACGCTGAACTCGCGGGGCTCCTCCGAAGGGTTGGCGTAATCGACTTCGACTTCGACGGCATAAGGCTCGCCGGTGCCGGCAATGTCTGTGCCGGGAACCTCTGAAATCGTGATCCAGTCGGAGACGGAGGAAATGCCCCAGGAGTCGCCCTCCTCGGAATAGACTTGAATCCTTGCCGAGCTGCGGGAAATGCGGTTGCCGAGTTCGGAGAAGACGGGGCCGCTTCCCGACTCCCAGGCCGCCGAGAAGTTGAGGTGGGTCTGGGAGAGCTCGAACGTACTGATCCAGTTGTTATCGATTTCCTCCTGTTCCTCGGAGTTCAGGCCCGTCAGCTGGGGAATGATTCTCACGGTGCACCGGGCGTCCTTCTCCCTGATGCCGGGGCTGGAAGGGACTATGTCGATGCGGTTGGCGTCGTCTGAGTGTACGTCCCGGATGGAGAAGAGATCCTCCGGATCTTCGGGATATTCGACCTCGATGTACCAGGGGATGTTGGTCTGCAGGGATACCGAACGCAGATACGGCTGAGTCTCGGCGGGGGTAACTTTGTCCTCGCCGGCAAGCTGAAACTCCGACCAGTCGAAATCGAAGTCGGGAACATTTCCGTCAAGGGCGAAGCGGACGGCAGGCTGGCTGACGTTGAGGGTCGCGAGCACTTCGCCCGATGTACCTTTGAGGGTGATGATGCCGTTGGTGCGGTCGACGCGGGTGAGGTTGGGCCTTACCGATACCGTGAGGTTGGTGGTGCCGGCATTGCCGCCGGTAATGTTCCTGCCGGAGTCGTCCATGAGAGTGACCCAGCCGGGCTTGGTGACGGTCCAGGACTCGCCGGCGGTGAAGACTATGTCTTCGTAGACTTCGCCGGTGTGGCTGAGTACCAGGTTCTCGACACCTTCGCCAAGGGTAAGCAGGCCGTGGGTGCCGTCGTCGAGGGGTTGCTGGACAAAATCAAGCTTGCTGCCGCAGGATGCGAGCAACACCGAAGCTGCTATGGAAAGGATCGCTTTTGAGTTCATATAGCGGTATCTATCTGTCGTAAATGAGGTCGCCCGGAGTGGCGGAGAGGAGGTTCTTCATGACTACGCGCACCGTGACGGCGGCGGCTGCCACAATGACTATGATTGCGGAGAGGGTGATGAGGGGCGGGAAAGCGTGGATGACGTCGCAGCGCCACAGGGACAGGAAGCCGAAGCCGTCGCCCTTGGTGATGCCAAGAAGGGGCAGAAGCAGCTGCACCAGGGTCACCACCAGCAGCGAAATGACCAGCGAGGCGGCCACGAGGGCCAGCATGATGGTCATGTAGACCTTCAGCAGCTCGCTGTTGGAGATGCCGAAGGCCTTGAAAGTGCCGATGTTGCGCTTGACCTTCTGGAAGTAGGACTGCAGGAGGTTGATGATGAACAGGAGGATGCAGACTATGGCGAATATCACCATCACCACCGACAGGGTGATGGCCATCACGCTGACAGCCTGGAAGTTCTCTTTGGCGTTGATCTGCGACATCTCTATCTCGAGTTCGTTCTTCTCCACCACTTCTTCGGCAAAGGGCTTGATTTCCTTGAGGTCGTCGAAGTAAATGGAGAGATAGTCTCCGGCGTGGAGCTTGTCCCAGACGTACTCGTACTCGTAGAGACGGTGGACATCCTTGCCCTTGTATTCGCTGAGCAGCAGGTCGCTCACGCGGTTGGCGGTGACGGGGTCGATGCTGAGGGTGTCGGTGACGTAGACCCTCTGGAAGCCGAGGTAATAGTCGATGAATCCGTCGTCCTCGATTTCGGTCACGCGGTTCTTGTAGGAATAGAGCTCACGGGGATCGTAGCTCTGGGTGTCGACCACGAACTCGACGTCGGTATTTTCGGACAGGATCTGCTCAAGCCGGGAGCAGAACTCGCCCTGGTCCACATCTTCGGGAATGAAGTAGCAGAGAGACGAGGCGTAGGCCTCGTTGTACATGTAGAACGCCGACTCGGAAAGCATCTGCCGGTAGAGGTTGGTGAAGGCGACCAGATCGACGCTCCCCGGGAGCCTGCGGACCACTCCGAGCACGGGCACCGGCACGCGCATGCGGCCGTCGGTCAGATGGAAGCCCAGCTCGTCCGCGCCACTGCTGGCACGGTAAACGTCGATGTATGCGGGGACTTCGAGGCCGCCCTTTTCGTCAACATAGCCAAGCTTGCGGGCGGCCTTTTCGGTGATGAACACTCCGAGGCTGGAGGAAGAAAGGTCAGCGACCATGGACGGGTCTATGCCCACCACCCTGTTCTCCTTGTCCACTATGGCCTTGATGAGCTCCTTGTTGCCGGAATCGAAGAAACGGCAGCGCAGGTAGGAGTGAAGGGAGTCCGCCGCCCCGAAGAAATTGTAGCTGTACTCGTAGTCGTAGGAGAAACTGCCGTAGTGGTACCTTTTGGCCTTGAGGCTGTCGGAAAGGTCGCTCTCGAGACTTCTCATGGCCGCGGCGCGGTTGTCGTTCTTGATGTCGACCCACTTGATGAACGGGTCGTTCATCTTGTAGTTGAGGTAGTTGAGGCTGCCGTTGGCAAAGGCGATGGCAAAGAAGGTCGCCACCAGCACGGCTGTGAGCAGCCATACGTTAGAGAAGTTCCGGCCCAGCACGACTTTGCCTTCACGGCGGATGAAGAGCCTGAGGTAATCGGGGATGTTTTTTTTCATTGCTGGTGCCTTAAGAACTGTTCGAAGTCGGACGATCCGTAGCTCTCGGTCCCGTTGGACCAGGAGGTGCGGGAGGAGTCGGGGGTGAAGATGCAGGCGGAGTCGATGACGCCGCGGAAGGTGGTCTCGTCGCTGCCCTGTGCCCTGGCGTTGGACTCCTTGCGTATCTTGATGATGATGTCGGCAAAGGTGACGGCAAGGTGCATGTCGTGGCTGACGATGATGGCGGAGCTGTCGGCTACGCCGGAGAGCTTGGCGCTCAGCAGTTCCATGGCCCTGGTGGCGTTCTCGCTGTCGAGGTTGCCGGTGGGCTCGTCGCCGAAGAGAACCGTGAAGTCGGGGATGATGGCCCTGGCGAAGGCGAGCCTCTGCTGCTGGCCGCCGGAGAGCTCCTGGGCCATGCGGCCGGTGTCTACGTGTCCGAGGCCGAGGTCGCGCAGCACATGCGAGGCCTTCTCGAACGACTCCTGCTGGCTGTAGCCCTGGAGCATGCGGGTGATGGAAATGTTCTCGTAGGCGGTGAAATTGCGCATCAGGTTGGTGCTCTGGAAGATAAAGTTGAAGTGCTCGCGGCGGAAGCCCGAGAGGGCGTCGTCGTCGCCGTCGCGCCAGAGGGCCAGCAGGTCGGTTGCGGTGCCGGTGCGGTCGTAGAACACGAAACGGGACGAGGGCCCGGGAACTATGGTGTTGTTCATCAGTCCCAGGACCTCGAGTATGGTGCTCTTGCCTATTCCGGACTCCCCTACTATGAACACCTTCCTGCCATAGGGAATGGACAGTTTCTTTATTTCCAGTACCACCTTGGACACTCCCTCGCGGTAGTTCTTGTCATAGGAGCATCTGAGGTTCTCGGCTTCAAACAGTTGCTTCATTGTTTACAGGGGCAGGTATTCGCTTGGCAGCCAATAGTATTTGTCGTTGTTTGCGGTGTAGGTGAGCAGGAAAGGATAGTCGGTGGAGGTGACGTTCCTGAGGAATTCCAGGCTGGTCTGCATCCGCTTTACTATCTTGCGGTATTCCTTGTAGGGAACCACGTTGGGATCGACTATGTCGTCCAGGGTATAGCCGTGCTCGGGCGTATAGTTGACCAGGCCGAAGACCTTGGCAAGTATGGAATAATAGGAGGTGGTGCTGATCTGGTCCTGGGCCACGGCGGTGCGGGCCAGGCTCATCATGGCGTCGTAATAAGGCCGGCGGTCGTTGGTTTCGTTCTGGGATGCCTCATAGACTTTATCCATGCTGCGCACGAGATTCTTGAGCTCGCCTGCAGGGAAGAATACCACCACCTTGAACATGTCGCGGGTATCTTTCTGCTTGTAGGTGTAGCCGCGGAAGGCAATCAGGGAGTTCTGCTTGGCAAGGCGTTCGACGCGGGCCTTGTCGCCGCCGAGCATGGCGATGATGGCGTCCATTACGAGCTGGTTGCCGACTACGTTGTCCTCGGAGAAGGACTCTTCGGCGCCGTGGTCGACGAAGTTGGCGGCGATGGTTGTGAGGTAATCGACGGAACTCTTCCAGATGCCGAGGATTTCCTCGATGGAGGCGGTGAGGTCATCGACCTGCATGGACTGGTTCTTGACCGGGTTGAAACGGTGCATGCCAAGGAAAAGGTCGACCTTGTTGTTCTTGTTTATCATGTTGTAGCCGCGGCCGTTCTCGAGGACCTGGGGCTCGATGCGCTGGGGATTTTTGGAAATCATGTCGTAGCGCTTCTGGACGCTGGCCTTCATGAGGGAGGTGAGCTGGTCGTTGAAGCTGGAGTAATCCTCGGTGTCGCGGTTGGTGACCTGGAAGGCCATGAGGGAAATGTTCTGGGCCGCAAGCTTGTCGATTATCTCCTGGCGGGTGATGCCGAACTTGCCGTTGTCGCCGCAGTCGCCAATCACGAGGAGGATGTTGCTCTGGAGCTTCATGTCCTTGCCGGCCGGGAAGAACTGGTTGATAGCGGTCTCGATGCCATAGAACACCGATTCCTGGGCACCCTTGGCCACACTCTTGACACCGTACTCACCGCCGCTGGCGAGCCATTTGCGGAGGTTCTGGTTCTTGGGCTGGGTGAATCCGCCGGTGGCGGGGAAACTCTCGGTGACGAAGTCGCCGTCTTCCTTGTCGCGGTAGATGGTGACGCCCACGTTGACCTGGTCGCCGGTAAAGAATTTCTCGACCTCGTTGAGGGCGTTCTGGACCGACTTGAAATAAGCCTTCATGGAAGACGTGCCGTCGATGGCGATCACGATGTTGACCTTCCTGCGCTGATCGAGTTTTCCGGCTGCGATCCTGTGGTCCTCGTCGATGGAGGGGGTCTTCTTGGCGGACGCGGCGGACTTGCCGCTTCCGGTACCGAGCCTTCCGAAGGTGGTGCAGTAGTAGGTCTGGTCGTCACCGCCGTCGAGTATGGGGTAACGGAGGTAGGCCACGGGCATGGTCCTGTACTGATATTCCTCGGCATACTGGGGCGTCTTTTCCGTTCTTACACGCTTCTCGGTCGAGTAGACCTGTTGGTTGGGGGCGTCGCCGGTCATCTTGTCCCTGTTGGGATAGACCCTCCACTGCACATACTTGGAGGTGAAGTACTGCACGTCGTCGATGTCCCAGGTGGGCTCGAGACAGGTGCGGTAGTTCCAGTGCACGAAGGACGACTCCTCAACCCAGCCGTATAAGTCGGAGGCGGAATTGATTCTGGCGTTCTTGCCAAGAAGGAAGCGGGTGCCTGTCTGTTTGAGGATGTAATAGAAGGTCATGTCGGTGCTTATCTTGAGGCCCGAGCCGCCGACAGGGCTGTCGAAGCGCTGGCGCTCGGCGTCATCCTTGATGTTGCCTTTCTTGTCGAGGTCGGCGCAGATGACGGCCTTCTGGGAGATGCCTATGTCGTCGGAGAGGCCCTTGTCCCAGAGAAGGAGGTTCTTCATGGGAATCCAGCCCTTGGACTGGGCGTTGGCAGAAATGCGGGGAAAGTCGTTCTTGGGGTCGTAGAAGACGAGGGCGTAGCCGTCCTGGATTTCGGCGATGTAGAGCTTTTCACCAATATGGAGCGAGCCGCAGGGTGTCTTGCCGTCGGGAGCAGTATAGACAGGGTTGCCCTCGCGGTCGCTGAATACCACCCAGTAACTGAGGCCGGTCTTGCGGGCATCCTGGCCGTACGGGGGCTTGAGGATGTTGCGGGTGTCGGACTCCTTGAGGATGTCGCGGTCGAAGGCGGCAGGCTTGGCAACCGAAACCTGTCCCTTGAGTTTGGGCTGTGCCATGAGGGCTGCGCTTGCAGCCAGGATACAGAATAATATTGAGAGAGTCTTCTTCATGATCTTAGTATGTATCTATGAGGGGTTCAAAACCGCCGAGGAGCCTGCGGCGTCCGAAGAGCTTGTCTTCGCTGTAGGAGCCGCCGTCGTCCTGATGATGGAAGATGTTGATTTCGAGTTTGTCCTTGGGAAGGGATGAAAGCTCCATGTCCCAGTAGAGCCGGGCTATGAGGGCATCGCAGTATTCCATCAGCACGAATGCCGGATTGATGTAGAAATTGAAGATTACCTTGTCGTAGGAATCGAAGCCCTTCGTGGGAAGAAAACGGCCTTCGGAGAAGATGTCGATGAGCATGAGGCGGTCGACGTCGGGGTACACGTTGTGTGAGGTCTGCTCGTTGAGTTTCGTGATGAACTTGGTGTAGTCCCTGTCATCCTCGGCACCCACGCGGAAGTACAGGGGCTCATTGCCGTTGGCAAGGTAGAAGACAAGCGTGCGGCCGGTGTTGAAACGGGCGTTGCGGCGTGCGATTTCCAGGAGGTTAGTCAGGTCGGACTCGTAGTGGTCGTGGGCTATGTAGTACAGCTCCACCGTCTTCTGGGCGGAGCACAGGAGAGGCAGCAGCACGGCCGCGAGGCAAATCAGCAATCGTTTCCGCATGGCCTACTGAAGGTTTACGCTGACCGCCGTGATGCGGCCCGCTGCATCGTACTTGAGACTCGTGACGCTGGCGCTGAGGCCCTCCATGTTGACGCAGCGGAAGACGTCGGAAAGGGTGGAAACGCCGGCGACGTTGGAGGATACGTGGCAGTTGCGGCTGGCGAAGCGGTCGCTGACCGGACGAAGGTTGTCGGAGTTGCCGGTGTTGAATATCGAGGCAAGCTCTCCGGCGGTAAGGGGCTCCACGGAGGCTGCGGTCTGCTGCTTGACCGTCTGGGCTTCGGTCTTGGACTTGAAGCCGCTTATGGTCACTACGGCGGACTTGCTGCCGGTGGCGTTGTCGTAGGCCGCGACGGCATATACGCCCTTGGAGTTGGCCGCAACGCCGTGGAATTCGCCGTTGGCGTCGCTCTTGTAATAATGCTTCTCGGAGTCGGATAGGACGAAGCGGGCGCCGGCGGCGGAGGCATTGAGCGCACGCAGGCCGGTGACGCTGAAGGTCGAGGCCGACTCTTCGCGCACCACGACCGCAGACTTGTCGACCGCGATGGCGGGGGCGGACTCGGTGACCGTGGTCCGGTCGGTGCCGGAAGAGGTCTGGGGCACGTCGCGCACGGCGGGAACATCTTCGGCGGAAGGCTGCTGCTGCCCGGTGCCGGAGCCGGTCTCCCCGACGGTATCCGTATCCTGTTCCTTTGCCGGAAGCTCGGTGAGGGTGACGGGCTTGTCGGTGACGGTGGTCCTGCCGGGCTTTTCGGTCACGGGCTCGGGGGACTTGCCGGCAGAGAGGCTCCTGACAAGATACACCCCGCCAATGCCAACGGCAAATGCTACGACGGCTGTGAGAATGTATTTAAGTATATTGTTCATAATCAATGTGTTCAAAATTTGAAGCGCAGGCCCAGATCAACTGCAAGGGCCATTCCCCGCTGGATGGAAGTTATGGAGTTCTTGAACGAATGGACCTTGATGTCCTCGATGGTATCGCCGTTGATGCGGTAGACCACGGGATAGACGCGGCCGGACTCGCTGTACCATATTCCGGCGTCGGGATTGCTGTAGATGGTGTTGCGGAGGATGCCGCTGTCGGAGCCGAGGCCGTATTCGACGCCTGCATGCACAAAGGCATAGGTGCCGCCGGAGACGAGGAAGTCGAGGCCGGCCTTGCCGAGCAGCGAGAGCGTCCAGAAATTGGGTTCGCCGTCCTGGGGGCCGATCTTGATGGTGTTGGGGTTGAGGTAGCCGGACAGCAGGTTGGCGTCTTCGGGCTCGGTGAATTTGAGGGTGTAGCTGTCGGTGGAGTTGAGGTTGAGGTAGGTCTTGACGCCGGCGTCGAACGCCAGGGTCATGGTCTTGCTGAGATTGTATTCGACGGATGCGACTGCCGACACGGTGAAGTCATCCAGGGTGAAAGACTCCCTGGCGCTGAGGTCGTAGGTGCGGTCGAAGAAGGTATAGTAGACGTTCTGGCTGCCTGCCACCGGGGCGGAACCCATGCCGAACCAGGTGTGCGACAAGCCTATTCCGGGATAAAGGACAAGCTTGAGGGACTTGCCGAGGCTAAGGGCATAGCCGGCGTCGACTCCCACTTCGAGTGCCATGGATGTAGGGCTGTATCCGGTGTATATGGTATTGACCTTGAGCGGGTTGAACAAATAGGACACACGGGGGCGGACCCTCCATTTCTTGGCCTTGACCGAGAATGAGAAGACGTCGTAGCGGCCGCTGCCCGGAGAGGTGTCGTACGAAAGCACGTAATCGTCGTCGTCGAAGTCGAAGGTGCCGCCGTCGGGGAGGATGACGAAGCCGTAGTCGTTGAAGGAAAGGGGCTTGCCGTCATACAGGACGCGGGAGTCTATCTCGTTCTTCCTCTGGACTATGTGGAAGTTGCCCCTGGGGAAGGTGAAGCCGCGGTTCTCGGTGCCGGTGAGCTTGTCGATGCGGAATTCTTCTTCGGTCTTGTTCCACACGCAGTCCAAAGTGATGTGGAAGTCGCCTCCCGCGAGGGGCGAGACGGTGCTGAAAGTGAAACCGAGCGAATCTTCGTACTCGATCCGCTTGTCGAACTCTATGGTGGCGTGCCAGCGGCCGTCGTGGTAGGAGAAGGGCTGGCGGGAGAGGTTGCTGATGAGGACGGAGCGGTCTTCGAGGCTGCGGGACTGGGCAACGTACTCGGAGACGGTAATCATCTTGCCGAAGTCGCTCGCCGCCATGTAGTCGCACCAGACCTGCGAATCGGGAGAGCGGAAGAGGGACTGGAAGGTATAGCCGTCGGAGCGGGAGGAGAAGCGGGAGCAGCGCTCGTAGGTGTCGACCAGGTCGATGAGGCGCTCGTTCATGAGCCAGCGTTCCGACAGGTCGAGGCGCTGCTGGGCGAAGGCGCCCAACGACGTCAGGACGGCAAGGAAGGTAAGGACTGATCTCTTCATGGGCTAAAACAGCAGAAGGCCCGTCATGACGCCCAGGGCCAGGAATACGAACGCGATTGCAGGCAGGGCCCACGCAGGAGCCTTGCCGCCCGATACAGGCTGCGACTTGAGGAATCCGGACTTTTCGGGGGCCTGGATGTTTTCGGCTTCGGGGGTGATTTCGGCGGCGGGGGCGGGCTCGGGCTGGACAGGAGCCTCGGCGGGAGCGGCCATTACGGTGGCGTTGGAGATGCCGCCCGCAGCGGGAGCGGCGGGAGCCTCGGGCCGGGCGGAAGTCTCACGGGTGATTTGGGGGGCGTTCCAGGTGACGACGGCCTCGCGCCCTCCGATCACCTGGGCGGCGTAGTCACGCAGCTGGGCGGCGGTGGGGCGGTCCCAGGTCTCCTTGGCGAGGCAGGAGACGCAAACCATGTTGAGCCTGTCGCTGAACTGTTCGGGAAGCTCGGGCATGTCGGCGCCCTGCTTGAGGAGGCTTCCGCCCATGCCGCAGAAGGGCACGTCGCCGGTGGCAAGCTCGTAGATTGCGACTCCGAGGGACCAGATGTCGCTCGCCTTGACGGCCTGGAAATTCTTGCTGAAGCGCTCGGGGCCCATGTAGGAGATGGCGCCGGCCGAGTTGAGCTGCATGGCGCTGCGGCGCAGCGACTGGCGCAGCTGCTTGCTGATGCCGAAGTCGGTGATGACGAAATCGCCCGACTTGAGGATGAGGATGTTGTCGGGCTTGATGTCCTGGTGGATGATGGGCGGGTTCTGGGAATGGAGATAAGCCAGGCCCGCAGCCACGTCATGGATGAAGCGCCAGATGTCCTGCTCGGTCATGTCGCCGGCATAGCGGCTGACGGAGCCGTCGGGGCAATAGGGCATGACGAGGTAGGGACGGCGGTCCTCGGAATTGACGCCCAGGTAATTGGCATGCAGCAGGTTGGTGTGGTTGAACTCGAACGAGAGCTGGAATTCCTTCTTGAATTCTTCGAGGCCTTTCTCGTCCATGGCTATGTAGATCTTGGTGGCGACCTCGAGGTCGGTTGCAAGGTCCTTGGCCACCCATACCTCGCCGAAGCTTCCGCTGCCTACGAAGCGCTCGAGACGATAGCGATTGTCAAGTAAATACCCTTCTGTGTATTGCATATCGTTATTGGATGTTTTGTTCTGAATCGGGGGCGGGGGCCTCTTCCGAAGGCCCGGCCGCAGTGGTGTCGGGGACTGACACTTCCGCAGGGACTGCCTGCGGAAGGATTGCCGCCCTGGCGCGGTCTACAAGGCCGTAGTGCCAGGCTGCATAGCATGCCGCTGCAAGAAGGGCGATCACGAGGATCCATATCCACGCGCGGGACTTCCTGCGGGGTTTGACGGTTGCCGTAAGGGTGCGTTCGAGCTGCGGTTCCTGCACCTGGACGCACTCCATGAGGGCTATGGTCACGTTGTCGTGCCCTCCGGCATTGAGGGCGCCCTCAATCAGGTCGGAGAGGTAGTCGTTGATGCTCTCGCGCTCCGGGGTGAGGATGTCGACGATTTCTTCGTCGCGGATGAGTCCGCACAGGCCGTCGGTGCACAGGAGGAGCATGTCTCCTGCCGAGAGGCCCTTGCAGACATAATCGGGCTGGGCAACGGTGTTGGAGTCGCCCAGGCTCTTGGTGATGATGTTGCTGTTGGGATGGTCGAATGCGAGCTCGGGGTCGAGCTTGCCGCTGTCGACGAGCTGCTGGACGTAGGAATGGTCCTTGCTCAGGCGGCTCAGGCCGGCCTGGCGGTTGAACAGATAGGCCCTGGAATCGCCGCACCAGGCAACGTGGGCGACATTGCCGAGCACCCACACCATGACGACGGTGGTGCCCATCCCTTCGGTCGACGGGTCTTCCTTGACCTTGTGCTTGATATCACTGTCGGCATTGACGATGGCCTTCTTCATGAAGGTCTCGATGTGGGTGCCGGTGTCGGTAATCCTGGAGAAATCGACGACGTCGCCGAAGGCCTTGCGAATGCTGGTCACGGCTATCTCGGAGGCGACTTCTCCGGCATTCATGCCGCCCATGCCGTCGGCCACGACCATCACGCAGCCGTTCTTGCCGAGGGAGATGAGGGCGTCGGGATCGGAGGGGACTTCCCATTCGGGGACCGTGAGATCGGGGTTTACAATGAAATTGTCTTCATTGTTGGTGCGCACCAATCCGACATTGGTGGCGGCGGTCATCTTGAAAGTGATATCAGACATATGTTGAAAAGTAAACAAGGGCGGCTGCCGGACTGCCGCCGCCCTTGGAATGATACGGCTTAGTTGAGTTCCTGGCCAAAGCCGCTGTAGCCTGTAGCGCTGCCCTGCAGCTGGATGACGGTCTGCTTCTTGACTTCGGCAATTGTGTCATCGATGTTGCGGTCGAGCGTACGGATGCGCTTGGTGATGGCAATGAACTTCTGGTCTGCACGGTTGATCCAGAACTTGATGATTTCAAGGTTCTCCTTGACCTCATAGAGGTCGTCGATGGACTGGCAGTGCTTGTACTCGCTCTCGGCCTGGTCTACGAGATTGGTGAGAATCTCGGCCTGGTTCTGCTTGTTGGCCTTGCGGAACTGCTTGTAGGCGGCGTCGGTGCCAAGCTGGTCGTAACTGATGAAGACGTCCTTCCTGCCCCAACCGGATGCGCAGGAATCGAAAGCCATGAGGCCGACGAAGAAGAGGACAAGGGTCAATGCTAATTTTTTCATGATGCTTTGTTATTAAAAATGATTGAAATTACTTGATGTTGGGCCTTCCGGAATCGGTACGGCGGCGGATTGCATCCATGACCGCATCGGACTCGGACTTGACGTGAGTCTTCTCTTCGGCCTTGGCGGCGTCGGTCTTGCCGGCATCGGGTTTGGCGGCAATTTCGTTGATCTTGTTGGTGAGCTGGTCGATTTCCTTCTGGGCGTCTTCGGCCTTGCGGTTGGCCTTGTCGGCGTTGTCGACTGCATCCTGGAGGTCGTCGCGGAGGTCGCGGGCGTGGTTCAGGAGGGCGTCACGCTCTGCCTGGGCATTCTGCAGCTGCTTCTGGACGCGGGCCTTTTCGGCGGCGGACTTGTTTTCGGCCTGGATGAGGGCGTCGTTGAGCTCGTCGATCTGGGCGTCGCTCTCGATGAGGGCTTCCTGGACCTCGCGGATCTGCTCCTGCTTGTCCTGGATTTCGGCGTTGAATTTCTTGCCCTGGAGGACATTCCAGGTGACGAGGCCTGCAATGGCGAGTACAAGCACTGCGAACATGATCCAGAGGGCGCGCTTGTACGGGCGGAGGGCCTGCTGGCGGAAGAGGTTGAGGCGCTCGGTCATGCCGATGCTGCTCACGAGGCTCTGCTTGCCCTGAGGGACGATGAATCCCATGAGGGGTCCCTTGGAGGAGAGACGGATTTCGTCGCCGGAGTTGAGTTTCCACTCGCCCTGGATGGGCTGGCCGTTGACGAAGGTGGGATTGGTCTGCGAGAGGGTGATGAGCTTCCAGCCGTCACCGTCCTTTACGATGGCTGCGTGCCTGCGGCTCACGGTCTCGAAGGACTCGTCGAAGCGGACCTGGCATGCGGAATCGCGTCCGAGCTCAATCTGGTCGACGATGATCTTCTGGGACTCACCTGCGTGATGGTAGACAGACTCGGTCTTGTGCTCCAGGATGTAGTACTGCCTGCCGGAACCGTTGAACACTGCTGCCATACCGGCTCCTACCGAGCCTGCAACTGTTCTTTTGTAGTTTTGCTCCATAAAGATAAATAGTTAATAAAAGGTTGAACTTTAGTTGTATTCGAATCTGAGTTTGATGTCGCCTGCGGTTATGATGTCGCCGTTGCCGACCGGGATGCCCTCGGGGGTGGCGGCGGTGGAATTGACGTATGTGCCGTTGGTGGATGGCTCCCAGACAAAGGATTCGCCGTTCCACTGGCCGTCGCGTATCATCCAGCCTGCGTCCGGGACCGCCTCGAGGGTGAAGTGCCTGCGGGAGAGGTAGGACTCGGAGTAATCGCGGAGCTGGATCATGTTGGAGTCGCCGCGGCCTACCGTAATGACGCGGCGGCCGGAGTCCTTCAGGATGGTGGCAAGGTCGTAGGAGGTGCCGTGTTCGAGGCCCTGCATTATGCGGAGGAACGTCCCTGCCGGGGCGGCCGGCCTTGCAGGCTCGGGAGCTGACACGGGCTGCGGAGGCACGCAGCCGGAACTTCCGTACTGGGGCACGAGCGCCATGGCCTCGCGGGCCGACTGTATGCGGTCCTTGAGATCGGGGACGAGGCATTTGGCGATGAGCCTCTCCCAGAGCCTTCCGTTGGGGGCGCCCAGGAGAGTGGAGCGGTCCCACTCGCCGGCCTTGCCGCGGCGCTGGTAGCGGACGAGGTCGTTTTCGTCTTCGAGGGGGCCGAAAGGCAGCACGCCGGTAATCAGCTGGTACATTACGACGCCGAAGGAGAAGAGGTCGGTGGTGGGAAGGACGGTGCTGTTGCCGCGGGCGCGGTTGACCTGCTCGGGCGGCATATATGCATAGGTGCCGAAAATCTGGTAGGGCTTGCCGAAGATGTTGCGCTCGGTCATGCGCTTGTTGCGGTCGCCGCTGATGCCGAAGTCGGTGAGAACCGCGGTGCCGTCGTGCTTGAGGAGGACGTTCTCGGGCTTGAGGTCGCGGTGGACCTTGCCGTTGGCGTGGAGGTCGGAGAGGCCGTTGAGTATCTCGAGGGCGTAGCGGGAAAGGGGCGCGGAAGGATTGCCGATGAACTGGGTGAGGTCGCCGCCGTCGCAGAACTCCATGACTATGTAGGGGTTGCCCTTGAGGAAGCCGGAATCGGCGGAATGGACGAGGTTGCGGCTGGTGATGCGGCCGGTGCGGTACTCCATGTCGAAGCGTTCGATGAGGGGCTGCCTGATGGTGGAAGGGACCTCCCAGAGACGCAGGAGCTTGAGGGCCCAGATGCGGCCCTGGAGGTCGGTGACCTTGTAGACGTAGCCGAAGGATCCCTGGCCGAGTATCTTGTCGACGGTGTAGCGGCCTCCTATCAGGTCGCCCACCTTGCAGTCGTAGCGCTCGGGAACGGGCAGGTTGCTGGGTACCGAACCTGTCATTTGACGAATCTGTATGTCTTGCCGCCGATGGTTACCAGGTCGCCCTCCCTGAGGTAGACCACGGGAGTGACGGTGTCTGCAATGGGCACGAGGCGGAAGGTTTCGGCATTGCTGGTAATTTCGGGGGCGGCGGGGGCGGACTGCCGGGCCGGAGCGGGGGCGCTGCGGTCCTGCGACTGTGAACGACCGGGAATGTCGCGTATGGTGGATTTGCCGAACGCGGCCGCCGACTGCACGGCCTGGCGGGCGGCGGGAGAGCCGTCGCGGATGGTGGAATTCATGGGATTGGAAGCCACTGCCTGGCGGGCGGCGGGGACGCCGTCACGGATGGTGGCGTTCATGGGGTTGGGGACCGCGGGCTGCCGGGACTCGGCGGGCTGCCTGGGAACGGCGTGGGACGCATCCTTGCGGGTGTTTCGGCGCAGGACGGCTCCGCAGTTGGGACAGCTGTCGGGATTGCCTATCACGGGATAGTGGCATTTGGGGCAGGTGCCGGGAGCGGCCTCCTCCTCAGCTTCTGAGGCAAAGGGGGCGCCTGGATCCACATAACGCAGGGTCTTGGCGTATTCTTTATTGCGGGAGGGTTTGGGTTCTGTCTCCGAGAGGGGGTGTGCAGGTGTGAAGGATGCTTCCCCGGCCGGTTGCGGGTCCTGTTCTTCGGGCTCGGGTAGAGTGTAGTCGCCAAGGGGTTCTCCGCATTTCTCGCACTGGCTTAGTTTGTCGGGATTGTACCATCCGCAGTTATCACAACGCTTCATTTACAATTGGTGTTAGCTCACAAATTTAACAATTTTTTTATAAAAAATACTTTTTAGCCGTCTTTCTGCTGCCCAAGGAGATTTCATCTCCTGTCGCCTGTTGATTTTTTGCGCAAATTGAGGGGAGACAAACGCAATTTGCGCGCAATCGCATGCAAATTACGATAATTTTGCACGAAAACCACATTGTAACATGTCATTGAACTTCAAGTCTGTCCTTGCCCTGACGGCTGCCCTGGCGGCCGGGGTTCTGGCCTCCTGCCGTGCAGAGGCGGGGATTGACGCTCCCGCAGAGCCCTCATCCCTGACCGGAGTGCGGACCTTTGTCTGCACCCTCGGGGACGAGGGCGCGAGCAGGGTGAGCGTCTCGGAGCAGGGCAAGGCCCGCTGGGAGCCCGGCGACCAGATACTCGTCCACGGCAAATGGGCCGGCGGCAAGTATTCCTCGACCGTGACCCTCACCGCCTCCGACATCAGCGCCGACGGCAAGAGCGCCACCATCACCGCAGGCTCCTACGAGGCCGGCACGGCACAGGATTCCGGCGGCGTCTCCGACGTCTACGCCATCTACCCGGCAGAGGCCGCCGCCGTCGACAACGGCAAGACCAACTGGCGCTCCGTCGCCAAGTGGAGCGAGTCCAACCTCCCCCTGATGCTCGGCTACAACACCGCCACCGGCGGCAGCAAGCTCGTCTTCCGCAACGTGTGCGGCATCATCAGCTTCCGCGTGAGCGGCGAGTACGATTCCTACGAATTCTCCGGCAACGCCGGCGAGACCGTAGGCTACGAGGGCCTGGAGTCGCAGCTGTACATGAAGACCGGCGGCGAGTACTCCGACTGGGTCCATGCCGGTTCGCCCGTACAGCAGGTCAGCGGCCCCGTCACCCCCGACGGCAGCACCCTCAACTACGTCTGCATCCCCGGCGGAGCCAGCCTGGAGAGCGGTTTCACCATCCGCCTCAAGAAGGACGGCAGCATCGTCAAGGTCGCAAAGTCGACCGCATCAGCCATCGTTCCGCGCAGCTCTCTCCTCCCTCTGGGCGACATCACCTCCCGCCTGCGCGACCCGTCGTCCCAGGAGGCGCACCAGTCGGCAATCGACCTTTCCGGCGCCACCGACCTCGGCGCCGACGGCACCGCCAACTGTTACATCATCACCCGGCCCGGAGACTACAAGTTCAAGGCGGTCAAAGGCAACGGCAGCACCTCCGTGGGCACCGTCGCAGGGGCCACCATCGTCTGGGAAACCCTCTGCAACGACGAGACCGTCACCCCCAACAGCATCGTCGCCGCAGTCGACTACGAAGGCAGCTGGATGTGCCTCCGCACGCCCGGCACCCTCAAGCCCGGCAACGCCCTCGTAGCAGCCACCGACGAGAGCGGCACCATACTCTGGAGCTGGCACGTATGGATACCGTCAACCGCCATAGAATCCAATACTTACAGCCTGTCGCAGTGCCTTGTCATGGACCGCAACCTCGGCGCGCTCGTGGCTGCAGGCACCGGCTCCGGCGATCCCCGGTCCTTCGGCCTGCTGTACCAGTGGGGCCGCAAGGATCCGTTCCCCGGATGCCGTTCGGCAAGCGACAGCAAGGTGGCAACGGTGGCAGGCACCGCCACTTCGGTCCAGGCGTCGACCATCACGCTCGCGCAGTCGGTCGCCCAGCCCACCCTCCTTGCCGCCACCCAGAACGCCGAATGGAACTCCAGCTCCGACGACGACCTCTGGGGCAAGACAAGCAAGGCCAAGTCGGTCTACGACCCCTGCCCTCCGGGATGGAAGGTGCCCGCGCGCTCCGAGGCGTCTCCCCTCTTCACCGACCTGAGCGGCGTATCCGGATGGAACGCCCCCGCCGGCAGCCCCTGGTTCCAGGTGGGCAGCCCCGTCACGACCTTCCCCTACACGGGCTACATCGACGACTACATCACCACCGCAGGCTCCTACAGCTATCCCGGCTCCCGCACCGCCATCTGGAGCGCCGACGGCAGCGGCGTCAAGGCCTATGCCCAGGACGTCCGCTATTCGGGCGGCAGCACCACTTCGGCCCTCAAGAGCACGGCCAAGGCCCGCGGAGCGGCGGTCAGATGCGTTTCCGTCGACTACGCCCCCTTCGAGAACGAGGCAGGCATGCCGGTCATGGGCTCCTACACCCGCACCGATTTCAGCTCCTCCCAGATGGCGGAGCTCTCGGGCCTGTGCTTCAGCTCCGACGGCAGCTTCATGTGGGGAGTGGGCGACGGCGGCACGCTCTACAAGATAGGCTTCGACATGAGCGTCTCGACGCAGTACTACGCCGACACCGACATGGAAGGCGTGACCATCGACCCCTCCAGCGGCGACCTCTATATCTGCACCGAGCCGCAGAAGGTCAAGAAGGTCCCCTCGCCCGGCTACAACTCCATCAGCACGCTGTTCCTCGTCGAAGAGGCAGCCGACTACGGCAACTCCGGCCTCGAGGGCATCACTTACTACAAGGACGGAGTCATCTACACCGGAGCCCAGACCGGAGCCACCCTGTGGGCCTACAGGCTCGACGGCACCAAGCTCTGGAAGAAGCAGCTCGGCACCATCGCCCCCGGCATCATGGAGGTGGGCGACCTGTACTACGACGCCGCCACCGACCTGCTGTGGGTCAGCGACTCCGAGGCCTTCAAGCTGTTCGTGTTCGACGGGGCCGTGACCAAACTCAAAGCCGTCTACGACATCAGCTTCATCGGCAATCCCGAGTCCGTGCTCGTCGACCACGTCCGCTCCTGCGTATGGGTGGGCGACGACCGCGGCAGCTCCTCCCGCATCTACAAGATCGCCTTCACGGGCCTCGACGACAACCTTGTCGCCCAGAGCTCCACCCTCTGCTCCGAGGAGTACCTCGGCGCCAAGCCGGCGGTGATTGCGTACCTTACGGAATACACCTCCGCATCTTCGCTCGACGCCTCCTGCGTCACGCATATCAACTATGCGCACGGCCGTTTTGGCAATCCCTCCACCGGTGACGGAGGGATTGTCATCGCCGAGCCGTCGCTGCTTCGCAAAGTATTGGCCCTCAAAAGCTCCAAGCCGTCGCTCAAGGTCCTCCTGATGATTGGCGGCTGGGGCGAAAAGGCCGACGGCTTCTCGATGATGGCCCGCGACCCCGACAAGCGCACCGCCTTCTGCCGGGCATGCCTGGAGCACGTCGAAAACTATTCGCTCGACGGCATCGACATCGACTGGGAATATCCCGGCGGCGGGCCGTCCTCCAACGGCAAGAGCGATTCCGACGCCTCCAATTTCAACCTGCTGCTCAAGGAGTTGCGCGAAACGCTCGGGACCACCAGAATAATCTCCTTCGCCTCCTCGTCCAGCGCCGGATACGTAGACTGGAAGGAGGCGATAAAGTACATCGACTACGTGAACGTGATGACCTACGACATGGGCAAGCCGCCGTACCACAATTCGACGCTCTACCGCTCATCGCTCACAAGCTCACGTTCATGCGAAGAGTCGGTCGAAGCGCACCGCAAGGCAGGAGTGCCGCTCGACCGCATGGTGCTCGGAGTCCCCTTCTACGGCCACGGGACTTCCCCGTACGACGAGGACGTCACATTCAATGAAATGTCGGCGATCCTGTCGGGCGGCACATATTCAGGCAAAAACATACGCCGCTGGGACGATACTGCAAAAGTCCCCTGTCTCGTCGACGGCTCCGGCACCATGCTGCTCGGGTACGACGACGCCGAATCCGTGGCCTGCAAAGGGGCGTTCGCCCTGTCGAAGGGCCTGCGCGGAGTCATGTTCTGGGAGTTCCGTCACGACGACGCTTCCGGCACCCTGCGCACGGCACTCTACAACTCAATTTATCAATAAAGGATTAATCCGAGCGCAGCGCCGGCGAGGATGATGAGGATGGGGTTGACGCGGCCCCACATGCTTGCGGCAAAGGCGCCGGCGAGCAGGATCCAGCTTTTCCAGTCGGGGAAGTTGTCGCTTACGATGCTTGCCGAGGGGACGCCGGAGGTCCAGGTGACCTTGACCACGAGTATCACGGCGGCGGCGGCGATGAGGCCCACGACCGTGGGGCGGAGCCAGCCCATGGTGCCCTCGTAGAGGGTGCTGCCGCGGAAGCGGGTGTAGAACCTGACTATCAGCAGCATGACGATGAACGAGGGCAGGATGAGGGCGAGCGTTGCCACGAGGGAGCCTGCCACGCCAAGCCATTGCAGGCCGGTGGCCTGATAGAGGACGTCGTAGCCCACGTAGGTTGCGGCGTTGATGCCTATGGGGCCGGGGGTCATCTGCGAGATGGCGACGATGTCGGCGAAGGCGCCTTCGGTCATCCAGCCGTGGGCGGTGACGACCTGCGTCTGGATGAGGGACAGCATGGCGTACCCGCCCCCTATCGTGAAGGCGCCGATGACAAGGAAGGTCCAAGCGAGCTGAAGGAAAAGCACTGCGATATCCATGCGCTAGCGACGCCTCCTTTCGGCAAGGTATGTTACCACGAAGCCCACGACGAGCACGCACAGGAGTATCCAGATAGGGGATATGCCGAGGAAGGCGACGCCTGCGAGAGCGGCGGTCGCGAGGAACCACTTCCACCAGGTGGTGCAGGACTTGCGGGCCATGTCGACCATGGGGACGGCGATGAGCGAAACCACCACCGGCCTGATGCCCTTGAAGGCGCGGACCACCCAGGGATTGTCCTTGAAGGCGGTGAAGAAGGCGGCGATCGCCAGGATGATGAGGAACGACGGGGTGATGCTGCCGAGGGTGGCGGCGATGCTGCCCCGGATGCCCCTGAGCCTGTAGCCGGCAAAGATTGAGATGTTGACGGCCATGACGCCGGGGGCGCTCTGCGAGAGGGCCACTATGTCGGGGAGTTCATCCTCGGATATCCAGCCGCGTGAGGACATCTCGGCCCTGATGACGGGAATCATGGCGTAGCCGCCGCCTATCGTGAACGCCCCTATCCTGGCGAACACGGTGAAAATCTTCCAGAGAGGGACCTTCGCGCCGTTTTCCTGTTCCATCAGTACAAAAGTAGCAAAAATTAACTAAATTTGCATCCCATGGTACGCAATCTCAACCCTCAAGTCAAGTACATCGGCTCCGACGACCTCACGCTCGACCTCTTCGAGAGCCAGTACATAGTCCCCGAAGGAGTCTCCTACAATTCCTACCTCATCACCGACTCAAAAACCGCCATCCTCGACACCTCCGACGCCCGCAAGGCCGACGAGTGGAAGGAGAGCCTCCGGGAGGCCCTCGACGGACGCGAGCCCGACTACCTTGTGGTCCACCACATGGAGCCGGACCACTCGGCCCTCATCAAATGGGTGCTCGACACCTATCCCGCCGCCACCCTGGTGGCCGGGGCCCAGGCCCTCCGCATGCTGCCCCAGTTCTTCGAGGACATCAATCTCGACGGCCGCACCCTCGCCGTCAAGGAAGGCGACGTCCTGCTTCTGGGCACGCACAGCCTGCGTTTTGTCGCGGCCCCCATGGTCCACTGGCCCGAGGTCATGATGAGTTACGACGAAGCCGACGGGGCCCTCTACAGCGCCGACGGTTTCGGCAAGTTCGGAGCCCTTGGCAAATGCGGCTTCCATGGCCGCGATGACGACGACTGGGCCTGCGAAGCCCGCCGCTACTACTTCAATATCGTGGGCAAATACGGCCCCCAGGTGCAGGCGGTCCTCGCCAAGGCGGCAGCCCTTCCCATCCGGACCATCCGCCCCCTGCACGGCCCCATTCTCGAAGACAATCTGGAATACTACATCGGCCTCTACGACACCTGGAGCCGCTACGACAGCGAGACCGACGGCATCTTCATCGCCGTCGCCTCCATACACGGCGGCACCATGGCGGCGGCGCAGCACCTCGCACACCTCCTCTCCGAAAAGGGCGCTCCCAAGGTGGTGCTCAGCGACCTGTGCCGATCCGACTTCGCCGAGAACGTCGAGGACGCATTCCGCTACCCCAAGCTCATACTCGCAGCCAGCTCCTACGACGCCGGCGTCTTCACCCCCATGCACGAGTTCCTGCACCGCCTGCAGATCAAGGGCTACTGCCGCCGCAAGGTGGGCATCATCGAAAACGGTTCCTGGGCCCCCTCGGCAGCGCGCGTGATGAAGGAAATGCTCTCCGGCATGAAGGAAATCGAACTCCTCGAGCCCACGGTGACCATACGCAGCAGGATGAAACGCGCCGACCTCCCGGCCCTTGAAGCACTTGCCGACGCCGTTCTGTCATAAAAAAGTTGAATTGTCGTTTTTATTTGTTACATTTGCCAAAAGATACCTTTTTACAAACCATTTTAATAGTATGAAAAAATTAATCGTTTCCCTCGTTGCGGTCCTCGCCATCGCGTTCTCCGCAAATGCCGCCAGCTACAAAGTTGACAACAACGCCATCGACGCCCTCATCGAGACCTCCACCGAGGTGTTCACCGCAGAGTTCATGACTCCCGCTCCCGCAGCAGCAGTCGCTCCCGCCTCCGGCGAAATCAACGGCACCACCGCATTCCTCCTGAGCTGGCTGCTCGGCGGCTTCGGCGTACACCGTCACTATCTTGGCACCGCAAAGTGGATGTGGGCCGTCTACACATTTACCGGCGGCGGCTTCGGCGTCCTCTATGCAGTCGACACCATCCTCCTCTTCCTTGACCTCATAGGCGCCGGCGAAGGCTACATCAACAAGTTCATCAACAACGAAAGCATTATAGCTTGGCTGTAATCCGCAAATCAACCTGCCTGTTGCTGCTGCTTGCGGCCGTTTCCCTGCCCTCCTGGGCACAAAAGAAAGTCAGCGCCGACGCAGAAATCAAGACAGTGGCAAAAGGCAAGCTCTCAACTGTCACCAAAAGCGTCTATTGCACCAGCAATGGACGCTTGGTGACATTGTTCAAGACCCCCGCTTACTATTATTTCATCACCAACACCAAGGGTGAGGCCCGGTTCTATACCCCGTCCACGGGCGAGGTCCTGAGCCAGTACGACCCTTCCATGAGCTCCAATTCCGAGCTCGTAATGCTTTTCCTCGGCGGCCATGCCGACGACCTCGGTCTCGCCTACTACGGCTACAAGACCACCGCCACCTCCCGCGAAGAGGGCTACATCAAGAAAAAATTCACTCCCGCCGACACCACTCTCCCCTCGGTCGAAATCGTATACGAGAACTACCTTCCCATCTACTGCGAATACACGGCCCCCGACGGGAAACTCCTGAGCAGGAAATATCTCGACGAGTACACCCGTTACGGGCGTTTCATCCTGCCGCTGCGCATCACCGACATCTCATACGGACCCAAAGACCGCGACTCCACGGTCGTCCGAACCATATATTCCGGCGTCAAGGTCGACGTTGACGACCCTGCCTTCAGTTTCGAAGTTCCTGCCGACGCCGTCCCCATGAAGCTTCAGGGCGAGGGCAAATGAGCGCAAGGCGCATAACGGTCCTCATTGCCGTGCTGTCGCTTGCATTCCAGGCGGCGGCCCAGACCGCATCCGACAGGCAGCTCCTGTCGGACCGCGACTTCAGCGGCCGCATCATCGTAGAGACGCCTCCCGCCGGCGCCAACGCCCCCGAAAGGGTTCTTTACCATATCTACCGCCAGCTTACGGGACGCGACTTCTACCATCCCGCTTCGTACATGTTCTTCAGGCAGGCCGTGAAGGCCAACGGCTTGCCGTCGGCCCTGCTCGCCATGCCCGACCGCATCCTCAGGGACAGCAAGATAGGCACCGCCGACGTGCGCATCGACGCCGCGCATCCCTATGTGGAGGAGGGGCCTGAGGCCTACGTGCCGTGGAGGGCCGCGGGACGATGAAACGCTCCGCCGCCGCACTCCTGCTGCTTCTTGCGGTCGGCCTTTGCCCGCTGCGGGCGCAGGAAAAATGGATTACGTCCGATTTCGCCTTCACCGAATACCTCATCGACAACGGCCTCAAGAAGGACGCCTCCGCCCTGCTGTCGCGAGGGACCTATTTCGCCTCCGACACGCTCACCTTCCTCCGCGGTTGGACCGACTATCAGCTCAAGAAGCTCGAACCGGCCCTGGAGCAGCTGCGGGCGGTGCCTGCCGGTTCGGCTTTCGCACAGAAGGCGTTTTTTTACGGCAACGCCATCAGCGCACATCTGGGCGACTACAGCACACCGGCCGCGCTGCTTGCGGACTACGACGGTCAGTATCAGGAACTTAAGAGCGTACAGCTGGCAGGGCTCGCACTTCTGCAGGGCGACCCCGCCGCCTACCGGGATGCCGCATGCGCCTTCGGGTACCGGGATTTCGCCCTCGTCGACGCCGAGAAGCAGCTCGACGAAATTTACGCCTCACGCTACGAGCGTCCCGCAAAGAGTCCGCTGCTGGCCGCGGCCGCTTCGGCGCTGGTGCCCGGGCTCGGAAAGGTCTACGCAGGCCGCGTGGGAGAGGGGGTGGAGGCGTTCCTGCTCACCGGCATCAGCGGCGCAATCACGGCGGAGCATTGGGTCAAGGACGGCCCCCGCGACTGGAAGACCATCGTGGCCGGGGCGTTTACGGCGGCACTTTACATCGGAACCGTTTACGGCAGCTACGTTTCCGTAAGCATATACAACAACAACCTCAGAGATGTCCAGGATACGGCTGTTCTGTACAATATCCATATTCCTCTGCGCACTGTTTTCCGCTGAGGCGCAGGACTGGGAAGGGATGGCCGTCGCTTACGAGCGTGCGGTCTGGGAAGGCGCCGGCCCTGAGGAGACCAACGCCGCCCTGCTCGGCAAGGCGGAGTGCTACAAGCAGCTGGGAAGGTACGGCGACGCCGTCTCCACGCTTGCCCGCGTGAGCATGTGGGCGCTGTCGGAGGGGGAACTTGTCAGGGTGCTTTATCAGCAGGAACTGTGCCTGTTCCTCGACGGTGACTTCGCCCAGGCGGCGGCAATCGTGGAGCAGCTGGAGCCGAACCTGTTTTCCGACGGCGGCGAGCAGGCGGGCAGCAGCGACTTTGGGCAGGCGGGCAGCAGCGGCGGCTTCGGGCAGGAGGCGGCAATCGTGGAGCAGCTGGAGCCGGGCCTGTTTTCCGACGGCGGCGAGCAGGCGGGCAGCAGCGACTTTGGGCAGGCGGGCAGCAGCGGCGGCTTCGGGCAGGAGGCGGCAATCGTGGAGCAGCTGGAGCCGGGCCTGTTTTCCGACGGCGGCGAGCAGGCGGGCAGCAGCGACTTTGGGCAGGCGGGCAGCAGCGGCGGCTTCGGGCAGGAGGCGGCAATCGTGGAGCAGCTGGAGCCGGGCCTGTTTTCCTACGGCAGCGAGCAGGCTGGCGGCAGCGACTTCGGGCAGGCGGGCAGCAGCGGCGGCTTCGGGCAGGCGGCGGCAGTTGTGGGGCGGCTGGAGCCGTCAAGCAGCGACATCCTGCTTCTGCACGCCCTCGTGCTGGCCTACGCCGGACGCTATGACGAGTCGGAGGTAATGGCCGCACGCTACCTGGGTCTGACCGGCGCAGGCGAGCGCCTGGAGGAGCTTCTGGCGCTGTACCGGGAGCATCCGGGTGAGCGAAGCGAGACGGTGGCGAGAGTGCTCAGCTTCCTGCCTCCCGCAGGCCACTTCTACAACGAGGCCTACGGAGAGGGGCTGCTGTCGCTAGGCCTCAACGCCGCCGCGGCCGCATTCACCGCCTTTAACCTGCTGGGCGGCTACTGGATAAGCGGCCTGGTGGGAGGGGCCATCGCACTCGACTATACCTTCATGGGCAACATGGAGCGCAACCAGGCGCTGGTCCGGAAGTACAACAACAACGCCCCCCTGCTTTTCGGCGACAGGCTAAGGACGTTCCTGCTGGAGGAAGGAAAAGCCGCAGATGCTGGTTCGAAGGAGGTAGAAGAAGATACATTGTCCGCAGATGCCGGTTCGAAGGAGGTAGAAAGAGATACGTTGCCCGCAGATGTTGGGGCGACGGGGGAAGAATTGTCCGCAGACGCTGGAGCGACGGGGAAAGAATTGTCCGCAGATGCTGGGGCGAAGGGGGAAGAATTGTCCACAGACGCCGGGACGAAGGAGGTAGAAGAAGATACGTTGTCCGCAAATGCCGGTTCGAAGGGGGTAGAAAAAGATACATTGTCCGCAGATGCCGGTTCGAAAGAAGAAGAATGAGAAAAGAGGAAAGATACAAGGCCGTGACAGACTGGTTCCTGCAGAACAGGCCGGAAGTACAGAGCGAGTTGCACTTCAACAGCCCCTACGAGCTCATCGTGGCGGTAGTGCTCAGCGCACAGTGCACCGACAAGCGGGTCAACATGGTCACGCCAGGGCTGTTCGAGGCCTACCCGACGCCGGAGGCTCTTGCCGGGGCGCCGCTGGAGGACATTCTGGCCCATATCAGCAGTGTTTCGTACCCCAACAACAAGGCCCGGCACCTCAAAGGCCTGGGGGAGAAGCTCGTGAGCGACTTCGGCGGGCAGGTGCCGTCGACGGTGGAGGAGCTGATGACGCTCCCCGGCGTGGGGCGCAAGACCGCCAACGTGGTGGCTTCCATCATTTACGACGAACCGGTGATTGCCGTCGACACTCACGTCTACAGGGTCTCGCACCGCCTTGGGCTCTCGAAGGGCAAGACGCCGTATGACGTAGAGAAGGACCTCGAGAAGCACATCCCGCCCGAATACCGTCCTACGGCCCACCACTGGCTGATACTGCACGGCCGCTACACCTGCACCGCCCGCGCGCCGCATTGTTCCGAATGCGGCCTGAAGGAACTGTGCGCCTATTATCAGAAGAACTCAAGTTTCGCAAACAAGCACAATTCTCCGAAGCATAAACAGCTGCTTGAGTTATCAGAAGATACGGCCCAAACGCCCACAGAAGTATGCCAAAAGTCAAGAATCTGATCGCTGAGCTGCCCGGGGCCGAGACCATCGACCTCGGGGCCCTGCGCCGCGGCCTCGCCGACGGCAGCATCGAGCTGGTGTGCGTGCTCGGGCCCACTGCCTCGGGCAAGACCAGATATGCCGTCGCCCTCGCCAGGGAACTGGGCGGCGAAATCATCTCAGCCGACTCCCGCCAGGTCTACCGCGGCATGGACATCGGCACCGGCAAGGACCTCTCGGAGTACGGCGAGATTCCATATCACCTCATCGACATAGCCGATCCGGGCGACGGCTACAACGTCTTCCGCTTCAAGGAAGACTTCGGCCGGGCCTTCGCCGACATCCGCAGCCGCGGCGCCGTCCCCATCCTCTGCGGCGGCACCGGCCTCTACATTAACGCCGTAACCTCCGGCTACGACTTCCGCACCCGCAAACCCCTCTCCCAGCCCGCAAGCGTCTGCCCGAGTCCCTCCTCAGTCATTCCGGCCGAAGCACAGCGGAACGGAGAAGGCCCCAACAGCGAAGGAATTTCTCGACCCATTCCTTCGGGCTCCACACAAAATGACAGCGGGCGCGCCCCCCGCACATACTTCATAGGCACCCTGGTCACGCGCGAGGAGCGCAATGCCAGGATAGATGCGCGACTGGATGCACGCCTGCAGGAGGGCATGATCGACGAAATCCGCGGCCTTCTGGACAGGGGTGTCCCGGCATCGGTACTCATAGGCTACGGCCTTGAGTACAAGTACATTACCCTGTACCTGCAGGGCGAGCTCGACTACGCCACCATGCGCGAACGCCTCGCCATCGCCATCCATCAATTCGCCAAGCGCCAGATGACGTGGTTCCGCGGCATGGAACGCAGCGGCACCGTCATCCACTGGACCCTCCCCTAACTCCGCCACCTTCATCACCCCCTTCGCCGCCACTACCTTCATCTCCCCCTCGCCGCCTCCGCCCAAGAACCGGTGCGAAGTGAGAAAATACCCTCGGATTCTCACGTCACCTGCCATTTCAGGCAGCATCCAGACCAAAAACCGGTGTGAAGTGAGAAAATACCCCCGGATTCTCACGTCAGCAAAGCCCTTACAAAACACCCCGCCCCGGCCGACATCCAGCCGCCTTTCTTGCTCCCTGCCCAACACATTGTCGCATACCCTCATCCAAGCCGCGAAACCGCACCCGGCGAAGCGCGGAGTTGCGGCGGCAGAAGCTGAATAATAAGGAAGGAGAAAAATTACTTGCTTCAGATCCGTAAAATGAAGCAAGTAATCTTTTGAACATGGCTAGAAATACTTCTTCTCCTGCCTGTCGAGGGCGATGAAGATGAAGATGAGGACGGTGAAGGCCCAGAGGGAGGAGCCGCCGTAGCTGAACAGCGGGAGGGGGATGCCGATGACGGGCATGAGCCCGAGGGTCATGCCGAGGTTGATGGCTACGTGCATGAACAGGATGGCGGCGACGCAGTAGCCGTAGATGCGTGTGAATGCACTGCGTGCCCGCTCGGCGTCCTGGACTATCCAGTACATGAGCAGGGCGTACATCGCGATGACCAGCAGGCAGCCCAGAAAGCCCCATTCCTCGCCCACGGTGCAGAAGATGAAGTCGGTGCTCTGCTCGGGCACGAAGCCGAATGTGGTCTGGGTGCCCTGCAGGTAGCCCTTCCCGAACATGCCACCCGAGCCTATTGCTATGAGCGACTGGTGCACGTTGTACCCCAGCCCCTGCGGGTCCTCCTTCATGCCGAGCAGCACTTCGATGCGCCCCCTCTGGTGATCCTGCAGCAAGTGGTTGAAGATGAAGTCGGAGGCGAACACGAGCGCCGCGCCCGCCGCGAACAGGGCGATGGAATTCCTCACCACGGCGCGGCGGCGCCTGAGCGACTGTGTCCGGCGGCTGTAGTGGATGAGGAAAAACAGCGCCACCGCCGCCGCGACCGCCAGCGACACCCACCAGTGCGTGGTGAGCGTCAGTATGAACAGGATGACAGCCAGCACCCCGAGCCCTATCCACCAGCCCGAAAGCCCTTCGCGGTACAGGACGAATATGAATCCCACGTACACCAGGGCCGAGCCGGTCTCGCTCTCGGCGATGATGACAAGCATCGGAAGACCTGTCACGAGCGCCGCT
>FLNY01003775.1_pt1 | contig 37665 bp, 43 predicted proteins | sample 1140381 | NCBI WGS metagenome assembly FLNY01 (sample SAMEA3878172, study PRJEB12797) | bioreactor metagenome | biome: Moose rumen | place: Sweden | collected 2011-10 | reverse complement strand
AGGAAACGATTCATCAAGCAGCGGGCTCAGAACTATCAAACGACGTCGCACTTCAGCGAGTATTCTTTTCGCTATCGGGATATGGGCTCGGATTTGCAACGCGGTGACAAGCGCTTGGTTACAGACTCCGTGACCTCCAACCGTTTCGAGAGTCAAGGCATCCTGCTTGTACCCTCGATGGAACAGTTGCGGGACGACAGCCTCTTCCGGATTGTGCCCGAGCAGAACATCGTATATGGAACAGACACTGCACTCGCGACTAAGCCCGACAGCGTTTATCTCCACTGGACGCATTTCAATGATATGCTCTACAGCAATCTCATTCTGACATTGGACAACCACTTCCTGCGCCAGCATCGCTTCGCCGTGAATGAGCAGTTTGAACACCAGAATCGCGACGTCGTTCAGCTCATCTTCTGGTCAAAGAAATATGACCTCGACCGTGGCTACCTGAACCTCGACACCGCTCGCTGCGTGGTACTTGAGGCCGAGCGCCACAGTGGGCTGGAGTGTGCAAAGGCTGAATATGGCAATCGCTTTGCACTCAGTATGCTTCACCTCTTCTTGAAAACCGAATTGAAGGATTGGACGGTCAACCTGCGCGCTGCCTACGATGAGGACGGACAGCCTCGCGAGTTTCGCTATCAGAGTAGCCGACATTTCACCACATGGAGCGATACCAAGAAGAAACGGCGCGAATGGATTGACAGCAAAAGCACCGTTGAGACATCGCTCATGATTCGACCTACCGCCCGTACAGCTGACTCAGATGCGCTCATTGACGTTTATCCCACCAAGCACGTGGAAATCATTAATTCCAAGAGCCGTAAGTACAAGATGCAGCAGCGGCTGGGCATGGTGCCACGAGAGTACAAACTAATCAGTTAAGCAGCGTGACACGTCGCTTACAGGTCCCAAATATCATCGTGCCAGCGAATCTCGGGCGGCGTGCCGGGCTCGTGGATGACGATGGCGATGACGGGATAGCGGACGGGCATGGGCGAGGGGTGCTGCAGTTTCCATGCCATCATGGCGCGCCAAAGGAGAGTGCGCTTCTTTGAGGTGACGGCATCCTCGGCATTCCATTCTTCGCCATGGCGCGTCTTCACCTCAACGAAATATAGCGTATCGTCTTTTTGCGCGATGATGTCCACTTCCTTGTGTTCGTGCCGCCAGTTGCGTGCTAGTATCTCGAAGCCCTGCTCCTCCAAGTACTTGGCTGCCAAGTCTTCGCCCCATCTGCCGAATTCATTGTGACGTGCCATAATGATTACTAATTTATATTCTTATGTGCAAAGGTAACGCATTCTTGTTGAACGGCCAAGAATTTTTATCATATTTATGATTTCATATTTATGATATCTTTGGCTCCTTTCATGTGTCTTTGCCACAAAAGCACTACCTTTGCAACGCATTACTTCCAGCCTCGGAACAAACTTTTTTGCAAAGAGGGGTATTTGATTTCGCCTCACGTGGGTCTTATTGTTGATTTGGAATTCCAACCAGCATCTATTGAAACCCAGAAAAGACATTTATGGATTACACGAAACCAACGTTCGAACGTCTGTTCAAGGACAACTATCCGCACATGTATCGCATGGCATTCTCTATGGTAGAGGACGCCGACGATGCCAAGGATGTTGTCAGTCAGGTGTTCACGCAGATGTGGCGAGGCAAACTCCAGGTGAGCGACGGCAGCGTCAAGGGCTACCTCCTGGCCGCCACTCGCAACCAATGTCTCCACCTGCTGCGACAACGGCAACTGCAGCGCGAGATGGAGGCAGAGTTGCAGCAGGCGGCACAGGATAGCATCGACGAAGAGCGCGAGGAACTGTTGAGACAACTGCAGCAGGTCATCGACGAGAACCTGACAGAGCAGGACCGACGCGTGCTCAGCCTGCACTACGACAAGGAGAAAACCTACTCCGAAACAGCTACCATCCTCGGCATCAGCACGGCGGCCGTGAACAAACACATCACGCGCTCGCTGGCCAAAATCAGATCAACCCTTAAAATTGCAAAGTAGTATGAAGACAGAAGATATTGACAAGAAGATTGGAATACCCGATGTGGATGCGGAATGGGCTCGTTTTGAGCGCGAAATCATCAATAAGGAGAGCACAAGGCCTAAGCGCGTAGCCGCATGGGCGACAGGCATCGGCATCGCAGCCTCCATAGCGCTGATTCTGGTCTTGGGCATTCAAGACCAGAGCAAGACCCCCTCCCTGCCCCCTCGTCAGGGGGAGAGCCTCGCTACGCTCGGAAACTGCGCGCAGCCCACTCCCCTCCCTGACGGAAGGGGGCAGGGGGTGGGTCTTTCCGACCCCAGCCCCCCCTTGAATCAGCAGATTAAGGGGCTGACAGTTGTCTCCAGCTCATCCGACTTGGGACCTGGCCATACCATGCGGCTTGCAGGAACCCGCATTAAAGATTCTGATAGCATTGAAGGCCGGGATTCTACCCTTAGCACTCCCTTGGATCCGCCGATAAAAGGGCTGACAGTTGTCTCCAGCTCATCCGACTTGGGACCTGGCCATACCATGCGGCTTGGGCCTGGGTGCCCAAAGGCTGTGGTACCTAAGGCAATGCGACCCTCGCTCCAAGGGCAGATAGTAGGACTCCCGGACTCCATCGTGTTCATTCCCAGCGACTCCATCCGTCAAGGGGCAAGCACGAGCGACTCCATACTCTATTTGGTCAACGGACAGGTCGATCCGGACTTCAATGCGTTCCAAAGGGAGGAGGGCAAAAGTGTGGTCCTAGACTTCAACTTCGCAACAAGCGCATACTTCTTCGACAAGAATCAACTCTTCATCCGATGGACTAAATTGCAGCTGGACTCGGCCAAGGATGAATCCACGACCAAAGCGAAAACCATCAAGCTGGTGCTGGACGCACAGACCGTGCCGTTCAAGCCCACACAGGAAATGACGCCGTCCGAAATCAAGACTCGCCATACGGCCTACCTTCAGAAGGCCTATCGCGCCCGACTCAAGGGGGAAGCACCCAGCGAAGCTTACTTCTCTCCCGAACTGTTTGGTTCTACCGCAGAAGAACGCCTGTTCGGCTTGCTCACCCTCCAGTGCGGGGTCAACGATGTCCACGAAACTTTTGGCCCCATGGCCAGCGACAGTCATGGCATCTATGTTCCCCTAGTTCGCGACGTGACACTGCGAGGCGGCGACCGGGCTTGGTTCTACAAAGGCCAGACTTGGGCGGTCAAGGACGATCCCCAGTGCGATGCCGTCATCAGCGAGCTCCGGCAGGCAGCCGGGCTTGCCGATTCTCACTTAGAACTCAACGACAGCGTCGTCAAGCTGGCCATGATGAGCGGCGGCCGAGTGACGGCGGGCGAGTCCCATCCCTTCAACACCTACATGCAGAGCGCCTTGACATTATCTTATCTGAACAAGAAATACAGTTCACTGGACCAAGGCGTCTTCTACTTCACGCCCGAGGTTGACGCACCCTCCTACTGGTGGGCCGAAGCCTACTTTTCCACTCGGGCGCGGAGGAGCGTGGCCGTGCATCTGCATGCCGTCTATAAGCTCTACGCAGCAGACTGCCCCGACCTCCTCGCCAATCGCAGGCTCGTAGAGGGTAGGGTGGTGAACGAGCAAGGCCAACCGTTGGCTGATGCTCACGTGAGCTATGGCGCTTTCCACTCCTCAGGCCCCGAGACATCTACACGGGTGGATGCCAATGGTCGCTTCTCGTTCTGGATGCCATTCCGCGATGCTCACGTTTGGGTGCTATGTCCTGGCTACAAAAGCGTAAGGGTCCAGCCCGCAGATTCCTCCATGACCATTCGCATGAAGGCCGCCTCGCTCATAATTCCAGGACTCAGGCCATTCAACGTAGAGGACTACAAAGGACTCAAAGGAAAGAAGGAGTTGAAAGGAATCATAGACTGATATTTAAAGCCCCCAAGCCCCGCTGCTTCCTCATTTCAAAATTTTCTGTATTTGCTTATCGGATGCAAAAGGAAGCAGCCGGGCGAGATGCTCACTCATGCGCTGATACGACTCTTCAGGCGTGCGATCGCAGCGGATGGCGTCGGGGCCTAAGAGGCGTTCAGGCGTTGTGAGCAGCGACCACCCAAAGCCGTATTCATGTCCGTGTTTGTCAGTGGGGTAGACGAAGTCCTCGGTGACGATGCGGCAGGCCATCTGCAGTCGCGAAATGTAGGCATCGAAGCGCGACCGCATCTTAGGTCCGGTGAAATCGCAGGCTGCCCGCAGCTTACGGTTTATCATGCTGCCGTTTTCGCGTAGCGTAGAGAGGATGATGTCCTCAACGCTACCTTCGGCAGGCAGTGGATGTTGGCTGCGTCGCCAGTTGCAGAAGTCGGGCCACCACTCTCGGCTGATGAACACAGCCTTGCCTGCGAAGAATTTGCCGTAGACGCAGTTGCCATCGCGAAGCACCGAACCTTTCCACTCCCACAACGGCCACTCCCACGAGCCGTCGGGGAAGACCTGGTATCTGCATTCTTCTGCCACCATACTTTCGGCCGAATAGCCGGGGATGCCGCTTTCCAGCAGAGGCAGGAAGCCTATTTGCTGGATGCTGGTTATTAGTTCGGGGCAGGTATGTATGAATGAATGGAGCATGGAACCTATGGTTTAAGAATCTTGCGTCCGCCCGTGATGTATAGGCCGTGGCTGGGCTCGCTGATGAGCTGTCCCTGGAGGTTGTAGACAGCCGGCTGCGGGGCCGAAACTGCTGACGCGCCTACGGCTTTGATGGCATCGGGAAGGACGGGTGTGTTGTTGCCCAGGCGGAAGAGGCGCACGCCGTGGCTGGGAACAGTAGTGGTGAGGGTGCCTGTGGCGGTTCCGAGGTCCTGCTGTGCCCAGATGTCGTGGACGGGGACGGCTTCGTCGGCGCCATAGCCAAGGCTGGTGAGGTCGAAGGTGTAGGCTGGGGCTTCAGCGTCGGTGACGACGTAGACCAGGAACTCCATCGTGGTGCCTGACGACGAGGTGTTGTCGGTGTCGCAACTGGAGTCGTAGCCGCAGAGCGTGCGGAAAGTTGTGAAGGTGTGCCCCTCGGGCAGGTCGTAGACGAGCGTGCACTGTGCATTCATTCCGAGACCTGATGTGTAGGTCTGGCCGTCGATGCGCAGCGTGCCGTTCTCGACATTACGGTCTACGTGCAGCGAACCCCATTCGGATGTGTAGCTGGCAGGGGTGAGTGTGGTGAGAAGGGTCTCGGTGCCGTCGGCGCTGATGAGTACGGGGTTGACAAGGTCGGCACGGTCGTAGGCAAAGCCGTCGCCATAGTTGCTGACGACAATCTTAAGTTGACTGGCGCCCTTGATGTCGGCAGTGAGTGTGGCGCTCTTCGTGCCCTTGCGCGAGATGAGCCCTGAGCGGGCTGCGGCATCGTCCTGCTCGGCAGTGAGCGGATTCTGGTCGAAGACCATGAAGCGGATGCTCGTTGTGGCGCCGTTCTGTCCGATGCCCGAGTCGTCGGCAGCAGCCATGGCACGGAAGCGCACGACGTCCATGTCGTCGGGAATCTGGAAGAAGAGGGCGGCGTTGGCATCGGTGGAGAAGCCGCGGTCGTAGGTGGTGCCCATGACGCGCATCTTGCCGCCGTTGTCGACGTTCTGGTTCTCGCGCACGCGATTAAAATAGGAAGCGGTGTAGTCGCGTGTCTTGTAGGTGCCCGTGAGCGGCACTTCGGTGCCGTCGCGCAGGATGAGCGTAGGGTTGATCCAGTCGCCGTGGTCGTAGTTGAAGTTGTCGCCACCATCGTCGACGACCAGCACGAGCGTCTTCTGGCCTTCGGGCCAGGGGATGTCGACGTCGACGGCATGGCCATCGGTGGTGTAGGCTACGGTCTCGGAGCGGTAGAGGGCTTTTGCACCTACGATCCAACGTGTATTGTCGCGCTGAAAGAGGGCCAGGTAGCGATTGCCCGTGGCTGGGTCGAGTGAGGTCCAAGCGACGTGCCCGAGGTCCTCGTCGTTCATCACCTCGTGGGCGTTCTCGCCGTGCTTGTGCATCTGGTGGTACTCCTCGTTGTTGAGGAGCGAGAGGGTGAACGCATCGTTGCGCGTCATCTCGCCTCCGAAGAAGAGGGGCGAGTGGCAGATGCCCCAGAGGGTCATCATCGTCAGTTGCTCGTCCTGCGTTAGGCGCGTCCAGCGCCCGGCGTCGGCGGCTGTGTAGCCGGCATCGGCGATGGTCATAGAGATCTGTCCGAGGGGCAGCATGTCGCAGTCGGCATAGTTGCCGGGGCGCGTGACGTCCTCCCAAGCGTGAGCCTCGTTGAAGACGGCGTCTACGGCGCTCCAGGTGTCCCAGAGGTCATCCATCATGCGCCACATATTGGCGTTGCCGAGGCATTCGTCGGCATATTGGTACTGGGTCTTGCCAGGACTCAGGGAGAGTACGATGGGGCGGCCCGTCTGGTCGATGGCCTTGCGAATCATATGGATCTCATCGGTGTAGAAGGGGCGCGAGAGGTCGTCGACCTTGATGAAGTCCACGCCCCACGAGGCGTAGAGGTCCATGATGCTGTTGTAGTAGAGCTGACCATATTCATTATCGCGCACGCGCAGGTTGTCCTTCAGCCAGGTGCAGGGCGACGTGGTGCCGTTGTAGACCTTCGTCCACGGTGTCTGCTCGCTGCCTTTGAGCTTGTAGCTGCTGCCGACGACGGCCTTGGGCACGCCGCGCATGATGTGGATGCCGAACTTCAGTCCCATGGCGTGCAGGCGGTCGGCGAGGGCACGGAAGCCTTGGTTCTGCCCGTTGACCATGCACGAGGGGAAGCGGGTGGGGGAGGGCAGGTAGCGTCCGTACTCGTCGAGGACGTAGTCTTGTGTGCCGCGTTGGTTGTAGTTGCCGCCGCCGAGCGAAGGATGGTTGCAATACCAACGGATGTCCACGACGACGTACTCCCATCCGTGGCGCACGAGGTCGTTGTCGACAAGGTACTGCGCGTTCTGCAGCACCTCTTTCTCGGTGACGCTGGAGTAGTAGCAGTCCCATGAGTTCCAACCCATAGGCGGCGTCATAGCCCACGAGCGGAAGATGGCGACGTCGTCGTCGGCTATGGCTGTAATGTTAGTGACAAAGGACAGTGCAGCAGCACACGCAGCTGTAAGCATTTGGTTCTTAAATCTGGACATAGCAGAAAGGAGATGGTTAGTTATAGATGTTTATTTGGCCGACAGCCGGTCAGAGAAGAGCGAGTCAATCGTATAGCCTTTTTTCACTTTGCCACGGCTGCGAAGCCACTCGAGAGCTGCTTCGGCGCTGCTGCCTTCTGGCGCTGCGAGTTGCTTGAAAGCAGGTAGCTTGCCTGCTACACGACGGGCCAGGGAGTCGGGCGTGGCGCATAATGTGCACAGCAGTGAGGGCAGACTGTCGGTGAGCGGCTGCTTGTCCTTGGCATGAGCCACTACTTCGGCGTAGCCCTGCAGCAGCAGTTCCAGCTGATGGCGTCGGTCGGGGTTGTCGAGGGCTTTGCTGTTGACGAGAAAAGCCATCAGGCGAGGTCGCAGACCTTTGGTGCTGAAGTTTGCCTTGTTGCCGCGAATTATGGCTTCGCTGGCGTATGGTTCGGGCAGGAATGCGGCGTCCATCGTGCCGTTGCACAGCATGTCGGTGCGGATGCGGACGTTGTTAATCTGAGGCCAGAAGATGTCGGCACGAGCCAGACTGGCGCTGTCGGTAAGGCGGTCGCTCCAGTAGTCGGTGATGCTGTGTCGACTGATGGCCACCATTTTCTCTTTGAGTTGTTCGAGTTTGCGAATGCGCCCGCGCCGCATGGTGATGAGCTGCAGCTCGCCGTCGAAGGTGGCAACGGCTCGCACTGAGGCGCTGTCTTGCTGGAGCATGATGGCACGTGCGAGGTCGCTGTAAGCGGCATGCACGCGGCCGTTGGCAATGGCTGTGTCGGTGTCGAGCTGCGCCTGCAGGGTGTGAATGCGCAGGTCGAGGCCGAGGCGCTCGTAGATGCCCGTCTTCTGGGCGAGATAGAAAGGCAGGCAGTCGTGGACGGGCATTAGTGCCACATGGAGTGCTGCCGAATCGCGTCGCGCTAATTCCTTGGGTGAAAGCTGTGCTGATTTTTGCCGTGGAAGGGTGAGATAAACGGCCACGGCAATGAGGATTGCGGCAAGGATGATGGCCGTAAGCTGGTAGGGATGGCGCTTGTACCAAGGCTCAAAGGGGTCGATGGCTTTTTTCATGAACTATGGGTTCTGACGCTGTGGATGCTCGGCTGTATGCCCCGAAGTATTGGGAGTTTCGGCCATAAATGCTGTAACTTATGCTTGTAAGTTCAGGCTGTTTAAGCCGATTTGATTTGAAAAGAAAGAGGGCAGCAGCACTAGCACTGCTGCCCTCATATAATTTTGTTAACTTGTCAACTCATCAACTCTTCGATTTGTCAACTCGTTTTATCCCTTAATGGCAGCTACGCCTGGGAGCACTTTGCCTTCGATGGCCTCGAGGAGGGCACCGCCGCCAGTGCTGATGTAGCTGACCTTGTCCTCAAGGCCGAACTTGTGGACGCAAGCGATGCTGTCGCCGCCGCCGATGAGCGAGAAAGCACCTTCGGCAGTAGCCTTGGCCACAGCCTCGCCGACGGCACGGCTACCAGCGCAGAAGTCGTCGCACTCGAAACAGCCGGCAGGACCGTTCCACAGGATGGTCTTGGCACCTTCGATGGCAGCGGCGAACTTAGCCTGGCTCTTGGGGCCTACATCGAGGCCGTCCCAACCCTCTTCGATAGCGTTGGAGGGGAAAGTCTTGATCTCGGCACCGGGCTTCACGCTGAACGTGCCGAAGTCGTAGCCTGTGCAGCATACGCTGTCTTCAGCCAGTACGAGCTCTACGCCGTTCTTCTTGGCCATCTCCTCTACGCCGAGGGCTACGTCGAGCTTGTCGAGCTCGACAATGCTGTTGCCGATCTCGCCGCCGTGAGCCTTCATGAAGGTGTAGGTCATGCCACCGCAGAGGATGAGTTTGTCCACCTTGCCCAGCAGGTTCTCGATGATGCCGATCTTGGTGCTCACCTTAGAGCCGCCCATGATGGCTACGAAGGGGCGCTTGATGTTGCTCAGCACGTTGTCGACGGCCGTCACTTCCTTCTCCATGAGGAGGCCGAGCATCTTGTTGTAGGCATCGAAGTAGTCGGCGATGACAGCCGTGGAGGCGTGGCGACGGTGAGCGGTGCCGAAGGCATCCATGACGTAGCAGTCAGCATAGCTGGCCAGCGTCTTGGCAAACTCCTTCTGGCTGGCCTTCATGGCCTTCTTAGCCTCGTCGTAGGCGGGGTCTTCCTTGTCGATGCCCACGGGCTTGCCTTCCTCTTCGGGGTAGAAACGGAGGTTCTCTAGCAGCAGCACCTCGCCCATCTTCAGGGCAGCAGCCTGCTCAGCAGCCTTGGCGCAGTCGGGAGCAAACTGAACGTCGACGCCGAGAGCAGCGCTCACGGCGGGCACAATCTGTTGAAGAGAGAGCTTCGGATTCACTTTGCCTTTGGGCTTGCCCATATGGCTCATGATGATGAGGGCGCCACCGTCCTCGAGGATCTTCTTCAGGGTGGGCAGGGCACCGCGGATGCGGGTGTCGTCAGTGATGTTGCCGTTGCCGTCGAGGGGCACGTTGAAGTCTACACGTACGATGGTTTTCTTGCCAGCGAATTTGTAATCGTGAATTGTCATAATGATTTAATAATGTTTAAGTAAAGTGTTTTTTGTAAAGTTTCTGAGTGCAAAGGAACGAAAAATCTTCGGTTCGTGCAAATGTTTTCCAGAATCATATTTTGCTGTTAAGACTTTTTATCATTGTACGCGCACGCATGGCGCAAACCGCATTCGAGGCATTGCGGTCGCAGTGCCTTGCAGACATAGCGTCCGTGGAGGATCAGCCAGTGGTGAGCTCGAGGGATAATGGCCTCAGGCAAATGTCTCACCAACTCGCGTTCCACAGTCAGAGGTGTTGTGGCCTTCTCCGAGACGAGCCCTATACGGTGGCTGACGCGGAAGACGTGTGTGTCAACCGCCATACGGGCCTGTCCGAAGGCCACGCTCATCACCACGTTGGCCGTCTTGCGTCCCACGCCCGGCAGCGATGTCAGCTCCTCCAGCGTCTCAGGCACTTCGCCTCCGAAGCGCTCGCACAACTGGCTGGCCGCAGCCACGAGGTGCTTGGCCTTAGAGTTAGGATAGCTGACGCTCTTGATGTAGGTCAGCACCTCGCTCTCCGTCGCGGCCGCCATATCAGCCGGGGTGGGGAAGGCCTCGAACAAAGCGGGCGCTATCATGTTCACGCGCTTGTCAGTACATTGTGCGCTGAGGATGACGGCCACCAGCAGCTGGAACGTGTTCTCATAGTGCAGCTCTGTCTCAGCCACAGGCATAGCCTCTGAGAAATAGGCTATCATCTCTTCATAGCGTTGCTTCTTTGTCATAGAATCCGTGTTTTGCTGTGCAAAGATAATTATTTATTGTAATTCTTCGTTCGTTATTCGCAAATAATCGTTACCTTTGCCCAATAAATATGTTCATAAATCGCCTTGAGTACTTAAAAATAATGAATTACAACAGATTTGCAGCAACCGTTGCACTGTTCTTCCAGTTGTGTGTTCTCGCGTCTCTGCATGCACAGGAAGATCTGGCCACGCGCTTGGCTGCCACCGACTACCGCCCAGTCTACGACCAGACGCGCACCCTCGGTGTGGACGTCCATGCGCTCGCGTTCTTCAAGAATAATGAGTTCGGCGGCAACCAGGCCACGGGCTACACGCTGCCCGGTTTCTGGCTGCAGCCGCGCCTCACATGGCAGCCCCTCGATGCCATCCGTCTTGAAGCGGGCTTCCATGCTACGGTCTTCAATGGTGCCAACAAGTATCCCTGCTTCGCCTACCACGACATCGCCCGTTGGAAAGGTGATCAGTATCAACGTGGCTCTCACGTCCTGCCTTTCCTGCGTGCACAGGCGCGACTGAAGTCTTTTACTTTCGTCCTCGGAAACCTCTACGGCGGCGTCAACCATGGCCTCGTCGAGCCTCTGATGAACGCTGAAGTCAACTTGTCGCATGACCCCGAGATGGGTTTCCAACTGCTTGTCGACCGCCCTCGTTACCACCTCGACGCATGGATAAACTGGCAGAGCTTCATCTTCCGCGAGGACACTCATCAGGAGGCTTTCACCGTAGGCCTTTCTCAACGTATATCTCTCAACTCTAAATTCTCAGCGGTCAACTTGTACATCCCCGTCGATGTCCTCATCCAGCATCGTGGCGGCGAAATCGATGCTACGCACACTGGTGTGCAGACCATCGACAACGGAGCGCTGGGCTTAGGACTTCGATGGAATGCTAACACAAAAGTGTTCAAGGGTTTGACGGCCGAGGCACTGGCTCTCGGTTGCTGGCAACAGACAGGTGAATTATGGCCTTTCGATAGTGGCGCAGCAGCCGCTCTTACGCTCAGCGCAGACCTCATCAGCGACCTGCGCGTCTTCGCCACTACGCTCTATGCCAAGGATTTCTGCCCGATTTATGGCGCCCCCTTCTTTTCAACAATCTCCACAAAGACAGGAGGGCGCTTCTCAAGTGTCCTGACATCGCATCTCGGCGTTGAATGGAGCCACACCTTCGCACGCGACTACGTCCTCGGTGCCAAAGTCGACACCTACCTGACGTTGACAGGCGAAGAGATAATGCCCGACGGCATAGCGCGTCCCTCAGCCTTCAATAACAATTTTTCATTCGGCGTTTTCCTGCGCTGTAGCCCTCACTTCCTCGTAAAACGTTTCAGCTGATGAAGTTCACCTCGGGCGTAATATTGATGCCGAACTTCGCGTAGACGTCGGCTTGAATACGTTCGCACAGCGTTTTGATGTCGTTGCCGGTGGCCCTTCCGAGGTTCACTAGCACCAGTGCCTGCTTGTCGTAGACACCAGCCCGTCCAAGTGCTTTGCCTTTCCATCCGCACTGCTCAATCATCCATCCTGCTGGAATTTTTATTTGCTCGGCATCTACTTTATAGTGAGGCATATCCGGGTTTTCGCTCAACAATCGCTCGAATGTCTCTCGACTCACGATAGGATTGGTGAAAAAGCTGCCGGCATTACCCAGTTCCGACGGCTCAGGCAGTTTGGCCCGACGGATCTCAATAATCGTTTGCCGCAACTGCTCTGCCGTCAGGTTAGTCTCGTCGAAGCCGCGCTCGGCCAGTGCATTGCGGATGCCGCCGTAGTCAAGACGAGGGCGGAACTCATGTGAGAGGCGGAAATGGACGTGGGTAACGGCGTAACGGCCCCGCAGCTCGTGCTTGAAAGCGCTGTCGCGATAGCCGTAGCGGCACTCCTCTGCCGTGAAATGACGAATCTCGCCCGTAGCGAGGTCAACGGTGTCAACAAATATAATAAAATCTTTGGCTTCAGAACCGTAAGCGCCAATGTTCTGCACAGCCGAAGCACCTACCTCACCCGGAATTAGCGACAGGTTCTCGAGTCCGAACCAGTTGCTGTCAATAGCGTACTGTACCCAAGCGTCCCATTGGATGCCTGCCGACACACGAACGTATACGTAGTCACCCTCATTGGCCGTCACGAAGATTTCCTGCATGCGCGAGTGGAGTACGGTGCCTTCGTAGTCGTTGAGAAACAGCAGGTTGGAACCGCCGCCGATGTGGAGTAGGGGAGAGGCGTCGCCTGCAGCCGTGCGCTGGCGGATGAACGCCTGCAGCTCGTCTACGGTGTCATATTCTACAATGCGGCGTGCTTTGGCATTGATGCCGAATGTGTTATGCTCACGCAGCGAGCAGTTATCCTTGATAATCATTTTTATTATGTGTTTTCTTTCAATTTATTCAATTCTCAATGCTCAACTCTCATCCCCTTAATTATGAATTAAGAATTATGAATTCTCAATTATGAATTAGTTCTCATACTCTGTCAGCATCCAGTGGCCGCTGACGTTGCGCTGGAAGATGAGCAGGTTCTGCAAGCCATTGGCCAGCCCGCGCATCTGGATAACCATGCGGTTAGGGTTGGGAAAGGCTTGGCCGTAGTTGATATTTGTAATAACGTCTTGAGGCATTTCTGGAGCAAACTCAAACCATTGGTCGGCATCGATGGTGCCTTCTACACGCTCGTATTCAGCGTCTTCGTCGATGGTGGCAAAGCGTAGAGGCTCACGAATGTGCTGGCGCTGGTAGGCAGAGTCGGTGGCAAACTGGCGATAGAAATCCAGGAAGCCCTGAAGCTCGTTCTGCTCGAAGGACTCGTCTGATATTTTCGTGAGCATCCATAGGCCATCGGTGCTGTCGCGCTCAAAATTATATGTGTTGACGGTGCGACTGTGGAGATAAAAATGTTCGATGCGAGCCTCGCAGACGTTGCTGTCCTGAGCTAAATACATCTGCGAACGGTTGTTCCAGAGCACGGTGCAGAAGTCCAGACCGAAAAACAAAGCGTGGTGGCGCCATTCCCGCCGCTCAACGGTGTGGCGGCCACCATCGAGCTCATCGACGGTCAATGGGAAACGTACGCGTGAGCGTTGCAGACGGGCACTTTGATCGAAATTGAAGACGAAATCGTCAAAGAGTTCATCCTCTGATTCCGATCGAGGCTCGAAGTCCGTCTGTTCATCAAGGGCAAAGGTATCCTCAAGTTCCAAAAGAGAGTCCTCATATAATGAGTCAGTCAGCCGGTTGCTACGCTCTGCTGATGCTTCCGACGATGGCTGGCGACCACTGCAACCGGCCATCGCAAACATCAGCAGGCAATACAAACAACTGCCCGCAACATTTGTCCTAAAATAATTCATCTTTTAGCTGGTGAGCCTCTCTTTTTGGTAATTTGCTGCAAAAGTAGCGTAATTTTCCGTTCTTAGTTCAATTTTTGCAAAGAATTGTGTATCTTTGCGCAGATTTTTGAAAATAAATCAATAGACTAAACATAACTATGCTCGAAAAAATTAAGCAAATCCTTGAAGAAGTGCAGAGCCTCAAAGCTACTTCGCCGGAAGAAGTGGAAGCTCTCCGCATCAAGTACCTCAGTAAAAAAGGCGAAATCAGTGCTCTTATGGACGAGTTCCGTAGCGTGCCAGCCGAGATGAAGAAAGAAGTAGGCATGCGCATCAACGAACTCAAGACGCGCGCCACAGTGCGCATCAACGAACTCAAGGCTGCAGCTGCTGCCACGGAAACAGTGGCCGACGACCTTGACCTCACCCGCACTCCATATCCCGTTCCTCTCGGCACACGCCACCCGCTGACCATCGTCAAGAACGAGATCGTCGACATCTTCTCGCGTCTGGGTTTCACGCTGGCTGAAGGACCGGAGGTCGAGGATGACTGGCACGTCTACTCGTCGATGAACTTTGCCGATGACCATCCCGCACGCGACATGCAGGACACCTTCTTCGTTGAGGCACACCCCGACATCATCCTCCGCTCACACACTTCAAGTGTCCAGGCTCGTGTCATGGAGCGCCAGCAGCCACCTATCCGCGTTATCTGCCCGGGACGCGTCTATCGCAACGAGGCCGTCAGCGCCCGTGCCCACTGCTTCTTCCATCAGGTCGAAGGTCTTTACGTCGACAAGAACGTGTCGTTCAAGGACTTGAAACAGGTGCTCCTCCTTTTTGCTCAGGAGATGTTTGGCCCCGAGACGCAGATTCGCCTGCGCCCCAGCTACTTCCCATTCACCGAGCCTTCGGCAGAGATGGACGTCAGCTGCACCATCTGTGGCGGTAAGGGCTGTTCCATGTGTAAGGGTTCTGGCTGGCTCGAAATCCTCGGCTGCGGAATGGTAGACCCCGCCGTGCTCGACGCTAATGGCATCGACAGCACTCAGTACACCGGCTACGCCTTCGGTATGGGTATCGAGCGCATCGCCAACCTCAAGTACCAGGTCAAGGACCTCCGACTCTTCTCTGAGAACGATGTCCGCTTCCTCGAGGAGTTTACGGCTGCCAACTAATAAAAGACTCTCCCCCCGCCCTCCCTTGTAGGGAGTGGTTACCTGACAAGAATTGACATCCATTCAATCAATGATGGTTAATCATTCCAATAGCAATTGTGACCACTCCCTCCATACAAAGGATGGCGGGGGGAGGGCTTTATCCCTCTCTGACGCTTCTCTCGCCTTTGGTGACAAGACTCTTTTTAGTGGCTTTAATCTGCAGGTGGACCGTGGTCAGCTTGTTGGTATCACTGGTGAGAGCGGCTGTGGCAAGACGTCTTTGCTGCGGGCTATACTTGGCTTCGTGCCCCTCACGACGGGCTCCGTCGAGGTCTGCGGCCTTCCCTTGGATGCTCACCACATTCATGCTATCCGTCAGCAGACCGCTTATGTGCCGCAGGAACTGCAGCCCACAGCCTCCACAGGACAGGATTTGATCAAACTCACCCACGAGCTTACAGCTAATCTGCCTCATGCCAAGCGTGAGGCGTGTGAGGCGTTGATGTCCTCGTTGGGCCTCGACCCATCCCTCCTTGGCCTCTCAGCATCCAAGCTCTCTGGCGGTCAGCGTCAGCGTCTACTTCTCGCCGCCGCCCTATCCCTGCCGAAGCCCCTACTGCTCCTCGATGAACCCTCATCCGCCCTCGATGAAGAAAGCACGCAGCGCGTAGGCCTTGCCCTCCTTCGTGCCTGCCATGACGACAATCGCTCAGCCCTCGTCGTCTCCCACGACCCCGTCCTCCTCGCCTTCTGCGACAAAACCATCACCCTCTTTTAACTCCTCCATTTTTCACATTTCATTTTTCATTTTTCATTTTTCATTTTTCCCTTTTCATTTTTCCCTTTTCCCTTCTCACTCTCTGTGTCCTCTGTCTCCTCTGCGCTCTCTGTGAGTCGCACCGCGCCCCCATTTTTCAATTCTAATTTTTCATTTTTCACTTTTCACTTTTCATTCATGAAAGTCGCCCTTATCCAGCAATCCTGCACACCTTCTGTTGACGACAACCGCTCCCGTCTTGCCGCCTCCATTGTCGATGTGGCCACTCAGGGTGCCGAACTCGTCGTCCTGCAGGAACTCCACAATACCCCTTATTTCTGTCAGACAGAATCCGTCGACAACTTCGATCTTGCCGAACCCATTCCCGGGCCCTCCACTGACTTTTTCGGAGCCCTTGCCCGCAAGCATTCCGTAGTCCTCGTCACCAGTCTCTTCGAGCGTCGTGCCCCTGGTCTGTACCATAATACCGCCGTCGTATTCGAGAAAGACGGCACCATCGCTGGTGTCCATCGCAAGATGCACATCCCCGACGACCCCGCCTACTACGAGAAGTTCTATTTCACTCCTGGCGACCTCGGCTTCCAACCCATCCATACCTCCGTGGGCAACCTCGGCGTACAGGTCTGTTGGGATCAGTGGTACCCTGAAGGAGCCCGCCTGATGACCCTCGCGGGTGCCGACATACTCATCTATCCCACTGCCATCGGCTATGAATCCAGCGACACCCCAGAGGAACAAGCACGCCAGCGTCAGGCATGGCAGCTCGTCCAACGCGGTCATGCCGTTGCCAACGGACTTCCCGTAGTTGCCGTCAATAGGGTAGGGCATGAGCCCGATCCCAGCGGTCAGACCAACGGCATCCAGTTCTGGGGCACCAGCTTCGTGGCTGGTCCCCAAGGCGAACTCCTTGCCGAAGCCTCGCAGACAGTTCCCGAAAACCTCCTCGTCGACATTGACCTCCAGCGCTCAGAGCAAGTCCGCCGCTGGTGGCCCTTCCTCCGCGACCGCCGCATTGATGCCTACGCCGACCTCACCCTCCGCTTCCGCGATGAAGATAAGTTTTAAGATGTGAAGTTTAAGTCGCACCGCGACCCCATTTTTTCACTTTTCACTTTTCATTTTTCATTTTTCATTTTTCATTTTTCACTTTTCATTTATCCCTCCCCTCCCCGTGGCCATCCATTTCACCCCTTCCACCTCCACAATCAGCGACCTCACCCTTCACCTCAAGCTTGCCAACCAAGCAGGCCCAGAGCAAACCGAGATCCGCTCCACCTTCTTCCCTGCCGAGTGGCATCCCCAGAGCGGCGTGCAGCTCACGTGGCCACATGCCGCCACCGACTGGGCACCCATCCTCACTGAGGTCGACGCTTGCTACGTCAGCATCGCCCTCGAAATACTTGCCCATGGCGAGCTTCTCCTCATCGTCACCCCTGAGCCTGACCGCGTAAAAGCCCTCCTCCACGAGCGCATCCCCTCGCGTTTTCTCCCTTACGTCACATATTTCGAGTGTCCCACCAACGACACCTGGGCGCGCGACCACGCTTTCCTTACCCTTATCACCGAGAGTGGCCCTCATCTACTCGATTTCCGTTTCAACGGTTGGGGCAATAAGTTCCCCGCCGAGTTGGATAATGCCATTAACGGTAAAATCGTAAGTGAATCGTCAAATAGTATATTAGAAGGTACCTACGAGCCCCACCTCGACTTCGTCTTCGAAGGCGGCAGCATCGAGAGTGACGGGCGTGGCACACTCATGACCACCAGTGAGTGCCTCCTCTCGCCCAACCGCAATCCCGATCTGACGCGTGACGAGATAGAGCGTCGTCTCCTGCATTACTTCCATGCCGAGCGCGTCCTGTGGCTCGACCACGGCTACCTCGCCGGCGACGATACTGATAGCCACATCGACACTCTTGCCCGCTTCTGCCCCAACGGCACCATCGCTTACGTTCAGTGCACCGATCCCGCCGATGAGCACTACGAAGCCCTCCGCGCCATGGAAGCCCAGCTTAAGGAAATCATTTTTCATTTTTCATTTTTAAATTTTAATTTGCTTCCCCTCCCCCTTCCTTCCCCCATCTTCGACCCCGATGATGGTCATCGCCTTCCAGCCACCTACGCCAACTTCCTCGTCATCAATGGCGCTGTCCTCATGCCAACCTATGGTCAGCCCGACAACGATGAGCAGGCTCGCCGTCAGTTGCAGAAAGCCTTTCCCAAATATGACATCGTACCCATCGACTGCCGCGTCCTCATTCGCCAGCACGGTTCCCTCCATTGCTCCACCATGCAATTACCCGTCGGCGTGCTCACATGTGAATGACGAGTGACGAATGATGAATGAATAGTTCCAGCAATGTCGAAAATCCGAAATAACGCCCTAAAAACTCTTCAACAATCCTCACAAAACTCTCAACTCTCAACTCTCAACTCTCAACTATGGGCTCTGCCCGTGACTTATGGACATCTCATACCTCTCTCTCGCCATCGGCCTCCTGCTCCTGCTCATCCCCATCTTCTTCCTCTGGAAGTTGCGGACAGGGCTTGTGCGGGCTACGCTCATTGCTGCAGTCCGCATGATTGTACAGCTTTTTCTTGTAGCCATCTACCTGCGCTACCTCTTCGAGTGGGACAATCCGTGGCTCAACACACTATGGGTCATCATTATGGCGCTGGTCGCCACCCACACCCTCGGTGAGCGCACACGTCTGCCACGACGTATCGTCGCCATTCCAGCCTTTGTCAGTTTTTTCGTCTCTGCACTTCTTGTTGGCTTCTATTTCTTGTGCCTCGTCCTGCAACTCGACCATCCCTTCACGGCCCGCTATTTCATACCCATCATGGGCATACTCATGGGTAATATGCTTGGCGTTAATGTTCTTACGCTCAGTACCTTCTACAGCGGAATCGAACGCGAGCAGGCCACCTATTATTACCTCTTAGGCAACGGAGCCACCCGCTTTGAGGCCTGGCTGCCTTTCATGCGCGAAGCCGTTATCAAGAGCTTCACGCCCAGCATCGCCAACATGGCCGTCATGGGCATAGTAGCCCTGCCCGGCACGATGATAGGTCAGATCCTCGGAGGCTCGGCACCAGACGTGGCCGTCAAATACCAGATGATGATTGTCGTCATCACCATGTCCGCCTCCATGCTCTCTCTCATCCTCGCCCTCTGGCTGTCATCTCGCCGCGCTTTCGACGCCTTCGGCCGACTGAATCTAAAGTATTAATAACAAGAAAAACATTTTTCACTTTTCATCCTTACTTATGAAAATTGTTATTCTCGACGGCTTTTCCGTAACTCAACACGACCTGATGTGGGACCCTATTCGTGCAATCGAATTTGACAATGCGCCTGTTGATGTTGAGGTATATGACCGCACGCTTCCTGAACAGACTGCAGAGCGCTGTGCCGGAGCCGAGGCCGTGCTGACCAATAAGGTTGTGCTCACAGCCGAACTCATGGACGCCCAGCCCAATCTTCGCTATATCGGTGTACTGGCCACGGGCTATAATGTTGTCGACACACAAGCCGCTCGTCGCCGGGGTATTGTCGTAACGAATATTCCAGCCTACAGCACCGCTTCCGTCGCACAACTCGTCTTTGCACATCTGCTTAACGTCACCAACAGTGTGGCTCACTACGCTGCTGCTCGCGATCGCTGGCCCTCGTCGCCCGATTTCATGTGGACCGACACACTGCTTACCGAACTTGCCGGCAAGACCTTCGGCATCTACGGCCTTGGCAATATCGGTTCGGCCGTGGCGCAGATAGCTCTGGCTTTCGGTATGAAAGTCCTGGCCGTCACCAGTCGCGAGCCCGAGGCGCTGCCCGCAGGAGTAGAAAAGGCTTCGTGGGAGGCCGTGCTGCAGGAGTCGGACGTCCTCTCGCTCCACTGTCCGCTGACGTCTTCTACGCGCGCAATGATTAATAAGGACGCGCTCGCGCGTATGAAGGCCACAGCCATCCTCATCAACACAGGCCGCGGACCACTCGTCGATGAGCAGGCTGTTGCCGATGCCCTGCGTGAAGGTCGCATCGCAGCCTACTGCGCCGACGTCCTCTCCACCGAACCTCCCGCCGCCGATAACCCACTCCTAAGCGCTCCCCGCTGCTATCTCACGCCTCACATAGCATGGGCTACACGCGAATCACGTCAGCGACTCATAGCCATAGCCGCCGCCAACCTCGTGGCTTTTGCTAAGGGAAAGCCAGTGAATGTGGTGAGGAATGAAGAATGAAAAGTTAAAAGTGAAGAATGAAAAATTTCGCTTCGCTCGGAATTACGAATTATGAATTACGAATTATGAATTGTTAAAAGGTATGGATAAAGATGTTGCATTGGTGCTCTCCAGCGGAGGAGCTCGCGGACTGGCCCACATAGGTGCCATCGAGGAACTTGAGCTCCAAGGCTTTAATATCACTTCCATCGCCGGCTGTTCTATGGGGGCTCTCGTTGGCGGAATGTTTGCTGCCGGTCGCCTGCAGGATTTCAAGCAATGGATGTTCGACATCGACCGCTCTAAGATGTGGCGCCTCACCGACCTCTCGCTGAGCCTGACGCATCTAATGAAAGGTCAGCGCGTAATCGAAGCCATGAAAGAGGTCGTGCCGGACGTAGCTATCGAAGACCTGCCCATACCATACTGCGCTGTAGCCACCGACTGCGTCACCGGCCGCGAGGTCGTTATTAGCAGCGGCAGCCTCTACGAGGCCATACGTGCCAGCATCTCCATGCCCGCCGTGTTCAGTCCTGTGCGCCGCGATGGGATGTTCCTCGTCGACGGCGGCGTCATCAACCCATTGCCTCTCACGCACGTTCAACGCCACAACGGCGATCTGCTCGTGGCAGTGAATGTCAGCGGACCTGATTTCGAAGGTATCAACCGCCAACGCCTCGAGCACGAGGACGAGGAAGCACGACGTATAGAAGAGCGCCTGGCCAAAAGGCGTGCCAGCAAGAATCCCCTACGCCGTCGGTTGCCATCGCTGCCTACGCGTGCCGAACTGCTCGACCGCCTCTTGCCCGACGACCTCGACGTGAACTACGTCACCCTCGTCGACCGTGCCCTCTCCATTGCCATCAAGCAGAACGCCGCCCTCAACCTGCAACTCAACCGTCCCGACATCCTCGCCGACATAGCCATGACCGACTTCGACGGCTTCGACTACGACAAAGGCGAGGAGATAGCCGCCCTGGGGCAACAGGCTATGCACCAAGCTATTGAGGACTATAAAGCCCCCTTTAGTAGTTCTCGGCTTTAATCTGGAAATAGCTCTGCGGATGGTTGCATACGGGGCACACCTCAGGCGCCTGCTTGCCGATGACGATATGGCCGCAGTTGGCGCACTGCCAGATGACGTCGCCGTCGCGTGAGAACACCACGGCATCCTCGATGTTCTTCAGCAGCTTGCGATAGCGCTCCTCGTGGTGCTTCTCTATCTCGCCCACCATCTCAAACTTCGCGGCAATCTCGTCGAAGCCCTCCTCGCGGGCCTCCTGCGCCATGCGGGCATACATGTCCGTCCACTCGAAGTTCTCGCCGCCTGCAGCGTCAGCTAGGTTCGTCTTCGTGTCGCTCACCGAGCCGCCGTTCAGGTACTTATACCACATCTTAGCGTGCTCCTTCTCGTTGGCTGCCGTCTCCTCGAAGATAGCGGCAATCTGCACGTAGCCGTCCTTCTTAGCCTTCGATGCAAAATAGCTGTACTTATTGCGAGCCATGCTCTCGCCGGCAAAAGCCTCCTTGAGGTTCTGCTCAGTCTTTGTTCCTTTCAGTTCTTTCATAATCAGTTGTTTATTGAAACGTTAATAAAAAGTGTTCCTTTCATTTGCAAAGATACACATTATTTATTTACCTCCTACCTTTTTCCGATATTTTGCGTGAAAAAAAATTTTTTGTTTAAAACTATTGCTGTCCGATGAAAATTCACTTTGACTCAATTATCGTCTGAAACTGCCGATAAATAGGTAATCGTTTTTTGATTTTCAAAAACAGGCCCCCCAATAGCTTAACAATGGAAAAAGACTCAATGGAACTGACTTTCGAGAAATGGGAGAACGGCAAATGGTTTGTCGTCTTGCCCGAACATGATGGTGAGCAGGAAGATCTTGAAATGGTTGACGGAGCCGATGATTTTCTGGAGTTCCTCATAGAAGACGGCCTCTATGTTAATGCGGAAATCAGCTTGGACGAAGATGAACGGTTCTCGATAGAGTTGAGATTGGTCTATCACGATGAGATAGGAGCAACCTATCACGTGGAGAATCTTGCTGATTACGACAAAGACATTTGGCTTTGCAACGTAGTGCATTTCTTGTACGGCGAGCATCCAGAGCGTTTGTATTTCAGAATACTATAATCTTAAAGCCGACTCAGGATGAGGTGATTCATACATAAAACCTCACCTTTCATAGCAAGAAATCGCTCTTTGTTGCTCCCGTGGATCTGTTATTGTCTGATAAGCTTTATGGAGTATGAGCCCGTTCTTGCACGTTTCGTACATCAATCCTACCAGTTCGTACATCGTGCCGTGAAAGGCTTGTCTGTGTGACAGACAATCGCTACCTTTGCAGCACAGTTCAACTGAAGTCTAACTTTAAAAACGTTTCAAGATGAAAAAGATTATGATTATGATGGCGGCAATAGTTTGTTCCGTCACGGCTTCGGCTCAGTTTACAGTGTATGAACCCGTCACTGTGCCTTCGACAACCCGTTCGATTCCGAACATCTATGATCCATTCACGGTATATGAACCCGTGTACGACACTCCACAGCCACGCGTGCAGCGGCCGAAGCCCCAATTCGTGACGCTGAAAGGATATTATAAGAAAGGCGATGAGTGGAAGGTTGCTCCTATCAGGGTGATGGTTCAGGGCGAGGAGATCAAGCTGGCCAGCGTCAAAAGCGGTAACAATTGGGTGACCTGTAATGCCCGCGTGAGCGAAGTGAGCGGCTTCGACCCTGAAATCGTTCGTGACAACTTCAACTTCAAGGCCTCCTACTATCTGTTCGGAACCATATACTTCTAACCTGTAGGGGCACTTGATATTTCAGGACTAAGCATCATCGTTTTTTACTTTTTGCTATTTATAGGATTTATCATTGGTTGCGTCGTGTATATCGGCCTCTGTGAGGGCATCTGCAAGATGCTGGAATTAGATGATTTCAACAAGAAGGCATGGGTGTATGCCGTAGTTGGTGTCGTCGGCAGTTTTCTCGTGAAAGCTGCTTTGAATGGTTAAAATAAAGAAGACAATCGTAAGAAGGAAGATGAACAAGGCTATAGGCATGTGCATCATCGCAATAGTGTGCTGCGGGTGCATAAATGACAAACGTAGAAGCGCTGCGGCTTCTGTTGTCGGTGACACTCAGGATTCCGTGTCGACAATCGACGCCGAACGGCAAGCAACCGTAGACACGCTCCTGACGAGAAGGATGAAGGCTCTCAACGCGTTGCAAGGGCAGGCTGTTGTCATGGAAGTCAGAACGGGCCATGTCCTCGCGATGGTAGGGCGCGAGCGGAAGTCGGCTGGGGAATACATCCTATGTAATCATTTCGCTCTGCAGCAGGAGCCTGGTTCTACGACGAAAGTCCCCATGCTTTTGGCGGCTTTGGAAACAGGCCGTATCGACATCTGCGACACGGTGGATGTAGGGCAAGGCGTATGGGACATTGGCGGTCGCCAGATGAAGGACCACAATTGGCGCAAGGGTGGCTATGGCAGGATGACCTATGGGGATGCGATTGTCTTCAGCTCCAACGTTGGCATTGCCAAAGCTGTCTGGACGGCATTCGAAGAAGATGAGAATGAACTGTTCATTCAGCTTCAGGCAATGAGCTACGGACAGCCCGATACTTTGACGGGCATCACAGGGCTGAGGCCTATGGTGCAGAGTTCGCCTGCTGATAGCAATTGGGTGAAGTCCAGGATAGCCTGGCATGCAATTGGCTACGAGCACCAACTGGCTCCCATCCAGCTGCTGACGTTCTACAATGCCATTGCTAACGATGGCAAGATGGTGCGCCCGACACTTAGGAATGGCCCCGCAGAAGTCATCAACAATCAGATAGCCAGCAAAGAGAATATCAGGAAGATTCAGAACGTACTCACCGAGATGACGTCAGACGTGGGGTTGGGCAAGCTCGCGAAGACCGATAAAACGACAGTAGCTCTCAATGTCGGAACGGCTCATCTGCATGACGAGGAATACCATTTGAACGTGTGCGGCTACGTTCCGGCCGTTAGTCCGCAATACAGTATCATCGTCAGTATGAACAAAGAAGGCCTACCAGCATCGGCTGGTGGCATGCTCTGCCCTGTGTTCAAAGAGATTGCGGAATGGCTTAGCGAGAGTTGTAGCGAGCCTTAACTTTTGTATGTTATGGTCTTTTAGCAATTGCAGGTACCTGTGGTACTGTACAATGCTGGAAAAAGAGTCTTTGAACTCTTTTTCTTCAAAGACCATATTAATTTAGACTAATCTTATAAAATTTATATAGCAATGAACGTTATTCAAAAATTTAAAACAAGACAACGAATCTCCAAATTTTTAATTGGAGGTTCAATCCCCAAACTACAAACGGCTTGGTAGCCACTTTACACGGAATCACAAAGAGCAGCTTTAGAATGGGGTAGAGCAGCAAGAACTGCAGAACAAGTATAGTCAGCAGTTAAGCAAGCAGATGAAAGAAACGCACAACGTCAAAATGCTAATCAAAGAGCTAATAGAAGAACAAAAGTTCCTATGATAAATAATACTGCCAAACTTCAAGAAGCTCTTTATAAAGCTGGATTCTTTGATGAAGGAACTAGCTTTAATAAAGCTGTAGATGGAGATAGAGGTAAAATGACAAATAGAGCTATGAGCAAAAGATGCTGGATATAATGTCAATATTGATGCAGGAACTATTAGCAAACCAAATTCTAATAAATCAACTACAACCCAACATCCACGAACTTTTGGGCCTGTATTGCAATATATGAAAGATTTATATCATCACAATTTCAGAGCACAAGAAGGTGATCCTGATATAGTAAAAACAAATGAGGATTTTTCTGCTTCATACAACGATGATGCAAATAGATTAGCCCAAATTGCATACAGACAATATGTTCGCAAAAATGGTTATCCTAAACCCGGAGAAGTTTTTTCTTTACCTTTAGAACCCTCTACATATAAGGAGATTAATAAAGATGGAAAGTATGCTGATTTTACTTTAGGAAAAATGATAAAAGCTGCATTTGGAGGAGATAATCAGGTTGAATATACTGATGGTGGAATGTCCGGAAAAGCAAGAATTAATCCTGAAACAGGAAATGTAGAACTTGCTCTTACTGACAGAACAGCTTGGGATTTAACTCCATCTGAAAAAGTAATGTTTGCTACCAAAGGAATAAAAGGTGTTCCTCGACTTTTGATGGAAAAATATGGAAGTAGCGGAGAAGATAATCTTCCTGATTACGTTCAAAGACTTGAATATTCATTTCCATCAGACACTCTATCAGGAAATTATCGAGGCAGACTTCGTGATATACCAACTTATTATAAACGAGATTAAACAAAATAAATTATGGACTTTATGATTAAATCAGGTTTAGCGGAAGTAATTGACTCAACAATGGCTTCCGGAAATTGGACTTGGCAAAACGATCTTGCTCTATGGTTTGTTTTCCTTTATCCAGTATTATGTTTTATCATTGTCGTTGTACTATTATTTATATTTTACAAACTATTCAAATGGGGATTTATGTCTTAATATCATTATTATCTTTTGTGAAGATAGCAGACAGACCTATTCAAAACATACAGTTATCCTCACAGACTAAACAAGAAATTCAAACCTGGAATCAAGATTCCATTGTAGAAAAATCTCTTGAGTTGACTTGTCGAATGTTACAATTTTCCACAAAAAATAACATTAAAGAAGGAAAAGCAAATTGTGTAGGATATGCTCAACTCTGCACTTCTATCTGCAATTATGCGTTCACAAAAAATAATAAGAATGCTTATGCAAAACCAGTAGTTGGCTACATTAAATTAGGTACTTTTAATCTTTGTAACATAGCCAAATCATTAGCTCCAAATACCAAATGGAAGAATTTCGTCAAAGACCATGATTTTGTGGAGATAACAATAAATGGGAAAACGTACTATGTAGATCCGTCACTTTATGATTATTGTAAATATGAAAACTCTTAAAATACAAAAGGAGAGTCATGGCTCTCCTGTAGCCTGTAGCTCTTGGCCACCCTTACTTAATTCCTTGTAGACATATTCTACAACAGTCCAAGGTATTGCCTTGTAAAAAGTATCTTTGGCAATCTCACAAGGATATTCCATAACCTCCATGAAGGAATATAGGAATAGAATTACAGTAAGACACTACTATATGAATCTCTTCATACAACTCATATAACGGCCAACGCAGGCTTTTTATTGTACAATATAATCTCTTATTTACCTTAGTCTTTACATTTCTGTATTATCTCCAGTACCATGCTTAAGAGAATAGCAATAGCGAGTATAAACTCTGAAGTGATAGATAATTCCATATCGCAAAAGTACAAAAATTCTTCTGAATAGAGAAAACTTTTCAGGGAAATTTGTACTTTTGCACCTGGAATAGGATGGTTCCCACAGAATCCCTTACCTGTCGAGATTCTAATTTCAGTTCGATTCTGATTTATTCCACTTTTAATCATATAAAAGAAAGAAAAGAAAAAAATAAATAAAAAAAGAAAAGAAAGAAAATGAAATTAATACCAAAGTATCAATTAGCTCCTGGGCCATTACCCAGACTATCCGACACAACAGAATGGACTGCTGAGCACCAAGCTTAGAAAGATGCAGAAGAATAGGCTTATCAACAGCACATAAGTTAGCCCTACTTCCAGACACACCCTAAGCCTACTAAAGAGCAATGGAGAAAACAGATGCAACAAGCACAACAACGACAAGAAACTGTCAAAACGGCAGAACAAACATCCCGTCCTGCCAATGCTGTCAACCAATATGTCAGACAATTTAAGCATGACATGGCAAACGGAAAAGTACCTAAAGGAAAGTATACACTTCCAGCAGCAGCACTCATTTCAGCAGGAATTGCAGGATTTGCCGCAGCACCAGTTACTGGAACAGCAGGAATGGTTGGAGGTTATGTTGGTGATAAAGCAGTTAATTTTGGTATGAAACATGCGACAGGAAAGGCATGGGCAGATTGGCTGTCCAGCAAAACAGGACTTGATATGGAAGCAGCAGCAATGACAAATCCGGGAATGTGGGCAGGAGGATATTATGTGCCTAAATATGGAACTAATGTTACGAGAAGAGGAGTAGAAACTGCTATGAGAACTAGTTCCATGTAGGACGGACTGACATCTGTTTTAAATAATGCAAGAGAACTTGGAGCCAGTAAAGATTACAAAAGAATGGGAGCTATCGGGAAGTATATTCTTACGGGTAAACCTACTGGTAATAAAGGCTATTACAATTCATTGAGGTTTGCTTCTCCTGAAGAAAACTATTATGGAGGCTTTGACTGGATTCCAGAAAATCTTCGAGGAAAAAACGATGTGATAGATGCATTTCTATATGGAAAAGAAATAGATCCAGGGTTCGGGTTATACCGAAAGGCTACTGGAAAAGATTTTGGAACACACACTAACTATGTGGCTGAAAACTATCCAGGTAAAGCAGAGAACATCCAAGTATATGGTACGTCTAAAAACGATCCTCTGCGTAGCAGAATAAAGGTCACCGGTTCAAGTGGTGTTGACTCAGGGATTGAAACAGCCGAAAATGTTAGGTTTGATGCCGCAGGACATAGACTATTATATGGAACGGATGCAGCAGGAAAACAATATACAATGGAACAAGATATATGGAAATTTAAGCCTAAAGAGTATATGGAGAAATGGTTAAACAACAATTAGGATATTGAACTTCCTTTGTGGAAGAAAGCATTGATGAGAGCAGGCTTAGAAGCCACAGATTATGTCGGAACACCTGTGATTGTCAGAACTCCATGGAAACCAGAAATAGAGTTTAGCACTCCAAAATCTGTTCTTCACGGAGATTTGTCTGCTCCACCTTCTGAAATCAATATTAATATGAGCGATTTGTTGAAAAATGTTGATCTGAGTAATCTTACTCAACTAAAATAATATGATATGTTAACAGACCTATTAATCCTTCTTGGAATTATACTGGCATTATTGCTGGGATTTGTGTTTGTAATGATTTCTGTCTTTTATGCTATGGGAGAATGGCACAAAGACAGAAATAAGTCTAATCAAAATCAAGAACAATGAAAATACTTTTTGCCATTCTGTTGTTCCCCATTATTATAAAAGTAATATGGGTTATGACATTCAGACTGAGAAACAAGAAAAAAGACATTCTTGAACGAGCTAACTATCTTATTTCTAAGGTAGCAACCTCGCCCAAACAACTTCTTTCCGAAATGCCCCGACAAATTGGTTCACAATTCCAAGGTGAATGGGCTATCTATTCATGTTCAATGACTTGTAAGGCACTTGCAAACATAGCAGAGCCTTGCTGCAAAGAGCCAATAGCCAAGATTATCAAAATCGCTCTTTCCAAAGAAATCAGAAAATATGATACAGACAGATGGCACGAAGACCCTCTCGAAGGATTGGATGGAAATCAAAGCCATCTTTCCTATTACAGTCACTTGGCATGGATGATAGGAGAATATAAGTCTGTCTGCAATGATAGTCAGTTCGATTCCTTATACCATTCCCTTTGCGAAGCAATGTATAAACGGTTGAACAATAGTCCCACACTTAACATTCTAACATATCCGCATGAGCATATCTATATTCCAGATATGCTTGTTGCAATTGTAGCATTGCACATCTATAATAAGTTATACGACGGAAGGTATCAAGACTTTGTAGATAGCTGGATGAATAAAGCAAAAACAGAATGGATTGATAGGGAAACAGGGCTACTCGCATCATATATGAAAAAAGATGGAACTATAAGTCCGACCATTAGAGGGTCTTACTCAGCTTTGAACTGTTATTATCTTGCGTTGATAGATATAGACTTTGCGAAACAACAATTCCAGAGACTGAAAACACTTTTCAAACAAAACTTTCCTATTGTAGGTATCAAAGAATATCCTCAAGAAAAGTGTCTCTTTGGATGGGATATTGATGCAGGGCCTATTCTCTTTAACCTCAGTCCGTCAGGAACAGCCTTTGCCATTGGATGCGCAACGATATTCAAGGATTCTAAGTTTCAAAAACAACTATTACTCACAGCAGAATTAGCAGGAACAAGTGTAACATACAATCATGAGACCCGTTATATCCTCGCCAATCTTGCACTTGTTGGAGAAGCTATCGTCTTGGCAATGAGAACAACACCGTGAATAACATTCGACTTGGCTACAAACCGCTTGTTTATCGTCAAGAAATGCATTTGTCGGATTGGATGGGAAATTAAAATGTCAATTCCAATAAACTTTAAGATAAAATAATTATGATAGTAAGAGACTATAATGATAGACCAGAAGGTCTTAGATATTTAGGTTGCTTTAAATCTGACTGTTATTATGCAACTTATCGAACAGATCCTCTCAATCCAGAGGCAAAAGAAATGGCAGAACGATTTAATCGGGGAGAATATGCATTTTCTAAAGATGGTAAAATTTACCACGGCTCTCAAAATTTGTTTACATGAACAATATCATCAAAATCAAAAGACATCCCTTTGGCGGAAACTATTTAGCCATTAACCTCTTCGGGTTCATATTCACTTTGCGTGATTTGGACCCGATAGAGCTTAACCACGAACTCATTCATATGTTCAACCTACATCTTCAACAACTGGTGTTGGAATGGATGTTATTACAGGAAAAGGTGGATTTGGAACATATACATTCAAATCTCCTTTGAATTTAAGACCTTATCCTAACAGACCGGATATTTTATATGCGGGAAGACCAGAATTTACGTTTACTGATACTTGGGATATATAGCCGTTTAAAGATACATCACGAACATTTTCTCCGTTAATAACTAAACTCGGAACACAATATCCAAGAGTATTTGGTAGTTTAAAAAATATAGAAATATTAAAAACCCTGGGTGGAAATCCATTCAAATTATAGCATAATGTTCCTGAGGGTACAATGGATATTGGGTTTAAACAATTAAATTTACCTAAATAATATGAAAAAGATTATTGATTCATTCTACAACTTTATCAGTCTGTTATTTCTAATTGGAGTAGGATTGTACATTATCTTCACAAAAAAAGGAGAAAAAGCCCTTGAAGAATATGAGCGAAAAAATCCATACGAGCCTTTTATCTAACATTTTCTACAGAGTAGCAAATACTCTTATCGGAATAGCTAATAAAACAGGCCTCACCTATAACGAGGTGAACATACTCGTCTATTATCTGATTATCCCGTTGACGTGGACCGTCATGCTGGATCTTATACTGTGCAAGCCCATCACCACTCCTCTGCTCATTCTGGTGTGGGTCGGCATTTTCATCGCTACCCGTGGCCAATTTCGTCAATGGTGTGATAAGGCATTTGTCCTGTCCCAGCATTTTATCAGGTTCTTTGGCGAATATGTGAAGTATTCCGTGGTAATCTGTGTGATTGTCCCGATAATCATCTACACCTTATTATTTGTTTTATTATTTACATAAGCTGACAGTGAATAGTCCCACACTAGATCGACGTCCGAACCTACATCGTAGCTGATTCGGCGCCCCTCGACGCGTCGGCCGGAGGGGAGGAAACGGCAGAAGATGCGTGTGATGTGGCGACGGAGGTCGAAGCGCTTGGGATCGTCGACACCCATACTCTCCACGCGCAGGCTGAAACGTCCGATGCCTGGCAGCACCACCGTCTGGCCGTCGTCGAGTTTCTGCTTCAGGATATCCTGAAGGTCGGTCATAATGGCCTTCATGGTACCTGCTGATACGCCGCTGCGTCGGCAGGCCTCTGCTGTGATTTCTCGTAGTGTCACTTCGCCCTGGCTGACGGCTTTTGCAAAATATTTCCCATAAGAGCTGTTGCTCTTTATGTTGTTCTTAATGAGTCGAATATGTACTGACATGGTTTTCTGATATTTTTTTTAGTTTATAATCTTTGATTTTCACCGTCACTGTCATTTATCGTTGTAACAAGTTAATATTGATGTGTTTAATTGGAGTGACGGTGAAATGTTCACTTACACAGGTGTCATCTGCGGTAAAACAACTTGTTTTACTCTGAAAGGGTTGGCCTGATGAGGGCGCACACCCGGTCGTGTGGCGGTAAAACAAGTTGTTTTACTTCGGAAAGTCATAGCCTTACCGCTTTGATGCTTGACCCTTTGCTCGTGCGTTTGCATTCATAGCCCATCTTGCGCAAGAGCTTGCTGAGTTCGACGCTGGTATTTTTGCCGATGACGAACGTGGGGAAGAGTTGTGTGAGCAGGCTGAGGATGTCCTGCAGCATTATATAGTCGGCTTCGGCGGGCGTCGCGTCGGGGGCGAGGAAGGTGAGCCGTATCATTTTTTCGTAGCTTGTTACATTCTGGAAAGGCTCGTTCTGCTTCATGATGCGTGTGTTCTCTTTGTCCTCGAACCAGTAGCGTCGTCCTTCCTGGAGCTCGTGGAACAGCTGGGCATACAGCTTATCGTAGTGTATCGGGCCGCTATTGTCGATGGTGTCGGCATAGACGCAGATGAAGCGGCGTGAGCCGGTGGTGTCGATGAGGGGGCGGCGATTGTTGGTCGTGGCGATGAACGATGCGAAGCGCTGCCGGTGTTCCATCGTCTTGCCGTAAGGCGGGCGGAACTTGACGTCCTGCTTCGAGATGAGGTATTTCAGCACTGGCTGTTGGCTCTTCGCCATGGCATCGAACTCGTCGATGTTGATCAGGGCGTAGGACGACATGGCTATGAAGATGTCGTTGTCGTTCTTCATCGAAAGGCGGTCGTTGTAGTAGGTGTCGAGGAAGCTGGGCAGCAGGCGTCGGCAGAAGGTTGTCTTGCCTGAGCCCTGAGGTCCTATGAGCAGCGGCACGATGGCGTTGCCGTACTGGCGGTCCTTGCCCAGCCATTGTGCTACCATCGACAGCATCCAGCGGTGGAAGTCCTCCTCCCAGTGTGGGCTGTCGGTGTGTATGCGGCGTGCCAGTTCGCCCACGTAGTCGTGCTTGCCGTTCCATTGCGGCAGGTGAGTGAGGTAGTCCTCCATAGGGTTGTAGCGCGGGATGAGGTCGGAGTCTATGAAGCGGTTGAGGTCGCGGTCCCACGAGTCGACTCCCGCCTTCAAAGCTTTGATGGCCATGGTGTTGCGAGCCGACTGGTCCAGCGGGCTGAAGACGTAGCCAGCCGCATTGAGGCGGTACTCGGGTGTGCCAGTCATGATGTTGAGGCGCAAGGTGTAGTGTTCTTTCATGTAGGCCTCTGTCTTGTAGGTGAGGAGGGCAGATTTGTTTGTGAACCTTAGCGGAATAGTCTTTAGGCTGTCGCGCAGGTAAGCCGTCTGGAACGCGCTGTTGATGGTGTCGCTGTTGTTGAGGCCGCCAAGCATGGGTATATATGTGGCGAGGCGTGCGCTCCACGCCTGCGGCAGCCCCATCGTATGGCAACCGTCGGCCAGCTGTTCGAGCACGGCTGTGGCGAAGAGTTCGTCGTCTCTTATGTTGCGACAGGCCTCTATGGCTGCGTCAAGGCAGTCGTGGAAACGGCGCATGCGGCTGGCCTGGAGGCTGAGGCCAGGTATCTCTTCGGGGAAGTTGTAGTCGCTGATCTCCTCCTTCATGAGTCGGAATTCAGGCGCCTTCTCAGGCTGTGATGTCACAATGATGGCGATGGCGTCTGGGTTGTAGTAGGGTAGCGGGTCGCAGCTTACAGGGCATGCGCTGTCCCACGCCGGGTCGCGGTCAGCGAGTTGGGTGCCGAGTTGTGAGGAGTAGATGTAGCGGCTCTTGCGGAAGGCGTTTATCAGGGCCATGTCTGTCAGTTCGTCCTCAGCGACAGCGAAGGCGCTGACGATGTGCAGCGAGTGGCCGTCGTGCCCCGCGAAGCAGAGGGCGGTGTAAGGCAGGAGGCAGGCTTGACGTTTGTAGTCATCCACTGTGGCTTTGTCGCGCAGGTTTTCGAGTGAGAGCAGCACGAGCGGGTTGCGCAGCCTGAGCGTTGCCGCTCCGTCGCGTTTAAGCCACTCTGCAGCGAAACAGACGCTTCGTTCACCTCTGGCCGAGGTGTGGCTGGCGAGGCCTCCTTTTTTCATAGTTTCAACAAGCAGATCCAGGGGCATCCGCGAGAAACTTTTTGAGTTCTTTTTTGTAGTGATGATTGTGATGTTCATAATGGTATTTAGTTTTAAAGTTTGTAAGACACCGCAAAGGTACAAATAATTTTTCGAACTACAATCCCTATGCGGAAGAAAGAGGCGAAAATATATCAAAAAAATGTAAGTGACGGTTTCACTTACATTGTATCTAATACCTTGATAATTATATTAGTTACAGAGGGAAGTGACAGTGACGGTGAATTTTAATAATTTTCATGATTAAGGTTTGAAGCAGTTGGGAGGTAGAGTTTTTCGAATACTGTTTTGTTTCGTCTTGTCGTTAAAAAAAGGTTCAAAAGGGTGGAATACTGGAAATTCTTTGTACTTTTGTATTCCAGAAACGAAGAAATGAAGAAGTTGCTACTCCTTATGGCGTGTGTTATGGTGTTGTCTGCCACAGGCAATGCCCAGCGGAAGCGTGCCCTCATCGTTGGCATCTCGGCCTACAGCACCAATGGCTATCGGGCCTGGCAGGACATCCATGGGGCTGAGGATGCGGGGCTGCTGAAGCCCGCGCTGGAGCATAAAGGTTTCACGGTGGCAACGCTCCTGAACGAGAAGGCAACCTATGAGGGAATCCTCTCGGCACTTGAGACCTTCATTCGTAGTACACGACGAGGCGATGTCGCGTATCTTCATTTCTCCTGTCATGGTCAGCCCGTTGAGGATGGCTTGAAACGAGGTCTTCCTAAAGATGACGAAGCCGACTGTTGGGATGAATCGTTGGTGCCCATAGATGCCGGAAGGGCATATGCCTTAAGGGGTTATCGTGGCGAAAAGCACCTCGTAGACGATGAGCTACAGACTTACGTTCGTAGGCTGCGGCAAGCGCTGACGTCGATGGGCGTGCTTTATGTCATCGTCGATGCTTGTCATGCTGGCAATATGGAGCGTGATGGCTTTGAGACGGTTCGTGGCACTAATGAAGGATTGGCGAAGGATCCTCAGCGGAAGTACAAGCAGACGGATGTGGTGAAGCGTAGCCATGTGGAGCGCTCGCCGGAGTTGGCTCCAACACTATTCGTTGAGGCTTGCGAGTCGCATCAGCGCAATCAGGAGATTCGCTACCAAGGCCGTGAGTACGGAGCCTTGTCGTTTAATGTCTGGCAGATGCTGAACGGACTATCGGCGTTCCCCAAGGATGTCGAAACTTTCAAGGCTCGCCTTGTTGAGCGCGTACAAGATAATATAGAACAGCGCAATGGGCTATGGCCCCGGACGCAGAATATTGTTTTTGAGGACTGAGTGATGGCAGAGATAGGTGGTACACGTTTTCAGCAGTTCGTCGAGGAGAACAGAGAGCCTGTACTCCGGAGACTTGTGTCGGGCTTCGGGCTCTCGGATGCCGATGCCAAGGATGTCTATCAAGAGTCGGTCGTTGCGCTCTTCCGGCAGTTGGACACTCATATAACGACCTCTCTGGATGCTTTCTTCCACGGGATATGGTATCGGCAGGCGCTCAAGTTCATACGCAGTAGGAAACGGTTGGTGAGTCTTGACGTGGACGACACAGCGCTGAACGGGAATGGCAGGAGGGGTGTGTCGCAGCGTCAGCTCGACATCATTGTGAAGACGATTCCTGCAGGACAAGGTGCGCCACAATCTGAGTTGCAGCCCGATGAGGCACTGGAACTGGCGCAGATGAAAGAACGTGTCAAGGATGCCCTCGGCAAGATGGCGGAACAATGCCGTATGTTGCTCACCAAATACTATATTGAGGGTTACAAATGGGCGGAGCTGTCCGTGCATGCAGGCTTCAGTAATGCCGACTCAGTGAAGGCAGCAGCCAATCGCTGCCGCCGTCGGTTTGAGCAGAGATTCAAAGGTTTGGAAATCTATGTAAAGGACAGATGATTATGGCAACAGATAATAGCGAACGCATAGAGAGGTTCCTTCGGGAGGAGATGACGCCCGAGGAGAATGCGTCTTTCCTGAGCGACTTGCAAACGGACAGCGTGCTGAGGGAGCAGGCGCAGCGGATGGCCTTGATGATAGAGGAATTGCGCGAGCAGCAAGCGCAACGCGATACGGCTATCATTGAGGAAGTGGTGGCGACGCGGGTCGCTGAACGCAAGGCGCGGATTGTGAGGATGCTGAAGTGGGGTAGTGCGGTCGCCGCTGTTCTGGTAGTTGCAGTTGGCTTATATCTCAACAATGCTATGAGGAGTGATGAAAAGGATTATATAGCTCTTGCCGAGAAGTATTACACTGAAGCTCCGCTGCCGATAGTACGTAGCGGCGAGACGGATGCCGACAAGGAACTGGAGATGTTGTTCAGACAAGTGGGTGAAGAAGATGATGTACACACTTCGACTCAAAGATTACAGTACATCTATGACCACCTGGACGAGGAATACGCGTATACGGCCAATGGCAATGATGTGCGCATCGCCTGGCATCTGGCATTGGCCTATCTGAAGGAAGGCGATCCGGACAGGGCAGCCCCGTTGTTGCAAGCCATCTACAAAGATGATAAGGGGACAGACCTCGGTGAGACTGCCGGCAAGCTGTTGAAGGAGATGGATGGAAAGTGAAAAGTGGAAAGTGAAAAGTGAAAAGTGAAAAATGAAAAGTGACGAATAACGAATGAAAGGTACGCTTATCACCTTAATGCTATTGTTGTCTGTCGGTGTTCATGCCCAGACTGATGCCTCAGACTTCGATTCCGAGAAGGCTGAGGCTGTGCTCGCAGACGTGATGCGGCAGGACATTCGTGACGAAGAGGCACTTGCCCAAAGTGGTGTCATCGCCAGTATGGTGGGCGTGAAACAGTTCATAGAAGGACGCTATGATGATGCCATCCGTTCGCTTGACTTCGCTATCCAGCATCCTCAGCTGAGCAATAGTACGGTGCAGGTGATGAACCATGTGTTCCTGGTTCATGCCTTGTGCATCAGTGGTAATCGAAGGGCGCTTTCTGTGCTTGGCGACGTGGTGCCTCTGCTGCAAGACTTGCAGGAGAACACGCTCCGAGGTGACTTCCCTGTGGAATATGCCGATGGCGTGAGGAATGTGATGACCAACTTGCTGTTGCCGCTGACCAGTTTCGTATCGAAGACCTTCACGGATCAAGAAGCACTGAGCCAGTGCTTCAACCTGATGCTCTTCTTGAAACAGTTTGCCTTCTACCAGCTTGCGAATCGGGGCGAGGCAGATTTCAGACATACGCTGAACGTGGATTATCGCGCATTGATAGCCAGACGGCTGGGACGTGACGAGGTGGCAGTGGAGATGGTGCCATGCATGGACATTGATCGTCGCAAGGTGCGCGGTACACGCTTCGTCGCTTATATAATTAATAGTAGCGGACGCCTGACGTTCGTGGATCTCTGTGGGAAGGCGGAGGTGGAGGCTCTTTATGCTGACAACAACAGTCCGTGGATGCTCTATGCATCGGGTGAAAGACGTCTGAGCTCATTGGCATGGCAGCGCCTGGCACCTTACGTGAGGGCGAGCCGTAAGATATACCTTGCACCCTGCGGCATCCTCAATCGTGTCAACTATGTCCTTTTCGACTCGCGTGTTCGTGAATTGACGTCGCTCAGCGAGCTCAACAAGAGATATCCTGTATGTACAGCCTCGGCAAAGGCTCTGCTCATTGGCGATGTCGACTACGACGAAGCGCAGACGAGCAACTCTCGGGGCGACCGCGATTGGGGACGTCTTAGGGCCACGAAAAAGGAGATAGAGAGTGCCGCCAGAAGCCTGTCGACAAGTTTCAAGGTGACGAGGCTCACAGGCAGTGTAGTCACCGAAGAGGCTGTGAGGAAGGGTTGTGCGGCATCACCTGCCATCCTGCATTTTGCCACCCATGCCATCTGCTACACGGACAGCGCTGCCCGTAGTCAGTACGACTTCTTCCAGTTCCCCCGGACCTTCTTGCCTCTAAAACCTGAACTCACTTACACCGGGCTCGTGCTGTCAGGTGGCAACAAAGGCTTCCGTCGGCAAGGCAACTTGACCATGGACAACGACGGCATCCTGCTATCTGAGGAGATTGCCCGGCTGAGGCTCGATGGTACGTCGTTGGTGGTGCTGTCGGCCTGCGATTCTGGCAATGGCATCTTCGATGATATCGAAGGGACACTGGGGCTGGTGAAGGCATTTAAACAGGCAGGCGTAAAAGCGGTTGTGGCCAGCCTCTCGAAAGTGGACGACGATGCGGCTGGCGAGTTTATGGCGGTTTTCTACGAGCGGATGGGCTCTGCCTCTAATCTTCATGAAGCATTCGTCCAGGCGCAGCAATATATGCAGTCGCGTTACCCAAAGCAACCCAAGTCGTGGGCTGCATTTAAATTGATTGATTGCCAAGATTGATTTTTTCTGTTTACACTTTTTGCGCTCGTGGTATTTACTGATTGCGAGGTCTTAATGGCCCACGATAATCGCTATTACCACAAAAAAGCAAACAGAAAAGAGTATGGTAGCACAGTCACCTCCTGACTTCATCACTTTTTGCGCCACAAAATAGCGGCCATTGAAAATCAGATAGTTACAAAAATAATTGGGTGTCTTTGGGTGTCGCAAGCAAAAAATCGCTACCTTTGCACCATGTATCCACGGAAGAAACCCAACCGCTCCGGCACTATCAGCGTAGTCGT